>Ga0224505_10001107_pt1 | contig 17584 bp, 29 predicted proteins | sample SF_Jan12_sed_USG_FD_169102 | JGI IMG/M metagenome (GOLD analysis project Ga0224505, IMG submission 169102) | Sediment microbial communities from San Francisco Bay, California, United States - SF_Jan12_sed_USGS_4_1 | ecosystem: Environmental > Aquatic > Marine > Sediment | place: USA: California... | reverse complement strand
CGGCGGCACAGGAAGCGCAGGCGACAGCCGACGCGCTCTCCGAGGCGTGGGCGACGCGCATTGCCGACGCGCAACGGCTGGTGGCCGATGCCGCCGACGACCTGCGGGATGCCTACGAACGCCAGGCGAGCGGGCTGCGCGACACCATCACGCGCTTTGGCGCGCTCGAAAAGTCGCTGCGAGACTTTCGCGCCGGCCTCGAGGGCGAGCTGCTGGCACCGCGCGACGTCTACCAGCGCGCCATGTCGCGGCTGTATTCGGCGCCGCTGGAGGGCATTGCCGAGGCCGGCCGCGACTTCCTCGAAGCCTCGGCGCGCAACAGCACCACCGCCGTCGACTATCGCCGCGACGTGGCGCGGGTGATGGGCGTCGCCGAGGCCGGCGCCGATGTCGCCGGCGAGCAGGTGGAGATGGCGCAGCAGCAGCTTGACGTGATGACCGCGCAACTGGAAGAACTCGGCCTGCTCAACGAAAACGTGATGAGTTTCACCGACGCGCTAGAGCGATACCTCGGCATCAAGGATTTGCCGCAGAAACTGATCGAGGCGCAGCAGGCCGAGTCGCAGGCGCAGGCGGATCTGGAGGCGCAGCGGCTGCGCAACACCGCCGAGTATTTCCTCGATCTCTCCACGCAGTGGGCGGACAGCGCTGCTTCGGCATTCTTCCGCGACCAGTACGACGCGCTGGTGCGCACCAACCCTGGCGTGTTCGGCATTCCGGCTATGGCCGCCGGCGGCCTGGCGAGCGGCTGGGCGCTAGTCGGCGAGCGGGGTCCGGAGCTGGTCAACTTCCGCGCTCAAGGCCGCGTTTACTCGGCCGAGCACACTCGCGCGATGCTTGGCAACGACGAAGTATCGCAACTGCTGCGCACGCTGATCGCCGAGACGCGGGCGGCCAATACGGCGATTGCGGTCAATACCTCGAAGACCGCGCGCGTGCTTTCGAAGTTCGACTACGACGGCATGCCGTCGACGAGGACGACGTGAAGACGATCGTTCCGATCACCATCACCGACGACGTGCTGGTGAGCAGCACGATCGCCGAGGACGATTACGCGGCGTGGTCATCCGGGACGTCGTACACGCTCGGGCAACGGGTGATCTACGTCTCGACCGACGTGCACCAGGTCTACGAGTCGGTGTACGCCGGCAGCCAGAGCGGGCACGACCCGACGCTCGACACGACCAATACGTGGTGGCTGCTGGTCGGATCGACGGGTCGCTGGTCGATGTTCGATGCCTCGGTATCGGAGCAATCGACTGACGACGGCACCATCACGGTCAAGCTCTTGACGCGCGAGCGCTATGACTCGATCGCGTTGTTCAATTTGAGCGCCGCATCGTTGACCGTCAGTATGGTCGACGGCACCGCCGGAACGGTGTACTCATCGACGACTTCGTTGACGTCGACCTCCGGGATCACCGATTGGTGGGCGTATTTTTTCGCGCCAGTCGAGCGCCGCGTCGATTACTTCCTCACCGGACTGCCGCTCTATCCCGACGCCGAGTTGACCATCACTTTGACCGAGGGCGGCACGGTGGCGGTCGGCGAGATCGTTGTTGGCTTGTCGCGCGACTGGGGCGATACGCAATACGGTGCGCAGGTCGGGATCACCGATTACAGCATCAAAGAAGCCGACGACTGGGGCAACTACTACATCACGCAGCGCGCCTTTTCGAAACGCGCCGATCTGACGGTATGGCTCGACAACTCGCGGATCGACGCCTTCCAAGCCTACCTTGCCGGCATCCGAGCGACGCCGGCGGTTTACGTCGGTAGCGACTCGTACGGTGCACTCTTGCTATACGGCTTCTATAAAGACTTCGCCATCGATATTAGCTATCCGAGCGTGTCGGTGTGTTCGCTTACCGTTGAGGGCCTGACATGACCATCACCGCGCTACCAACAGCGCCGTCGCGCTCCGATCCGCCGGATACCTTCGTCACGCGCGCCGACGCCTTCGTCTCGGCGCTGACGACGATGGTGACCGAGATCAACACGGCGCTGACGACCATCAACGCGCTCGAGGCCGGCGCGCCGATCTCGTTGGCGCCGCTGACGTTCTCGACGACGACCACCGACACCGATCCGACGACCGGCGGCATCGCCTTCAACAACGCGACGCCGAGCTCGATCACGGTGATCTATCTCGACGACCTGCTCTCGGCCGGCGTCTCGATGAAGGAGGTCATCGCCAGCTTCGATGACTCGACGTCATCGACCGCCAAGGGCTACATCAAGGTGTACGAGACGGGGACGCCGGCCAACTGGCTCTGGTTCAGCGTCACGTCGCTCACTAACGTCGCCACCTACAGCAAGGTCACCGTCGCGTTCCTGATCGGCTCCGGCGGTGCCTCGACGCTGCCATTCGCCAACGCCGACGTACTGACGCTGCAATTCTGGCGGGTCGGCGACGCCGGGCCGATCGCCGGCGACGTTGCCGACGTGGCGCTGTACAACATCAAGGCGGCGTTTTTCAAAGAGGTCGAGAACTTAGCCACCACCACCGGCACGGTCAACATCGACTGGACCGCCGGCAATCTCTACAAGCAAACAGAGCCGACCGGCAACATCACCTATACGTTCACAGCGCCGACCGGGCCGTCGCACCTGCAGATCCACGTGCTCTCGGACGGCGCCTCGACCGCCTACACGTTCTCCTGGCCGGGCACGGTCAAGTGGCTCGGGGTGCGGTGGACGGCCATCGCCAATAAGAACGCCATCGTCAGCTTGTACTACGACGGTACGAACTACTGGGCGCAAGGCGTCAACGAGGTCTGATCGTGACAATCGCGGCGGTTGCAACGATCGGCACCGGCACTAGCAACGTGTCCGGCACCAGCCTCGTGCTGACAACTACCGCGGCGGCCGAGGCCGGCAACTTGGTGATACTCGCAATCGCCAAGGACAACACGTCGACGACCGATCAGGAAACCAACGAAGTCACCTACGTGACTGACTCAGCGGGCAACAACGGCTGGCGCAAGCTCGGCGAGTATTGCAACGGGCAAGGCAGCGCGGCAGCGGGTTGCGTCATCTCGCTGTGGTCGTGTCGGCTAGCGAACACCATCGCCAGCAGCGGCACGATCACCATTACGATGGTGACGACGACGGCGAAAGTATGCTCTGCGTATGAGTTCACCTGCTCGGCAGAGAATCGGTGGCTTGATACCGCCGGCACCTTGCAAACCGGCGCGACGGATGCTGCCGAAGTGCCGTCTTTGTCCGTGACTGGGCTGACGAGCCGAGAGTACCTGTTCGTGCGCGCGACGGCGTATGAAAATAGCAGCCTAAGCATCGCGACGCCAACATCCGGATGGACCGCAATAGGCAGCGCCACGATCGGATCTGGCGCTGCCGGCATGAGTGTCGATGCCGAGTTCAAGATCGCGACCGCCACTAGCGCGACGAGTCAACAGGGATCTAGCGGCGCAGTCGATAACGCCAGCGTGCTAGTGGCGTTGTACGAAGCAATGCCGCCGGCCGTCCTCGGCATGGGAGCGGTGTTCTGATGGCCACGATGAACGCTGCGCAACTGCGCGAGATCCAGGCACAGGTCGAGGCGATGTACGTGCGCGAGGGCCTGCGGCTGCATGCCGACATCAGCAAGGTCGACCTGACGGCAGCGCTCGCGGCGGTCGACGCCTGGTTCGACGCCAACGCGGCGGACCTGAATGCCTCGATCCCGCAGCCGGCGCGCTCGCGGCTGACCACGGCGCAAAAGGCGCTGGCGCTGATCGCGATTCTGCGTCGGCGGCTGGGTGCCTGATGCGCGCCGCGCTGCTCGAGCCGACGGCAGCGGTGCTGCCGACGGTGCACGCCGCGCAGTCGGTCGAGATTGTGGCCGGCAGTGGCGAGCGGCTGCGGGCGCTGGCCTTCGACGACGGCAGCAGCGAGGCCGGGCAACTGGCGCTCTGGGTCGCCAGCGTGCCGACCGACTACGCCGACCAGCCGGCGACGCTGCGCCTCGCTTGGGATGCCGAGCTCGCCGATGGTGGTGCGGTGCGCTGGAGTGTCGGCCTGCGCTCGCTGGAGACCTCGATCGCGTTGTCGGCGGCGCACGCCTACGCCTTCGACGCGGCGGCGGCGACGGTGACCACGACGCCGGCGGCGCCGACCTACTCGAGCGTGGCGCTGGCGAGCGCGGCGCTTACCGCCGGGGTGGCGCTGGTGGTGATCGTGCGGCGCGACTCCGGGCACGCCGCCGATACGCTGGCTGGCCGGGCGCGGCTGTTGATGGCGGAATTGCTGTGGTAGTGGCACGAGGGCGACCAGCGATCCAACGGCCTCGACCAGCGCTGATCAGGCGTCGGTGCTGGTGGCGCTGCGTGAACATCTGCCCGCGCTGTTGATGCCAGCGCTATGACGACACGACCAACCACGCCGAGGGGCGACCGAGTGGACTTCGATAGATGGCTCGATCTGTGGCTGTTCATTTTGTCGGCGTTTGCGGGCGTCGGCGCCTGGTACGTCAAGACTGTGTCGGACGACATCACGACCCTGCGCGGCTGCGTGCACAGGCTGGCGACGCAGATCGCCTCCGACGGCGTGCGCACCGAGAGCGCCGGCGATCGCCTCCGGCGGATCGAGGGAAAGCTGGACTCGATCATCGACCAGCTCGGCCGCAAGGTGGATCGCGACGATTGCGTGTCGTTTCACTGGAACCATAACAGCAACCTGACCAAGTAGCGTCGATGGACTACTCCGGGCTCCTGCGCGCCGCCTGCCTCGGCAAGGTCGACGCCGGGCTGGTATCGACCTACGCCGGGCCGCTGGAGGCGGCGGCGCTCGAGTTCGGCCTGACTGCCGAGCCAGTGCTGGCGGCGTGGCTGGCGACGCTGGCGCACGAGTCGGGCTCGTTTCGGTACGTCGAGGAGCTCGCCGACGGCAGCGCCTACGAGGGCCGCGCCGACCTCGGCAACAGGGAGCCGGGCGACGGCGCGCGCTTCAAGGGCCGCGGGCTGATCCAGCTCACCGGCCGCAGCAACTATGCGGCCTGTGCGCAGCGCTTCGCCCGCGACCTCGGCGCGCTCGAGGTGTGGCTGCGCACGCCGGAGGGGGCGGCGCGCAGCGCGGCTTGGTTCTTCGCCGAGCGGGCGCCAGGCTGCGTCGAGGCGGCGCTCGCCGGCGACTTCGAGCGCGTCACGCGGCTGGTGAATGGCGGCCTCACCGGCTACGAGGATCGTCAGCGCCGCTACCAGGCACTGCTCGCCTACCTCGGCGCGCAGCGTGCGCAGCCGGCAGCACCTGTTGAGGAGCGGTCCACGATGGCAGAGCAGCCCGAACCGAGCATCAACTGGAGCCAGGTGGCCGAGGGCGCGGCGGCGATCGGCGGCTTCATCAACCCGATCATTCCGGTGGCGTTCAAGGTGCTGCAGGGACTGCTGCCGGCGTTGGCGCCGCTGGCGAAGTCGGAGCGCGCCAAGACCAACCTTGGCGTCGCCACCGCCGTCGTGGACGCGGTCAAAACGGCCACTGGCGCGGTCAACGAGCAGCAGGCGGTGGAGATGGTCTCCAGCGATCCGGCGGCGCGCCTGAAGGCCGACAAGGCCGTCGCCGAGCGGTTGGCGGACCTAATGCCGCTGGTCGCGAAGCTCGACGAGCTTGAGGCGCGCGCCTTCGCCGCCGAGGAGCAGAGTCGCGCCGCGGCGCGCGGCTTCGGCGTGACGATGTTCAGCCTCGAGGGCTGGCGCGGGATCGGCTTCGGCGCGCTGCTGGCGGTGCTGGCGCTGCTGATCCTGGGCGGTGGCGGCTACGTGCTGCGCGAAGTGATGGGCGGCGACTGGGCCTCGGAGCAGACCAAGGCCGGCATCGTCGAGACGATCAAGGCGGTCTGCCTGTTGGTTGTCGGGTATTTCTTCGGCAGCTCGTCCGACAGCCGGCGGAAGACGCAACTGCTCTCGGAGGTAGGAAAATGACGACGGCGGTAGTCGTAGCGCTGACGATTGTCGCCGGCCTGGTCGGCTGGCTCGCGATCTGCGTACTGGACGCGATCCGCAGCGCGGACATAACGAAAACAGGAGATCGCGATGTCGAGCATTGAAGACCGGCTAGCGGCGCTCGAGGCCGCCGTCGGGCAGGTACGCGCCAAGCTCGGGATAGACGCGCAGCCGGCGCCGGCGCCGGCAATTGCACCGGCGCTGCGCGGCTGGGAAGAGGTGCCGGTATCGTTCGTCGCCGTCGGCTTCTCCCGCGACCTGTACGCGCTGCGGCCGGAAAAATTCGCCGGCGAGCCGCCCGCCGATCGGCTCGTATCGCGTGGCGATCGGTCGCCGACCGAGTATCTCTACGACGAGGCGTTGCCGGCGTGGGTCAACTATGAACGCTGGCAAAAGGCCGGCGCACCCAATACCGACAAGCTAGGCCGGCCGGTTGACGTGCGTGGCTACCCGATTACTCAGGAGCACCGATGGGTGCCTGGCGCCTAGCGATCGCGGCGGCGTTGATCGCGGCGGCGCTGCCGGCGGCGGCGGCGTTGACCATCCGCATCGTCGGCATTACCTGCGACGAGTGGCGCGTGGTATCGCTCGAGGGCGACCGCGCGACGCTGGTCTGCGTGCGGCCGCTCGCCGAGACGCGCGCCTATCTGCTGGCGCTGCCGGAGCCGGCGCAGTTCATCCGCGAGGCGTATCAAGCGTTGCTGTGGCGAGATCCGGATGGGCCGGGCCTCGCCTATTGGACCGGCGAGGTGGCGAGCGGAGCGCGCACGCGCGAGCAGGTGCTCGACGCGCTGATCGGCTCGCCGGAGTATGCGGCAAATCACGATAGGGGATAGCGATGGACATCAATTGCACGATCAATGTGACGCGGAGCGGTGCGACGGTGTTTGCGAGCAATAGCACGCTCACCGTGGCGACGCAGGCGCAGGCCGATTACGTGGCGGCGAAGAGTGACGACATGCTGCGCTATGCGCGGCGGCTGGGCGGGCAGAGCGACGGGGACTGCACGGTGTCGATCTCGTTTGGGGCGGCGCCGACGGTGGTGGAGAAGGTGAAGCGCAGCGACGTGGTGCATCTGCTGGCGCACGTGGCGGATGAGTGGGTGGGCAACGGCATCAAGGGCTAGGTGGTGTGCGCGTCTGGTGGAGCAATTGCTTTTTCTATGCAATGCGCCGTCACTTGCGCGAGGGCGGCTATCTCGTGATCAGGCGTTCGCGGGTTGAGAAGAGTGGGCATTGGCGGGCGTGGTGGCCGCACTTCCTGTGGAGTGCTGATCTGCGGGTGTTCTGGCAGTTCAAGCCGGTGGCTGATTTGAGCCGGGTGTGGTTCCCGCCGCCGGTGTTTCGGGGCTATGAGTACAGCAGCGACGACGACAGCAAGTGATGCCGGATGGGCGGCGGGTGATTATTCCGAGGTGAGGCTATGGCCGTACTGACAGGGCCGCAACTGGACAACGTGCGGCACGCATTTGCAGAGGAATTGCGCAGCGATGGAATCCCGTGGACGCGAGCTAAGCTCAACGCAGCGATCCAAGCGATTGAGGATGTGTTCGAGTCGGGGGCGTTGCAGACGGCGATCAGCAATGCCATCAACACGGCTACATCGCCGGCGGTTCTGACGGGAGCGCAGAAGCGGGCGCTGGTGAAGTTCTGGCTGCGCTCGCGCTTCGACCGGGGTAACTGAGCATGGCAAACACTCTGCTCCAATTCGATGCCGCCAACTTCGACGGCGACAATGTGCCGGTGACGGCGGGCGACAAGGCGGCCTATTTCGATGTGCTGCAAGGGCGCACGGTGCTGGTGTATCCGGACGGCAGCGACGAGTATGCGGCCGTTACGCGGGCAGTGGAGATGCCGCAGCAGTACGCAGCGGGCACGCTGACGGCGAAGATTGGCTACTTCACCGGCGCGACGGCGAATGGCATCCAATTGGAGGTGTACGTCGAAGCGGTAACTGACGGCGACGCCACCGATTTGGATGCGGGCACGTCATTCGATGCCGCGAATACGGCTAATCCGACGGTGCCGGCGACGGCCGGCTACATCGACGTAGCGAGCATCACGCTGACGAACAAGGATAGCGTCGCGGCCGGCGACATGGTCCGATTCCTTTTGCGCCGAGATGTTGATCACGCCAATGATACGGCGGCAGCGTCGGTATACGTGCTCTGGCTGGCGATCCAAGAGTAGCGACGCATGGCCCGACTGTTCAACGACGCATCGAGCGAATATGCCCGGTACGTCGGGGCGCTGATCAATACCCAGGATGCCCATACGTATGCGGGGTGGTTCTATTGCGACGATGCGAGCAACGTCGGGACGCTAATTGCGTCGCATAGCAGTGCGGCCGTTCCTGGATACACGCGGCTGGTGCTTGTAGGAACACAAAGTCCTAAGCAGTTGCGTGCTAACGCGGCAGCAGATGGTGGTGGCGGGCAGGGAAACGCAACAGTTACCGCGTGGGCGGCAAACACTTGGCATCATGCGGCGGGCGTCTTCACGTCCAGCACCTCTAGAACTGTATATCTGGATGGATCTAGCGCATCCAATACCGATGCGATCACTACGACGGCAACGCCGACAGAAACGGCCCTGGGCTACGTCAATGGCGCTGGCCCTGCTCCTATTCAGTATTTTAGTGGCCGTCTCGGTGAGTGGGGACTGTGGAGTGTATCGCTGACGGCGAATGAGGTAACGGCGCTGGCGCGGGGGGCGTCGCCATTGCTGGTGCGGCCGGAGAGCCTCGTTGCGTACTGGCCGCTGTTTGGGCGGGCATCACCGGAACCGGACCGGATTGGTAGCTATCCGCTGACGCTGAGCGGAACGGCGCAATCGGCGCATCCGCGCATCATCCTGCCGGGCCGGCCGCAGCTCTACATCGTCGGGGCGGCCGGCGGCGCCACCATCACTACCGCCACGCTGCCGGCCGGCGTCGGCGCGCTCGGCAGCGGGCAAACGCGAGCAATACTACCGGCTGGTGTCGGTTACATGGGGTAATGAACTATGCCTGAGCGTATCCCGAATGGTGTCGCCAAGCTGGTCGTGTTCCGGGCTATCGCTTCGGCTGACCACTTCACGCCGTCGACTGGCAAGACAATCGCGATCACCATCTCGAAGAACGGCGCAACCAGCTTCAGCAACCCAAACGCCGGCGCCACCAACGCGACCGAGATGGCGAGCGGGTTCTATAAGTTCACGCTCGATACCACCGACACCGGAACTAACGGGCCGCTGGCCTGGCGCGCCGCCGGCACCGGCGTTGACGATATCGGTGATGTGTATGAAGTGGTCAACGCCACCAACGCGGGATTCACTGCGCTGCCGAACGTGGCGAGCGGATCGGCAGGCGCGGTGCTCACCAGCGGCACCGGCACGGCGCAACTGAGCGTTTCCTCTGGGCTTGTGACGCTCGCCGGCGTCACGCACACCGGCGCGGTGATTCCGACGGTGACGACGACGACGACGGCGACCAACGTCACGACCGTCAATGGGCTGGCGGCCAACGTCATCACGGCGACCTCGATCGCTGCCGACGCGATCACCGACGCCAAGGTGGCGAGCGATGTGACGATCGCCAGCGTTACCGGCTCGGTCGGCAGTGTCGCTACAGGAGGCATCGCAGCGGCGAGCTTCGCGGCTGGCGCCATCGATGCGGCGGCGATCGCCACCGGCGCCATCGACGCCGACGCGCTGGCGACCGACGCGGTGACCGAGATCGCCGACGGCCTACTGGCGCGCGACCTCGGCAGCGGCACCAACGCGCTGACCGCGCAAGAGGAGCGCACCGTACGCTCGGCACTGCGCACGGTGCGCAACAAGAGCGCGGCGGCGGCCGGGACGCTCACCGTGTACACCGAGAACGACACGACCGTTTCGCACACTGCAGCGCTCACCACCGATGCCGCGGCGGTGCCGATTATTACCGTCGATCCGGCATGACGGCCGGCTTCCATCACCCGCCCACAGGAGCATGAACCATGGCGATCCAAATGAGTGTGGCCGTCCGTACGGCTCGGCTCGACACCGTTGAGAGCACGATCGGCACCGCAGCCGTGCTGAAAATCTACGACCTCACCGCCGGCGCTCCGGCTGACTGCGCGGCGGCGATCACCGGCACCGTACTCGCGACGATGACGCTGCCGTCCGACTGGATGAATGCGGCCAGCGCCGGCTCGAAGACCAAGCTCGGCACCTGGCAGGACGCCAGCGCCGATGACGCAGGCACCGCCGACTTCTTTCGCCTGTTCGCCTCTGATGGCACCACTTGCCACATGCAGGGCACCTGCGGCCAGGGCACCGGCGATCTGCAACTCGACAACACTTCGATCACGGCCGGGCAGTCGGTGACGGTGACCGCCTTTACCTTGACCGACGGCAACGCCTGAGATCATGGCCGATAACGTAGCGGTGACCGCTGGCAGCGGCACCACCATCGCCACCGACGACGTCGCCGGCGTTCATTACCAGCGGGTCAAGCTGGTCAACGGCACGCTCGACGCCACGGACGCAATCGGCGGCGATGCGACCAATGGGCTGGACGTCGATGTCACGCGCCTGCCGGCGTTGCCAGCCGGGACCAACAACATCGGCGACGTCGACGTTCTCAGCGTACCGGCGCCGCTGTCGACTACTGGCAACGGCACCGCGGCGACCGCGTTACGGGTGACGCTGGCGTCCGACTCGACCGGATCGCACGCGGTTACGAACGCCGGCACCTTCGCGACGCAGGTCGACGGCGCCGCGCTGACTGCGCTGCAACTGATCGACGATCCGGTGTTCGCCGACGATGCCGCGTTCACTCCAGCGACGTCGAAGGTGATGGCGGCCGGCTTCACGGCTGACGATAGCTCGACCGACTTGGTCGACGAGGGCGACATCGGCATCGCCAGAATGACGGTGGATCGCAAGCAGATCGTCGTGCTCGGCGAGGCGGCGGCCAATCTGGTGCGCAGTGGGGGCGCCAAGACCGACACCACGGATCAGGAACTGATGAGCGCCACGGCCAGCACGTACAACCTGCTCACCTGGCTTACCATTCACAACACGTCGGCCACCGACAGCTACGTCAACGTCAAGGACGGCTCGACGGTGATCGCGGTCATCCCAGCGCCCGCGAAGGGCGGGGCGGTGATCAACTTTTCGCCGCCGCTGCGCTCGACCGCAAACACCGCGATCAACGTCGCCAGCGGCGCCAGCGTGACGTCTATGCACATGTACGGCGGCGGCTACAAGGCGCGGTAAATGAGCAACATCGTCGAGACGTACACCACCAGCGCGACGTGGACGTGCCCGGCGTTCGTGTACGACGCCACTGTCGAGCTGTGGGGTGGCGGCGGCACCGGTGGCTCGGCGACCGGCAACAGCGGCGCCCGGGCCGGCGGCGGCGCCGGCGGTTGCTACGCGATCAAGGCAGTGACCGTCGCGCCGGGCACCAACTACGCGCTGGCGGTCGCCACCGCGAGCACGGCTAGCACAAACGGCGTGGTCAATGGACTCGACTCGACCTGGGAGACGACCACGATCGTCGCCAAGGGCGGCGCCGGCGGCGCGGTCAGTTCAGGCACTTCCAGCATCGGCGGCGCGGGGAGCTCGACCGGCTGCGCCGGCGATACCGTGCGCGCCGGCGGCAGTGGGGGCGATGGCACCGTCGGCGGATCGTCGGGCGGCGGCGGCGGCGCGGCCGGAGTGTCGAATGCCGGCAATGCCGGCGTAGCCGCGACGCAGGGGGCGGCGAACGCGGATGGAATTGGCGGCGCTGGCGGCGCTGGTGTGGCGGCTGACAACGCGAACAATCCCGGCGCCACCTATGGCGGTGGCGGCAGCGGCGGACTCGCTACCGGCACCCCGAACCGGGCCGGCGGCAATGGCGCTGCCGGCTATGCGCGCATCAGCTATCTGCGGCGTAATCATCTGAGTCTCTGCGGCGTCGGCGTGTAAATGATCCTCCTGCTGCTCACCGGCGCGGCAGCACCGACGCAGCCAGGCTACCGATCGCACGTCGGCACCTGGCTAGGCGGCCTGTCGGCGCCGGCCGGCGCGGGCGTTTCCGGATCGCTCTCGGCGACGCTCGGCGCTGCTACGCTGGCGGGTACCGGCGCCGTCGACGTTGCGGGCGCGCTCTCGGCGACGCTCGATGCTGCCACGCTCGCCGGCACCGCGACGGTCGCGACGTCGGGCAGTGTGGTCGCCACGCTCGGCGCGCTCACCGCGGCCGGCACCGTTACGGTCGAGGTCCAGGCTGCTCTCGCCGCGACGCTCGATGCTTTGACGCTGGCCGGCGTCGGCTCCGTCGGCGGCGGCGTTTCGGCGAGCCTCGCCGCCACGCTCGACGCGGCCACCGTTGCCGGCACCGGCACCGTGGCGGTGGCGGGATCGCTCGCTGCCACGCTCGACGCCGCGACCTGCGCCGGAGCCGCTACGGTTGCGGTCACCGGCGCGCTCACCGTCACACTCGACGCGCTGACGCTTGCCGGCACCGGCACCGTCGCCGATGGGCCGGCGGCGACGCTCAACGCGACGCTCGACGCGCTGACGCTGGCAGGCACCGGCACGGTCGCGGTGGTCGGCACGCTGTCGGCGACACTCGGCACAATGACCGCGGCCGGCACCGGCACCGTCGACGTGCTCGCCACGCTCTCGGCAACGCTCGCGGCGGCGACGCTCGCCGGCACGGCGATCGTGCTCGACACGGTACCGCCGGACGTGCGCAACACCGTTGACCGCGAAGCGCGTTTCGCCAATAGCACCGATTACACGCCGCGCTTCGGCGCGCCAACCATCAAGGACGTGAGGTTCTGATGTCCGCGACCTACGATTTCGTCGCCGGCGACACCGGCTCGGTGCTGCGGGTGACGTGCGTCAATGACGACGATGACAGCGCCATCGACCTCACCGGCGCGACGGTAGCGCTGCAGTGGATTCGGCGCTCGGACGGCGCACTGCAGTCGAAGACCATGACGATCGTCACTGCGGCGAGCGGCATCTGCAGCTACCAGTTCGCCACCGGCGAGCTGGAGGCACCGAGCATGCGCTTCGAGGTGAAGATCACTGACTCCGGGTCGAAGGTGATCCGCAGCCTCGACCCGCTCGAGGTCGACGTGCGGACGGCATTCGCGTGATTCCCGACCTGCAGTTCCCGGAGGTCGCCGACGAGGTCGACCGCGCCGCGGTGCGCGAGTTCGACGCCAGGACGGAGGCGCTGCAACGGCGCCGGCCGGAAGCGCCGCCGGCGTGCGGGGCGTGCCTGTACTGCGGGGAAGCGCTGCGGCCGGGGTTGCGCTGGTGTGATGCCGCGTGCCGGGACGACTTCGAGCGGGAGCGCTGGTAGCTCTGCGCGCACTATGCGCGCACTCGGGCGGGAAAACGGGCGTCTGTGTCGTCTCTGTCGCCCCGGGAAGCCGCGCCACGCCTAGAGGTCGCCACCGGCGCCGAGGCGGCATGGTCTTATGAGTCCCCTGCTCTAACCGACTGAGCTATGGACCCGCGGCCTTACGCTACGCGGCTTTGCGCGGTTTCTGCGTCCGCTTCCTCGGAGGCTTTGCGCGCACTATGCGCGCGGTGGCTTCCCGCAACCGATCCACCGAAAGGTGCATGTAGCGGTCGGTCGTGCTGATCTGAGTGTGGCCGAGGAGGTCGCGGATGTCCACGCTGTTGGCGCCGGTCTGCGCGAGCCAGGAGGCGTAAGTGTGGCGCAGGTCGTGGAAGCGCACGTCCGGCCGTCCGATGGCCGCTCTGGCGACGCCGAATTGCTTGTACATGGCGAAGTAGCCGAGGGCGAGCGGCAGGCGCGCCAGGGCCGTTCTGACCGGCTGCAGGATCGGAATCGTCCGTGGTCGCCGGGTCTTCGTCTCCGGGTCGAGCACGATCAGGTCGCCGTGGACGTTGGCCGGCGTCAGTGCCGCGATTTCACCCGCGCGCAGCCCGGCGTAGAGCGCCAGCGCCACCCAAGCGCGAACGTCGCCGTCGAGCTCGGCGAGCAGGCGCTTCGCCTCGATCTGCGTCAGGTAGACCTGCCGATGCGTTTCCGGCAGCAGGCGGATCTTCTGTGGCTTGGCCGGCCAATCCCACTTTTTCAACGCCAGCCACAGCACCCGGCGCAGGATGCGTAGCGTCGCGTTGGTGGTGTAGGGCGAGTGGCCGGCGTTGATGCCGGCGTTGACGACCCGATCGGCGACCAGGTGGGCATCCTCGATCGCCTCGCCGCGCAGGTGCTCGCGCAGCGCCTCCAGGCGGCCGATTACTCGCCGCTTCGCTTTGAGGCTCGCGAACTCGGGGCTGGCGAGGTAGGTCGCGATCGCCTCGGCGAGCGTGCGCTCGAGCGGGGCGCCGATCCGCCGGGCGTGGAGGTCACGGAGCGCAGCGGCTTCGCAATCCAGCGCCTCCTGGCGGCTGCGAGCGCTTCCTGCAATGAGCCGGCCGGCGCGCTGAACGCGATAGCGCCAGGTGCCGCGGTTTCGCCAGACCGACACCGATCCTCCCGCGTGGTTGATTGCCGCTCGAAGCGCTCCACCTCGGCGAGCGCGATCCGGTAGCCGCGCCGGCTGGTGCCGAGCGGCAGGACGGCCAGTTTACCGTCGCGCACGAGGCGCTGCACCGTCTTCGTGGAAACGGCCCAGCGTTGCGCGACGGCGGAAAGGGTCAGGAACATGTCGGGGTCCGCCGGGAGCGCGCGATGGCGACGGTCATCGCCGACTCCGTGATAGGTGAGCGGCCTCGATCGTCAAGGCGTCGACGGCGGAGCACGATCGCCGTTTGAGATCCCCCGACGGTGCCGGAGCCGGTTTGCCGTCTGTCGTGGTGGGGATGTTCCGCGCGTCGGAACACGCCGCTCGTGGTCACTTCGGTGGTTCCTGCTCGGTGAGGGCGGCGCGGGCATGGTCGACCAGCCATGCCGTTACATCAAAGTCCCCGGTATTGGTAATCTGATGACGATCAAAGGCGTCTACTAGCTTTTTTGCCACTACTTCTAGCCGCTCGGCGCGGGCGCGCAGGAAAGCAAGTTCAGAGTACAACTCCTGCATTAAGCGTGCCGTGTCGATCCAAGCGTTGCGCTGCTTGCGTATTGATTCGGCTGCGTCGGTAGCGAGTTCGTACTTGTCCGCCGCGTCGAGCAGGCGGCGCAAGGCGTCCACGGGCACGTCGTCCATATGCGTGCGGCCGATGTCGGTGTAGTTTGCTACATCGGCCCGCAACTCGGCGAAGTCGTCAGTCATGGCTTCGGCCCCTGCTCGGTGAGGGCTGCGTTGATGTCAGACAGCAGCGTACGGTGTGCCTGCCGCCCTTCATCGCTGCGGCACTCATAGTCTTCGAGCCATCCGTAGGCGCGCGTTAACAGGGTTGCTAGCCGCTCGATCCTGTTCGCCGCTTCAGCGCGCTGGGCGTCAGCTTCCTGCCACGAACGCACGCTGCTCGGCGTGCGTAGGCGTTCGATCAGTGTCATGGCTTCTGCTCCTGCTCGGCGAGGGCGGCGCGGGCGCTGGCATATACCGCAGAGTCACAGCGGCCGTCGTATGCGTCTATCTCATCGAGCACGTCACGCAGCTCCTTCTCCAGCCGCTCGGCGCGGGCGCGTAGGAAAGCGAGTTCGGCGTACAACTCTTTCAACTCGGCTTGCGCGAGCGGATGGCCGGCGGATACGTCATCCAGATCCAATTCAGATCCCATTGTTCGACTCCTGCTCGGCGAGGACGGCGCGCAGCCGGCAGAGCAAGCAGTATTCAGCGCCCAGCCGAATGCAATCGCTGTCGTGCTTGGCCCAGGGGGCATAGGCCAGCGCCTTTATGCGCTCGGCGCGGGCGCGCCATTTCTCTAGCTCCTCCATTATTTCCATCGGCTGAGCTACACGCACGCTCCACGACTCTCTATCGCCCATCATCAGCCTCCATCGAGATCGCCTCCACAGTGCGGGCAGACATACTGCCCTTCGACGCGCACGGGCGTCTTCGATACTCCCTCCCGTGCTAGGCGCTCTAGCCGCTCGATGATGCCGGCAACCATCTTCGCCTCTACTCCCCGGCCAGCGGCACCAGCGGCGCCCATTTCCTGATATAGCCACGCTAGCTGCCCTTCGAGCGTGGGATCTGGGCACCGGCCATCATTAGCCCTCCGTTGTACCGCCTCTAGCGTGGCGAGAATCGCCCGAAAAGCGGCTACACCACTTTTATTCAGGCTCACTTTCCAGTAGGCGTCATCCACTGAATCCAAGTCAGCAACAATTGCTCGCAGTGCTGCGATCTGCTCCTTCAGCGTCGGGCCGGCGTGGGCGGGCGAGCGCACCGGCACGCTCTCGCGGATCGCCTCCTGGGCGGCGAGCGCTTCGAGCAGGCGCGTAACTGTCGCCTCAAGCGGCGCCTTATCAAAGCGGTGCATAGCGAGTATCTCGCTGAAGCGCAGCGGGGGCGCGCTCATGCCTGCCTCCGCTGGACGCGCTCGATGTAGCGCTGCGCGGTGGGCAGCAGCACCGTCGGGACGCCGGGCACGTATCGATGCTGGCCGCGTTCCTGCGCCCGCTGGGCGAGCCAGGCGCGGGCGGCGGCGAGTTTCTGCTGCGCCTTCACGATTCGAGTTCGTGCATCCGCGCCGCGTACGCCTTGCGCGCCGCTGCCTTGTCGTCGTCGCTGTCGAGCTGACGCGCTAGATCGGCGGCGGCGTTCAGATCGTCCTCGCTCTGCGCCGCGGCGATCGCGGCCGTCACCTGCGCGAGTGTCACCGCCGGCAGCACTTCGCCTGTAGACGTGTCGATCTGCTCGGCGGGCGCCGGCGCGGTGACGGCAAGCGCTGCCATCAGGCCGGCGTTGCCGTGCCGCGGCGTCTCGGCGGCCGGCGTGATGTCGCGCTCGCGCGGCAGATCGGCCGCCTCTTCGGCGACGGCCATGCCGCGCAGTACGTCGGGGAAGACGTCGCGCAGGGCGAAGGCGCGGGCGCGCATCTGTAGCATGCGCTTCGGGTACTGTGACCATGGCCCCTGCTTATTCCACAACCCGGCCTTTTTGGCGTCGGCCACCGACCAGGCGCGCACCTGTTCGACGTCGCCGCGGCGCTTGACCTGGCACACTGCTACCATTGCCTCGCCGTCGCCGTCGATGTGCTCGCGTACGTACTCGCAGGCCGGCGAGCCGCGCACCATCGCCAGCAGCGCATCGCCCCAGACGCTCGGGCGGCCATTGATGACGGCGATCGACTGCATTGCCTGCAAAGGTTGCAAGCCGATCTCGGCTCCCCACTGGACGGCGACGAGGATATTGCCGGGATTGCCTTGAAAGTCCTTCGGCACCAGCGACGACTTCGCCATCCGATCGGCGAATTCCATCGCTTCGGCGAGATTGGTCGGCGACAGCGCGATCGGCTTGCCGGGACGCAGTGCTACAGCTTCGCTCATGGCGTTACTCCTCTTTCAGCTTCAACAGGAAACGGCGCGACGTCGTCTCGACGCAGTGCGCCGCATACAAGTCCGGATGCGCCTCGCGAAATGCCGCCGCGTCGAAGCGCTTGGAGGGCCGCGTCGTCCGCCAGGTCGCCAGCAGGTCGCCGGTGTCGGTGACGAGCTCGGCGGCGTCGGCCATCGCCGACTGCAGAACGAATTCGAGGCGCTCGGCTTCGGCTTCGGAGCGCTTGATGACCGCCTTCACCTGCGCCAGCGCGTGTGCG
>Ga0224505_10001106_pt1 | contig 17584 bp, 20 predicted proteins | sample SF_Jan12_sed_USG_FD_169102 | JGI IMG/M metagenome (GOLD analysis project Ga0224505, IMG submission 169102) | Sediment microbial communities from San Francisco Bay, California, United States - SF_Jan12_sed_USGS_4_1 | ecosystem: Environmental > Aquatic > Marine > Sediment | place: USA: California... | reverse complement strand
TCTTCTCGCAACTGGGTCGCATCGACATCCTGGTCAACAACGCCGGCATCGCGGTTCGCAAGAACTCCTTCGACATCACTGCCGAGGAATGGGACAGGGTCCTCGACGTGAATCTGCGCGGACTGTTCCTCTGCTCTCGCGCCGCGGCGCGCTCCATGAAGCAGCACGGCGGCGGCGCGATCGTGAACCTCGCCTCGATCATGGGATTCTCGGGCGGGCTGTATCCCAATCCCGCCTACCAGGCCTCCAAGGGCGCGGTGGTCAACCTGACGCGCGCACTGGCGCTGGAGTTCGCGCCCCATAGCATCCGCGTCAACGCCGTGGCGCCGACCTTCGTGCGCACCGACCTCACCGCGCCGGTGTTCTCCAATCCGGAGGCGCTGAAGAAGGTGATGGAGCACACGCCGCTCGGGCGGTTGCCCGAGGCGGAGGACATCGCGCAGGCGATCTGTTTCCTCGCCGGCCCGGAGGCGCGCTGCATCACCGGCGTGACGCTGCCGGTGGACTCGGGCTACCTCGCGCGCTAGCGGCGCGGCAGCCGCACGCGCGAGACCGTCCAGCGCGAGACGTCCTCCTCCCATTCGTCGCCCGCCGCGCCCGTGAGCGGCAGCGCGAGGTTGGTCACGTATAGGTCGCCGCCGACGATGACCACGCTCGCCGGGAACAGGAGCCCGTCGGGCGTCCCGTGGCGGATGCCCTCGAAGCCGCCGAGGCGCTCGATGATGCGGCCCTGGGCGTCCAGGCCGACGATCTCGTCGCTCTGGTTGGCCGCGACCCACAGCGTGCCGCGCCGGTCGAAGGCGATGCCGTCCGCGCCGTTGACGCTCTCGGCGAACACGGTGACCTCGCTCGTCGCGAGGTCCACCCTGAGGATGCGGTCGTCGCCCGTGTTGGCGACGAACAGGCTCGTGCCGTCCTTGCTCAGCGCGAGCCCGTTCGCCCCGAAAGGCGGGAAGCCGGCGGTGGCAAGAAGCGGGCTGTGCACGACGGTCGTCACGGGGCAGGGCGCCTGGCAGCTGTGCGCGCTGGCGATGCGGTAGATCGCGCCCTGGAACGAATCCGAGACGTACAGGTTGCCGGCTTCGTCGAACTGCATCGCGTTCGGCGCCGGAAAGGCGTTCGAGCCGAACTGGATCGTGTCGCTGCTGCCGTCCGGGTTGCCCTCGGCGCGGTTCGCCGGCGCGCCGATCGAGGGCAGCGCCACCACGGTCTGCGTCAGCGTGCCTGCGGTGAAATGGGCGGAGATCCGCTGGATCTGCGAGGCGCCGAAATTGGCGATGTACACCTTGCCGTCCTTCGGCCCGAACGCGAGGCCGAGCATCGGCGTGCCGCCGAAGTCGCGCACCGCTTCGAGCCGGCCGTGGCGGTCGTAGCGCAGCAGCTTGTTGAGGTTCGGGCCGAAGTCGAAGGTGGCGACGAAGACGTCGCCGTTGTGCGGGTTGGCCGCGATGCCCTCGGGGAAGCGCACGCCCTCCGGCAGCGTGGCGAACGTCTGCACCTTGTCGTGACCGAAGCCGTCGGCCCAGCCCGTACCCGTGCCCGCCGCGCCCAGAACGAGCGCCAGGCAGAACGCCTTGAACCGGATCATCGTCCCCTCCCCCTGGTCGGAGCGGCGCGGTGCGCCGCGCGTCGCCATTGTTCAAAGCGCCGCTGCACGCTGTCAAGCGTGGACAGCGGCTCGGCGCGCCGCTAGCATCTCTGTCGTGAACCGACGTAGCTTCCCGGCCTTGCTCGCGATAGTTGCGGTCGCGTTGCAGGCGGCCTGGCCGCTCATCGCGCAGGCGAGGCCCCAGGATCGCGGCCACCTCGTGCCGCTGTGCAGCGTCGGCGCTGAAACGCGCTATGTCGAGATCCCCGCCGGCAAACTGCCGGCGGAGCAGCGCTCGGCGGCCTACCGTGAGCATTGCCAGCTGTGCGTGCTCGGCGCGGAGGGCCTCGCAGCAGTGCCGCCGGCGCCGCTGCCGCCCCTGCGTGTCGTGCTCGCCGCGCTCCTCGTCGACGGGCGCGATCGCGCGACGCCCATCGCCGTCCACGTCGACTCTCCCGCCGACGCGCGCGCGCCTCCCGCGCGCTCCTGAAGCACCCGCAGCAGCAGTGCGCGCGGCCCCTGCCGCGCGGCGTTCACATACGAATTCGGGAGAAGGAAATGCTCAAGCATGGAATCGCGCTCGTCGCCGCCTTGCTGGCGGGCGCAGCCCACGCGCAGGTGCAGGTGCAGGACCCCTGGGTCAGGGGCATGGTCGAGACGCAGAAGGCGACCGGGGCGTTCATGCGCCTCACCTCGCCCAATGCGGCGCGGCTGGTCGGCGTGAGCTCGCCCGTCGCCGGGGTGGTGGAGATCCACCAGACGAAGATGGAAGGCGGCGTGATGCGCATGCGCCCGGTGCAGGCGGTCGAGTTGCCCGCCGGCAAGGCGGTCGAGCTCAAGCCCGGCGGCTACCACGTGATGCTCATGCAGGTGAAGTCGCCCGTGAAGGAGGGCGACACCGTGCCGCTCACGCTCGTCATCGAGTCGGGCGGCAAGCGCGATGCGGTGACCATCCTGGCGCCGGTGCGCGCGCTGACGACGCCCGCGCACGGCAAGCACTGAGCGGGCGCGGCGCGCTAGGCCGGCACGCGCCCGGTGGCGAGGTAGCGCCAGCCGGGCGGCCACGGCACCTCGACGCGCACGCCGGCGAGGCGCGCGGCGAGCTTCGCCCACGGCCGGCCGAGGTTCTCCATGTTGGTGATGTAGCCGCGGTGGCGCGCGCGCAGCCAGGCGTTGACCGGCGCGCCCCACCAGGGCCAGAGCACCGAGCCGCAGGCGGCGACGCGCGCGCCGGCTTTCGCCTGGGAAAGCGCGTTGTCGAGCGCCGCCTCGGACTGCAGCACGTCGTGCACGTAGCTGAACAGCAGCGCGTCGGCGCTCGCGTCGAAGCGCACGGTCTCGGCGGGGCCCTCGCGCAGCGTGACGTTGCGCCAGCCGTGCTGCGCGACGCGTGCGCGCGCCACGGCAAGCAGCTCGGGCGAGTGGTCGAACGCGAGCAGCCGGCCGCGCGCGCCGATCGCCTCGAGGATCGGCGCGAACGAGAATCCGGTGCCGCAGCCGGCGTCGAGCACCACGTCGCCCGGCGCGAGCGCGAGCGCCGCGACCGCGCGCAGGCGCATGGCGTTGATCAGCCGCGTGCGGCGATCGTAGTCGGTGGCGAGTTGCGCGTAGTCGGCGACCGAGCGGGTCGCGTCAGCCGGCATCGCGCGCCAGGCGCACGCCGCTGACCTGCCAGCGCGCGCCGGAAGGGAAGAAGTTGCGGTAGCTCGGGCGCAGGTGACCGGGCGGTGTCGCGCTCGATCCGCCGCGCAGCACGTACTGGTTGGACATGAACTTGCCGTTGTACTCGCCCACGGCGCCGGCCGCGGGCCGGTAGCCGGGGTAGGGGCCGTAGCTGCTGGAAGTCCACTGCCAGACGTCGGCGGGCGCGCCGCCCGCGGCCTCGAGCTCGAACTCGGTCGGCAGGCGCGCGCTCGCCCAGCGCGCAAAGGCATCCGCCTCGAAGTGGCTGATGTGCGCGACCGGGGCGTGCGGATCGAGGGGCTGCGCGCCATGCAGCGTGAACTCCATCCAGGCGCCGTCGCGCTTGCTCCAGTAGAGCGGCGCTTCCCAGCCTTGCGCGCGCGCGATCGCCCAGCCCTCGGAGAGCCAGTGCTCCGGCCTGCGATAGCCGCCGTCCTCCACGAACGCGAGGTACTCGGCGTTGGTCGCGGGCCGGCTCGCGAGCTCGAAGGGCTCGAGCAGCACGCGATGACGCGGCAGCTCGTTGTCGAAGGCGAAGCCGGCGCCGTCGTGGCCGATCCACGTTGCCCCGCCGGCGTGCGCCTGCCAGGCGAGCGCCGCGGGCGCGGCAGGCTGCGGCGCGCCTTCGCGGTAGGCGGGCGCGAGCGGGTTGAGCGACAGCAGGTGCTTGAGGTCGGTGAGCATCAGCTCCTGGTGCTGCTGCTCGTGCTGCACCCCGAGCTCCACCAGGCCGAGCGCCTCGTCGGACATCGTCGCCCCGCCGAGCAGCGCGGCCATGGCCGCGTCCACGTGCGCGCGGAAGTGGCGCACGTCTTCGAGCGAAGGGCGCGAGATCATGCCGCGCTGCGCGCGCGGGAACTGCTCGCCGACGGCGTTGTAGTACGAGTTGTACAGGTAGCGGAAGGCGGGATGGAACTCGCGGTAGCCGCGCGCGAAGCGCGCGAGCAGGAAGGTCTCGAAGAACCAGGTGGTGTGCGCCAGGTGCCACTTGACCGGGCTCGCGTCGGGCATCGACTGCAGGGCGCAGTCCTCCGCGCTGAGTCCCGCGGCGAGCCCGGCGGTCGCCTTGCGAATCAGCGGGTAACGCTCAACGAGCTCGCCTTGCGCGAGCGCTGCATGGTCCGGCTTCATCCTCCTCCTGTCGGGTGTGGTCCCCGATTCCTTACCGGACTTTACGCCTTGGAAGCGCGAGCGCAAGCTTCGCCGCATGCTTGACGCACGCATGCGCAGGGCGCTGTCGGGACGCCGGGGAATCACCGAGAAGCGCATGTTCGGCGGCGTGTGCTTCCTGCTGAGGGGCAACATGCTGTGCGGCGTCGGGGACGGCAAGTTCATGTTCCGCGTCGGCAAGGATCAGGACGCCGCCGCGCTGCGGCGCCCGGGCGCGCGGCCGATGGATTTCACCGGCCGTCCGATGGCCGGCTTCGTATGGGTGGATCCGGCCAGTTGCGACGCGCGCCGGCTGAAAGGCTGGATCGCGATGGCCGAGCGCTATGTCGTCGCGCTGCCGTCGAAGAAAAAGTGACTCAGTAGCCCGCGGCGAAGTCCACCAGGTTCCCCGGCAGCTCGCCGCGGCGCACGCGCTCGACGTGCTCGGCGATCTTGGCGACCGAGGTGCGCGGCTCGGAGAGCGCCGCGATGTGCGGCGTCACCGTCACCCCGGGATGCGTCCACAGCGGTGAGTCCTGCGGCAGCGGCTCGGTCTCGAAGACGTCCAGGTAGGCGTGTGCGAGGTGCCCGGCGTCGAGCGCCGCGAGCAGGTCCGCAATGACGACGTGGCCGCCGCGCGCCACGTTGATGACGCAGCCCTCCTTGCGGATCCTCGACAAGGCGTCGCGGCCGAGGATGCCGCGCGTGTGTGCAGTAAGCGGCAGCAGGCACACGACCGCGTCGCTGCGGGAGAGCACGTCATCGAGGTCCATCGAGCAGTACACGCCGTCGAGGGATTTCGGGCGCCGGCTCCAGCCTGCGACGTGAAAGCCCAGGCGCTTGAGCTGCGCCGCCACGGTGCTGCCGAGCTCGCCCAGGCCGAGGATGCCGACCGTGCGGTCGGACGGCAGGTACTGGCGCCGCCGCTTCCAGGTCTTCTCGCGCTGCCAGCGGCGGTAGAGGTAGAAGTGCCGGTGCCAGTCGAGCACCCAGGCGATCACCGTCTCGCACATGGCATGCACCATGCCCGGATCGATCAGGCGCGCGACCGGCACGCCGCGCGGCAGCTCCGGGTCGGCGACGATGTTCTCCACCCCCATCCAAAGCGACTGGATGAGCCGGAGGTTCTTCAGCCCGGCGAAGGTGCCGGGCGGGTGCGTGGCGACGAGCGCGAGGTCGATGTCGCCGCCGTTCGTGTCCGGCCACGCGAAGAAGCGGTCTTCGGGCAGCGCCTTCTGCAGCAGCGGGAACCAGAAGTCGGGCTTCTCCTTTTCCGAGGCGAAAAGGATGTTCATCCGCCCCGCCCGGAGTTCAGCTCCCGGGCTTGAAGCCGGAGGCCTTGATCACCGGGCCCCACAGGTCGTAGTCGCGCTTGTGGATGCGCGCCAGCTCGGCGGGCCCGAGCCCCGAGGGCTCCATGCCGTAGTTGTCCAGCCGCTGGCGCACATCGGGCTCCTTCAGCGCGGCGATGATCGCCTTCGACAGGCGATCGATGGTCGCGGCCGGCGTGCCCGCGGGCGCGTAGGCCGCGTACCAGCCGCCGCCCTCGATGTCGTAGCCGAGCTCCTTGAACGTGGGGATGTCGGGCAGGTGCTTGGAGCGCGTCGCGCCCGAAGTGGCGACCGCGACGATCTTGCCCGCCTTGTGCTGCGGGGCGACGTCGGACACCGTGCCCATGAACGCGGCGATCTGGCCGCCGAGCAGGTCGGTCATGGCGGCAGCCGTGCCGCGGTAGCCGATGTGGTTCATCTTCAGCCCCGCCTTCTCCGCAAAGAGCAGGGAGAAGAAGTGCGGCAGGCTGCCCGTCGCCGCGGAGGCGTAGTTGCCGTACTTGGCGTCCTGCTTCACGAGGCCAACGTACTCCTTGAGCGATTTCGCCGGCGTCGCCGGGCCCATGGCGAAGGCGAACAGGAAGTCCGCCGTGTGCGCGACCGGCGCGAAGTCCGCGAACGGGTCGTAGGGCAGCTTCTGGATGTGCGGCGCGGTGACGACGGTGACCAGCGGCGTCATCACCAGCACCGTGCCGTCGGCGGGCGAGGTCTTCAGCGCGTTCATGGCGATCTGCCCGGCGGCCCCGGCGCGGTTCTCGACGATCACGTTCTGCCCGAGCGAGGCCTGCATCTTCTCGGCCACCATGCGCGTCATGGCGTCCAGGCTCGCCCCGGCGGGAAAGCCCACCAGGAACTTGATGGTGCCCTGCTGGGCGTGCGTCCCCAGGGAAGTGAGCGCGAGCGCGAGCGCGGCGATTGTTCGCTTCATGATCTTCTCCTCCTCCGCGCGGATGTTAGCACCGGTGCGCGCTCGAGGACCACTTCCCATACCACCTTCGGCTTCTCGTAGCGGCGGATGACGCGCTCCTCGAGGCTCAGCACGCGCCAGCCGCGTGCGAACAGGCGGCGCACGTCCGCGCGGTCGAAGAAGCGCTTGCGCTCGCCGTCCACGCGAAAATAGCGGCGGCCGATGCGTGGGTGCCCGCGCGCGCCGTGGTGGAAATCCCGGATGGAATTGAGCCGGCACAGGAGCACGCCGCCTGGCCGCAGGGCCCGGCGCAGGCGAGCGGCCACCGCCGCGGTCTCGCGCCATGGGAAATAGTGCAGGCACAGGCTGGCGACGATCGCGCCGGTGCCGCCCGGCGCGACCGGCAGCGGCGCGCGCAGGTCGCGGCGCAGGAAGCGGACGCCCGGGAGCCGGGCGCGCGCGCGCCGCAGTGCGGGTGCCGAGGTATCCAGCCCGAAGACGGCGAGGCCGGCCGCGGCCAGCGCCGCCGTGTCGCGGCCGGCGCCGCAGCCGAGCTCGAGCACCGGCGCGCCGCCGCCGCGCGCCGCGAGCAGCGGCAGCCAGCGTTGCAGCCAGGGGTCGCAGTCGCGGGACATGGCGGATCAATAATAGACTGGCGGCCTCGTAAAGGAGACCGGCATGGCCATCCGCAACTTCAACGAAAAGACGCTCACCGCCGAGGTGCTGAAGCGCGTCGGCAAGGCGCCCGACAAGCGCACGCGCCAGATCATGCAGAGCCTGGTCAAGCACCTGCACGCCTTCGTGCGCGAGGTGCGCCCGACGCAGGAGGAATGGTTCCAGGGCATCCAGTTCCTCACCGCCACCGGCCATATGTGCGACGACAAGCGCCAGGAATTCATCCTGATGTCGGACACGCTCGGCGTGTCGATGCTGGTGGACTTCATCAACTACGGCAAGGCCGGTAAGGCAACCGAGTCCACGGTTCTCGGGCCGTTCTTCGTCGAGGGCGCGCCGGAGCTGCCGCTCGGCGCGAGCATCGCGAAGCCTGGCACGCCGGGCGAGCCCTGCGCGGTCTCCGGCACGGTGAAGGACCTCAAGGGCAAGCCCGTTGCGGGCGCGACGATCGACGTGTGGGAAGGCGGCGCGGACGGCCTCTACGACGTGCAGAAGCCCGACGGCACCAACCTGCGCGCGCGCTTCCGCTCGGACGCCGCGGGGCGGTTCCGCTTCAATTGCATCACGCCGGTCAGCTACCCGGTGCCGCACGACGGTCCGGTGGGCAAGATGCTCGTCGCCTGCGGCCGCCACCCGATGCGCCCCGGGCACCTGCACTTCATCATCGAGGCGCCGGGCTACGAGAAGCTCGTCACGCACCTGTTCGTCAAGGGCGACAAGTACCTCGACTCCGACGCCGTGTTCGGCGTGAAGGACTCGCTGATCGTCAGTTTCAGGAAGAAGAACGCCGCCGGCGAGGCGACCTGCGCCTACGACTTCGTCCTCAAGCCGAAGAAGAAATAGGGACGATCCCCTTTTCGCCATGAGGAGCCTGACCGTACGCGACGCGATGCTGATCTGGCTGCCGCTCGCGCTGCTGGTCGCGCTCGCGGCCTGGTTCGTCGCCGCGTTCGTCGAGCCCGCGCCGCCGAAGCGCGTCGTCATGAGCACCGGGCCGCTCGACGGCGCGTACCATGCCTTTGCGCTGCGCTACAAGGCGCACCTCGCCGAGTACGGCATCACGCTCGAGCTCAAGCCGTCGGCCGGTGCAGCGGAGAACATCGAGCGCCTCAAGTCGCGCCAGGACGGGGTGACGCTCGCGCTCGTGCAGGGCGGGCTCGCGAATGCGGAGAATGCGCCCGGGCTGGTGACGCTCGGCAGCATGTTCTACGAGCCGGGCTGGTTCTTCTACCGCGGCGGGAAGGAGTCCGACCTCGGCAATCCGCTGCGCGGCAAGCGCATCGCGATCGGCCCTTCGGGCAGCGGCACCCGGGCGATCGGCTTGCAGGTCATGCACCACGCGGGCCTGGCGGAGCCGCCCACGGTGCTGAGCGAGCTCGGCGGCATGGCGGCGGCGAAAGCGCTCGAGGCGGGCGAGGTCGACGTGGTGTTCTATGTCGCCGCGGCGGATGCGCCCGGCGTGCAGCGCCTGCTGGCCGCCCCCGGCGTGCGGCTGCTCGGCGCAAAGCGCGCCGAGGCCTTCGCGCGGCGCATGCCTTACCTGCACCGGCTCAAGCTGCCCGAAGGCGCGGCGGACCTCGCGCGCAACGTTCCGCCCCGGGATCTCGACATGCTGGCCGTCGCGGCGAACCTGGTCGCGGTGGAGGAGATCCACCCCGTGGTTATCGACCTGATGCTGGAGGGCGCAAGGAAGGTGCACGGCGGCGCGGGCCTGTTCCAGCGCGCCGGCGAGTTTCCCGCGCCGCTCGATCTCGACCTGCCCCTGTCGCCGGATGCGGAGCGGTTCTACAGGGCCAGCCCGTCGCTGCTGCGGCGCTACGTGCCCTACTGGCTGGTCGTGTGGGTCAACCGCTTCATCGTCGTCGGCATCCCGCTGCTGATCCTGGCGATTCCGTTCGTGCGCTATGTCCCTGCGGTGTACCGCTGGAGCACGCGGCGCCGGGTCTACCGCTGGTACGGCGAGCTGAAGACAATCGAAGACGCGGTGCGCCGCCGCGAGGGCGACGCCGCAACGCATCTCGCGCGCCTGGAGCGCCTCGCGGATCGCGTCGACCGGCTGCACATTCCGCACGCCTACGCCGGCGAGCTGTTCGCGCTGCTCCTGCACATCAAGCTGGTGCGGGACATGCTGCGGGAATGGGCCGCGAAGTGAGCGTAGGGGACAGACCCTATTTGTTGCCCCACACCTCGCGCGCCGTCTCGACGATCAGCGCGAGCTTCTTCCACTGGTCCTCGTGCGACAGCGCATTGCCGTGGTGCGTGCTGGAAAAGCCGCACTGCGGCGACAGGCACAGGTTCTCCAGCGGCACGAACTGCGCCGCCTCGGCGATGCGGCGCTTGAGCATGTCCTCGTCCTCGATCGCGCCGACTTTCGTCGTTACCAGGCCGAGCACGACCTTCTTGCCCTTCGGCAGCAGCCGCAGCGGCGCGAAGCCGCCGGCGCGCGCCGAGTCGAACTCCATGAAGAAGCCGTCGACGTCCGCCGAGAACATCGCCTCGGCCACCGGGTCGTAGCCGCCCTCGGCCACCCAGGCGCTCTTGAAGTTGCCGCGGCAGGTGTGCATCGTGACCGTCATGCCCGCAGGCCTGTCGCGCAGCGCTTCGTTGATCGTGCGCGCGTAGCGCGCGGGCAGTCGGTCCGGATCGTCGCCGTTCGCGCGGCAGGCCTCGCGCACCTTCGGGTCGCACAGGTAGGCGAACGAAGTGTCGTCGAGCTGCAGGTAGGTGCAGCCCGCCGTGCCGAGGTGCGCGATCGCCTTGCGGTAGGCTGCGGCGACGTCGTTCCAGAATTCCTCCAGGTCGGGGTAGGCATCCTTCGCGATCGCGTTGCGCCCGCCGCGCAGGTGCAGCATGGAGGGCGAGGGAATGGTGAACTTCGGCATCGCCTTCGCTACCGACTTCAGGTACGCGAAGTGCTTCGTCATGATCGGGCCGGCGCAGGCGATGCGTCCGGTCACCGTCGCGATCGGCGGCTGCTCCTCGGTGCCGCCGAACTTCACGCCGGGATTCTCCTTCAGCGTCACGCCCTCGAGTTGCGAAAGGAAGTCCAGGTGCCACCAGTCGCGTCGGAACTCGCCGTCGGTTACGGCCCGCAGGCCGATCTCCTCCTGCTTCCTCACCGCCGCGCGGATGCAGCGGTCTTCGATCTCTGCGAGTCTTGCGGCACTCAGCGCGCCCTGCTTCCATTGCCGGCGCGCGTCGGCGAGCTCGGCCGGGCGCAGCAGGCTGCCGACCTGGTCGGCGCGAAACGGCGGCTTCATGGCACGGATCATAGGGGATTCGCGCTCAGCCCAGGCTCGCGTAGCCGAACCACAGGCCCACGCCGACGAGCGTCCACGCGACCGTCACGGTGAGCGCGCGCCCCGAGAGGCGGGCCGAGAGCCGCGCGCCCGCCCAGGTGCCGGCGACGAGCAGCGCCGCGAGCGTGAGGGCGAGCGCGACGTCGATGCGGCCCTGAACGGCGTAGACTGCCGCCGCCGCCGCCGTGATCGGCAGGCCGGCGGTGACGCCGAGCGCGATCGCGGCCGGCACGGGCGTGCGCAACGCGAGCAGGATCGGGATCAGCATCACCGGCCCGCCCGTTCCCGAGATCGCCGAGCCGTAGCCCACGAGAAGTCCCAGCAGCGCCAGCGGCGCGGCGCCGGGACTGCGTCCCCCGGGCGCATGGCGCGAGGCGAGCGCGTGCAGGCCCGAGGCGAGCGCCAGCGCCGCGACGAACAGGCGCACGCCGAGCCCGGGCAGGCGGTCGAGCGTCGCCGCGCCGAGCGCCGCGCCGCAGGCTGCCGCGAGGCACAGCGCGGCCGCCGGACGCAGCGGCAGGCGCGCGCGGCGCAAGTGGATGAAGGCGGCGTACAGGCCGGAGAAGAGAAAGCCGAGCATGCAGGCGGCGACCGCGCGCTCCAGCGGCAGGCCTGCGGCGCCGGTCAGCACCGGCACCAGCAGCACGCCGCCGATGCCCGTCAGGCCGACGAGCAGGCCCGCAGCCAGCGCGGTCGCGCCGACGATCCAGATCAACGCGCGAGTCCGCTGCGCGTGACGCGCCCGTGCAGCTCGCGCCCCAGCACCTGCTCGCAGTAGCGCGCGGCGTCGAGCAGGCCGCCGAGGTCGATGCCGGTATCGATGCCCATGGACTCGAACAGGCTCACCAGGTCCTCGGTGCACACGTTGCCGGTATGGCCGCCGCCGTACTGCACCTTCGCCGGGTGCCCGCCCACGCCGCCGAACGAGGAATCGAAGAAGCGGATGCCCGCGTCGTACGCAGCCACGCAATTGACGAGCCCCGTGCCGCGCGTGTCATGGAAGTGCGCGATGAGGGTGGCTGCGCGCGGCATGCGCGCGACCATTGCCGCCACCGACTTCGGCGTGGCGAGCCCGGTGGTGTCGCCGAGCGCGATGTGCGCGACGCCGAGCGCCACGAAGCGCGCCACGTCCTCGGCCACGATGCCCGGGTCCACCTTGCCCGCGAACGGGCAGCCGAAGGCGACCGACACGGTGCCCACGAGGCGAAAGCGGCCGCGCGCGAGCTGCACCATCTCCTCGACGTTCGCCCACTGCTCGGCGCGCGTGCGATTCAGGTTCTTCTGCGTATGCGCCTCGGTGGCCGAGACGAGCAGGCTGATCTCGTTCACGCCGCAGCCCGCCTCCAGATCCGCGAGCGCGCGCTCGACCGCCTTCGGGTTGGCGCAGGTGGCCTTGTAGAGCGTCCCCGCGCGGCGCGGCAGGGCCGCGAGCAGCGCGCTCGCGTCGGCGAACTGCGGCACGACCTTCGGGTTGGAGTAGGACGTGGCCTCGACGCGCGGGAAGCCGAGCGCGGCGAAGCGCTCGACCAGCGCGCGCTTCGCGTCGGTGGGCACGAACGCCGGCTCGTGCTGCAGGCCGTCGCGCGCGAAGCACTCGCAGAGCGTCACGTCGGACATCGTTGACATCATCAACTAATGCGCGCTAGCCTGTCAACGAGGAGGAAACGCCATGGCAGACTGGAGAAGGATCCGCACGCTGTCGCGAAAGCAGATGCTGAAGCGCGTCGCCCGCTTCTCGCGGCTCAAGGGCTCCGACGGCGGCCTGCCCGACAGCCCGTTGCCCGAGTGCGAGCGCACGCTGTACGCCGTGATCGGCTTCCAGCCGCCGAAGAAGCGCGGCCGCGCGACCACCTCGCCGGTCGGCGACGACGCCTCCGCCATGCCCGCCATCGGCATCGCCGAAGGCTTCAACCTCGGCTACTGCAGGGCGAAGCCCGGCAAGGGGCCGCTGATGCACAACCACGACACGAACGAGACCTTCATTCCGATGACCGGCCGCTGGCGCTGCGAGTGGAACGAGGGCAAGAGGAAGCAGCGCGTGGACCTCGGACCCTGGGATGTGATCTCGTTTCCGGTGGGCGTGGCGCGGCGCTTCATGAACGTCACCCACGACGAGCCGGGCAGGGAGCACCTGCTGATGTTCATCATCGGCGGCAACCAGCCGCGGGCCGAGTTCACCCCCGCGGCGATGCGGCGCTGCGCGGCATGGGCGGCGGCGCAAACAGCGTCCCCGCGCGCAGCGCGGCGAGCGTCCGCGCGCCGACCAGCAGCACGGCGATAGTCGCGAGCGCGAGCGCGGCCCAGGCGAGGCCGCGCCACAGCGGCGCGGCGTGCGCATCGGCGTAGCGCCAGGCGGCGCTCGCCACGGCGTCCAGCGGAAAGGTGAAGGCCCACCACGCCATCGAGAACGGCCAGCGCGCGAAGCGCCGCGCGAACCAGAGCAGCCAGAGCCAGAGCAGCAGGCCGCCGAGGAACGCCGCGTCGATCCACGGGCCCGGCGCCCAGACCTCCGGGCCGTTGATGTAGAGCAGCATCGGCGGCGCGAGCAGCACGAACCACGTCGGGCGCGCGGCCTCGGGCAGGGGCGGCGCGCTCGCCGCGCGCCAGGCGACCAGCCCCATGACGGCGGGCGCGAGCGCCACGCTTGCCGCGAACAGCCACGCTGCGGCCTGCACGTAGCCAAGAGTGAGCCCGCCGAGCGGGACGACGATGCCGCCGACCATCAGGATGATCCAGCCCGGGTTGAGCTCCGCGAGCTTCATGCCCGCAAGCCAGCGTGCGACGCCGCCCGCCATGAACGCGAGGTGCAGCGCGTAGGCGATCCACCACAGCGTTGCGGCGATCGGCACGGCATGCGGAGCGAGGCCGGCGGAGACCAGCGACAGCGCGACCGGGATCGCGCCGCAGAAGCCGAGCAGGGGCGCGGCCCGCAGCTCGGCCAGCACGGCCCGGGGATAGCGCCAGAGCTTGGCGACATGCAGCGCGGCGAGCAGCGCGAAGGCCACCGCGCCGAGGAAGATCCAGGGCTCCGACACCCAGGCCGGGGCGCCGGCCGCGCGCCAGGCGAGGCCGAGGCCCGTGAGTCCCATCACCATGCCGTAGATGCCGAGCGGCAGGACGCCGAGCGCCGGCAGCGCCACCTCAGGTCCCCAGGTAGTAGCGCTTCACCAGGTCGTTCTGCTCGAGCTCGGCGACCGAGCGGCCGTCGAACACGATCTCGCCGTGCACGATGATGTAGCCGCGGTCGGCGATGCGGATCGCCTGGTGGAAGTTCTGCTCGGCCATCAGCACCGTGAGGCCGTAGCGCTCCTTGAGCTCCTTGATCTTGCTGACCGTGCTCGACACCAGGATGGGCGCGAGGCCCACCGAGGGCTCGTCCACCAGCAGCAGGCGCGGCGCGGACATGAGCGCGCGCGCTGTCGAGCATCTGCTGCTGTCCGCCCGACATCGAGCCGGCGAGCTGGCGCCGGCGCTCCTGCAGCACGGGGAAGGCCTCGTAGCAGAAGGCGAGGTTCTTCGCGATCGCGCCGCGCGCCAGCGGGCGGAAGGCGCCGAGCAGCAGGTTCTCTTGCACCGTCAGCTTGGGGAACAGGCGCCGCCCCTCGGGCACGAGCGCGACGCCGAGGTTCACGATCTGCTCGGTGCTGAGGCGCGTGAGGTCGTGCTGCGCGCCGTCCAGGCCGAGCACGATCGAGCCCTGCGTGGGCCGCACCATGCCCATCACGCACTTCATCAGCGTGCTCTTGCCGTTGCCGTTGGTGCCGAGCAGCGCCACCGTCTCGGTGTCGCGGATGTCGAGCGACACGCCGTGCAGCGCGCGCACCGCGCCGTAGCCCGCCTCGACGCCGCGGATCTCGAGGCTAAGCGCCAAGGTAGGCCCTCTGCACGTCGGCGTTGGCCACCGTCTGCTCGGGCGTGCCCTCGCAGATGATGCGCCCGGCGTCCAGGCACACCACGCGTTGCGAGAAGCGCATGACCGCCTGCATGATGTGCTCGATCATGATGATGGTGATGCCCGCGGCGTTGAGCTTGAACAGGATCTCGAGCACCTCGTCCACCTCGGCGCCCGAAAGCCCCGCCATCGCCTCGTCGGAGATCAGCAGCCGCGGATGCGCCGCCATGGCGCGCGCCAGCTCGAGCTTGCGCATGTCCACCTGCGTGAGGCCGGCCGAGTCCTGGTGCGCGCGCGCCGCGAGCCCCATGCTCTCCAGCACGCGCATCGCCTCGTCCTCGGCGCGCCGATGCGCGCTGCGCGTGCGCGCCGCATACTCGAGCGGCACGCGCAGGTTGTCGAGCACCGTCAGGCTGCGGAACGGCTTGGGGATCTGGAAGCTGCGCGCGATCCCCAGGCGCGCGCGCTGGAACGGCGGCAGGCGCGTGATGTCGCGCCCCTCGAAGGCGATGCGGCCCTCGTCGTTGTACAGCGCCCCCGAGATGCAGTTGATGAGCGTCGTCTTGCCCGAGCCGTTCGGGCCGATGAGCCCGAGGCGCTCGCCCGGCGCGACGTCGAGCGCGATGCCCTCGAGCGCGGTGAAGCCGCCGAAGCGCTTGGCGAGCCCCGCGACCTGCAGCAGCGCGCTCATGCGCGCTTTTTCCAGTGCTTGCGCACCAGGCCGACGATGCCCTGCGGCGCGAGCGTGATGAACAGCACCAGCATGATGCCTACGAGCAGCACGTTGAGCTCGGAGGAGATGGTGACGGTGATCACCTCCTGCGCAGAGCCGACCAGCAGCGCGCCGACCACGGGGCCGGCCCAGTGCGCGGTGCCGCCGATCATCGGCATGGCGATCGAGTTCACGGCGATGAACAGGTTGAAGGCCGAGAGCGGGTCCACGTAGCTGACGAAGTATGGGTAGGGCGCGCCGGCCGCGCCCATCATCGCGCCCATCACGGTGGTCGAGACGAGCTTCAGGCGCAGCGTCGGCACGCCCGAGCACTCGGCCGCGACCTCGTCGTCGCGGATCGCGGCGAGCCCGCGTCCGAGGCGCGAGCTGGACAGCGTGCGCGACACCGCGACCGATCCCAGCGCGAGCAGCAGCATCACCATGAACAGCATCTCGCTGTAGCTGTCGAACCACAGGTGCTTGTCGGGCGTGAGGATGGCCGTGCCCTTGGCGCCGCCCACATAGCTCCAGTTGTTGATCAGCGTCTCGAGCACGATGCCCATGGCGAGCGTGGCGATGGCGAAGTACACGCCCTTCAGGCGCAGGGTCAGGTAGCCCACGCCCAGGCCGATCAGCCCGCAGACGAGCGCCGCCGCGAGGATGAGCAGCGGCAGCGGCACCGCGGCGGCCTTGAGCAGCGCGATCGAGGTATAGGCGCCGACCGCAAAGAACGCGGCGCTGCCGAAGTTCACGTAGCCGGTGAAGCCACCGAGGATGTTCCAGGCCACCGCCATGATCAGCGCCTGCAGGATCACGTACGCGGCGTTGAAGTAATACGGGTTGTCGGCCAGCTCGGTGAACGCCAGGCCCGCCACGACCACGGCCGCGCAGGCCGCCGGGAATCCCCAGCCGCGCACGGCTATCTCCCGAACAGGCCCGCGGGCCGGAAGGCGAGCGTGAGCAGCAGGATGCCGAACGACACGGCGGGCGCCCAGGACGGGCCGTAGAACGTCGCCACCATGTTCTCCACCACGCCGAGCAGCAGCGCGGCGATCAGCATGCCCTGGATGCTTCCCATGCCGCCCAGCACCACGATGGCAAAGGCGCGGCCGATGTACTGCCGTCCGACCGAGGGCTCGACCGGGCCGATGATGATCAGCAGCGCGCCGGCTACCGCCGCGGTGGCGATGCCGATGCCGAACGCCCACTGCTTGATGCGGATCGGGTCGGCGCCCATCAGCTGCAGCGCGCCGCGGTCCTGCGCCACGGCCTGGATCGCGCGGCCCATGAAGGTGCGCGACAGGTACAGCCAGATCAGGCCGGTCAGCGCCAGGGCGACCAGGAACGGCACCAGCATGCGCCCGGGCAGGTCGACGAAGCCGATCGAGAGCGCGCCGGTCGCGTAGCCGGCGCTCACCAGGCGGTAGTCCACGCCGTAGACGAGGATCAGCGACACCTCGATGATGAACATCAGGCCGAAGAAGAAGGCGAGTCCGGAGAGCGATTCCTGCCCGGTGCGCTCGAAGGCCGCGTAGTAGATGCGGTAGATCGCCACCCCTACGGCGAAGAACACCGGCATCGCCGCCACGCCCACCAGGACCGGGTCGAAGCCGAACGTCGAGTTGAAGATGTAGGCGGTGTACGACCCGGCGATGATGAACGCCGGGTGCGCGATGTTGACGATGTCGAGCTGGCCGAAGACGATGGCCAGCCCGATCGCCACGGCGGCGTAGAAGCCGCCCAGCAGCAGCCCGGAGACGACGGCGTTCGCGAAAAGATCAGCGGAGAACACCGTCGCCCGGGCCTGTCAGGTCCGAAGCGCAGCTACTGCTTGTACGGGAAGACCGGGTCTCCCGACTTCCAGGCCTTCGGATACACCACCACGCGCTTGCCGGGCCCCGCGAACTGCTCGAGGTTGTCCGGCTGCACGTCGCGGAACTGCACCATCAGCACGCGCGAGGTCGCCCACTCGCCGTTCTTGCCGAACTGCACCTTGCCGACCACGGTGTCGTGCGTGTTCTTGCGGAAGTAATCGGCGATCTTGGCCTGGTCCAGGCTCTTGGTCGCCTGCACGGCGTCGCCGAGGATCTGCATGTACGCATAGGCGAACGGCGGCAGGTAGTGGGCGAGGGGATCCACGCCCTTGCCCTTGGCCGCCTCCTGGTACTTGGCGAGGAACTCCTTGACGCCGGGGAAGTTCAGCGTCGGCTCCGGCACCCAGAAGTCGTAGTTGACGACGTTGTTGAGCAGCGGCCCCAAATTCTTCTGGATGGCCGCGAACTGCAGGCCGACCATGCCGCCGCCGAACATCTTCGCCTTCAGGCCCACCTCGTTGGCCGCCTTGACCA
>Ga0224505_10001105_pt1 | contig 17589 bp, 12 predicted proteins | sample SF_Jan12_sed_USG_FD_169102 | JGI IMG/M metagenome (GOLD analysis project Ga0224505, IMG submission 169102) | Sediment microbial communities from San Francisco Bay, California, United States - SF_Jan12_sed_USGS_4_1 | ecosystem: Environmental > Aquatic > Marine > Sediment | place: USA: California... | reverse complement strand
ATACACGCTGTCGAATCTCATGGAACGCATGTCGGAGCCCGGCGACGCCTATCCCGACTGGCTGGTCGAGATCCTCGACGGGCGGCACAAGGGGCCGCGGCAAAGGGTGTTTTTCCTAGAGGATGTGCACAGGGATCCGATCTGGTCCTGTTTTCACCTGCCGGTTTCCGGGACGCTGCTCGGCAAGTGGATGGCGGCGAAGTTCGATGAGCTGCTGTGTATCGGCCTGCAGATTTTGAAAAACAGTCGCAACCTCCGGAACCACGACCCGATAGACCTCGACCAGCCGTACGGCGAAAAGATTCGCCGGGCTCGGACGATACTCGGCATGGAGTACGCCAATCCTCCGCCGCTGCCGGTATTGGCGCGTCATCTCGGCATCTCCGAAACGCGCCTCAAGAGCGGCTTCAAGTCGATGAACGGCACCACGGTACTGCAGTACTGCCTGCACCGGCGCATCGAGGCCGCGAAAGTCCTGTTGAAAGAGAACCGGCACACGATCTCGGAGATCGGCACCATAGTCGGTTACGAAGACCACTCCGCTTTCACCCGGGCATTTCGCCGGCACTGCGGCCATAGCCCGCGCGAGTGGCGGCGCGCACATAGCCTGGACCCCCTGTAGCACGCCGCCCCGGCCGACCTGGCGCGGCGCCCGGAGACCGAACGGCCCGGCCGTCCTGCCGTTTCTGCACAATCTAACGCCGGTTCTGACTAATGGTCGACGCGGCGATCTGGTTAGTATCCACGGCTTGCCGTGGCTGCAGCTTGCTGCCCCGGGTCATACCTCATACGACGGATCCAAACATGCGCAAACCGCAATCGTTTATTGCCACCGCCTTCAGCTCAGGCCTGGTACTGCTCGCCAGTGGCGCTTTCGTCCTCCCGGCGGCGGCCCAGTCCGAGTCCGAGTCGACGCTGGAGGAGATCATCGTCACCGCACAGAAGCGTACTCAAACGCTCGCGGAGGTCCCGTTGTCCATCACCGTGCTGAGCGGCGACATGCTCGAGCGGCAGCAGGCCGACAGCTTCCGTGACCTGGTCGCGCTCGTGCCGGGTTTCAGCATCAGCTCGAGCACCCGCGGCGTCACCCGCATCACGCTCCGCGGTATCAACACCGGCGGCGTCGCGACCACCGTCGGCGTCTACGTTGACGACGTTCCTTTCGGCTCGAGCAGCGGGCTGGCGAATGCCGCGATCCTGTCGGGCGATTTCGACACCTTCGATCTTGCCCGTGTCGAGGTGCTGCGCGGTCCACAAGGTACCCTATACGGCGCGAGTTCGATGGGCGGCGTCATGAAGTACGTGGCCAATCGGCCGAACACCGAGGCCCTGGAGGCGCGTGGCCAGGCGTCCGTCGAGACCGTCGATGGCGGAGACACCGGCTATGCCTTCACCGGGCTCGTCAACGTTCCCGTCACCGACAGCTTCGCGCTGCGTGCCGCCGGGTTCTATCGGGCCGACGCGGGCTTTATCGACTCGATCGGCAACAATCCCATCGCGAGCATGACCGACCCCGGAATCACTGTCGTTGAAGGCACGCGCGTGGACCAGGGTATAAACGCCGCGGATATCTTCGGTGGTCGCGTATCCGCCCTGTTCGACCTCTCGGACAATGCGTCCCTGAACCTGATGGCGCTGATGCAGAACATCGAGAGCGGCTCGTCCGACGTCGTCGACGCCGACCCGGTCACGCTCCAGCCCCTGAACTCCCGCGCGGTCAAGTCTCAGTATCACGGCGACGCTGCCGACATTTCCTACCGTTTGTACAGCGCAACGCTGGACTGGGACTTCGGACGCGTGGCACTGCAGTCCGTCACCGCGTACAGCACGTTCGAACACGACTTCCGCACCGATCTCGCCGCCAACACCGCTCTGACCGGGGGAATTCCGCTGGCCGCCCTGACGACCGCATTTTTCGGCGACGACACAACGCGTCCGCTCAGCGTCGTGCAGGACCAAATCACAAGCACTGACAAGCTGACGCAGGAGTTCCGGCTGGTATCCGAGGAGAACGACAGCTTCGATTGGATGGTCGGGCTCTACTACACCGACGAGGAATCCGGTATCAGTCCGCAGGACATCCTGGCCGTCGAAGCCGGCACGGAGACTCCGGCCGAGGGCATCCCGCTGCTGGCGTCTGCTTCGCTCGTGTCGAATTACGAGGAAATCGCGCTGTTCGCGAACGCGACCTGGCATCTGACCGACCGCTTCGAGCTGTCTTTCGGCGCACGCCAGAGCGACAACGACCAGGATGCGTCGCAATCTCTAGAAGGTCCTCTCGTCGGCGGGTCGGTCAGCTTCGACGACGCCGCATCCTCCGAAAGCCCGTTTACCTGGTCCTTCTCGCCCCGCTATGAGTTCAGCGACGACCTGTCGGTGTTTGCCCGCGTCGCCACCGGCTACCGCCCGGGCGGCCCGAACGTGATCCCGACCGGCGCGCCGCCGGGCACGCCGGGCTCGTATGACTCCGATACGCTGACGAGCTACGAACTCGGCCTCAAGGCCGGCTCGCAGAACGGCACGTACGCATTCGACGTCACGGCCTATTACCTGGACTGGGAGGACGTACAGTTGCTGGCCGTCGTCAACGGCGTCGGCCTGAATGCCAACGGCGGCACGGCCGTCAGCAAGGGCTTCGAGTTTGCAGCAACGGTTCGTCCGACAGAGGGACTGACGCTGTCTCTGAACGGAGCCTACACGGACGCACAATTGACGCAGGATACCGATCCCGTCGTGGGCGGCCTGGACGGGGACCCGCTGTCCTACGTTCCTGAGTGGGGCTTCGGTATCGACGGCAGCTACGAGTGGTCACTGTCGGGTGACTCGATGGCCTACGTCGGCGCAAACCTCGGTTACGTCGGGGAGCGCCCGGCGGATTTCTCCAACCGCAACGCCGACGGCAACATCCGCGAGATCGACAGCTACACGGCGATCAACCTTCGCGCCGGTGTCGACTTCGGCCGTTGGTACGTCGAACTCTACGGCCGGAACCTCGGCGACGAACTGGGCATCAACAATATCGTCTCCGAAGGCGCGCTGCCAAACGGGGCGGTCGGGCTGAGCCTGATCCAGCCGAGAACCTTCGGGCTCTCAATCGGCGCAGGATTCTGAGCAACACCGGACACCCGGATACCCGCGCTATAATCCGCCGCTGAGCCGGAACAGCGGCCTGGCCGGGTAGCCATGCCCTTGATCGATGCAAGCCAGACCTTCGCACTCGGCGCCGCGCTGGCGGCGCTGGTCGCATTCGGCATGTGGGCCGAACGGCAGACCTGGGGCCAGCAGGTCGGCGGGCCGCTGATACTCATCGCGCTGGCGATGGGGCTGGCCAACACCGGCGTCCTGCCGCATGCGGCGCCGCTCTATGATTCGGTCGGCGGCCTGCTCGTCCCGATGGCGATCCCGCTACTGCTGCTCCGGGCCAACTTCAGGGCGATCTTCCGCGAATCCGGCCCGATGTTCGGCGCGTTCCTGCTCGCCGCTGCTGCCACCGTGGCCGGTGCACTGGTCGGGGCCCTGCTGATCGACATCGGGCCGCTCGAGCCGCAGCTCGTCGGGACCGTCACGTCGAGCTACATCGGCGGGTCGCTGAATTTCGTTGCGACAGCGGAGGCCGTCGGCATCCGGGACTCGTCGATTTACGTCGCGGCGCTGTCGGCCGATGCCGTTGGCGCCGTGTTCTTCCTGCTGACGCTGATGCTGTTGCCGGCACTGCGCTTCGTCCGCGCTGCAATGCCCTCCAGATTCATTGGCGCCGGTGCCCAGGCTGGGTCGATCGTCGTCGCTGAGCCGCGCGAGAAGCAACCGTTCGACCTGGCGGGCGCGACCAACGGTCTCGCACTGAGTCTCTCGGTCTGCGCACTGAGCGTCGTGCTGACCGGTATTTTCGGCATGGACTCGCTGTTCATTCTCGTCGTCACCGCGCTGTCCCTGGCCGTTGCGAATTTTGCCAGGCCGCTCGTGCGTCGCGTCTCGGCAGACTTCGAAATCGGCACGCTGTTCATGTACCTGTTTTTCGTGACGATCGGAGCAGGTGCAAATATTGCCGACGTCCTCGGAGCGGCTCTGCCGATCCTGCTGTTCATCGTCGTCATGGTCGTCACGCACCTCGTGCTGCTCGTAATCGCAGGCCGGTTGCTGAAGCTGGACCTCGCCGAGGTCATGATCGCGTCGAACGCCTGCATCCTCGGCCCGGCCCCGGCGGCGGCGCTGGCGGCCAGCAAGGGCTGGCAGCCACTGGTAGCGCCGGGCATTCTCGTCGGGATGTTCGGCTACGCGATCGCGACCTTCATCGGTGTCGCACTGTCGGCACTGCTCGCGGCCTAGCGCGCCAGGGCTTTACATCGACAGTTACGGCAGCGAAAAGTCACCGAACAGCGCGCAGGCGGCGAGCCAGGCTGTGCCCGCCGCGTGAATGAAGATCGTCGCCTCGATCGCCCGGGTCAGGCCGGCCCTGTCCCCGAGGCCGCGCCGGATCGCGGCGCTCGCCCGCCACGCCGGCAGGATCAGCGCCGCCGGCACGATGGCGGCCGCGAGCGGCAGCGGTCCCGCCAGTGCCAGGCCCAGGACGACCGTCGGCGCGAGCAATTGCAGCCCCAGGTACAGGATCGCCGTCCGGCCGCAACCGAGGCGCACCGGCAAAGTGCGCTTGCCGGCAGCCCCGTCGGCGGCGATGTCGGGCACCTCGTTGACGAGCAGGATCGCTGCGACCCAGGCGCCTATCGGCACCGAGAACAGCAGCAGCGGCGTGTCGATGACGCCGCCCTGCAGCCATGCGGAGCCGGTCACCGGCAGCAGCCCGCAGGCGATCGCGATGGCGAGCTCCCCGAGGCCGATCGCACTCAGCCTGAGCGGGCCCACCGAATACAGGACACCGAGCAGGATACCCGCCAGCCCGAAGGCGAGGATCACGGGGCCCTTCAGGACGATAAGGGCGAGGCCCGCGAGCACCGCGGCGACCAGCAGCCCGATGCCGAGCCGCAGCATCGCGGCACGGTCCAGGATGCCCGCCTGGATGAATTGCGAGCCACCCGTGTACGGGTAGATCCGGTCCGGGTTATCGCGGTCGGTGCCGCTGGCGTCGTCGCCGACGTCGTTCAGCACGTTGCTGCCGGCATTGACGAAGACGATGGCGGCGATGGCGAGCAGCACCGGGAGCAGCTCGAATCGTCCCGAAGCCGCAACGCCCCAGGTGGTACCGGCCAGCACCGGCAGGACAGAGGCCGAGAAGAACTTCGGCCGGGTCGCGTGGAACAGCCGCCGTGCAGTGGCGAGTACCGAATCGCCGGCGAAATCTTCGCGCGCGGGGCCAGCCGGGCGAGCGGTAAGTTCGGTCATGGGGCCTCCTTGCTGAAGCCGAATGATGCTACCGCGTCATAAATACCGGATCAGGAACCGAATGCAATCCGGGTCCGCCGCGTACGCATACGCAAAGACTGCAGGGGCTCGGCTCAGGCGCTGCGGGTCGCGACGGCCGGCGGCACGGACGCCGCGCGCCGCGCCGGCTCGAATACGGCCAGCGACGACACTATCCAGAGCAGGAGGACGCCGGCCGGCAGGTAGCGCCAGTCCAGCGGGGAGAGCTGGAACGAGACCTCGAGCCACCAGGCGACCGCGACGGTCAGGACGGCGCCGAGCGCCGCGCCGGCGGCGGAGATCAGCCAGTTCTCGAGCAGGAACTCCCGAATGATGTGCATGCGGGTCGCGCCGAGTGCGCGCCGCGTCCCGATCTGCCGCCGCCGCTGGGTGACGTGGTAGGACGATAGGCCGGCGATCACCAGCACCATCAGGCAGATCAGCAACGTGATCACGATCGACAGCACGATCGCCATGCCGCGGTCCTGGCGGTAGGAATTGGCCGCCATATCCTCCAGCGTCCGTACGGTCTTGACGACTCGCCGGCGATTCAGTTCGCCGAGCTTCGTCTCGATGACCGGTACCAGGCCGTCGCGCAGGCCGGGCTCGGTCCGGACCAGGTAGCGGTTGCTCGTGAACAGCGGCTTGCCCGGCTGGATGACGACGTTACCGAGCTTGTCCCAGTTGACCCAGGAGCCGTGCATGTGGGCGATGATGCCGACGATCGTCGATCCCTGCATGTCGCCCCAGTACACGGTCTTGCCCAGCGCGTCCTCGTCCCCGAACAGGTCGTTCGCAAGCGCCTGCGTTACCAGCACGGAGGGCGGCGCCGGCGGCTCGGAATCGGGCAGGATGAAGTCCACCTCGGCGGGCAGGAAGTTCCGGCCGCGCGCCAGCTCGATGCCGAGCGCCTCGAGTCCCTCCTCGCTCCAGCGATAACGTGCCGTCCCGACCGGAGCGATCGTCTCGTCCGCCACGGCGCGCAAACCGGTCCCCGAGCCCGACCCGCTCAGCGGCACGTGGTTCGTAACGGTTGCGGCGACGACGCCGGGCATGGACTTCAGCAGAGCGATGTCCCTCTCGACGCTGTCCTGCACGTCGAAATCCGCGCCGAAACCGCGCACGTCGACGACGATGACGTTGGCCACGTCGATGCCGGGATCGCGGTTCATCTTCTCGACCCGCTGCACGATGATGAACAGCGAGTTGATGACGATAGCCAGGGTCACCGCGATCTGCAGCGTGACCAGCAGCGGGCCGGTCTTGTTGCGCAGCAGCGAGGAAATCATCGGCCGGAAGCCCATCGCAGTCTCCTACTGTGTCTTCAGCTGGGCGGCGGGCTGGATGCGACAGGCCCGCCAGGCCGGGTACAGGCCCGCAAGGACGCCGCTGGCAACCGAGATCGCGACCGCTGTCAGGATCATCACCCAGCCGAGCCGTGTCAGCCCATCCGGCGTGTCATAGAGATAGTCGATGCCCTGCAGCCCGCACCAGGCGAGAGCCAGCCCGAACAGGCCGCCGGTGAATCCGACGACAGCCACCTCGACGAGCTGCTGCCGGAAAATCGCGCGCCGGCTGGCGCCTAGCGCGCGCCGCACGCTGATCTCGCCCTTCTTGCCGGTGAACTTGGTCAACAGCAGGGCCACCGTGCTGAGCACGCACACGACGAGAAACAGGAAGGAGAGCATGACCAGCACGCGCGCGTCGTCCTCGACGACCTCGTGGTACTCCATCCACTCCATGACGTCGTAGACGTGGTTGTTCATCGGTCGCTCGAACCGACCCAGTTTCTTCTGCTCAGCCACGTATGCATCGAGGTGAGCCAGGTAGTCGTTACGCTCCAGCGGGCTGTCCAGCTCCACGAAGTACTGGATCCAGGACGACTCCGAATTGAGCCACTGCTCGAAGGAGTTGATCCGCTCCGGCTTCCAGCCCCAGTCGCTGCCGACCGAGTTCAGTTCCAGCACGCGCGTCAGGCTGAACGGGATGAACATGTCCATCACGTCCTGGAAACCGCCGTTGATCGGGTCGTAGAAGCGCGGCGTCGGTTCCCAGGTATCGATGACGCCGACGACGGTGAACGAGCGGCCCTGCATACGGATCCGCTCGCCGACACTGTCCCGGCCGCCGAACAGGCGCTCGTTCAGCTTCCTGCCCAGAACGACGACGGGTTCGGCGGACTCGTCGGCCGACCTGTCCCAGCCGCCGCCGTACAGGAAGGGCACGTCGAACATCGGGAAGAAATCGGCGTACGTCACGCGGGCACCGGCCTCGAAGGGCAGCTCCTCGTCGCCCGGCGGCTCGATGATCAGGCTCGACTCGAACATCGCGGTCTGGCGCCTGCCCTCCGCCAGCCGGACCAGCGCCTCCGCGTCCCGGAACGTCAATTGGTGCGGCGCTCGCTCCGGCCGGTCCTCGTCGAACGGCCGCAGCGGACTCCAGCTGTCGAGCGTGACCGCGAACAGCACGTCGCTCTTCGCCGGAATCGGATTCCCGCTCATCAGGTAGTGAACGGTCAGCGTGGTCATGCTGATGCCGATCCCGACCGCGATCGCGGCGACCGTCAGCCCGGTCATCACCGGGTTGCGCCGCATGCTCCCGAGCGCAAGCTTCACGTAATAGGCGAACACGGTTTCCCCCGTCATCCGGACGGCAGGGCCGGGCTGGCCGGCCGTTACTAGCTTGGATGCGCGGGACCCGGCATTGGTTTACCGGTCGGGTCGACTGCCGGCCGGGGATGTCTCAGGCGACGCTGCCCAGCGCCACCTTGACCGACTCGCCGCTCACGCCGCTGGATTCCTCCGAGGCCAGGAAGGCGATCATCTCGGCAACCTCCAGCGGCGTCGCGACGCGGCCCTGCCGGTACATCGCGTCGCGCTCCTGCCAGACCTGCTCCGGCGTGATGCCGCGCCGCGTCGCCTCGGCGCGGGCGGAACGCTCGGCCATCTCGGTTCGTACCCAGCCGGGCAGGACCGCGTTCGCGGTAATGCCGTGCGCCGCCCCGTCGGTCGCGGCAGAGGCCATCAGCCCCAGCAACCCGGACTTCGAACTGTTGTAGGCGCTGCCCGCGTGCTCGGCGACGGCGGCCGCCGTCGAACTCGTGTACACGATCCGCCCGTAGCCGCGCTCGACCATGCCCGGCATCACCCGGCGCGTCAGGTAGAACGGCCCGTCGAGGTTGATGCGCATCGTCTCGCGCCAGGTCTCGGTCGTTTGCTCCCACAGGACCTTCTCGTGCGCGGAGCCGAGGCCGTGGTTGCAGACGAGAATATCCACGCCCCCGAGCTGCCGCTCGGTTGCCTCGACGGCCCGTTCGCAGCCCTCGAGCGTGCCGAGATCGGCCGCGACCCAGGCCATGCCGGTCGTCTCGAGCTCCGCCTCGCTGCGGGAGACGCACATGACGCGCGCGCCCCGCGCTGCCAGCAAGCCGGCGACCGCACGCCCGATACCCCGCCCGGCGCCCGTTACCAGCGCCACCCTGCCTGTCACTCCCGCCATGGCCTCAGCACCCTTCGCGATCCGGCGTACCCGATGATGCCCCGGCAGGGGCGACCAGTAAAAGGGGCACGTCCTGTCAGTCACTGAATCCGACCGATTTTTTTGCTCCGTCGGAGCTCGATTTCCCTGACACCGCAGCAAAGCTCCAGCTTTTCTCCAGCGGTTCTCCATTCCCCGGTCAACCGTTCCGGTCGACGCTCAACGCACTTCGCCAGCGTAGGCGAGGGCGAGCAGTGACCAGCAAGGAGTTCGACATGAAAGGAAAAACAGCGATGTCCTGCGTCGCGGCGATCGGTTTCACGCTCGGGGCGGCGACCGTCCCCGCGAGTGACGGCGCCGATTCCCGCAGCGCGCAGTACCGGCTGGAGGGTGCCTGGCAAGTGGAGGTGACCGTGCGCGTGGCCGGACCGGACTGCGCGACGGCGCCGCCGGTCCCGTTCGGCCCGAACCCGTTCCCTTCGTTCAACACGTTCCACGCGGGCGGCACGATGAGCGAATGGGGTTCGAGGGCACCGCCGGCCACGCGCAGCTCTGGCCATGGCACCTGGGAGCGCCTGTCAGCTCACCGCTACGGTTACCGGTTCATGTTCCACAGCTTCGATGGCAACGGCCTGCTCACGGCTACGATGGACTTTTCCACGGAGCTGGAACTGACCGGGACCGGCGACACCTTCGAAGGCGTGTCGCGCTTCGTCCGCACCGATCTCAGTGGCAACGCCCTGAACTTTTGCGCGACGATGGCAGGCCAACGGATAAGCCTGCAGTAGCACCTGTTGTTGCAGGCGCGACCTGGAGTGACCGGGGTGGCAGGGCCGCTGCCCCGGTCGCGGCGCGGTCACTGCGCGGGCGGCAACTCCGGCAGCCGGGGGGTAGGGTCTCCGGCGAGCTTGGCCCGCTCGAGCAGGGTGTCGAAGCGTGGGTCGCCATGCAGGGACAGGAGCCGCCCGTCGTCGGCCAGGCCGATCAGGTGGACGTCGCGCTCGGCAAACGCCTGCTCCAGGGATTCGAAGGCGAGGTCGTTTTCACCCAGGACCGCGTGCACGATCGCGAACGCGTATGGCGGCACGTAGCGCGCGTTACGACGCTCGGCCATCTTCGCGAGCACGACCCGTGCTTCGTCCTGGCGACCGAGCCGCACCAATGTGAGCGCGCGCGCGGACTGCGTCTTCGAATTGCCGCCCGAATATCGCTCGGCGGCGGAGAAAGCCTCGAGTGCGGCCTCGTAGTCGCCCATTGCGCTGAGCGTGGCGCCGAGGTGCAGGTAGCCGACCCAGAACTCGGGGCCGATCGCGACGGCCTGGCGCGCATACTCGAGCGCCAGCGCCGGGTCGCCGGCCTGCCTTGCGGCGTTGGCGGAATTGGCAAAAGTCAGCGGGAACAGTGGATCCAGTTCGCGGGCGCGCCGCAGCATCGCCGCCGCCTCGACATGGTTCCCGGATTGCGCGAGCACGAGGCCGAGCAGCATGTGCGCGATCGCGCTATTCGGGTCCAGCTCGACCGCTCGCCGGGTTGCCTGCTCGGCCGCATGGAAATCCCAGTCGACGAATACGTTGATGTAACCCTGCGCGTACTGGACCTCTGCGAGATCGGCCCCGTAGCGCAATGCCTGCTCGAGGGCCGCACGCGCTATGGGAACGACATCTGCCGGTCTCGCGTCGGCGTTTATGGTCGACGAGCTCAGGACCTGCGCGATCCCGGCCCAGGCCAGCGCGTAGGTCGGGTCCTCGGTGACCGCCTGCTCGAAGAATTCGAGTCCGCGCCGGATCGAATCCGGCGATAGCTGGGCCCAGTGATAAATACCCTTGAGGTAGAGCTCGTAGGCAGCAGGACTCGAAGTCTGGCGCCTTGCGATCGCCTCCAGTACGTCCGGCGACAGCCGCTGCCTGACCTGCTCGGCAATCGCCACGCTCAGCTCGCTCTGCAGGCCCAGTACGTTGGTGAGCTCGCGGTCGAACGAGGCAGCCCACACCTGCTCGCCGTCGGCGGTGCGAATGAGCCGGGACGTTACGCGAACGCGGGGACGATCGAGCCGCAGCGAACTCAGGACGATGAAATCGACGCCGAGCTCTCGCCCGACGTCGCCGACGGGCAGGGCGGACCCTGCCATGGCCCGGGCCGATACCACTCCGATGACCCGCAGGTTTTCGGGATCGACATGGCCGAGCGTCGCGCTGGTTTCTTCGGCGAGACCAGATGCCAGGTAGTCGAACTCGTCACTGCCCGTCAGGTTCTCGAACGGCAGAACCGCGATCCGCGCGGGTGCAGGCTCGCGGTAGAGCTGCCAGGCGATCAGCGCGCCCGCGAGCGCAATCACCAGCAGGCCCAGTACCGCAAAGGATGGCCGGAGCCGGCGCGGAGACGGCTCCGGCACCGCCCCGGCTGCCGCGACCGTACCGGGACTGGCGGCCGGTGTTACTTCTGCGACGAAGCGGTAGCCGCGGCCGGGCACGGTCTCGACGAACCTGGGCTCGTCCGGTGAATCGCCCAGCGCATTGCGGACCTTGCGGACCAGCGTATTGAGGCCGGAGTCGAAATCGATGATGACGCGGGTCGGCCACAACGCGGCGATGATCTCTTCCCGCGTCACCAGCCGGCCATGGTTGCGGACGAGCAGGATCAGGAGGTCCATCGGCCGGCGCTCCAGCCGGACCGGTGCGCCCTGCGACCGCAGTTGCAGGGCGTCGATATCCAGCTCGAAATCGCCAAAACGATATTTCTGCATCGAAGGAAAGACCGGGATCCTGCGCAGCAGCATTGCCGCGGCGGCTGCAAACTTTAGCACGGCGCCGGGCTCCGGGCGTCAACCCGTCGCTGGCCTTCATGGCTGGCTCTAAACCGCGGCGCGCGGTTGACTTCGAGCGGGGCCCGACCCAAGTATGCGCGATTCCGGGCTGGTTGCCCGATCGCAGCAGAACGCTGCCCCAGGGAAGGCCGTATGTCATTTGCCGGTCGCATAGCGCCATCGTCCTGGCGCTCGCATCGCGAGCCCGCCGCATGGCCGGCAGCTCTGCTGCTCGTAACTGCTCTCACAACTCCGTGGCAATCCGTGGCCGACGATCGCAGCGAGGGCGAGCGGCTGCAGGAAATCATCGTGACCGCCCGCAAGGTCGAGGAGAACCTGTTCCTCGTGCCGATGAGCGTGCAGGCCCTGCCCGGCGAGCTCCTTGACGCGGCCAATCTCAGCAGCCTGTACGAACTGCAGTTCGAAGTGCCGGGACTGGTCGTGACCAATACCGGGATGTTCGGTGCCGGCATTGCGCTGCGCGGCGTCACCGACGAGGGTGGCGGCAGCCTGGCGATAGCACCGCACTTCGACGGGGTCTTCCTGGGCAGCTCCAACCTCGCTCTCGCCCGCCTGTTCGACGTCGAGCGAATCGAGGTGCTCAAGGGCCCGCAGGGCACACTCTACGGCCGCAACGCGACCGGCGGCTCGATCAACATCGTCAGCCGGCGGCCGGAGGAGCGTTTCGGCACAGGGGCAGAGGCGGCTTTCGGGAGTTTCGACACCGCCCGCTTCCAGGGCTACGTCAACCTCCCCTCGGAAAACGTCGATGTTCGTCTCGCCGTCACGGGGTCCAACGGGGACGGGTCGATACGGAATTCCGTCGACGCACGACGTTTTGCCGAAGAGGATTACTTCGGCCTGCGCGGGTCCGTGCGGGTTCAGCCGGCCGACGGGATCACGGTCGACGTCATGGCGCAGCGCGTCCTCGACGACGGTGCGTCCGGCGAGCTGTGGCTGCCGCACAAGGCTTACCTCCCCGACCCGCGCGACATACGCCTGACCACCGTGACGCTCGCGAACCCGTACCTCGAATTTACGAACGACATTGCGGCGCTGGACATTGCGTACGAGGCCGATACGGCCACGTTCCACTCGCTGAGCGGCTATGCGCGGAACGAAACGCGCGCGCTCGACGACTGTGCTGGCATACCGGACCTCGAGGGTTGCGCTCGCGGCGTCGGGCCGCTCGTCCATGAGCAGTGGAGCCAGGAATTTCGCCTGGGGGCCGGGGCCGGCACCGGCCTCGACTGGCTGCTGGGCCTGTACGCGATCCGGACCGACGGGCTGCTCGATTTCCTGTTCAGTGTGCCCGGTATCGCGCCGGTTCCGATCAACGATTACACGGCGAACTCCCGGGAAGACGCGTACGCCGCCTTCGGCCACGTCGGGGTGCGCCTCGGCGAGCGCTGGGGTGTTACGGGCGAGGCCCGCTACAGCCGCGAAAAGCACCGGGTCCGGGATGCCGGGACCGGCGTCGCCGACAACCCGGCCGGCACGGGCGCCGAGGGTTCGTGGAACGACACGTCCTGGCGGCTGGGCCTTGAGTTCACGCCCCACGAGGGCGCACTCCTGTATGCGAGCGTGGCTACCGGCTTCAAGAGTGGCGGCGTCACGACCGAGCGGCTCCCCGACGGCAGTTTCGACAGCTACGGCCCGGAGGACCTGCTCGCCTGGGAGCTCGGCGCCAAGCTCGCGCCGCCGGGGCGACGCTGGACGCTGCTCGCGAGCGCGTTCGACTACGACTTCGAGGACCTGCAGGTTCGGACGACCGCCATCCTGGCGAATCGCGTCACGTCCGTCATCGACAACGCGGCAGCCGCCCGCATCCGCGGGCTCGACCTGGCCTCCACGTTCCGCATCGGCGCCAGGCTGACGCTGTCCGGCAGCCTCGTCTGGCTGCCGACCCGGGAGTTCGTCGAGTACACGAACTCGGTGACCGGCGACGTGCTGTCCGGCAATGTACTGAGCCGCGCGCCAGAATGGTCGGCGGCGGCGGCGATCGACTACCAGCTGACTTTGCGTGGTGTCGGCGACCTGTCGATGCGCCTCGACTACGACTATCGTTCGGCGTTCTTCTTCACGAAGGAAAACGTCGCCCTCAACGGGCAGGCCGCGTTCGGACTGCTGAACCTGCTCGTGCGTTTCGACGCCCTGCAGGGCGGCTGGTACCTTTTTGCGACCGGCCGCAACCTGCTCGACACGGACTATTTTACGCAAGCCTTTATCCAGTCCAGCCCGGGCTACCCGGCCAATTACGAGATCGGCTTCGGACTGCGCTTCTGATGCACGCCAGCCGGCGCCTCTAGCAGGACGTTGAAAAAGGTCGTCCAGACCTTTTTCAACGTCGCGAGTCCGGCGCATGTCCGGACTCGCTCCCGACGGTTCAAGCACTTACGTGCTTGAACCGCGGGCGATACATCCTTGTCTCGCGCCAGCAGGGTGTTTTTCAACACCCTGCTAGGCGTACCCGGCGCCGCGGCGCTCCGGTCTCTGTTACCTTCGACAGCAAGGACCACCCCGGGGGACGACGCCATGCAGAAGCCTGTAATCAACATCGACGAACTCGAATACAAAACCTTCGGCAAGGGCGAAAAATTCCGGGCGGAGCGCGCGCCGGTGTCGTCCCGTATCGGTGCCAAGAAGCTGGGCTATTCCGTGATCCGCCTGCAGCCCGGGAAACGCGCCTGGCCCTACCATTCGCACTACGTCATCGAGGAAATGATCTACATCCTCTCGGGCACCGGCACGCTGCGGCACGCGGGCGCGGAATACCCGGTCCGCGCCGGCGACTTCATCTGCTCGCCGGCGGATCCTGAGCAGCCACATCAGGTCGTGAATACGTCCGAAGGCGAGCTCTGCTATATCGTGCTCAGCACGCAGGACCCGACGGACGTGTTCCTGTACCCCGACTCGGGCAAGTACGGCGTGTGGCACGGCAATGCGAGCGACCCGTCCGCATCGCCCAGTTTCCTGGTCTTCGCGCGCAAGGACACCGCCGTGGACTACTGGGACGGCGAGGTATAGTCGCGGTATCGTCCCGCTTTACCGGAGACCCGCGATGCTACTCAGCGCGCCAGGCAATTCGAACCGATGACGGGCCCGCTCAGGGGAACCACGATCATCGAGCTGGCGGGTCTCGGCCCCGCCCCGTTCGCCGGCATGATGCTGGCCGACATGGGCGCCGACGTCATCCGCGTCGAGCGGCCGGGGCCGAACCTGCGCGCTCCGCTCGATCCGCTGGCTCGAAACCGCCGCTCGATCGCCTGCGACCTGAAACGCCCGGAAGCCCGGGAAATCGTATGGCGTCTCGTCACCACGGCGGATGGCCTCATCGAGGGCTTCCGGCCCGGCGTTACCGAGCGTATGGGCCTGGGACCGGATGATTGCCTCGAGCGCAATCCCCGGCTCGCTTACGGACGCATGACCGGCTGGGGGCAGGACGGCCCGCTTGCCCGGGCTGCCGGTCACGACCTGAACTACCTCGCACTGACCGGCGTGCTGCACATGATCGGTGAGCAGGGGCGCAAGCCGGTACCGCCGCTGAACCTCGTCGCCGATTTCGGCGGCGGCGGCATGCTGCTCGCCTTCGGCATGGTCTGCGCGATCCTGAATGCCCGCTCCGGCGGCAAGGGCCAGGTCGTCGATGCCGCGATGGTCGACGGCGTGAACGCGCTGGCGGCGCTGTTCCATGGCCTGCGGGCGCAGGGCCTGCTGTCGGAGGGGCCCGGCGAGAGCTTCCTCGGCGGCGCCGCACACTGGTACGACACCTACGAGACGAGTGACGGCAGGTACGTATCCATCGCCTCGATCGAGCCGCAGTTTTACGCAGAGCTGATCGAAAAAGCCGGTCTCGATCCCGGGCGCTTCGGTCCGCACGGCTTTCGCGGGAGGCTCGACGACGACGTTCGCGCCAACTGGGCCGAGCTGAAGGCCGAGCTGGCCGCGGTCATCCGTACGAAAACCCGCGACGAATGGTGCGAGATCATGGAAGGCACGGACGTGTGCTTCGCCCCGGTACTGACGCTCGGCGAGGCGCCCGGCCATCCGCACAACGTCGCCCGCCACACGTTTACCGACGTCGGCGGCAACGTCCAGCCCGCGCCCGCGCCGCGTTTCGGCGCGACCGGCGCGGACTCGCCGCGCCCCGGTGTCGCGCCGGGAACGCACAGCCGTGAGATCCTGCGCGGCCTTGGTTACTCGACCGCGGAAATCGACGCCCTGATCGAATCCGGCGCCGTCAGCGCGGCGGCCTGACGCGCCCTTTTTACTTCGGCGTCAGTTTCAGCAGGCGGCCGTTGCTGTCCTGGCGCTCGTCCTCCAGCACCCAGAGCGCGCCATCGGGTCCCTCGACCACGCTACGTATCCGCGCGCCCATGTCGTAGCGCTCGACCTCGCGTGCCGAGTCGCCGTCGAGCGCAATGCGCACGATGGCGCGCGACGACAGGCCGGCGACCAGCGCATTGCCGCGCCAGCCTTCGAACAGCTCGCCGCGGTAAACCGTCAGGTAGCCGGGAGAGATGACCGGGGTCCACCACGCGGCAGGCGCCTTGAACTCCGGCCGCGTGTCGTGGTCGGGAATCTCGCGCCCGTCGTAATGGTCACCGTTGGATACGATCGGGTAGCCGTAATTCGCGCCGCGCTCGACCCGGTTCAGCTCGTCGCCGCCCGCCGGTCCCATCTCGATGTTCCACAGCTGGCCGTCCAGGTCGAACGCGATGCCCAGCGGGTTGCGATGACCCAGTGACCAGATCTGCGGGTAGACGCCTTCGTCGTCGAGCAGCGGATTCTCGTCGTAGTAATCGACGAACGGGTTGTCGGCGGGGACCGAGCCGTCGTCGTGCAGGCGCAGGATCTTGCCGAGGTTCGCCTGCATGTCCTGCGCGGGCGTGAACTTCTGGCGATCACCGGACGAGATAAAGAGGTAGCCCTCGTCGTCGAAGCGCAGGCGGTGCCCGTAGTGACCGTAGCCGACGACCTTCGGGTACTGCCGCCAGATCACCTCGACGTCGGACAGGCTGACGCTTCCTTCGTCGGTCTCGTTCAGCACGCCGCGCGCCACCGCCGCGCCGCGCGTACCTCCCGGGCCGCCTTCGGCATACGAGAGATAGACGAGCCGGTTCTCCGCGAAGTCCGGGTGCGGCACGACGTCGCCGAGCCCGCCCTGGCCGCCGTAGTCGACGTCCGGCACGCCCCTGATCGGCCCGGATTTCTGGCCGCTCTGCGTTACGATCCGGAGGTTGCCCTTCTTCTCAGTCACCAGCATCCGGCCGTCCGGCAGGAAGGCCAGCGCCCACGGTTCGTCGAACGAGGTAACCGCTTCGACCTCGAACGGCAGGTCGGATTGGGCCTGCGCGCATGCCATGAGGAGAAAGCAGAGCGTCGTCAGCAGCGATCTTTTCATTGTTCCACGCCTCGTCTTGTTGTTCATGGTTTCCGGGGCCCGGCTGGATCCGGCCACCGGCCGGGGTAGATCATACTCCCGATGCGCGGGGCATTCCCGTATCCGGCCGACAGGCAGTTTTGGACCGCCTGCGGGTGACCGCGTTCCCGGCTTCCGCCACTCGGGATCGCCCGGCCGGGTCTCATCGCAGGTTCTGGTGCGAACCCCGCTATCGAGGCTACGATTGGACAGTCCCCCGGAAAGAGGAAGCGAGGTCATGTGGCACATTTCGGGCGCTCTGCTCGCATTTGCCTTGCTGTTGGCCCCGCTGCGGATGGCAACAGCCGCCGCGGAATTCCTGTACGTCGCCAATAATCATGACGGCACGATCTCGGTGATCGCGATACCGGAGTTCGAAGTGGTCGCCGAGATCGACGTGCTCTCCGATCAGTCCGTGCGCGCCACGGGAGCCGGAACCTATGCTGACGACGTCGTGCTTTCGGCAGACGGCACGCGCCTGTACGTCTCGCGCGGAGGCCTGCGTGACGTAGTGGCATTCGCGCTCCCGGCC
>Ga0224505_10001103_pt1 | contig 17621 bp, 12 predicted proteins | sample SF_Jan12_sed_USG_FD_169102 | JGI IMG/M metagenome (GOLD analysis project Ga0224505, IMG submission 169102) | Sediment microbial communities from San Francisco Bay, California, United States - SF_Jan12_sed_USGS_4_1 | ecosystem: Environmental > Aquatic > Marine > Sediment | place: USA: California... | reverse complement strand
CGGGACTTGTTTCATAATTAAAGAATCCATGTTTTTGATCTTCATACAAAAATAGGTCGCACCTGCTTCCTACCTTATCCATAACCAATTTGTAGTATTTAATAGTCTCAACGGGAATTATGATCATTTGACCTAATGCCACGTGACGAAAAGTTAAACCCTGGTCCACGGAAATAGGAGCATAATCACAGTGACTCAAAAAGCCTGGCGCAGAAACTAAACAATGGCGGAGCCAACAAACACATGGATACCGCTTTTGTATTTATCTGAACTGATAATCTACATCATATACCTGTGTGAGCAAAGTTTGGGGAGCATCCAATACTCTTGCTGACAATGGTAAGGCAGGCGTAACCGGAGAATTGGCATTGAGGTATTCTTTTATCACCTGGTGCATATCGTAATCCGTATTTCGGGCATTGCTCACACCATCAATACGACAAAGCGTATTTTCCGGATCGCCCTCGCGTTCGCAGGCAGATATGCTATATATTTTACTTTCATTAATTTCCTCATTATTGACGGAAATATATTTTACCCTGCTTCCTTCCTCATCATAAGCTTTAAATTTCATTTTCATTCCCTTAAACTTAATTACCCATCCTCCCATTCTTTGCGAAGCATCCTTTGCAAAGACATTGTTAAGTTCTTTTTCTAACCAGTCACGCAATTGCCTGCCTGTTACTTCTGCTGTTCGCACAACACTGTCGACAGGAAACATGTCAAAAATATATCCATTGGTAATCGGAATATTTCCGGTATGATCGGGTGTTACGGCAGGCGGACAAAATCTGAAGCCGTTTGACAAGACAATGTCAATATCCTTCAGTTTCCACTTCAGTGCATCCAGGATAAGTGTATCAATGGTATTTTCAATTACAAAGTAACGATACAGCGGTATTGTGCTATAGCCTTCAATCTTATTGATTTCATCCGTAAAGGGCTCTTCATTAGCTTTTATAATGTCAGCTATCCGCCTGGAGGGCTTGTGTTTTTCACTGCTAATCTCGACAAGTTCATATTCATCCTTAATTACTTTTCCATTTTGTATGGTTAAATTAAGTTTTCCGACAAAAGAACCGAAAGCACCTGGCTCCACCACTTTCGAATACTTGCCCTGAATCGGTTTGCGCACCCTTTCATGCGTATCACCTCCTAAAATGTAATCAACGCCATTACATTCTTCCCTGTTCGATAAATAAATCTGCTGCGATAATCCAAGGTGCGATAGAATAATAACATAATCGCATTGTTCCTGGCTTCGCAAAACATCCACATAATAAGCTAAGTTTTCTTCAGGTTTGCTATATGTAATTCCTTTGCTGTAATCAGGTGACTGCCTTATCGGAACCAGCGGGTCAGTATAGCCCAAAAAGCCGATTTTTACATTTTTAACGTGCCAGACGTAATAGGGTGGAAATATCAGTTCTCCTTTTTTACCCTCACCTAAATCGTGATACATGTTTGCGCAGACTTTAGGGCTATTCAATGAACCCAATAGTGTTTGCATGTTTTTTTTGCCATACACCACTTCCCAGTTGCCAGGCAAATAAAGATCATAGCCAAGGCCATTTAATATTGGAATCATGACTTTGCCCATTGTCTTCACGGCCAGTTCACTTCCCTGAAACATATCGCCCGTGTCAATTATGAAGGTATGAGGGTTATTTTTTCTTTCATTTTGCAGATACGTTGCCAAGTGAGCATAGCCTCCTGTTTTTCGAAAGACAGGCTTCTCATCTTCCCAAAAGAATTCATCGTGGGGGTGTACCTGGCAATGTGAATCGGTAGTTTGCAATATTGAGATTTTAAATGCTGTTTCTTCAGGACCCAGATTATTTACTTTTTTGCGTGCTGGTGAATTGGCCGATGATATCAAAGGGTAATTGGCAAGCAAACCCACTCCGCCCATTTTACCAAGGTGCTTTATAAAATCTCTTCTTTTGCGCTTCAATGTTTTATAAATTATTTATTGCATTCTGTATTGGTATTGCATCCATTTACCTGGCAGCACATCCACCAATTAATATATTGGGATTAGCAGGCGCGGCGCTGGTCACGGTGAATGCATGGGCAGCAGCGGATTTACAAATCCAACAGTTGCTACCATAAGATAATGTAATAAAATGAAAAATGGTTTAAAATTGCGCCGAAACCGCTATTGCCCATTCATTTTGCTGGTCAGAAAGAGTAGGTAAATCATCGCTGTCTTTCCAATATTTTGTTAAAGCAATTTCATGGTATCTGTTTTTTTTCATTACTGCCGAGGCTAGTATATGAGATGTCTAAATTCACTTTAAACATTACCAATCAAATTTTAATAGCGCATATACATTGTTGTAGTGCGTTTTTCTTAAATTAGATTATAGATAAGTGTTAAAGAATGGAGGCATGTCGTTCATAAACCTTCCATCATCCGTATAGATTTTATACAGGTGAGAATTGTTTTTACACTTCTTGCGCAGCCGAATATTTTTTGGGATCCTCGGGGGGAATCGTCTGAATCTGGTTGTTTTAATTCCCATTCAATTTCCTTGCGATCGATATTGTTTACGCTGACTAACGAATCAACAATACCTTGAATTTCTTCAATCAAGGATACGAGTGCGTTTACATTGCTGTCCGCACTGTTCTGTAGATGCGCCAGCTCAAATGTATAGGTATCCCCCACTTCAAAGGCGTCGTTAATGTCGCGGAGGTCACCCAGCATGGCCAGGTTCATTGCTTCGTCAAAAAGTCCATGACGCACCTGAACCAAATAGTTGACGGACCGAATAAAGTCTTTTCTGTAATCGCCAGTCATTTTCTCTTGAACCTAAATTGTTTCATTCCTGACATACTTAAACTTTTCTTCACGCAACGCCCGCTCGCCATCCCAACTGTATGCCACCAGGAACCCTTCTTTGGCAACGCTGAAATCGAGACAGCACACGTTATGTTGCTGCAAGTACGGCTTGTCATCTTTTAACCAGTAATGGCCAAAAAACACGGGAACTTCATTTTCATCGTATCCGGCCGAGAACAATGGCAAAGTATCGTCTTTGCCGTTTTGTGAAAATTCAAACAAGGATTCTTTACAGGTCAGGTTGGCTCCCCGTAACCACCACTTTAACCGATAGGAAAATCGCTCGTTCCCATCTTTGTCCATGAACGGAACACCAGGCACTTCCAGCTCTTCACCTTTCAACAGGCATTCAATCATTTCGTACTCCGCTGTTCCGCTTGTCCCGGAGTTTATCAGAAATTCAGGATTGGTGAAATTAACAATGCCTTCCTTTCTTAAATGGTTTATGTGTTCCTGGTTCCATTGGGCGTGGACGCTTTTGAAATGTTCATGCTCGATATAAATCGGTAAGGTCTTGAACCATTCGACATACTTCCTGAATGCATCAACATCGCCAAATGCATCGATTGTCTTGCGGTGCTGCACCCTGTTTTTTTCAGTATGCTTCCTCAAAGGCTTTCCATCGGCTCCTGTGGTCCAGTAGCAAATGGCATTGTACTCATGGTTTCCGATGACCGCATATGCCGCGCCATTATCAACCATGGGTTTCACAATTTCCAATACCTCCCTGATCTGCGGACCCCTGTCAATAAAATCCCCCACAAAAAATGCTTTTCGCGTGGGATGCTGATGGTATCCGCTTGTCTTCCTGTAGTGAAGTTTTCTGAGCAATTCCTCCAGCTCACTGGCATGGCCATGTATATCGCCGATGAAGTCGATTGCGTTGGTGTTGATCGTGTTTGTCATATTCGTTTATTTAATTTTGTAATTCAATATTCCATTATAAATCCCCTACCCTCTTGCAAAGTTGAATCTTCAACTTCAAGGGGGCTTCCTCGCAACCTCCCGGTTCAACCGGAAGGTCTTCACTTTGTTAAATAGTAAAATCGATAGCTGATTTGTAAAGGGCAGGAAGACTTACACTTTAATTAACGGAAAGCGGCGCACTTAGATTTACTTTTTGGAGAATTATTTTCACTATTCATACTTGTCACGGGCGCTTTACCGGATCAATCTGGTTCTACCTCAATACGAATGGAAAATTCTCTTAAACACATTACAATCAAAATAGCCTGGCAACCTTGCTTACGTATATAAATATGTAATTAAATATGTAATTCGCCATTCTCTTCCCAGAAGGGGACTGCGGCATAACTTGTGTAGACCAAGTGAAACAGTATTGAAGCGGCAACTTTTAAATCACGCTCGCCGAATGGTTTAAACACACAGCGGCAATACTTCCGCGATAGGGATTGAATGGCATATTGAGCTTCCTGTCCGGTAGTAAGTGCAAATGGATTTACTTGTTAACGGATACCCTCTTCACCTCACCCTGCTTCACGACAGCTGTAAACAAAGCATAGGACTTCCCATGATCAATACCTTTATCGCATTTCCTTTTTTCACCATTTACATAAATATACTCATGATTACCTGGAATACAGGCACGCCAAGTTAACGAGGCCCCGGTATGATTCGTGAATATCGTTGTGGAAGTACCAGCATGTTTTACAGAAACCGTATTTAGAAGCAACGGAAGTTCCTTCACCTCCGCCCAATCTCCTTCTGCCTCCAATCTTGGTAAGGTGGTCACCGTATTCGTTGACGCATCCATTTGCACTCCCATCAAACCGCGTGTAATATGTTCAATGATAGTAAATGAATTTTCGGGATAATCACGTCTTGCATTTTCTGAAGAACAAAGGTCAATAATCATTTTTGTAGCTAGATTAGAATATCCATTTTCATAAAAGATGATGGGCAGATATGACTTTAACTCTACAATTAGTTTATCATAGTTTTCACGGTACTGCTCTGCTAGTTTCGAAATCCTTGTTTGATCTTCAACGACATTAAAATATAACAGGTAATGCAGAAAGGCCTGATCATCTCCAATCATAAAATAGTCGAACGATTTGTCAGCATACTGCACAGAACGATATTCCTGCATTTTTTTATCCCACCAGAATTCATTAAGAAATTGTTGTTCTCGTTTGGCTTTCTTTAGATAGGTGGTTGCCCTGGACGGCTCATCATTCAGCGATAATATTTTGGAATAGGCTTTATAGGCAGCTATCATGGCTGCTGTAAGGTCTATTCCCAACATTGTTTCGCCTCTGCCTCCTTCATTATAAGTAGGAATTCCCCGATGTGAGCCAAACCGTTGTGCCTTACTGCTGTGCATTTTGCGATCGCGTTGGGTAATCTTATCATAACCCAGTTCCCAATGGTCAACGTAATTATCCATGCTTACTGCATAGAACTTTTTGAAGGCAGGATGTTTGAGATACGTTTTGTCACCAGTCCATTGATACAAGCGCCATGCGTTATAAACAACATCGAAATTAGCAGGCAGGTTATACCAAAAGTCGTTATCCTGCTGGTAATCAACGGGAGCCGGTTTGTTGTAGCGGTTGATTTCCCAATACGAGCAATAATCCTTTTCAACACTGATATTCTCAGCAAATTTTTGAAACATATTCAAATTGTGCTTGTTCAATCCTAAAATTGCAGCACCGATGGCCTGATGAGAAACATCCCGCATGCAAAAGGCCTCACGACCAGGGAGCGCTGCCTCATACCAGTAGCCTACGGGATCGGACCCGTCATGAGCAAATGACAGTGCTTTATTTTTAGCCCAATCAAATGCCCGATTTAAACTGGCATTACTGCTTTCAAAGGTCACCTGGGCTTGGACACGTGTGCCAACTGCATAAAGGATTGCTAGCATCAATAACCATTTATACCTACAAATTCGCCTTGCTTTAAGGGAACGACATACGGCAGGTAAGAAAGTTTTCATGATTTAAATATAGCTATGATCTGCTCAACTGGGAAAGCTGGTGATTCCAGTTGCTCTTGTATTGGTTATGCGGTAACAACATAGCAATGCCTCTGCTTTGCCTTCCAAGACCCGACACCCTTTCTCACGCGGAAGTTATTTTCGTGAGCCTATTACAAAGATAATAAGATTAAAGATCTCTGAGCGGAATGCGTTTTTCAACCCCGGAGGGGTGGCATGTTTCATAGCCCCAGGTTAAAACCCGGGGGTTAAGATATAACAGTATAAAACGCGCCACAAGAAGGTCACGACAAGGCTACACACGTTTTGGCGCGGAATGATGAACAATTTTAGAACGATTGCCTTTTAGTTTGTAATGGATGGTATCAGGTAACAACATCTGATACGCAGATAAATGATTTTTTTATTCAGTGCTTACCTTCACCTCCCTGAACATAAACGGATTATCGCTTCGTCTCAAGGCCTTGCCACTGGTAGTCTTCACATTCTTTAAAATGACTTCTCTCGTTTTTACGTATGGAAACTTCTCCTGATAAGCACCGTCTGTCATCTTCGGATTAAAATTTGTGAAAATAGCAGGCCCCTGGTAATCCTCCGGATGATTGGCGTCGTCAATCTTAAGATTTTCAATGGTGATCACTTCAGGCATATAACAGGTGTAGCCGAAATCATGCTGACCGGAATAGGATCCGCCTATCAGTGCAGCGCTGGTGGGTTTGCCGCCTGCGGGCACGAACGTACAGTTGCGAATAACGAACACGCCCTGCCATGTGCTGCCATAGTCAGATCGCAGGTTGATGAGGTTCCTTCCGCGGATGGTCGTGTTCTCCACGGTAAACGTGCCACTGCCAATGGCATTGATGCCCATGTGCCCCAATGTTGAGTTGCGGATAGTGGCATTGGCAACTCCCTTGTGGGCATCAAAACGGGAAAGGGTACAACTGTCATAAAGAAGATTCTTGCAGTAGTTGGAACCCAGAATTCCCCAGTAGGTGTTGTCATCGATGTCATTGGTCTGCCTGCAGTTCACGAATGATACGCTGATCGCACGATTCACGGAAAGGTCGTAGGTACCCATGGTCACGGGTTCCCCTGCTGAGCCAATGGTACTGTAGGTTTTATGTCCGGTCAGGAGGGTGTTCTTAACCGTCACGTAGGCGCAGTCACTGATATTGATGAAGCCGCCATAGGGCGCACCATGATCTCCTTCACCCGTAACGTAGTGCTCCAGCCCATCAACAATTACATGGGAGCGTCTGATGGCAATGTTGCGGCTATAGTAGGTGTACTTCGATTCAGCTTTGTTGGCAAGGGTAATAAAACGTCCCCCGGTAATATGCAGTGTCTTTTCGTCAATGGGAAGCGCATTGATCTCCGTGATCTGGTCGAAGTCCCAGATGATGGGAGCGTTCATGTCCACATGACCGTTTTTATCAACGACAAAGATATCTGCCTGCGAAGCGCCATTGTCCTGGTTCAAACCAAAGCGGATGTAGTGCCTGACGTTGGAATTGGTTACCATGATCAGGCTGGTTGCGGGCAGGGAGAGTTCAAGTTTTTCCTGATTTCTTTTAAGCGAAGATGGCACTGCCAGTTTTGATGGCTGCAGGCTGGAGCTGACCTTAAATACAGACGCGTTGCGATTTTGCACTTCGGTGTCGTCAATAATGAAAGTAGCGCTGCCAAAATCGGTGTCGGTCCGGATGATCGCAGTGCGCTCCTTTCCGCTCAGGTAATAGGTGGCTCCCGCATCGGCTTTCACCTTGAGATTGTGCTGATTGGCAAATGCATGGGTGGCGGCGATGGCATCGATATCATCCGTTTTGCTATCACCTTTGGCACCGAATTCACTATACCGCACTGATCCGATGGCTTTAAATTTCCGGACATCCCGGGGGGATACATTTACCCATAGCGCGTCATTTTCATTTGCGCCAACCTGGATTTTCTTCTTGTTGGATAGGATGACTACATTTTCTGATCTGCCTTGGGTCTGCCCCGGTGCTACCAATACACAGGCTAGTAGGAAGAACAACAACAGTAAATGTCTCATCGTGATCGCATTTTAATCGTTTATCAAGTTTAGAAAAATTCAACGGTTTATGTGCAGTGTTGGGATTTCCTATTTTCATTCCAACTATTAAGCATAAAAGCGCCTAACAGATACAACTACGCCTACCTGCATACCCGTTAGTTGTGCGCTCGCACCCATTTCGCTCATTTATTTGACGACTTTCTGAATTTCCGGATTCTTTTGCCGCTGGTTTCCGTAACGTAAATATTGCCGCTGTTATCAACAACGATATCATGATAACGGGGAACGCGTACACCAGGTGAATCTGACCTTCCAAATCGCGTCAACACATTCAGGTTTGAATCAAACTGTATGATGTCAGCACCTTTTATTAAAGTATCATTGACAGTCAGATTATCGATTGCGAATAAATTGTTATTTGATTTGTCAATCGATATCGCATACAATTGTGTTGCCGTATTATTTTTCCATTCCTGTATAAAAACACCATCAGCATCAAATTTCTGGATACGGTTGTTTTCCCTGTCGGCCACATAGACATTGCCTTGTGAATCCAAATCAATACTGTGTGGCGTATTAAATTCACCAGAGCTGTCCCCCTTATTACCCCATTCAAAAAGATATTTTCCTTTCCGGGAAAATTTAACAACCCTGCTATTGCCATAGCCGTCACTAACATAAAATGAGCCGTCATATGCTTCGGCAACGTCAGTAGGCAGGTTAAAATGCAGAGAATCATTTCCGGATGTTTTAGGCACACCCAACTTCATTAACAACTTGCCGTCATGGTTGAACTTAAATATCTGTTGTAACCCAACATCTGTAACCCAAATATTATTGTCTTTATCAACGGCTAAACCATGTGGCATAATAAACATATTGGCTCCCCAGCTATTCAGCATTGTTCCTGTATTATTATCCAGCATGAATATTGTATTCGCAGAAATTAAAGAGTCAGGAAATTGCTGTGTCCAATCCCTATTGGTCCTTTGAAATAGAAAGATATTCTGACTTGTGTCGATATCTACTGCCGACACAGCACTTAGCGCAAAACCTTCCGCCAACAGTGGCCAGTCCTCATCCAATTCATATTTGGGTAAACCTATGTTGGAATTGTTTTTATCAGCGTCTGCCTTGTTGTTGCATTGGATGAATAAGATGGGCAAAAATATGATGAGATAGATTTTGGTTATGATGGCTGTCATGATCGTGAAATACGGTGTTGAGCGTAGTTTTTCATTATCCAATATTCACGTTAAATAAATACCCAACCATAGCAGTCAGTCCCATTGCTACTGTTCCCCAGAATGTAATTCGGATAATAGCCTTACGTATACTTGATCCACCTGTTTTGGCAGCCAATGCGCCCAAAATGATGAGGAAAAAAAGCGCAAAACCATAAAGTGAATACTCCATATTCCTAAATGGTAAAAAAAGAGTTACCATAAGCGGCAGCATACCACCGACGGTAAACGCTGCGCCTGATGCAAAAGCAGCCTGCATTGGTTTAGCTTTGCTTATTTCATTAAGTCCCAGTTCATCCCTTACGTGTGCTCCCAAGGCATCATTATCCGTTAATTCCCTGGCAACAGTTAGGGCCGTTTCTTTTTTTAATCCTCTTTTTTCGTAAATCTCAGCCAACAGTTGTAATTCAATTTCGGGCGTTTCTTTTAATTCTATTTTCTCGCGGTCAATATCAGCTTTTTCCACATCTGTCTGAGAACTTACAGAAACATATTCACCTGCTGCCATTGATAAGGCGCCAGCCACTAATCCTGCTAAAGTTGCTAACACAACTGGGGCTCTACCATCACTCGCGGCAGCAACACCTATTGCGAGACTTGCTGTTGATAAAATTCCGTCATTTGCACCGAGAACTGCAGCTCTCAACCAATTACTGCGATGGATGTAATGGCTGTCCAAATAATTATCAATATTCTTTGTGGTTTCAATCATTTTATTGGACTGGTTGAATTACACGCAACACCCGGCTATAAAACGCGGGTTTTTGAAATACGTTCTGTCCACAGTTGCTGAACGAATTTAGTTGTTTACTTTTAATTGGCAACAAGCACCCACCATGTTTTACAGCTATTGTTGCGGGCTGATGGGCTGTTCCGAAATTTGTAATTTCATTGTCGGTCGTTTCAGTTCAAGTCCTTGAGTTGCAAACTGTCGGGTCGCCCCGGGCGGCTATATATTTTTTGTCTAGTCCTTCATTGACCTGTCAGACGGTAGTCAGATCTTGATGCGCTATCCAGTGCGATTTAACCAATTCCATGTTTTACTAATTCTCTGATATCGGAGTATAAAATTATTTTACACGAAAATGAACCAATGCTGCCCAAAGCGCTGCCCTGAGTTTGTCATCGCGATTTGAGAAATATAGTTTTTGCAAAAGATCAGGAGTTGCCTGCTCTAATAATTCATATCCCAATTTACCCACTTCGACTTTTATCTCATCATGGTCAAAATTGGAAACATAAACTTCTCCTCGTCTTGCCACAAACGTTTTAGTAATTGCGCTTTCTGATTTACCTTCAGGTGTAAGACAGGAATCTGCTATACTGTAATCAAAAACAATTTCACTTCCATTCGCGGAAAACTCGGCAATAGATGATAAAGTTCGATATATAGAAGCACGAGTCAGGTAATAAGTTGTGGCTATCCAAGAATAAAAAGCGGGTTCGCCAGGCCGGAAAGAGGTTTCTTTAAGGGCATCCGAAACGGTTTGTTTTTCAAAATCGACAGGAACAAGAACCAAATGCTCAGGAAGTTTGTCAGTCAGTTTTAATAATTTTTTCCGTTTAGTGCCTTGTGTAACGGGGTGGTCAATCTCAAAAACTGTCAATTGTCCTTTTGGTTGCGGGTGCCTCAGGCTATAAGAGTCCATTCCAGCTCCGAGAATCACGTATTGCCTGATACCTTTTGCTATAGCTTGTTCCAGTTTGTCTTCTGCGTAGCGTGCCCGGCTTAGAATCTGTCCACCCACTGCAGAATAAATTGGTTTCATGATAGTGGTTTTGAGCAAATAAGGAAAAATACGATTGGATAAAATTGTTTGCCATTTCCAATTAGTAAGATGTCGGGCGAAAGGGTCAGAAATGATGTGTTGCTCCTCATAGAGGTAATGTAACGCTCTTATGGCTGCTGCTGCTTCCGCGGTTTTGCTGCTTTGGTTGTCTGTCATAAGTAGCTGGTTTTGAGTTGTCCATTTGCCCACTACACCCTAATATACACTTTGCAGATATCTCTATTAAGTCTGGAATGGAATTTGGATTCATAACCTAAGATTTGACCGGCTCAAAAGACTCCATCCCATTGGGCGCCCACTATTCTCGCGCGGAAGTTATTTCCGTGCGCCTTTTATAAATATAATAAGGTTTAAGATCGCTGAACGGAACTTAGTTCCATTTGTGCAGGGCTGTCTGATACAATTCTTTTTTAGTTCAGGAACTTTGAACGACAATTGTTAATATTGTTAACCAGGAATCGTTATACAACCATCCCACTATTATCCATCATGACTTACCCATTTACCTGCATCACCAAAACAACCATGGTTGCTTGCCTGTTTGTTGTTTCTTCATTTGCGTTGGCGCAAGACGGCACGATCTATCCGCTTGAAGCTCCTGCTGAACCGAACGCTATTCTACTCGGCACCGGTGGTGTTAAAGATCAACCCGCGCATGAAACCTGGTTCCGCCAGTGGGGTGACCCGATGGCGCGGAACATTACTACGGCAACACTCACACCTTTCTTACCAAAACCAGGGAAGGCAAATGGTGCGGCCGTTATCGTGGCACCCGGTGGTGGATTCAGATGGCTGTCGATGGGCAACGAAGGCTGGGAAGTCGCGCAAGCGTTGGCAGACCGGGGCATTGCCGCCTTCGTCCTCAAATACCGACTCCATCCTACACCGGAGTCGCTTGACGCTTTTAAAGAATCCATGAACAGAACTTTTGCAGCAGCAACTCCTCCCGCATCATCGAATGCTGCAGCACCCACCGCACGTCCTGCCATCGATCTGACCAACCAGCTCCAGGATGCCGAAGCAGCCTATGCCATGATTGTAAGCCGAGCTACCGAATGGGGTATCGATACTGCACGTCTAGGCATGATCGGCTTTTCTGCCGGTGCGGGTCTCACCATGCACGCAACGCTTCACTCCAAGACCATGGAACTCGACTTCATTGGTCCGATCTATGGTGGCATGGGCCCTGTAGAAGTACCAAAGCATGCTCCGCCCATGTTCAATGTGATTGCCACCGATGATTTTCTTTTCCGCGGACAGTTTGGTGTCATTGATTCCTGGTTCAAAGCGGGGCGGCCTGTAGAGTTTCATCTTTACCAGAATGGCGGCCACGGTTTCGGTCTTGGAAATCCTGGCCGAACCAGTAATCGATGGTTTGATGCATTCATACATTGGCTGGATGTTAACGGCTTTCTGATTGCTCATGGCACGAAGTGATACGTTCGCTGCCTTTGGTCATTCCATCTGACCTTACCTTGTAATCATGAAAGGATGAAATGGCCACTAAAATACTGTACACGCCACAGAATCATAATTCAGCCATTCCATATGACCACCTTCAAAAAATTACTAACACATGAAAATACAGCTGATTACCCCTGAAGGTTTAGAGAAGTTAAAAGCTGAGCTGGATCACCTGTGGCGGGTGGAGCGGCCAGAAACAACACAAAAAGTTACCTGGGCGGCAAGCCTTGGCGATCGTTCTGAAAATGCAGATTATCATTACAATAAAAAACGCCTGCGGGAAATTGACGGGCGCATCCTCTATTTACGCAAATGCATAGGTGATTTGAAAGTGGTGAACTATTCACCCTTCCAGGAAGGCAAAGTGATGTTTGGGGCCTGGGTGGAAATTGAAAATGATAAGGGCATTAAAAAACGGTTACGCATCGTAGGTGGTGAAGAACTTATTGGGTCAACAGATTACATCTCCATAGACTCTCCCATGGCACGCGCGCTGTTGAAAAAAGAAGTGGGTGATGAAGCGATTGTGAAAACAGCCACAAGGCAGTTTGTTTGGCGTATCACCAAAATTGAATATCAGAAATAAGCATCATGCAATAATGTGTGCACCTTTTTCTACAACGCTATCATCCTGGCCAAGTTCAATGAAATATAAAATCAATTCCACACTACTATTCGCGCGCTGGGATCTCGCTCAGATTCGTCGCAGATACTATGAAAAGCATGATAACCTTTACGCAGCCTCCAATCTATTAAATCAATGCCTTCATCTTTTTAATCACTTCTTTGCCTATAGCTTCAGAATCAATGTAGGCAGATCTTACTCCTTATTTTTCTTCGGGATGCTCATTGCTTTGTTACCATGCGCGGCGTGCAGGGATTTAGCGATCCTCTTGCTATAAATTTGCCGGATAAAAATCCGGTGTGGTTTCAATGCTTGAGGGGGGCGAAGTACTCGGCAAGGGTTCACTCCGATTAGATTGAAGTAAATCGGATCGGTTTAAATTTTTTATATTTATATTGATCGTGAAACGCTACAGGTTTTGCGCATGTCAACCATATACCTCAGCAAAGTTCAAGAAAATTTCTAAAAACATGATCTTTAATTTTAGAATCACATTACTGTTAACGGTGTTAGGGAGTACCACTTCGTTGGCGCAGGGAACCTATCGCGATCAACCGGATGTTGAGGCCCGAAGTGTTGAACTCCTGCGCGAGGGACAACTTACCTTTAAGGACCTAAATAAAAATGGACGGCTGGATGTTTATGAAGATTGGCGAAAACCAGTTGCTGCGCGCATTGAAGACCTGATCAACCAAATGACACTCGAAGAAAAGACAGGCATGCTCTTAATCAATACGCTCAACGCAGGAAGGAAAGGCAGTCTGACAAGTAGCGCCGTTGAGTTTATTGAAGATGAAAAAATGACCCGGTTCATTTTTAGAAATACGGTCAGGGACAATCCCGCTAACGCTAGTCCTGGAAATACTTTTGGCGGCGCGCAGATCACACCTTTCGAAGCGGCGCAATTTTTAAATTCGGTGCAAGAGCTAGCCGAAAGCACGCGTCTTGGCATACCCGCTATGTTCAAATCAAATTCAAGAAATCACATGGAGTATGACGCAAGGTCTGGTATTAATGTTGAATCCGGATCATTTTCATCCTGGCCAAAAGAAAGTGGCCTGGCCGCAACGCAGGATATGGAATTGATTGCAGAATTCGGCAGGATTATGGCCCGGGAATGGACGTCGATCGGATTACGAGGGATGTACGGATATATGGCCGACCTTTCCACAGAACCCAGGTGGTATCGTGTCCATGAGACTTTCACCGAAGATAGCGGTCTCGCATCAGCGATCATTTCAACGCTTGTTAAGAATTTGCAGGGTGAAGCATTAAATTCAAAAAGTGTTGCGCTGACCATCAAACATTTCCCAGGTGGCGGGCCGCAGGAGGGCGGCGGTGATCCGCATTACGACTTCGGTAAGAATCAAATTTATCCGTCCAATAATTTTGATTACCACGTCGCTCCGTTCAAGGCAGCCATTGACGCGGGAGCATCATCCATTATGGCCTATTATGGTATCCCGGTTGGACAGCCCTACCTCCCTAACAATGTTGGGATGGCGTTTTCCACGGGCATTATTACAGACCTGTTGAGAAAAAAACTGGGATTCAAAGGATATGTGAATTCCGATACCGGTATCATCGGGTCCAGAGCGTGGGGCCTGGAGAACAAAAGTGAAGAGGAACAAATTCTTATCGCAATTGAAGCAGGAACAGATGTCCTTTCCGGTTTTAATAACAACAAACAAATACTCAGCCTGGTGACTTCCGGAAAACTTTCGGAGGAGCGCGTGGACTTGTCGGTGAGAAGGCTTTTACGGGAACAGTTTGAACTTGGCCTGTTTGAAAATCCATTCGTGGACCCGAATCGGGCTGCTTATACCGTCGGAAATCCTTCCTTCCAACGAAAGGCCGATCTAGCACAAAGAAAGTCAATCGTATTGCTACAGAATGACATGAAGCTTCCAATGCCGCAACCTAAGGAAAGTGATACCCTTAAGTTTTTTACCATGGGCATGGATCTCGATATGTTTAATGATCGGCGTTGGGCTGGTTTTAAAGCGTTCTCCGGGGACTACGATGCCAGCAAAGAAAAATCATTGCCGCCAATACAGGAAAATATTGACTATGCCATTATCCGCGTGCACGTAACAAACGAAAGGGGTGACAGCCGGAGGTTTGGTGGTGCCGCACCGGATGAACTGAACATGCTTTCATTCTCCGACATGGCAAAATCGAAATCCTGGAAAATCTCCCCCTCGCTTGAAGATATAAAGACTATAATGAAGACCGTGGGAGAAAAAAAAACCATTCTCTCCATTGACTTTCGGCAACCTTACGTGTTGGATAAAGGCTGTGGTCTCCTGAATGCAGGAGCTATACTGGCCACGTTTGGGGTAAGTGATGCTGCCATCATGGATATCGTCACGGGAAAATTTAAACCCACTGGAAAACTTCCTTTCGCCTTGGCAAATTCGCCTGAGGCAATCGTAAAACAAGATCCGGATGCGCCGGGCTACCCCAAAACGGATACGCTGTTTCCATTTGGGTTCGGACTAACTTACTAACGCTTGCCACTAATTTCCCGTTGTATCAGATGATCAGATTCATAAAGAAATTAAGATTTGATATCATTCTTGTACAGCTAAATTCGAATAAGTGAAACGTATATTGCAGTCCTTTACAAAGTCAAGATTATGAAAAAGTCACACCATCCTTTGTTAGCAATCTTCTTCCTGGTATTCATTGCTACAGCTAGCAGTTGCAGTGGGCAATCAACGGCTCGCAAATCGTTGCTCGCGCTTTCAAAAGCTGATCACACGCTGGCGATCGTCGATCCGGTCACTTTAAAAGTTGTCGTTCGCATTCCGGTCGGCGAAGATCCTCACGAGATGGTTGCTTCTCCGGATGGCAGAACTGCCTATGTGGCCAATTATGGTGGCGGCAGTTTATATACGCTGAATGTTATTGACCTTGTCGCTCAAAAACCGCTACCTGACATTGACACCAGACCCCTTTTTGGACCCCATGATGTTACGTTTGCTGTTGGGAAACTATGGTTCACCGCCGAGGGCTCCAAATCGGTTGGTCGTTATGATCCTTACACGGGCAAACTCGACTGGAGCATGGGAACAGGTCAGGATAGAACACATATGATCTACCTGACAGCCGACGGAGAGAAAATCTACACCACCAATGTTTCCTCCGGAACAGTAAGTATTCTCTCGGATACCTTGATTCAACCTGGAAGATTTGCTCCCCCAAATGCCAAACCACGCTCAGATTGGAATCAAACTGTCGTTGAAGTTGGACGGGGTTCTGAAGGATTTGATGTATCTCCTGATGGCTCCAAGTTATGGACAGCCGCCAGCGTGGATGGAACCATTTTCGTTGTTGATCTCCATTCAAAAAAACTGGAAGCAAAAATTGATGCGAAGGTTATTGGCGCAAACCGTTTGAAGTTTACGCCAGATGGTAGACTAGCTTTCATTTCAAGCCTCTCGTCGGGTGACCTGTTTATTTTTGATACAAAATCTCTGCAGCAAATAAAAAAACTGAAACCTGGCCGTGGCTGCGCCGGAATTCTGATGGACCCGGACGGATCACGTGCTTTTGTGGCTTGCTCTGCAGACGGCTATATCGCAATTGTTGACCTTAGAACATTGGAAGTCACGGGGAGACTTGATGTTGGTGGTGTACCGGACGGGCTCGCCTGGGCTATTCAACCTTAACGCAAAAGATTAATTCCGGCTGAATGACGACGGCGCCGGTATACAGTCCACTTCATAGGCATAATTCATTTATACAAATGTTCATTCGCAGCAGTCAGTAGATATTCCTTCGGGTCGCTGGCATATTGCCAGAACATGATGCCGCCCATGCCCTTGGCTTTGACATACTCACATTTGACTTTCATCGACTCCTCGTCATCGTAGGTAACGAGCTGCCGGGATTGTGCATTCCACAAATAGGGGCCTTGCGCTTTTTCATCCCAGTAGCGGGTGAAACCGGGACGGCTCATGATGCTGTCTTTAATATATGTATACCCTCCACCCTGCGTGACGGAATCTACCGGCCGGTTGATGCCACGATTGTCATCTGTTTTCATATACCAGCTTCGTCCGTAGAATGGAATTCCCAATACCAACTTTTCCGCGGGCACGCCAGCCGCTGTATAGAGCGCATAGGCCTTGTCGCCAGACTCCTCCTTTTCGTAGCTGTCGACCGGATACAGGTTCGAATGGTGACCGGCTGTATCGCCGCTAGTATAGAAATCATAGGCCATCAGATTCACATAATCAAGGTACGCTGCGGCTTTGCCCATTTCAGTTACTTCAAAAATCCGTGGAAAACAGGGCAGTGCGGTAGTCACTTCGTAAGACTTTCCGGTTTTTTCTGTCAGCACATCCAGGGCTTCACGAATTGCCTTAAACATCAGTGTAAAATTCTCCTTGTCTTCTGGGCGAAATACATTGTCTTCTCCTTTCAGACCGGGGTATTCCCAATCGATATCGACGCCGTCGAGGTTGTTTTGTTCTACAATAGCAGCACTGGTTTGTGCAAACTTCATTCGCGAACTTTCTGTAAGGACGGCATCGGAAAAGTTTTCACTCCACGACCAGCCTCCAATGGAGATCAAGATTTTCAAAGCGGGGTTATCTTTCTTCAGGGAATTGAGCTTTCTGAAATTAATGGTGTCTGTCGCTATATTCG
>Ga0224505_10001102_pt1 | contig 17630 bp, 16 predicted proteins | sample SF_Jan12_sed_USG_FD_169102 | JGI IMG/M metagenome (GOLD analysis project Ga0224505, IMG submission 169102) | Sediment microbial communities from San Francisco Bay, California, United States - SF_Jan12_sed_USGS_4_1 | ecosystem: Environmental > Aquatic > Marine > Sediment | place: USA: California... | reverse complement strand
GGGCGGCGGGGCGAGTATCCCCGATCATGTCGGCGTAACAACAGGGCAGCGCTGCTCCGCTGCGATTGAAACGATGGGCGTAGTTTAAACTCGGATGAAATCTGTCTTGACAGAGGGGTCCACTTTATGATGGGGATCCAACGGGAGTGTGCGGAAAGCGCGGCATCGTTCGATACCCGGAGTTCGAACGTACGCACCTGCACCGATGAATGAGACGGCCCAGAAATCCACGATCGGCTGCGGCAGTTTAAATCCAAAGAGAACCGCAGGAAGGCCAAAGACAGAGGCCGCTAGACCTCTATAAACCTAGAAACGGCAGTCCACGTGTCAGGTCGGCACCGTTTCAGCGGCGAGCAAGGCTGGAGGGCCTGCAGTTGGGAACATAAATTTGGCAAACGCGCGGGTGAGAATAGCATGCAGGCGTTCGGCATCGGTCCACTGCTCCGCAGTGGCTTTGAGGGTCTGCAGAAAGCCCGCCAAGTTCATCAGCACGGTTTGGATGGCCGAGCGCTTGGCGTGTAGGCTGGTGACTGTGAGACGCGTTTGCCCCGCGTGATGCGTGTGCGTGGCGACGCCATGCAGCAACAGCGGGCGACTGGAGATCGCCTCAAAGTGCTTGTGTGGCTGGGCGAGCCGTACAAACAGCGTCCACCAGTTGTAGATCAGGGCCACCATCCGCGCCATGAGCCTGCAGCGCGCCAGGTCCTGCGTGGTGAAGCCACCCCACCCCCATTGGTTTTTCAGCTCATCGAAGTTATTTTCCGCATCGGCTCGGTCGCGATAGAGCTGGGCGAGGGTGAGGATCTTATACGAAGTCGAGGTGACCAGCACCGCATACTCGTAACGTTTGGTGGGCACGTCGCTCTCAATGAAGGCGAGGCGTGCCTGATCGTCGTCCGCCTCGGTCATGAGCAGTTCACCCGTGAGGGGCCGGCGCAACACCACCACACGTCGCGCACGGCTCCATCCTGACAGCCGTAGCGTATCGTCGACCCCTTCCCAGCCATGGCCGGCTTCTTCCCACGCCGTGGAGCGAAAGAGCGTCTGGATGAGGGCCTTCACATTCTTTGTGATGCGCAGCTTGGTGAGATATGGCTGGCTACGGGCCTCGGCCTCACGCAAGACCGACTCATTGCCAAAGGCCACGTCCCCACGCAGCACGGCAGGGCGCGCCGCCTTCGGCACGGCATCCAACCACGCCCAGATTCCCGGCATGCCGTGCAGCGGGGCCGTCTCATTGCCCGGTCGCACATCCACCGCTAAGGCGAGCCGAGTGTTCGCCATCATCGCGCTGTGATAGCTGTGCGACGGGCGGCCCGGTTTCTTCGGGTTGTAGCCCACCACCGCGCCTTCTTGTTTGCCGTAGAGGCACTTCACAGTCGCATCCAGATCCAGGATCCACGGTGTAGTCAGTAACGGCTGCGTCGTTTTCGCCAGATGCCGATCGAGCCAGGCCACGCCCGACGATGCATCGATCCGGGCAAGAGCGCGTCGTGCCGCATCCTCCGAAACCAGCTGCGTGACGCCCAGGAGTGCAGGGTGAATCCCGTCATGACGAATCGCGGTGATATGCGCATAGCGGGAGTGGCCGGCGAGGATCGACAGCAGCAACGTCGCCAACACGGCGCGTTTATCCGACGCATGGTTGCTGTGGTAGGTCAGCGGACAGTCCGCCACCCAGGCTTCGAATACGCCGCTCACCTTGAGAAACTCGATGAAAAAGGGGAGTTGCCCGAGCGGCGTGACGGCTGCAGCCGGATCCCACTCCACATGGATGCGGCCACCGAATGTATCGAGTGCAATTGACTGGCGAGCCCCGACCAAGGCCTTGCGTGGTGCTTCACCCATTGGGTGACTCCCTTCGTGCAAAGAAATCTGCCGCCTATCCGCTTCCAGCAAGGCTAGCCGGAGCAGGCCGCTTCTTCAACCGCCGTTTATAGGATAAAACGTTCCAATTGCTTCAAGCGAAGGAAGGAGACCGATATCAAGCAAGCTTTGCACAGCACTGATCACGCTCAGAGTGCCCACAAGGATGCTCAATACTCGGATCGTTGTTCTAAACGTGGCCATGCTGGATCGAGAGATTGGTTCGGAATCGCCGTCCAACTATGTCTAGCCCTATACCTACAAGCACGGAATCTGGCCGTGTTAACTTCAGATCAGCCCCCGCTTCTGCAGGTAGTCTTTATCGATACTGATGGTGGGTTTGGGAAGCTGGCTCCGCTCTTGGAGCAGGCGCTCGACATACTTCCCGATGAGGTCGGACTCAAGATTGACGGAATCATTCACCTGCTTGAGTCCAAGTGTCGTCACCTTGGCCGTGTGTGGAATGATAGCGACGGAAAACCCCTTCTCATTCAGCTCATTGATGGTCAGACTGATCCCATCGACAGTAATCGAACCCTTGACCACACAGTACCGCAAGATATTCTGTGGCGCTTCGATGGCCAACAGAATCGCGTTGGCATCTTGCCGTCGGGTACGGATTACGCCGATTCCATCCACATGGCCAGCCACGAGATGGCCACCGATACGTTCGTTGAGCCTCATCGCCCGTTCGAGGTTGACCGGCATGCCCACAGGGTAGCTCCCGAGCGTCGTCACGGAGAGCGTTTCCGGCGAGACTTCCACGGAAAAATCTCGCTCGGTTCTCGAGACGACGGTAAGACAGATGCCATTCACACTCACACTGTCACCGATCTTGAGGTCAGCCATTACGGTCGAGGCCAAAATCGTGAGTTTCGCGCCAGTCAGCGATTTCTTCAGGACAGTAATCGCACCCATTTCTTCGACGATGCCGGTAAACATCAGTCTTTCCTCAGGATGATCTGTTTCACCACATAGACAAATAGTCCAATCAGCACCACCACGCCCAGAGCGGCCAACACGCCGATGACGAGGTCTCCGGTCGCCATGTCCTTCATCACGCGGCCATTATAGCGCAGCCATGATTATGATGGCACGGTCTACACTCGTTTGATCATCACCCAAAATACACCGGCGGCCATCAATTGAATCCCGGCAATGATGGCGAAGGCCATCGGATAACTCAGATTCGCAATCAGCAGGCCCGCCAACAAGGGTCCGCTCGCGTGCCCAATGTCCATGATCGTGCCTTGCATCCCAAGACCCGCCCCCAATCTCTTAAACTCAGAACTGTCCGCGACCAGCGCTGAGGAGGACGACGAGACCACCGCTTCGCCGAAACCAAACCCTGCCGACAGCATCAGCAGGATCGGAAACAGCGCGACATGCGGAACACAGATAAACGTCACGGCACAGATACAGAGACCTAAAATAATCAGCGGCTGCCGCCCGACCCGATCGGAGATACGCCCCATGATCGGTTTCGAAAAGAAGGAGGTCACGGCCTGCACCGTGAAGAGCATCCCCACCTCACCTGGGTTCAGTCCCACCGACACGCCATACAACGGGAGAAACGCCATCAGAGCCCCATTGGCGATCATTTTAGCCGCATCCGTCACGCTTGTAATCAGAACTTTCTTATTTTTGACGACCGCGGCAAAACCCTTCCACATCTCAGACAAGACCGCCCCTGCTCCCTCTTCCGTCCGAGGCGGCACAGCGACGTCGAGATGCAGACTATAGAACAAGACCATCGCCACACAGCCGAACACCCCGGCCGTGACGAATGCCGTGTCGAATCCCGCCGCATGAATGAGATAGCCACCGAGAAAGGGTCCCAACAGCGAACCTGACTGGGTGCAGGCCGTGTAGGTCCCGAGCGCCGCACCGCGCCGCTCCCGATAGAGCTCGGCCACGGTGGCCAATGCGCTCGGAGCAAACATAGCGGTCGCCAATCCATGGAGAAACCGCAGCGCCGTCAGCGCATCCAAGTCCGTGATGAACGGATAAAGAAAAGGCGGCAGGCCGAATGCCACCACGCCGATCCGCAGCAAAAATCGCCGTCCATAGATATCGGAGAGGGCACCGGACGGCAGTTTCAGCAAGACGCCTGTAATGGTCGACACGGAGACGATCAGACCGATTCGCTCCGGACTCGCGCCGAGCGATTCGGCGAACAAGGAGAGTGCGGGCATCCGCACCATGTTGTAACTGATAAAGCAAAAGATGCCGACCGTGCAGATCAGCACGAAGCTGCGTGAAGCGGTCATGGGATTGATCGCCCCTCCGAACTCCCATTTTCAGGAATGTGTTGGCGGATCAAGACCTGCTTCAGAAATGCCACATGATGCTCGGGAAGAGACGGGGGATTCTGCGCTTCAGCCAACACCCGTTGGGGATTCAGCCTCATCACCACCCCCAAGCGATCGACCGTCTCCACTCCTTTCTTGAGCCTACTGGCCGCAATTCTGGACACAAGCGGATGCAGGATGGATGCTAATCCTGACAGAAAAGGATTATCCAATTTCGTGTAGGCCACCAACGTGCTCACCGTTGTTTCGTGGCTGTTCTCATCCTGCATGATACCGATCCGAAGAAAGACGACCGCCTTTCCTTTCAGGTGAGGCAACAACCGGCTTTCATGCGTTCCCTCAAGAAAGTAGATACGGGAGGTAGGATCCTCGTACACCACCTCCACGATGCCCTTCGATCCCTCGCCGTCATCGCCCCAGAAACGACGAGGGCCCCGCCCTTCCGACTGATACAAACCAAGCTTCAGACGCCGGATCAGTGCGGCCGCAAACGGAGGATCATCCAAAAGATACCGATACAACGCTCCGGATAACGCGGTTAGAATCGGTCCGACTTGGCTCTCGATCGAATTATTCTGGATGATCGATCGCAGGCGACAGGCCCAGGCAGGGTCCACTCGTTCGACGGGAAAGGTGAGCCCGGCATGATCGGGAGGCAACGTACAGGCCTCGGACTGACCATACCAGGAGGATGCAAACAGCACCACGCCGATTGACGCAATAAGCAGGCGTGCGAGAGGCCCAGGGTGAAACCGTGCTGCGGAGATCATGGGGCCGGCTTCGTGATGGCAATCGTGAGATGAATGGAGAAGAGTCGCTCCGGGTCTTGTCGGAGTCTGGCTTGTCTCAACAAGGTCTCGACCGACGGAACAACAGTTCCTTCAAAGGAGAGACTCCCGTTTGTCAAAACGGTGACCGGTTTGGAGAAGTCGATCATCTGCTCGTTTAGGAAGAGACTATACCGTTGAACGTGCTCGCCCCTCACCTCAATGCGGTTGCTTCCGGCAATCGACACATCAAGCTTGGCATAGACTCGACGCTTGATTCGTTCATCGCGTTTATCCACCAGATCGTCTGAAAATGCCGCAATTGGGTCAGTCGCATCAAGACGAACCCAGGTAAACGGTTGAAAGTGGCTGGCATCGCGCACCAGGGTGACTCTGCGCGGTAACGGTTCTCGGCGTTGGTGATCGAACCAGGCAACGAGATCCGGCAACTCCTCCTTGGGGAAGTAATGCCCGCCTGCGATAGGATGCTCACGTTCATGCTCGCGATACACGTACGGGTAGCCATGCGCATCCAGCTCTTTGGCGATCGATCGGCTGAGATGTGCTGGCATCACCTGATCTTTGGATCCATGAATAATATGGATGGGGGTGTTGCGAAGATTCGCCAAAAACGGCATGAGTACATCATCCAATCCACTTGCCATGGGCGCGATCCCGGCAAAGAGCGGCGCATGATGCATCCCGATCAGCCACGCTCCGATCCCGCCGTTCGACATACCTGTCAGAAAGACTCGATCATGATCAATATGGTATCGTCTGGTCACATCCTGAATCGTCTCCAGCACCAACTCCTCAGCCCGCCTCGTAAACCAGGCGCCGGAGGGATAGGTGGGACAAGCCAAGAGATAGTCTTCTCCCAAGCGAGTACGCCACCGCTCTAGGTATTCCTCACCGGTAAAACCAAATCCATGCAAACACACGACCAAGGCATAGCGCTTTGCAGTCTCATATGACTCCGGAACAAACAACGACAGAGGGTAGGTCTGCCCACGAACGACGATCTGCTCACTCGGAAGAATCCCGGTGGGTTGGCTCTGGTACGGTCTTCCTTCCTTGATGATGCGAGAAACGGCTTCGATTGACGCCTGCTCGCTAGACAAAATAGTTTGTAATAGCTGTTCGGCTTCCTCGCTGTCGCTAGCATCGAGATATTGATGGACGCGTGACGCAAGACTTTCCGACGATGGAGGCAATGATTCTGCAAGACCACCTGCTCCACTACCCGTCAGGAACGTCACCAGGATGATCATCCATCGCAAGAGGATCACAACTCTCCTTCCACAACCACATCGTCACCGAGCGGCCGTACTACCATACGGCGTACCCGGATTGCCTTCGCGAGTCGCGCTGGACTGTTTCCCCCGATGAGTCCCTTGGCATCTTGGCCGCCGAGCAACAGTGGCGCGATGTAGAGGCGAACGTGATCGACCAACTTGTCCCTCAACATCGCGGCATTGATCTCTCCCCCTCCTTCCACGAGCACGGACATGATCCCGCGCCGCCCAAGCTCCTTCAGTAGCGCCGGCAAGGATACATGACCCTGCTGAGCAGAAACCGTAAGGACTTCAATGCCTTTCTCTTCCAACGCTGATCGCCGGCCTCGTGGGGCCATCGCCGTTGTTGCAACAATCGTTTTGGCCTTGTCCTGTTGCGCCAGAATCTTTGCCGTGACCGGAGTACGCAGTCTGCTATCAACCACGATGCGAAGAGGCTGCCGTGAGGCGACTGTCTCTAATCGCGCTCCCATCCTCGCTGTCAGCGACGGATTATCAATCAGAACAGTGTTCACTCCAATCAAGATGCTCTCGACAGAACCACGAACCTGATGCACTTCCTGACGAGACGCCTCGCTCGTGATCCACCGGGACTCGCCCCTTGCCGTCGCCAGCTGTCCATCGAGCGTCATGCCTGCCTTGAGTGTGACATAAGGGCGACCGGTCTTCATCCAGTGGCAGTAGGGCCTGTTCAATTCTTCGGCTTCGAGGCGAGCCACCCCGACCGTGACCGAAAGTCCGGCCCGGCGAAGTGCGGCGGTTCCCATCCCCTTGACAGAAGGATTCGGATCCTGCATCGCAATCACCACACGGCGGACCCCGGCGTGAAGGATTTCCGGGACACAAGGAGGAGTGCGTTTCTTGAGATGGCAGCATGGCTCAAGTGTGACGTAGAGCGTGGAACCTCGGGCGCGGGCCCCTGCCTGTCGTAACGCATGAATCTCTGCGTGGGGAGTTCCTGGTCGTAGATGAAAACCCCGCCCGATGATTTTGCCTTGCCGAACCACTAAGGCTCCAACCATCGGGTTCGGGCTTGTCGTTCCCTGCCCCTTTGCCGCCAGGCGAAGGGCCAGGGTCATGAAGCGGAGATCTCGTGTGCGGTCGGTCACCGTTTCTTGCGGCTGCCTGAAGACATCTTGGGCGCCGGCTTGGCCTGTTTCACAGACTGCGATGCCTTCTTGGTTTTCACCCTCCTTACACGCACCGTCACGGCTTTCTTGGATGCTGTGGGCTTCGCGCTCGATTCTGTAATGGCTGCCTGTGCCGCCGCCAACCTCGCAATCGCCACGCGGAAGGGGGAGCAGCTGACGTAATCCAACCCCAGTTGATGACAGAACTCGACGGAACTGGGATCGCCGCCATGCTCACCGCAGATGCCGAGCTTGATATTCGACCGCGTCTTACGCCCACCCTCCATCGCCTGTTTCATCAGCGAGCCGACGCCTTCGCGGTCCAACACGGCGAAGGGATCCGCATCCATGATCTTTTCGCTCTTATAGAAATCGATGAACTTGGCCGCATCATCGCGCGAGAAACCGAACGTCGTCTGCGTTAGGTCGTTCGTCCCAAACGAGAAGAACTCCGCCTCCTGCGCAATCCGGTCGGCCGTCACCGCCGCGCGCGGCAACTCGATCATCGTGCCGACAAGGTAATTCAACTTCACGCCGTACCGTTTCATCGTCTCCCGGGCCACTTCTCTGACGAGATCTTTCTGCGACTTCATTTCGGAGACCATGCCGACAAGCGGGATCATGATCTCCGGCACGATCTTCTTGCCTTCCTTCGCCAATTCGCAGGCCGCTTCCATGATCGCCTTCGCCTGCATACGGGTGATCTCCGGCATGGTAATACCCAACCGACATCCACGGAGGCCCAGCATGGGGTTGAATTCATGCAGTTCTTCCACTCGCGTCAGCAAACGACGTTTCTCCTCGAGCTTGGCCCCATCATTCCCGGTCAATTCCAGCTGCGCAATCTCCACCATCAAATCTTCCCGCTTGGGCAAAAACTCGTGGAGCGGAGGATCAAGGAGCCGGATCGTGACCGGATGTCCCTGCATCTCGCGATAGAGCCCGATAAAGTCTTGCTTCTGCAACGGCAGGAGCTGATCGAGAAATTTCTCACGTTCTTCTTTCGTCCGTGCCAAGATCATCTTCTGCATGATCGAAATACGATCTTCGGCGAAGAACATGTGCTCCGTACGGCACAATCCGATGCCTTCCGCCCCGAATCCCCTCGCAATCTTCGCCTGGTCCGGCACATCGGCGTTGGCCCGAACACGCAGCTTGCGTTCGTCATCGGCCCAGGAGAGCAACGTCGCGAACAACTGATACTTCGGCGACTTCTTGGTGTCCAGCTTGCCTTGTACCACTTGAATGATTTCCGATTCCACCACCGGCACATCACCGTCGTAGACATTCCCGGTCGAGCCGTTCACGGAGATATAGTCCCCTTCGCGGAACACCTTCGCGCCGATCCGTACTGATTGAGCGTCGATCACCTGGACCGCTTCGCAGCCTGCGACGCAGACTTTGCCCATCTGCCTGGCCACCACCGCGGCATGCGACGTCATCCCACCACGCGCGGTCAAAAATCCGGTGGCCGCATTCATCCCGTGAATGTCGTCCGGGCTGGTTTCCTCGCGGACGAGCACGACCCGTTGACCAGCTGCTTTCATGTCGACGGCGCGGTCCGGAGTCAGCGCGATCTTTCCCGCTGCCGCACCGGGACCGGCCGGCAGCCCTTTGCCCAACGGGGTCGAGCTGGATTCAACTTGTGAATCGAAAATGGGATAGAGATACTGCGCCAATTGATCCGGGCCGACCCGCTGTACCGCCTCACGCTTCGTGATCAACCCCTCTTTCACCATTTCGACGGCGATCCGAACCGCCGAGATTCCGGTCCGTTTTCCAACACGGGTCTGTAACATATAGAGTTTGCCCTCCTGGATTGTAAATTCCAGGTCGAGCATGTCTCGATAATGTTTTTCAAGCTTCTTATAGGTAGTTTCGAGATCCTTATAGGCCGCCGGAACATTCTTCGCGAGTGCGCTGACCGGTAACGGCGTTCTGATGCCGGCGACGACGTCTTCGCCCTGCGCATTCATCAGGCATTCGCCGAAGAATTTATGCTCCCCGGTATTCGGATCGCGGGTGAAGGCCACACCGGTCCCGCTCGTGTCGCCCATGTTACCGAACACCATCGCGACCACGTTGACGGCCGTACCCCAATGGTCTGGGATGCCATTCAACCGTCGATAGGTAATGGCGCGCGCGCCGTTCCAGGATGAGAACACCGCGTTGATCGCCATCCTCAACTGCTCGTTCGGATCATCCGGAAAATCCTTCCCGGTTTGCTCTTTCACCAACGTCTTGAATCGTCCGACGAGGTCCCGTAAGCCCCGAGCGTCCAATTGTGTCTCATGCGCTACGCCCATTTCTTCTTTCTTATGGTTCAGGATCGCTTCAAAATGTTCGCGAGGTACCCCCATGACGATACTGCCGAACATCGTGACAAACCGGCGATAACTGTCCTGTGCGAATCGGTCGTTCTTCGTCTTAGCGGCGAGTCCTTCGACCGTCCTCAGCGTGAGTCCCACATTGAGCACCGTATCCATCATGCCGGGCATCGAGGCGCGGGCGCCGGATCGCACGGACACCAGCAACGGCTTGCCTGGATCGCCGAACCCCATACCCATCGACCGCTCCACGCGCTTCAGAGCAGCCAACGTCGCCTCCCACATCCCGGGTGGATATTTCTTCCCGTGCTTTTCATATTCGATGCAGGCTTCGGTCGTGATCGTAAAGCCGGGTGGAACAGAGATACCGAGATTCGTCATTTCGGCCAATCCCGCCCCTTTTCCGCCGAGCAGTTCCTTCATGTTCGAGGTCCCCTCGGCTTTGCCGTCACCGAAATAGTAGACGTATTTCTTTGCCACGTGACTTCTCCTTCCAGGAAGAATGCGCCTTATTGAGCAGTCGAAATACGGCGGCCGTCTGCCGACTCCAGACGGAGCCGATACCGGCTCACCAAGAACCACTTTACCCTTACCCCTCCGATGATAATAGCGGCGACAAACAGCATCAGCACCAATAATCGGTAGTCCGCTTGAACACCCTGATCCACATAATAGGAGCCGTCAACTCCCTTCTTTAGTTTCGTATCTGGCGGGAGGTAATGTGGACTTCCGCTCGGATCAGAAAGGTTCAACCACTCCGAACAAAGCCGAACAGGTTCATTTTCCCCCGGCACAGATCGCCACGAAAGCCGAAGACAGACATCCTGCTTGGCATTGAAGAGATCAGGGGTCTTCACTACATCATCCAGATTGATGCCACTGAGTTTGAGCCCTACGAAGAGGATCGCATTGCAGCACACGATTAAGCCCAGCGAAACCGCAAGAGAGAATCGTCGGATCTTGTCCGCCCGACGGGACTCGTCCGCCATCGGCTGATCCATGGCAACTCCCCTTGTGCCCGGTCCACGCCAGCGCAGTCCGTTGTCCGTCCGATTCGACTTACCGCCCTTGTACCACAATCTGGGAAAAGTCTGCGAACTTCCCAAAGAACCCATCCACTACATCCCCAAGCAACGAAAGGCGGTTATTTCGTAATGCTTGATCCTCCACATTGACCATCACGGATTCAAAAAAGCGATCAATGTACGGCTTAAACTGAACCAAGCATTCGAGAGCGTCTTGGTACTGGTGCGTCTGAAGGAATCCATAGTAACGCTCTTTCGATGATGTCAGGTGGGCATAGAGTTCCCGTTCCCCGTCATCTTGGAACAACGATGGATCCACTGATGGAATCTCCGATTTCCTCACACCCTCTTTTTTCAGAATGTTATTGGCTCGATTGAATCCCACCATGAGCGGATCAAATTCTGGGAACGACGTGGTCGCCTGCAATGCCTGCATTCGTCCAGCCATGTCGATTAAGTCACACGCTCTGTTCGCGTAGCCCGTGGCTGCACGAATGACATCGTCCCGCAGATTCTCTGTTACTCCCATGTAGTAACGAAAGCGCTCCACGATAAACCCCAGCGGATCATGGTGCGATGAAGGTGTCGATTTCACATCCTTCTCTACCAGAAGGGTCGCAACATCAATGGCCTTTCGAAGATCAATGTTGATTTGCTTTTCGACCAGCATTCGAACGATGGACAAGGCATGGCGCCTCAGGGCAAAGGGGTCTTCTGATCCCTTTGGGATGATGCCTGCGAGAAAGAATGCGACGATCGTATCGAGCCGGTCAGCCAAGCCCAACATCTGTCCTTCGATCGTTTCAGGCAGCGTGCCTTCCATTCCTCGAGGAATGTATTGATCCCGGATGGCCTTGCACACGATCGGCGCCATGCCATCATGCTGCGCATAGTAGCTCCCCATCACACCTTGGAGCTCTGGAAACTCTCCCACGATCCCAGATAATAAGTCCGCCTTACTGACCCGTGCTGCTTGAGCGCAAGCGGATTGAGACTCCGATGGAAGACCCACCTGCTCCGCGAGGGCACTCACCAATTCACAAACCCGTTCCTGCTTTCGAGTCATCGTGCCAAGTTTCTGATGAAACGTGACTCCACTGAGTTTCTTGGCACGCTCTTCCAACGAAATCTTTTGATCTTCATCAAAGAAAAACTTCGCATCGGCCAATCGTGCCGCCAGCACCCGCTCATTGCCTTCACGAATCAGAGACATGTCCTTGACGCGGTTGTTCACCACCGCGATGAAATGGGCCACCAGTTTGCCGGTGTTTTTGTGACGCAAGGAAAAAAATCCCTGGTGTTCCTTCATCGAGGTCATCAGAATCTCTTCCGGCATCTCCAGATACGCATCCTTAAACGACCCCATAATCGCTTGGGGCTGCTCCGTTGTGTACACGGCCTGGTCGAACAAGGCTTCGTCGTCGTTCAACTGAAATCCCGCCTTGTGACAAATGGCGGCAATCTGTTCCTTGATCAGCTCCCGGCGGCGCTGTGGATCAACGATGACACCCTGGCGCTCCAACAAACTGACATAGGAAGCGGCATCGCGAACAGTGCCCCACTTCTCTCCGCCTAACACGCGATGGCCTTTCGTCTGATCCGATGCTGTGATCCCGGCGGCCATGATTGGAAGCACCTTGCCTCCATACAGCACGACCATCCACCGGATCGGACGGGCGAAGCGCACGCCGCTCTCGTTCCATTTCATTGCTTTGGGGAACGTAAGACCTGACACCAGTTGCGGTAGCGTTTCGAGCAAGACAGCGATGGATGCCCGGCCTTCCTCACGTTTCACTGCAAACAGGTACTCACCCTTCGGGGTCTGGCGTACCTGAAGCTCCTGAACGGCCACACCCTGACCGGCGGCAAATCCAAAGGCCGCTTTGGTCGGTTGCCCTGCCTGATCGAACGCAACAGCCTTCGACGGCCCCATTGCCTCTTTCATGATGGAGGTCTGTTTCGGCGCCAAGCCATCGACCACCATCGTCAGTCGACGCGGTGTTCCCATGGTTTGGACAGACTGAAAAGTGAGCCGATGATCGTTGAATAGAGCTTCAGCCGATTCCTTGAGTGAAGCGAGCGCGGGAGCAATGAACTGATAGGGAAGTTCCTCTACACCAATTTCGAACAGCAACTCAGCCGTGGCAGGTGCGGAAGTCCCTGTACGTTTCTTCTGTGCGGTCTTTCGGCGTCCGGCTTTCTTTTGAATCGCCATAGCGAATTACGTGCGGCCTGTTCCGACCTCTGTTCGAAGCCTGCCAGACTTTGTGACTCTCAGTTCGCGACTCAACATCGGATGACCCATCGCAACTCGCTCTTCGATGTAGCGTTCAGCACACTGCCTAGCCAGCGCTCGCACCCTGGCAATATAGCCTGTTCGCTCTGCCACACTGATCGCACCGCGCGCATCCAAGAGATTGAACACATGGGACGACTTGATACAGTAATCGTAGGCGGGCAGAGTGACGCGCTGGTCGGCTTGAGCTAGCAACCGAGTACACTCCCGTTCATTCGCCTCGAACGCTTGTACCAGCATGGCAACGTCCGCTTGTTCAAAGTTGTACCGCGACCCCTGCACCTCTGTTTCATGGTGAATATCGCCATACTTGATTGAGTCCGTCCACGCCAGATCGAAGACGTTGTTCACTTGCTGCAGATACATGGCAATTCGCTCTGTCCCATAGGTGATTTCGCCCGTGATGGGGCTCAGTTCAATGCCACCAATTTCCTGAAAGTACGTGAACTGGGTGATTTCCATCCCGTCCAAACGCACTTCCCAGCCAAGCCCCCAGGCTCCCAATGTTGGTGACTCCCAATCATCCTGGATGAAGCGGATATCATGCTGCTTTGGATTAATCCCCAGCCGGGCCAGACTTTCCAAGTAAAGCTCCTGAATGTTGTCCGGTGAGGGTTTCAGTACGACTTGGTACTGATAATAGTGCTGGAGACGGTTAGGGTTTTCACCATACCGGCCATCGGTGGGTCGACGACACGGCTGCACATAGGCGGCCCGCCATGGCTCTGGTCCAAGTGATCGTAAAAACGTGGCCGGATGAAACGTCCCTGCGCCCATTTCCATGTCATAGGGTTGATGAACGACACAGCCTTGAGCGGCCCAGAAGCGATGGAGGGTAAGAATCAGTTCTTGGAACGTCACTGAACCTTCAGCCTCGTCAGGAGAGATGACCAGATGCTTACATTTGAAGTTGGCAGGCTAGCAAGAATGCTTTTCCAGTGTCAAGGAACGGCCCGCTCTCACCTGACACTACACCACCAAGACTCAAGAAAGATGAGATCCTTACTCCACACGACTGCCTTAGATGGGATTCTCGTACCCTCCGATTTAACCTTGACGTATGGAATACATTTTTCATATTGTTGCAATTGTTGACAAAGTTAGTTGTATTTATACCAATACCATGAAGTTGTCCAAGAAAAGCGAGTACGGTCTCAGAGCTTTACTCGAACTCACGCTGGCACATGGAAGAACAACACTCCAGCGGCACGACATTGCTTATCGGCAACACATCCCGATCGAATTCTTAGAGCAAATTCTCCTCTCGCTCAAACGAGCAGGATTGATTTCCAGTCGACGTGGTGTAAAGGGCGGATATGTCCTCATCAAACAACCAAAGGAAATTACGCTAGGACAGGTCATACGCACACTTGATGGTCCGCTTGCCCCGATCGGATGCGTCAGCAAGACAGCCTATCAAAAGTGTCGTGAGTGTCCCTATGCGGAGAAGACCCGGTGTCCAGTGCAACAGGTGATGGGAACAGTTCGTGATGCCATCGCCGGAATCCTCGACTATTACACGCTTGCCGACTTTGCATCCGACCGTCTCAAGGACTAACGCTCCATGGATGATGTTGTCGTTCTTGTCGTCATTACCTTTGTGGCTTCCATAGTGAATGGAGCCCTTGGATACGGCTTCTCCTCGATTACCGTTCCTGTGGCCCTCTTGTTCTATACCAACCGCATCTTGAACCCAGCACTCGTGCTCGTTGAGCTCGTCATCAACGCCTATGTACTTTTTATCAACCGAAGGAGTATCCCCAACATTTTCCGGCGGGTGGCTCCAATTCTGGGTGGTCTAGCAGTCGGCGTCGGCATCGGGAGCTATCTTCTTTCTCTCGTGGAACCAGCGTGGATCAAGTTCGTCACCTATTTTTTTCTGTTACCCTTGATCCTGCTCCAAGCCGCAGGCATTCGCAAACCAATCCAAGCTGAAAAAGCCATCGCCGTGCCGTTTGGACTAGGACTCGGCACCCTCTACTCCGTGACCACCATTTCCGGTCCCCCATTAGCTCTCCTCTTCAATAACCAAGGCTATCCAAAACAAGATTTCCGCGCCGCGCTGGGCATCATTCGTTTGGCAGAATCGTCACTAACCGCGATCGCCTATGGATTTATCGGCTTCTACAGCGCCGGCAGTATGGAGATTATCCCCTATATCGTTCCGAGCGTAATCGTTGGTATTCCACTGGGAACCCTTCTTATCCGCTTGATGGATCCCGAGACGTTCAGGCGTATTTGTATGGCATTCGACGGGTTGATCGTCGGATTCGGGCTCTCTCGTGTCTCGGGAGAGCTGGACCTTGCGTCACCGGTTACCACCTACGCCATCCTGGCAATCGTCATTTTGGTGAATGGGGTATTGCTCTTGAGATTTTTTAAAGAGCACAGTGCCCCCCATCAGGCTCCCCCTTGACAGTGGCCTATGTTGGTTGAAGAGCACCACATCCGTATGCTCCATAAAAAGGTAGCCCTCTTCCACTCACCCTCCGCACGATCGTTGAGCGTAGTACTTGAAGGTTGAACCCTTCACACCTACCACCTTAAGTATTTCGAACAATCTCATAACTTATTGAATAATTGCCATTTAATCTTTGAATGGATTTGGCACCACACTTGCTTTTCGTGCAATCGTGCTCCATTGAGTACTTGCTCTGCAAGGAGCCTTGACCATTCACCTGAATTAAATAGGAGCGATGCATATGCAGGTAAATACGAATCAGATCGGCTTCTTTTATCAGCTCTTCACAAGATCGACAGCGGGACTGATCCTCCTGGGAGTGATCGCACTTCCATTATCCGGATGTGGTGAACAAGACGGAGCAGGCCCTGTCGTCTCGTCGCTTTCCACATCGACAGATTCCGATGAATCTGTGAACAACGCCGACGATTCCGCCCAGGACTCTGTCCTTGATGAACCAGTCCTTGGTGGAGAAGAGCCTATCGATAACCCCTTTGCATGGGCGGAAGATGGTGACGCCCATTCGTCTACTGACCTCGGGCCTGATCCCGATGAAACTGGCCCCGAAGAAGACTCGATTGCGTCTCTTATCGATGCCCCACGGGAAACGCCCACCGTTTCTATGGCCTCTACGCCAACCGGAGCGGTGGCAAGTGTGACATGGGAGTCCATCCCCGATCCTAAGGTGAAAGGTTATTACATCTATTACGGAAAGCAGCCATCTCCTGATCCAGGGGTATGCTCGTACGATGACAGAATCGCCGCTGATGCTCCAGCTGTCACCATTGCTGAGCTTGAACCCAACACACCCTACTTTTTTGCCGTCAGCGCCTATGGACGCCTTGAGAGTCTCTGTTCAAGTGAAGCCTCGGCAATCACCCCTCCCGCTGGCGCATGAGTTCTAGCTACACAACACCACCTGCTTTTACGCTCCCCTGGAATCTTCAGGGGAGCTTCTCTACCTACTCAAGCTGTAAGCTCCCCCCCCCAGACTGAGACAGTCTGAAACGAGAACGTTCTGGCACAATAATCATCTCAAGTCAGGAAGTTCTCACGCGACTGCCCAAGTTCGGGCGTGTACGAGGAACCGTGTAACTGGTTATCATGCCTCTTCTAGCGAGGCGGGAGCATTTGATGACCCAACACGCCACAAGAACAGATGCGTTGCTGGATGACTTATTGCAGGGCTGTGAGTCTCCGGAAGAGATTCTTGGCGCACATGGGGTACTGAAAGGCCTCACCAAGCGGTTGGTGGAACGCGCCCTGGCCGCCGAATGAACTACCCACTTGGTGTATGCGCCTCATGCCCGCCCGCCTTCGAAATCAGATCATGCTCTTCCGACATACTGCACGGGGACCGAATAGCGTGCCGCGCCGATGGCGACCAGCGCATCCGTCGGCACTCGGCGGATGCGTTCTCGCTCATAGCGATACGGGCCCGCGCCCCCAGCGGGGTGAGTGTTTCACGGGCAAACCGCGCGATCGGTCGCTCATGCGTGGTGCCATGGACCCGTTGATCCGCGACGGTCACAGTCCACGACTCCAACCAGGCATTGATCGCCTCCCAGGAGACAAACCGCCGCCCGGCCAGCGCGTTCCGCTTCACGTACTTCACCCCGCTCTCCACCTTGCCTTTTGTCCGGGCACGATAGGGCGGACAGACCCGCGGGGTCACGCCGTAATAGCGGATGAAGTCCTCAAAGACCGGATGCCAGCGGACCTCCCGCTCTCGCCGTCCCAACACCACGGTGTGCGGATTGTCATCCTAAAAACGCGTACATTACCACACCCCTGCTATCCGATTCGGCCGCGGGTTGAGCCAATTCACGCCGGTCAGTGTGGCCATCAAGCACTCACACGCTCGCTGCCAGACGTTGGTCGGATTGAATTGCTCTGCAGTGGCCCATTGCTGAAGCAGCCGACTGACGTGCATGAGCATCGTTTGCGCGAGGTGGGCATAGCGATGGGAATGGCTGATTACAAGCTGCTGTTGCCCAGCGTGGCGGATCTTGCGTGCGACGCCAGATCATTGCTGTCCAAGATAGCCGAGACCTGGTGGGAGCCCACATGATTTGATGCGGGTTTCGGACGGGTGATGGCGGGTTTTCACGTGCATGCCTCCTGGTGCTGTCCAAGATCAGGCGAAGGCCA
>Ga0224505_10001101_pt1 | contig 17631 bp, 17 predicted proteins | sample SF_Jan12_sed_USG_FD_169102 | JGI IMG/M metagenome (GOLD analysis project Ga0224505, IMG submission 169102) | Sediment microbial communities from San Francisco Bay, California, United States - SF_Jan12_sed_USGS_4_1 | ecosystem: Environmental > Aquatic > Marine > Sediment | place: USA: California... | reverse complement strand
TTGGAATTCGGATCTTTTTGATACCTCCATCGAAGATCTTCTGTATATCCGACAAGGGCGTATGGCCAGAGTCTGGGGTCCCGTGTCTTCTCCTTTCGAATTGCTTGTGTCGGTGGGGAGCGGGATATTACGAACACCGCTGGTGTGGGCTCAGATGCTTTCCAGCGATATGAATTCGACGGGCGTAAAATTTCTGCAGTGGCCGGGGAAACGTAACAGTGATGTGCTTAGCAACGAACTCGTTGGCCTCTATCAAAACAATGGACCTGATGCGATTCCCATTGACCCTGGCAAATCCGACATCAAGTTTTGGGATAAAACCACTGCCTTGGCGCGTTATGTGGTGACTCTACCCTCAAAGCTTGCATTGTCCCCCTTCATTGATGGAATCGGTCAAGGGGCCTGGCACAATATGTTGCGGCGGACACAGATGCAGTTCTACCGGGAGGAGGCCTTTGATATTCGAGATTTTCGGGATAATTCCCCAAAAATTAGGAAAATGCTCACACAAGGACCGGATGGTGGGGCCTATAGTCTGTTTCGTGCACTGAGAGACTTACTTCAGGCCAATCCCCATACATTGGAAATGACCATCATTGGCCATAGTATGGGAACGATTGTCCTCAATCGAGTCCTACGAGAATTTCCGGATCTGCCGGTCAGGAATATTGTGTATATGGCGGCGGCCTGCAGTATTGATGATTTTCGGACGAGTGTCATTCCCTATCTTCTGAGGAGTGAAAACCAGGAGGCCCGATTCTACAACCTGATGCTGCACCCGGATGCGGAAGTGCGTGAGTGGCAGAAAAGTTTTCTGGACCTCACCCCTCGAGGGAGTTTGCTCGTCTGGATTGATAACTTCCTTTCTGCTCCTCAAACGACCTTGGATCGCACACTCGGCTCCTGGGAAAATATCATTCAAGCGACCCACATCATTCCTCTCGATGTCCGGCCTCGAATTACCCTTAAGGCATTTTGCATCGGTGGTCCAACGTGTAAGGCTCCTGCCACCCATGGAGCGTTTTCTGATAAAGCCTTCCGGTTTTGGAGACCGGAGTTCTGGCAAATACCGGAAAGTACTGATAGCCGGGAAACGATAAGGAGTCTGAATAAGTAAATGTCATTTCAGAGTGGTTTGATCACAGAGTCCTCAGGTCAAATTTGAAAGTCAAGTCTTGAAGCGACCTATGAAGAAGGAAAAGAGGGCAGATTCTTATTTTGATGCAAAACACATAGCTCTGTTCGACATCTTGATACCCACCGCAGCTGATTTGAAAATTACGCGATGTTAGATGTTGTTCTTTACGAACCGGAAATTCCCCCGAATACCGGGAATATTATTCGGTTATGTGCCAATACCGGATTCGGATTGCATCTCATTCATCCATTGGGATTTGAGTTGGATGATAAGCGGGCGCGTCGGGCCGGATTGGATTATCATGAATTGGCCAGAATGAAGGATTATCCGACTCTGCAAGACTATCTGAATGCACAGAAGCCCTTACGAATATTTGCGCTTACCACAAAAGGCCAGCGACCGTATCACGAAGTGACCTTTCAACCTGGCGATGCCTTGTATTTTGGTCCCGAAACGCGGGGCCTCCCTGCTCATATCTTAGAAGCCCTTCCTCCTGATCATCGCCTGCGCATTCCGATGCGGCCTGGCTCTCGTAGCCTCAACTTAAGTAATGCGGTTGCTGTGGTGGTGTATGAGGCCTGGCGGCAGCTGCAATTCCTTGGTGCGCAATAAGGCAATCATCCCGTAGGCGAGGCAAGCTAATTCTGCTAGAGTAGGGGCCACGATTTTTTCATGATCAATTTTCTTTGGGAGACAATCAGAACGTCATTTGGCTGACCTGTACGATGAATTTTAGCCTTTTAACAATTTCACTCTTTCGTTATCCCCGCCAGTCGTCAGCGGGGATCCATCCGAAAAAAATGCCAAGATGGATGCCCGATAAACAATGTCGGGCATGACTGCTATAGGACAAGGATTCAAACTAACGGATTGACAATAACATCGGTGATTATTCCCGATTAAACAGTCGGGGATGACCACTATGGAAGGGTAAGCGGATGAAGCAGATTTTGGTGGTGGGGGCGGGGTCGGTTGGGGGATATTTTGGCGCGCATCTGGCTCGCAAAAATCCGAACGTGTCATTTCTCTTGCGGCCGCGCACACTGGCAGCCGTGGTTAAAAACGGATTGACCATCCGGAGCGCGATTGGTGAGAGCTTTACCGTGCATCCGCCGGTGGCTTCCGACCCCAAGCAATTGCCGCAACCGGATTTGATTGTACTGGGGGTCAAAGCCTATGACCTCGAAGAGACCATGAATCAGCTTGAACCCGTGCTGAAGGCGGATACCATTATTCTGACGCTGCAAAATGGCGTGACGATTGAAGATACTCTCATGGCCCGCTTTGGCCGTGAGCGGATTGTAGGCGGGGTGGCGTTCATCTATTCCAGGATTGCCGAGCCTGGCGTGATCGATCATTTCAAGAAGGGATTAATAACAATTGGGGAACCGATGGGGATGGAATCTTCCCGGCTTCAAGCGATTGCGACATTGTTTAAAGATGTGGGCATTCCCTGCTTCATCACCAAAGATATCCGGCGAGCCAAGTGGGAGAAGATGTGTTGGAATTGTGTGTTTAATCCGCTGACGGTGGTGCTGAAGGATCGGGTGGCGAAAGCCCTGGATCATCCGGAGTTACAGCCGGTCATTACTACCATCGTGCGGGAAGTCTCAGCGGTGGCCATGGCTGCGCACCGTGTTCCGTTGGATGAGGACATGGCGGAGAAAGTGGTGAAGTGGTCTCAGGAGCTTCGTGATATTCATACCTCGATGTATGATGACTGGTTGGCCGGACGGCCTACTGAAATCGATGAGCTGAATGGCTACGTCACCGCGAAGGGGAAGGAGTTCGGGGTGCCTACTCCCATGAACGAAATGTTGACGGCTTTGATCAAGGCCATGACCGGGACCGAGCCTTCTGGTGTGGGTTTCATACGGATAGAGGGAGCTATCATGCAGCCCCTTCAATTCACCCGAGCGACGCTGGCGCAACTTCCAGCGGCCCATCAGGTGTCTGAATTGCCCACGTTGATGCCGGGAATAAATGTGCGTGGCGTAAAATTTCAAGCATTACTTGATGTTGTGACGCTCAATGTGGGAGCTGACCATGTGACTTTCGAATCGCAGGATGGAAAATTTTCGGCCTGCCTGACGATTAAGCAGGCCATGGATTTTGGTATTTTGGTGTACGAGTTGGACGGTGCGCCTTTTCCTTCAGAGCGTGGCGGGCCGTTTCGATTGGTGACTCCCGGATTGGGCGACTTGTGTGCCAATGTGAAGCAGGTCGGCCGTATCATCTTTTCTAAAGGCCTGGCTTCGGATACTCGTCCACCCGAAGCCTGTGCAGAGAACGTATAGGGTTGACATATGCAATCGTCACATCACGTTCCTCTCATCTATAATCTGTTTCCTCGCCTGGCGGGTCCCTGCAACCTCTGGCTTCCTCATGCGGAACGGGCCGCAAGCATGGGGTTTAATTGGCTCTTTGTGAATCCCATTCACCTCCCAGGGTTTTCGGGAAGTTTGTACGCGATCAAAGAATATGATCTCCTGAATCCTGCGTTTCTGCCCATGGGGACAGACGATCAGAGTCTTGATGTCTTGCGCCCCACGCTTCAGCGTATCGTGCAATGCGGCCTGGCTCCCATGGTGGATCTGGTGTTGAACCATACCGCCATTGATTCATCCTTAGTCACGAAACATCCCGACTGGTATATGCGGGATAATCAGGGACAGGTTCAGAATCCGTATGCCGTTGATCCGGACGATCCCAGCAAGAAAACCGTGTGGGGCGATTTAGCGGAAATTGACAATCGGGATTCTCCGGATCGAGCGCACCTCTGGGAGTTTTGGGGGCAATTGGTGGACCGGTATCTGGATTTGGGTTTTCAAGGGTTTCGATGTGACGCGGCCTATAAGGTTCCGGTTGAATTGTGGCGCTTCCTCATTCACCGCGCGCTTTCCAGGAACCCGCAGGCTGTTTTTTGGGCGGAAAATCTTGGCTGTACTTTGGAACAGACCCGTGCGCTTGGGGAAGCCGGATTTCACTTTTTTTGTAACAGTTCCAAATGGTGGAATTTCAAGGATGTCTGGTGTTTGAACCAACATCGGGAATTTCAAAATATGCCGTCCATTGCATTTCCGGAGACTCATGACACGCCTCGCCTGGCCGCTGAGTCAGGAGGGAATGAGGCGGTCCAACGGCAGCGGTATGCCTTTGCCGCGCTGTTCTCCTCAGGCATTATGATGCCGATCGGGTATGAATTCGGGTTTCAACGGTCGCTGCATGTGGTAAAGACCACCCCGGATGATTGGGAGTCCCCTCAATGGGATTTGCAGAACTTTATCCGGGGCGTGAATCGCTGGAAATTGGACGTGCCGCTTTGGCACGGGGAGGGGGAACTTGTTCGACGAACGGTGCATCATCCCCATCTGTGTGTTCTGGAGCGGCGGTCATCGGAGTCCCCGGACTCTTGGGCGCTCATCTATCTCAATACGAATGTCTATGAGCAGACTGACGTGTCCCGCGCAGAGATCGGCTCCTTGCCGGGTTCTTCAAGAATGTGGCGTGTGAGTTGGCTCGATCAATATGCTCACCCTCTTTCTCTTCCTGAACGGCTGGTGTTTCAGCCGGCCGAAGTCCTTGTGATTACTACAGTTTAAGTGTGGTCTTGAGATTGCAACTCGGTAGGAGGGGCCGTAAAATGGTTCTTTCTTACTCACCGGGGTTTTTATGGAAATTATTGGAAAGGACGAGAAGTTATGCCAGAGCGGACGCTAGCGATTATTAAGCCTGATGCGGTGGCCAAGCATGCGATTGGAGATATTATCCGCCGCTACGAAGAAGCCGGGTTATTTCCGATTGCCATGCAAATGATGAGATTATCAAAAGGGGTGGCGGAAGGATTTTATGCCGTGCATCGGGAACGGCCCTTCTTTAAGGACTTGACCACGTATATGTGTTCCGGGCCGGTTGTGGTCGTAGTATTGGAAGGGAAGGATGCCGTAAAAAAACATCGTGATCTGATGGGGGCTACCGATCCCAAGAAAGCCGAAGCAGGCACGATTCGCGCCGTGCATGGGGCCTCCATCGAAGCCAACGCCGTGCACGGGTCGGATTCTCCAGAGAATGCTCAAATTGAGATCCGGTATTTTTTCCCTGAATCTCAACTCGGGTAACGGGATTGACAGAATGCGTGTATTTGGTCTCATAGAAGGCCTGTCACATGCCCGCCATCATCGGCGGGCATGTTTGTCCATTGGAGTGCCTTGGTTTTCCTGGGCTAAGTGTCATCCTGAGTGAAATGAAGGGTCTGAGTCGGAAGCTTTGGCTCTGGAAGTCGGGCAGGGGCATTCCTGGGCATCCTCTCAATGGAGCCGAAAGGAATCAACCTATACCGACTCTTTTCTGCATGCTCTCGAGAATTCAGGTCTGGCTCAGCTTCCGAAAGAGCTAAAATCGAAGGGCCACCAGGTTGAACGGTTGTTTTCGATATCTCACACGCGAAACGGCTTATGGCAACATTTCAAAAGGGTGTGCTTCTGCTTGTATGCCTGGGGCTCTTGGCCGGGTGCGGGCGGACGCGCCCTCCTCATGGTCCACCAGGGGTTAGTGTCATTCCACCGCCGGCCGCAGAGTCAATGCCGGATCGTGTGGATGGACCACTCCCTATTCAACCCCCTCCCGATATACAGAAGGTACATGCGCAACTCTTTCAAGAGGCGCAAGTTCATTTTGACGGGAGGGAGTATCCCAAGACGATCAGCGGACTCAAGAGATTGTTGGCTCTGCGCCCTGAAGGAACTATGGAAGAAGAGAGCCGTTGGTTGTTGGCGCAATCCTACGATCGGGTGGGGGAATGGGAAGCCGCCCGTGATCAATATCGCACCCTGGCTGGTGCCGGAAACGGGCACCGGTATCAAGCTGATGCTCAATTGAAATTCAAAGAACTTCAACGTTTACTTGAACAATTCAGGATGCCTCCACTGGACACTCAGGCCATCCGGTTAACCCTCGAACAATTGCCGGCAAGCGGGAGTTTTGACGAGGGGATTAAAAAGATGAAGGAGGATGGGATTACCACCCTGCTGATTGATCTGGGTTGTCAGGGGGGGGGATTCCAATCGGATCCCAATGGGACATCGAACGCACCTCATCATCTTCTCGATTTGCAGGCGCTGTTGCGGTCCTATGTCGAACGGAGTCATCGGTTGCAACTGTTGGTCTATGTGGGAGTGAATCTTCGGTGTGTCGGCAATTGGCATGATTCGCCTAAGCCGGAATGGCGGGATCGTTCCTATAATGTCAAGACGCAAACTTTTGAGGATAACCGGTTTTTTGATATTTTTCATCCTGACTATCAACGCGTTCTTTCGCAATTTCTCATCAGCCTCTCTGAAAATGGCGTGGACGGGCTGGTGTTTCTTGATGACTATCCCATGGGTGTCTACGATGGAATGTCCCGGGCCGGACTGAGCCGTTTTCAGAAAGCCTTCGGTGTCGACTTCGATCCGGGGCGTGTCTTTCAGCAGGGGTTCGACCCTCTCAGTGTATCGAAATCCTCCAGTGGAACAACCCGGGTTCAGGGTGGGCCTTCCGAAGATTCCGTGTTTTGGCGATGGGTGGGGTGGAAAGCCCGTGAGCGGTTGACTGTTTTTGAACAGCTCATTGGCCATCTTCGCCAACGTCACCTGACCGTTCAATGTGGTCTGGAACTGCATCCGCATGGGTTGACTGATCCGGTTCAGGCGCTGGTGGAGTATGCGGAAGACGCGATGGAAGCGACCAGGCGGCCGTTTACCTTTTTCTTCGTAAGGCCGGAAATTGACCGTCAGTCTGAATTTGATCAACAGGCGGTGATTGAAAAGTTACGGCGCATCTCTACAAAGGCCGTGTTAACCCGGCTGCTCCCCGTGCTTGATGATCCGCGGCGGGTGTGGGTGAGTCTGCCTGCGGAGAGGGGAAAGCGCATTGTTCCCCGATCAGGCGCAAACATCACTTCCCCTCTTCAGGAGTTTCCAGCAGGCATTGGTGTGGTTCACGATCTTCGCGCCTTTTCGTGAACGATTTGATTTCGTTCCTATCGCATGAGATTGCTTGATGTGAATGGCCACGAAGAAAAAAAGGAATGTTCAAACATGTGTGTTTAACAAGGCTGCATGGAATTGCGTGGAGTAAGGAGTGAGGCGTCTGAAGTAAGGCAGGAATGTGGTATTTTATCATTCCTAATAATGATCTCAATTATCGTGTAGAACAAAAGGGGGTAGGCATGGAGCCGCAGGATTTACGCTTTCACAAAGAACATGAATGGATTCGTGTCGAAGGCAGTAAGGCCACCCTGGGCATCAGCAACTTTGCTCAGGATGCGTTGGGAGATGTGGTGTTTGTGGATGTTCCTAAAGTGGGGACGTCACTTCAGGCTGAAGCTCAATTGGGGGAAGTAGAGTCGACCAAGGCCACGTCGACGATTTACACCCCGGTCACCGGAAAAATTCTTCAAGTCAATACGGAACTCCAAGACCACCCGGAACTGCTCAATCAGGATCCGTATGGGAAGGGGTGGATCGCGGTACTGGAATTAGCCAATCCTGGTGAAGTGGACGGGTTGATGACGGCGGATCAATACACGGAATTTCTGAAATCGCAGGAATAATAATGTCCGACTCCACCCATATCGTGATTATCGGGGCAGGCCCTGGTGGGTATGTGGCGGCCATTCGTGCGGCTCAATTAGGTGCCAGGGTGACGGTCCTGGAAGAACAGGCTCTTGGTGGAGTGTGCCTGAATTGGGGCTGTATTCCCAGTAAAACGTTGTTGGGGTTTATCGATTTAGGCGAACGGGTTCGGCATGCCCAGCCCTTTGGTCTCAACATTGATGGGCCGGTGAGCTATGATCTTGCCCGCATGGTCGCCCGCAAGGAGGATGTCGTTCGTGGGTTAGTGAATGGAATCGGCACCTTGTTGAAGCAGTGGAACATTGCCCACGTGCCGGGGCGAGGCGAATTAGTCAATGACCGACAAGTGCGGGTCACTCATCTTGATGGATCAACTTCTACCATTGATGCCGACGCCGTAATTCTTGCCACGGGTTCTTCCTGGCCGCAACTGCCGCAATTTCCCATTGAGGGTCCACGGGTGTTGACCAGCAAAGAGGCGTTGGATTTAACGGAAATTCCCCGTCGCGTGTTGATTGTCGGTGGCGGGGTGGAAGGGTGTGAGTTCGCGTGCCTGTTTAGTGGGCTGGGGTCAGAAGTGAGCGTCGTGGAAATGATGCCTTCCGTGCTTCCACTCGAAGATGAAGATGTGATCAGCACCCTAACCCGTGAGTTGAAAAAACGAAAGGTTCAACTCTTTCTCAACACGCAAATCACCCAGTGGTCGGCTGTTGATCAAGGGGTGCAAGCGACACTGGGTTCGGGAGAAGAACTGGTCGCGGATACCATGCTCATTTCGGTCGGGCGTCGCTTGAACTCCGGCCGGTTGGGGCTGGACAAGGTCGGGGTGAATCTTGGGGCCAAGGGTGAAATTCTGGTGAACGAACAGATGGAAACCAACGTCCCTGGTATTTTTGCTATTGGCGATGTTACGGGGAAATCCATGTTAGCCCATGTGGCTTCTGCCCAAGGGAAAGTGGCGGCTTCCAACGCGATGGGTCAACCTCAGTCGATTAACTATGATGTGATTCCGGCGGGGATTTTCACGTTGCCTGAAATCGGGCGGGTCGGACTGACCGAGGCCCAAGCCCGGGAACGTGGCCTGACGGTCGCTGTCGGACGATTCCGGTATGCCGGGCTTGGAAAAGCCCAAGCGGTGGGGGAGCCCTTTGGGCAATTTAAAGTGATAGCTGATGAACACACGAAGAAAATATTAGGCGTCCATATTATCGGGGCACATGCAGCGGATCTCATTCACGAAGCAGCACTGGCGATGCATGGTGGGTTGACCGTGGCGGATCTGGCCGACATGATTCATGCTCATCCGACTTTTTCCGAAGGATTAATGGAGGCGGCTGAAGATGTGGAGGGCATGGCCATTCACCAGGCCCGGAAACGGAAATGAATGTTGCTGGGTGGGACGCGTATGACAAGATGACTAAAATTGAAGCCGGGAGATCGACGGCACTGTGGTCGAAATTGACTCGTGTGTCTTTAGGCGAATTCTCATGGGGTGGCTCGCTGTTATTGAAATGTGCCGTTTTGGGAGCAGGCGTGTGTTTCATCTATTGGGCGGGCTGGCCGCGACCGTCTCTTCCGCCTGTTTCCATGCCCTCTATTGTTCAACCGCGAATTCCCGCCTCACACCCAACACAGTCTGGCCCGGTCGACCTGACACACGAGGCCGCGCCTGTTTCTTCTCTTCGTAAGAAAGAGGTCGTCCAACCCCTTCAAACTGTAGCAGAGAAGGAAATTAGTAAAACCGCAGAAGGTACGGCTTTTATCGTGGATTTAAATGACGGTACATCAGTCGAGTTGGAGCACCTCCCTGGCATTGGAGCGGTGTTGGCCGAACGGATCGTCGCGCACCGTGTTTCCCATGGAGCGTTTCGACGAATTGAGGATTTGATGCTGGTGCCGGGTATCGGGGAAAAACGGTTTCAGCAACTTCGTCCCTTTGTCGGAGTTCGAGCATCTACCAGCAGGATGGGCAGTTAAATTCAAAACTTTTACACAGTGTGGTTCACAAGATGACAACTTCAGAACTAAACCGGCAACTGGAACTTATTCTTCGGGGAACCGTTGAGGTTATTCAGCTGGACGAACTGAAAACCAAATTGGCGGAGTCTCTCAAGGAACAACGCCCACTCAAGATAAAAGCCGGCTTTGATCCGACCGCGCCAGACCTTCATCTGGGGCATACGGTATTGATTCAGAAGCTCAAGCATTTTCAAGAGTTGGGCCATCAAGTCATTTTTCTCATCGGGGATTTTACCGGCATGATCGGAGATCCAACCGGAGTCTCCGAAACCCGGGTGGCATTGACCAAAGAGCAGGTGCTGGCCAACGCGAAAACGTATGAACAGCAAATTTTTAAAACCCTGGATCCTGAGAAAACCCGGATCGAGTTTAATAGCCGCTGGATGAACGGCATGCGGGTGGACAAAATGGTGGAGTTGTGCTCGCATTATAGTGTGGCACGCATGTTGGAACGGGATGACTTTTCTAAACGATACCGGGATCAAAAACATATCAGCGTGCATGAATTTCTCTACCCTCTCGTTCAAGGCTACGACTCGGTGGTATTGGAGTCTGATGTGGAGCTGGGCGGGACCGATCAGAAATTCAACCTCCTGGTCGGGCGTGATTTGCAGCGGAATTATGGACAAAAACCCCAGGTAGTGCTCACGATGCCATTGTTGGAAGGCACGGATGGGGTCCGGAAAATGAGCAAAAGTTTCGGGAACTATATCGCGTTGGAAGATCGCCCGGCCGATATGTTCGGCAAGCTGATGTCCATCAGCGATGAACTCATGTTGCGGTATTACGAGCTACTGACGGTCATGAATTTGGAGGACATCAAACGCCAACATCCGATGGAAGCCAAAATGGCTCTGGCCGAACAGATCGTCCGTCAATATCACGGAAGCGAGGCGGTGGAAGAGGCCAAGGCTGATTTTCAACAGCGTTTTCAAAAGCGGGATTTCCCCGATGAGCCGGATGCCCATGTGATCCTGACAGCCACCGATTTCAGCAATCCCCAGGATTGCTCCATGCCGGTCGTCGATGTCTTGATGCGCACGGGCTTAGTGCCCAGTAAATCTGAAAGCCGCCGGCTCATCTCTCAGGGCGGTGTTCAGGTGGATGGAGAAAAGCTTGCCGACCCCAACGGAATGATGAGCTTCGAACCCGACCGACCCTATCCTATGAAAATCGGTAAACGAAAGTTTGCGATAATTGAATTCAAAAAATAGATTCCTTGAGTAATCAGGAAAGATCTGGGTTTTGGCCACATGGGCAAAACGGCCACCATGCAGTTTGTTTCGGTATCTTGACTAAGTTCCAGTCCACACCTAGAATGCGAATCCTGACCTGATGAGCGGGCGTAGCTCAGTGGTAGAGTCCTTGCTTCCCAAGCAAGTTGTCGGGGGTTCAAATCCCCTCGCCCGCTCCAATTTTTCCTCTTTCCTTTCTAGTTAATTCTTCGCTTTCCCCATTTGTCCTTGGTTTTTCTTGCTGCTTGAATGCCCGCATTCAAGTGGGAAATCGTTTCTCTTCCGTGGTGGAGGGAGCCGTCGGTAGACCAACATTGGATATTCGCTCGAAGAATGGCTCCCATCCATTCCCTCTGACGAATGATGATCCAGGTGGTAGGTTTAAGGGTGAATTGGTATAAGAACCTTGGAATAGACAACAGTCTATTTATGGGAAAATCTAGTTCAAAAAGGGAATTGTAGGGGTGAGGCCCAAGAAGTTCACTATGGTAAATGGATTCCAGGCGCTGCCGGTTAGGCTCGTCTGTAACACTTCTTCATCACCAGGGAGAACTTCCTATGCAATGGGGTCTTCAGGTCTTACCCGATGTTGTTGTTGTTCGGATGTTTCGTTCGCCGGATCATTCCGTTGGTGAGATGTTTGAAAAGGCCGCTGAACGCGCCATGAGCCTGGACAATAGGAAAGTTCTTGTGGATTTTTCCGGTGTGGAGTCCCTTGATCCGGTGGGACTGATGCTGTGTGGCTATGGACTGTATCATCTCCGGCAATTACATATCCCTGTGGCACTTATACGTCCTCCCGCCTCGCTCCTTCCTGTTCTTCAACAACATGGCCTGCATGAACTTCCTCCGGTTTTTTTGCATGAATGCGATGCCAGAATGTTGAATTAAGTCCCATCCTTTTCAGCTGCAGGCCATTTTCTTCAATAAATGCCTATCGTAAGCCAAACGGTTTTCTACCAGCCTGGATTAACATAAAGCCAAAAAAAAGGGACTTGGTTTTGCCAAGTCCCTTTTTGGAAATCCGGATGTCTGAAACGTTAGAGTTGCCGTAAGGCGGCCACCCGATCTTCAATTGGCGGGTGGGTGGCAAAGATTTGCATGAAACTATGGGATTTCCCCGATATTTTCATTGTGGCTAAGGCATCCTGAGAACTGTATTCGAATTGTGCGCGTTGCACCCAACGATCGATCCCTTGAAGGGCGGAGATCATATGGTCTTTTCCTACCGTGTTGGCCGCGAATCGGTCGGCTGCAAATTCCCGACGACGGGACCACCAACTAATCGGAATCATCGCCAGGACGGATAGGATAATTTGCAAACCGATATAGACGGCAAATCCCAATGCCTCATTGCGTTCAGCCATTTGCCGATATATGAACCGGCTAATAAAGTACACGAAGGTATTCATGAGACCTGCCAGGACGGTGGTGGTAAACATGTCCCCGTTATAGACATGGCCCATTTCATGGGCGAGAACCGCCCGGACTTCCCCTTCATTCAGATTGTTGAGTAACCCGGTGGAAACAGCCACCATGGAGTTGTTTTTGGTTGGCCCGGTGGCAAAGGCATTGGGATCTGGTGATTCATAAATCCAGACTTCCGGCATAGAGATATTGAGCTTTTCAGCAATTTTTTGGACTGTTTCATACACCACTCTCTCGGCCTGGGTTCGTGGTTCGGTAATTTGCGTACAGTCTATAAAGGCCCTGGCCATTTGTTTGGAGAAGGCCAAACTGATAAAGGCTCCACCAAACCCGATGACAAAAGCCCATAAAAGGTCCTGTTGGGCAAATGACCCACGAAGATCAATCCCAAAAGCCGGCAGGACCACTTCCGACAAAATGGTGAAAGAAATCGAGAGGGTAATAAAGATCAGGATATTGGCGATAAGTAATAAACCAATTCCTTTGAGTTTTTTCATAGACAATCTCCCTTACTTTTGTTGCTTACCGTAATTGGTGGATGATAGCTGATGTGTTTGACATCACAAATGATAGTTTAACAAACCCTTTAACGGATTTTCGGTACCTGTGTGTTTGATTCAACATGTTGGAAGATAACACCTTTTACCTGAGAGTCAAGAGCGTGAATTGGATGACGCTCCTCTTGAAAACCGTTATGATAACCTTCTCTCACACGGGGGGATTTTTTCCTGGTCATGTTATTTTTAAATCATTATACACGATTAGTTATGGGGCTTGCCGTCTTACTAGGCCAATGGGGTTTTACTGACGGCCTCTATGCCCAACCGACCGAATCTTCCTTGTCTCACCTGGAACCGCCTTTTGGACAACAGGTGCTCATTCGTATGGAAAGTTACTCATTTACGCCGTCAGACGTGTTTGTGGAAGTGGACAAACCGGTGACATTAACTCTGAGCAATGAGTCCTTTTTGGTTCCTCACAACTTTTTGCTGGATGACCCCAACGGTATCCGTTTGGTCGATGTCGACATTTCCAGTGGCGATACCCGAGCCGTCACCCTGACGTTAACCGAACCCGGCATCTACCCATTTTACTGTGACAAGAAACTCCTTTTTTTCCCCAGCCATCGTGAGCAAGGGATGGAAGGCCGTCTCATCGTCCGGTAGCCTATGCACCTTTCTTCATCAGATCAGAATCTTTTCAAGGATGTTCTCAAGCGGGTTTCCCGCTCATTTTATTTAACGCTTGCCATTCTGCCTCACGCGGTCCGTTCACAAATTGGACTGGCCTACTTGTTGGCCAGGGCCGCGGATACGATCGCTGATACGGGCGAATTGGATGATGCTGTTCGTTTGGAGTGCTTAGGTCAAATGAAGGGGCAGCTTTGGAGAAGCTCACCTGATTGGGGGCGAATCCAAAGGATCCAGGCGCGAGTCATTACCAAGCAAGCAAACCCTGATGAGCGCCGTTTGTTGGAAGAGTTGGAGGGGTGTTTCCGCATTTTTCAAGGGTTCAGTTCAACCGATAGATCTCATATTGCTCAGGTCTTGACCGTGCTCATTGGAGGTATGGAATTCGACCTCCACCAGTTTCCCACAACAAATGGGCAGCCTTTGCATGCGTTAAAGGCCATCCACGATTTTGAATATTACACGTATGCGGTTGCGGGATGCGTTGGAGAGTTTTGGACAAAGATGATGTGCACCCATCTTCCGGGATTTCGGCAATGGGATCAATCCTGCATGATCCCTCTTGGTATTCGGTATGGGAAGGGGTTGCAGATGGTGAATATCCTTCGGGATTTGCCAAAAGATCTACGGAATGGGCGCTGCTATATTCCAGCCGTGTTGCTGGATCAGGTGTCTCTTCGCCCCGATCAACTCTTAGATGAAGCATCGGCTCAGGCGTTTCGACCCCTCTTCCGGACATTGATTCAAGAGGCGCGTGATCATCTAGATCAAGGCTGGCGCTATACGATGGCCATCCCTCCAGTGGAGATTCGTCTTCGCTTAGCCTGCATGTGGCCGATTTTAATCGGGATCCGCACGTTGCAGCAATTGTCCGTTTCTCCGCATGTGCTGAGTCCGGATCGGACCATCAAGATTGCCCGAAGCGAGGTCTATCGAATTGTTGCCACCACCGGACTGACCGGTGGTTGTGGTACTGTGGGAACTGCTTATTGGGGATATTGGAGAAAACGGATTATTTGAATTACTCTTGCTTGGGTGTGAGGAGTTTTTCCCCTTTGCGGAAGACGCCGTAAATTGCTTGGGTTGGACAGGCATCCAGGCAGAGTCGACACGATTCCATGCACCGTGACGAATCAAATTTGTAGGGAGGAGTCGAGAGCCAGGCTCCCGTTGGACAAATTGGAATGCAGATCGCATTATGGGTGCAACGGTCCGGATGTCGGACTAAGTAGTCTCTTCTCACCATCATAGGGTTGACTCCTTCAAAGAGGCCTTGAGAAAACATCTCAAGCATATTCATTGTGGTCGATGACTCTCCATGTCCCATTTGTTGACTAATTCCTGAATGCGGGATTTGAGTTCAGGAATCCGCTCAAGATTATTATCAATGGCATTCAAAATATTTTCCAATCTGGCCATCCGTCCGGCCTCCTGATCCAGGCGTGCAAGATGATCATATTCTTCAAACGCGCGGACATGAAGAGGTTCGAGATGCGCACGGGCGGCCAAGAGCCCTGCAGTCACCATTTGGGGTTCGTCATGGACGGGAGGCGTGACGACAAAACGGCCCTCGGATAACAAAAGAAGCGTATGCGGAGCATGTTCGGGGATAGGGAGTGCCTGTTCAATGGTGGCTCCTTCCCCCTGTTCCCAGGAAGAGAGTAAACCCGGAAAGGATTTCAAAAATGCCACTTTCCGTAAGTTGGCTTTCCATTTCTCTTCATTGCCCATAAGATGAAGGTTTTTCTTATTTAACCCTGCCGGATTTGGGAGCCGGAGTGGTTAGAGGTAATAATCTGCGACGTAGTAGCGAGGCCTTAGGCTTTGACCATGGGAAGCGAACCATTTTTCCCCGGCATCAGGAGTCGTTCCACAATTTCCCCTTTACCAATATGCCGTTCCATGATTTCTGTGACATCGGCTTCTTTTCCCACCCAATACCATACGCCTTCGGGGTATATAACCACGCTTGGTCCGTATTCGCATTGGTCTAAGCATCCGGCCTTGTTTGCCCGGACGATTCCCTTTAATCCTAGGCGTTCAACTTCCTTTTTAAAAAATGCATGTAACCCTACAGAACCCAAAGCGGCGCAACACCCTCGGGGGTCTCCTTTGGGACGCTCATTGATACAAACGAAAATATGATGGGTAAATTTACTCATATTCTTTAATATGGATAAAAACGACCGAAAAAGAGAAGGAAAAACAATGAGCAGATCTTACCTGAGGGTTCTGGAACCTGTCTAGATCTTCGGGGGAACATGGATGGTGAATCCCTCATATTCATTGGACGAAACGAACTTGCTCGCTTCAAGAGGGTGCGAGCGTCACACAGAGAGACAGAGAGGATAAGAGGTTACGTATGGTGATTGGTGTACCAAAAGAAATCAAAGATCATGAATTTCGTGTGGCGCTGACTCCCCATGGTGTTCAGGAATTGTGTGGTCGTGGGCATCGGGTGGTCGTCCAACAGGGAGCCGGCGAGGGGAGTGGGTTCGGAGATGAGGTTTATCGGCACGCTGGAGCCGTTCTGGCTCCAACGGCGCAAGAAACGTATGGAGAGGCTCAACTGATTGTGAAGGTGAAAGAGCCACAGCCTGAGGAGTGGCCTTTCCTCAGAAAAGATCATGTGGTCTTTACGTATCTGCATTTGGCGGCATCCAAAGCTCTGACGGAAGCCCTGCTGGGAATTGAGTGTGCGGCCATCGCCTACGAAACCACCGAAGATGCCAAAGGGCAATTCCCCCTCTTGCGACCCATGAGTGAAATTGCCGGACGAATGTCAGTTCAAATCGGTGCCCACTTTTTAGAAAAGCTGAACGGAGGTTCCGGGGTATTGTTGGGTGGAGTGCCCGGCGTTCCACCAGCAGAGGTCGTCGTTCTGGGTTCGGGGGTTGTGGGAGCTTCTGCCGTAAAGATTGCGATGGGGATGGGAGCCCAAGTCACGGTCTTGAGTCTTGATCTTTGGCAGTTACGCACTTTGGATGATCAATATCAAGGTCGCCTTGTGACCGTCGCTTCAAGTCAGTCGATGATTCACCACTATCTCGCTGGTGCAGATCTAGTGATTGGGGCAGTCTATCTCCCTGCGGCCCGTACGCCTCGGGTAATCACGAGGGCTATGGTTTCTGACATGAAACCGGGATCGGTTCTTGTCGATGTATCGGTTGATCAAGGTGGGTGCTCGGAGACCACTCGCCCGACTACGCATACCGACCCGGTATTTGCGGTTGATGGGGTCCTGCATTATGCGGTAGCAAATATTCCAGGAATTGTGCCCCATACGTCGACTTTAGCCTTGACCAACGCCACGTTACCTTTTATAGTCCAGCTGGTCGAAGAAGGATTGGAACAGGCTCTTCGAAGCCATTCAGGGTTACGAAAAGGATTGAGCGTGTTTAAGGGTCGATTGACATGCCCAGTCGTCGCTGAAGCCCACGGGTTGTCGTATGAGCCTCTACCTTTTTCAAATTAGGGTTTCCTAGTGATCGGGGCGTAGCGCAGCCCGGTAGCGCACCGCGTTCGGGACGCGGGGGTCGGAGGTTCAAATCCTCTCGCCCCGACCAGTTATCAATTCCCGCTTGTCGTTTTTCTTCACAGTGGTTTTCTGTTTTTTACATATCCATCAGTAACGAGGGGGTCACTTGCGTCGGAAACGGGGGAGCCGTTCGTCTTGAAGAAGAACAATGAATATTCCCTGAACGGAATGGACCAGAGATGACTATTCCCTGCTGTGGTGCTTGCGCAGAACGTCAGTTTCTTCCAGAAATCGAAGGATTGCTCAGATGGATGGATTAGGATTTCTCGTCGGAGGAGTCAGCCTGGTTATCGCGGGAGTGGCGCTGTGGTCTACCCGGCGACTACATCGAGAGCTCTCAGGTGTGAAGCGGGAGCAGTATTACATCGAGCAAAAATTGAACGCTCTTCCCCGAACGATTGAATCGGCCGTTGAGCCTTTGCGGATCCATACGGCACTCTTGGCTCGCGGCCAATATGTCTCGGATTTA
>Ga0224505_10001100_pt1 | contig 17657 bp, 14 predicted proteins | sample SF_Jan12_sed_USG_FD_169102 | JGI IMG/M metagenome (GOLD analysis project Ga0224505, IMG submission 169102) | Sediment microbial communities from San Francisco Bay, California, United States - SF_Jan12_sed_USGS_4_1 | ecosystem: Environmental > Aquatic > Marine > Sediment | place: USA: California... | reverse complement strand
CCGGTGATCCCGTATTTGGTAAACAGGCTCTCAATTCCACTGACGAAGAATCCGGCGTCGCTCAGGTCCTTTTCGACTTCCGCCCTCACCGGCCCTTTCAGATCCTTGTTCTCGATCTTCTCACTGATCCTCTGCCTGGCAAGTGTGGCAATCGGCATGGTGCCGGGCGTGGTCCCTGCATACCGTTGCAGGCGGACAAGCGCGGCAGTTCGTCGTTCCGGAGGGATCTGATCATCGAGAAGTGACCTGATTCCCGAGAAGGCGATCCTGGCAACATTGTAATAGGGAAGCTGGTAAGCGGCATAGAGGTCGGTTCCGCGGATGTCATCCTCCGCCGCTTCGATCAGGATTGCGAGATCCTGGAGCACGGCAGGATCACTCTCAGCTTCGAGGCGTTCCCTGAGAACGGTGAGAGCTTCCCCTGTCGCTGCGCGGGATCGCTGGTCCAGATCAGGCCTCAGGTCGATAGTCTGATCATCGTACCCATCGACGCCGAGCTGGCCGGCAGTCTCCGGATTGAAACGGGCCATCACCTCGAGGAGGATCCCCGCATTCTCGTTACTCCGGTCCACCCAGGAGGGCGAACCGGGCTGTCCTGCTGTCCCCGTCAGAACATACAATCCAGTCATTGCAGCAAGACAAACAGAACGCATCATGAAACCTCCGCTTGAAAAAAGATGTAGAATACCCCGGAACCGTTCGGTCAGGGGTCAGGGTATTCGTGGGAATCAGGTGAAGGTTGCAATGGGACTATACGGTCCGGGAAAAAATGGGAGGACCATTTTTCGTCGAGTCGAGATATGCATCGAAACACATCGCGATCGTCCGGATGACGAGCCTGCCCTGTTCATTGATCCTGATACGCCCGGGAGTGCGCTCGGCTACACCATCCCTGATAAACTCATCAAGCCGGCTGAGCGCATCTTTGAAGTACTGATCGAAATCGATGTCGAACCGGGAAGAAACGCTGGCGGTATCCAGCTCGAGGTCGCACATCAGAGTCATGATGACGTGGTGCCGGATCCGGTCATCGGCGTTCATCCGGTAACCGGCACAGGTGGGCAGTTCCCCTCCCTCCAGGGCTGCAAAATACTCCGGAAGGGTCTTTGCATTTTGCGCATAGACAGACCCAAAGTGGCCTATCGCTGAAACCCCGAGACCGTAAAGGTCGGCCCCGGCATGAGTCGAATAGCCCTGAAAATTCCTGTACAAGGTTTTTTCCCTGCGTGCGACAGCAAGCTCATCATCCGGTCTTGCAAAATGGTCCATGCCGATGTACTCATAGCCGTGTGCCGTCAGGAATTCAATTGTCATTTTCAACAACGCCAGTTTTTCATCAGGACCTGGAAGGTCCTCTTCGAGGATCATTCGCTGATGCGGTTTCAGCCAGGGGACATGAGCATAGTTGAACACGGCAATTCTCTCCGGAGCGAGCCGCACGGTCTCACGAAGGGTCTCCTCGAAGGTCGCGACAGACTGGAAGGGCAACCCGTAAATGAGGTCGACGTTTACACTCTCGAACCCCAGCGCCTCAACCCATTTGAACACCTGGAGGGCCATTTCCTTCGTCTGCAGACGATTGACCGCCTTCTGCACTTTCTCGTTGAAATCCTGCAACCCCAGGCTGATCCGGTTGAACCCTGCATGTCGGAGCGTACCCAGGTGCTGTTGCGTGAGTTCCCGGGGATCTACCTCCACACTGACCTCTGCATCAGGGTCGAAGCGGAATTTACTCCGGATGTACGCAGCAATATCCCGAATGTCATCCGGCAGCAAATGTGTGGGTGTCCCGCCACCCCAATGAAGCTGTGTCACCATCCGATTCGGGTTCACGGTTTCCGCAACGAGGTCGATTTCCTTCTTCAGATACCGAAGATACTCCTTCACGCGCGACTGGTCTCTCGTAACCAACATCGTACATCCACAAAAGTAGCAGAGGGTATCACAGAACGGAAAATGGAAGTACAACGAGAGAGGGCCGGTGCTATCAGGGACATTCGTTTCCCGAAGCGCAGAGAGGTAATCCCGCCCTGTGAACTCGGAACTAAAGAGCGGCGCAGTGGGATAACTGGTGTAACGAGGGCCCGGGCGGTCGTATTTTCGGAGAACCGAGGTGTCGACACTGAATGGCGCTGCTGCAATCACTGGCTTGTACTCCCTGTTTGTTGGTCACTCTGCTGAGAGTTCCGCAAATTCAATACCATCATGGCGTGTTTCAAAGAAATGCATTTTTCCTATGAAAATGAACAGAATCATCGCATTTCCCGGAACGCGTTCCCGCGATGAGGATCCCGCCCGCTCTCGATTCGCATGTTTGGGAAAATGAGCAGCGGGAGGAATTTTTCGGAGATTTTCTCTATATTGGGATCAGATTCCCCTGCTCCTGCTCTCCACATCTCATCATTGACGGCCATGAAAACACAGACACAACATACAGGTACATTGCGACCCGCCGAGGGTTCTGCACAGACAAACGGTCGCCTTTCCTCTCTGGCAAAAAGCGTGATCGGCTCCGAAATCCTGAAGATCGCTGGAGACATTCGCCGGCTCGTTGCGGAAGGCAAACAGATCTGCAATCTGACCGTCGGCGATTTCAGTCCGACCGAATTCCGACCACCTCTCCTCCTCCAGGAAGCGATCCGGGAATCGATCACCAGAGGGGAAACCAACTATCCTCCATCTGAGGGGGTCCTTAGTTTGAGACAGGGGATCCGCGCATTCTACCGGCGGTCGTTCGGACTCGACTATCCGATAGAATCAATCCTCGTCCACGGCGGTTCCCGGCCCGGCATTTATGGCACGTTCAGAACGATTGTTGATCCTGGCGACCGGATCGTTTACCCCGTTCCATCATGGAACAACAACCACTACACCAACCTTGTCAGCGGTACACACCTTGCCGTTCCCTGTGATGCGTCGACCTCTTTCCTTCCGACCGCGGACCATCTGCGGGAGCCCCTCAAAGGGGCACGCCTGCTGGCGCTGAATTCCCCGCTGAATCCAACAGGTACGGCATTCACGAAGGAAACCCTGGAAGAGATCTGTGATCTGGTGCTTGAAGAAAACCACCGACGCTCATCCTCGGAACGGCCGCTGTACGTCATGTACGACCAGGTCTACTGGATGCTGACCTTTGGAAAGACATCACATCATGATCCCGTGAGCCTGCGTCCTGAGATGCAGCAGTACACCCTTCTGATCGACGGCATTTCCAAGGCATTCGCCTCAACAGGCATTCGTGTCGGCTGGACCCTCGGCCCCCCGGATATCATTCAGCGAATGGGTAACATCCTTGCCCATGTCGGTGCATGGGCCCCCCGGGCAGGACAGACCGGCACAGCATCCCTGCTTGACGATAAGCAGGCGGTCAGTATCTACAACAACAAGATTAAGGATGGGGTACAGGCAAGGCTGGACGCGCTCTACGAAGGAATCAGGAGTATGGCGGAAGACGGGTTCCCGGTAACGGCAATCGAACCAATGGGAGCAATCTACCTCAGCGTCCGGTTCGACCTGAATGGCACCAGGATGAAGGACGGAACGGAGATCAGGACGAATGAAGAGATCCGCCAGTACCTGCTTGACAAAGCTCAGGTCGCCATGGTACCGTTCCAGGGATTTGGCTCGGACGAAGAAACCGGCTGGTGCCGGTTCTCTGTGGGTGCGGTCTCGATGGATGATATCCGCCAGATGTTTCCGCGGCTGCGGTCCGCCCTCGAAAGACTCAAGCGGCTCTAACGGTCAGGGATTTCGCTGAACGGGATGTCCAGGATCTCATAGAGTTCCCAGTCCTTGTAGTCGAAGTGCCACCACTCACCGCGGTTCACAGTGTACCCTTCCGCCTCCATCGCACCCCGCAGCAGGTCCCGCAACGCGAGCGCCGCGGGCTCGCCACCGCGGAACGAAGGTGACGCACGGATGGTGAACTCATCATAGTCACTCGGCATCTCAACTTCCTCTCCCGATTCAAGATCGAAGAGCGAGAGATCGACAGCACAGCCCCTGTTGTGCTTCGACCCGACAGAGGGATCTGCAACGAATTTCCGCTGTTCCTCGTCGCTCTCATCCCAGAATTTCTTCGTAATGCTCCAGGGCCGGTATCCATCGAAGACGAGGAGGCCGTACCCCGATCGCGTGAGCTTTCTCTGAACCCTGACCAGCGCTTCAGCCGCGGGCCGCTGAAGAAATGCCCTCGCTTCATCATAGAGCGCACGCCTCATAAAGTTGTTTCCGGTTGCATAACGGATATCGAGATGGATTGTTGAATCCAGTGCCGTTATTTCGACAAGGTCAGGGAGACGGACAGTCTGACCGACGGCAGGACAGGAAAGAACGAGGCAGAATGCGAGATGACGGAACAGGCAGAGCAAACGGTGGCTGCTGGGGGGGTAGGTCGCCCGACTGAAGAGTGTGTCCGGACCCATTATGGATCGATCGCTCCAAGATCCTGAATCTCGACACCAGACGGAATCCGGAGAAGTGCTTCAGTGACCCCCAGGGTTTCATCAATACTTGTCGCCTCTTCCGTGATCCTCGTCCCCATCGCCTCGCTGACCGATTTCGCAACAAACCCTTTCCAGGTCCAGGTCTTGGTAACACTCTCCATCCCCTGAAGACCGGTTTTCGTTTCTGTTACATCGCATTGCTTTCCCGCAACATCTTCCTTTCCCAGCACGGTGGTCTTTGCCTCGAAAGCGTTTTCCATCCCCTTTGCGAATTTCTGTTGCTGCGATTCCGACATGTTTCCGAGTGTTTCGGAAAACGGGTCCTTGAATCGCTTACCTTTCTTTGTGTCCGGATCATAAGATGTGATCCAGCCGTCCTTCGTGATCGTTACCGTCCTCGACTCCCTCTTCTGATTCAACATCCGGATATCCTGAATCTCATGTGAGTACCGGACCTCAACGAGTCCTCCACTGCCAATGTACACAGTATCAGTCGTGATGGTCTCCATCTGGGGATTGGAGACTGATTTGTGAAGGACGATCCTGGCCTGGTCGAATCCGAAACGTTTCTTCTCTCCTGCAGGCACAGATGTGACGAACGCGGCAAATAGAATGGCGCTCACCACGTGCCGGAAAACAGTATGTGCGGTCATGAGGGTTCCTTCAGGTTGAACGCAATCAGTAGAACGATGCAGAGGGAAACAGCATAAGATAGAGGAGATACATGACGACCCCCACGGAAAGAGGAATAGTGAGATTGTCATCGAGCGCTATCGGGAGTGCTTCAACGACCGTTCCCGCCGCGGCTCCTGTCGCTCCAATGAGATACTCTGTCCACCCCAGCCCTGCCTTCGGGGAGAGCAGAACCACCACCACCGCACTCAGGAAGAAACCGAGTGAGCCCTCAACCGATTTGGCCAGGAATTTCCTTTTCCCGAACCTCCTTCCCACAAGCGCCGCAGCGGTATCGGAAACGATCAGAATGGAAAACGCCGTGATCGCAATGATCATGGGGAATACCAGAATACAGATACAGGCGGCAACGAGGACGTAGGAGGCTCCATTGAGATTTCGTCTACCGGGGCCTCGTTCATGTTCGCGCATCAGCCAGCCGAACGTTGAATGGTAGAATTCCCTGAACGGCGGCGAAAACAGCCGGGCCAGATCGGTCATCAGAAACAGAAGAGTGACAGGGATCAGGATGGAGAGGACCGTGGAGCGGCCGAGAAGAGCGTATCCGATCGGAATCGAGAGGGAACAGAGGTGAATCCCTTTGCGGACAAGCTCTCCTCTGTAATCCCTCTCGACATCCGGCAGGCCGTTCATGCAGAAGGTTTCTCGCCTGCGGCGAGAGTACCGTCGGACGGCTTCTTCTCCTGCTCTTCCTCCTGGCCATTCGCAGGGGGCGGAAGCGATTCACCCTTGATGATCAGGTCGATTTCGGTAGCGTCAAGGATCTCCCTCTCCAGGAGCGCCGCAGCGAGCCTGTGCAGGACATCCATATTTTCCTTCAGAATGGTATCTGCCCTGTTCATGCAGCTCGAGACGATCGATTTGATCTCCTCATCGATCGCGACCGCGGTTTCCTCGCTGTAGTTCTTGTGACGTGAGATCTGCTTTCCCAGGAAGACTTCCTCGTCCTTCTGGCCATACGTCAGCGGTCCGAGTCGATCGCTCATTCCCCATTCACAGACCATTTTCCTCGCAAGATCCGTTGCGCGCTCGATGTCGTTTCCCGCGCCGGTTGTCAGCTCACCGAAGATCAGCATTTCCGCTGCTCTACCCCCGAGGGCATACGTAATCATCGATTCCAGGTAGATCTTGGAGTATGTATGCTTCTCGTCGATCGGAAGATACGTTGTGACCCCGAGCGCTCTTCCGCGGGGGATGATGGTTACCTTGTGCACAGGATCCGCCTCGGGCAGCTTCCGGGCAACCAGAACGTGGCCGATCTCGTGATACGAGGTTATCTTCTTCTCTTTCTCCGAGATGATCATGCTCTTCCGTTCCATCCCCATCATCACCTTGTCTTTCGCTGCATCAAAATGGACCATCTCCACGGCCTTTGCATTCATCCGTGCCGCCAGCAGGGCCGCTTCGTTGACCAGATTGGCAAGTTCGGCGCCTGCCAGGCCGGGAGTTCCCTTGGCGAGCACTTCCAGCAGCACGTCTTCGCCGAGAGGGATGTTCTTGGTATGAACCCGCAGAATCCCCTCACGCCCCTTCACATCTGGCCGGTCAACCACAACCTGCCGGTCGAACCGCCCGGGGCGGAGCAGGGCAGGATCGAGTACGTCAGGCCTGTTTGTTGCGGCAATAATAATGACACCGCTGTTCTGCTCAAACCCGTCCATCTCGACGAGGAGCTGGTTCAGGGTCTGCTCCCGCTCATCATGTCCGCCACCCAGCCCCGCACCGCGATGCCGGCCGACGGCATCGATCTCGTCGATGAAGATAATGCAGGGAGCGCTCTTCTTTCCCTGGTCAAACAGATCCCGAACCCGGCTCGCGCCGACGCCGACGAACATCTCGACGAAATCTGCTCCCGAGATAGAGAAAAACGGGACGCCGGCCTCTCCGGCGACAGCACGGGCGAGCAACGTCTTTCCTGTTCCCGGGGGACCAAGCAGCAGCACACCTCTTGGAATCTTGCCGCCCAGTTTCTGAAACTTGGTCGGCTCCCGGAGAAACTCGATGACTTCAGCCAACTCGAGCTTCGCCTCATCCGCTCCGGCGACATCCGCGAATGTCACCCGCGGCTGTCCCTCACTGATCATCTTCGCTTTGCTTTTTCCGAAGGAGAATATTCCTTTCGGTCCGGCCCCCTGCATGCGCCGCATGATGATCAGCCAGACGACAAGCAGAAGGACCCAGGGCAGCGCTCCGAGCAGCGCGCTGACCCATGTGTTGTCCTCCCGGGTGACAGTGAACTTGATCCCTCTGTCGGTCCATTCCTGCACCACACTGCTGTCCAGCATTGGAAGGGTCAGCATGAACTTATCGAAGGTGACCTCGCGGCCATTGCGAACCACCCGTTCCGGACGACTGAGCACGCCGTGAAAGTCGTAGTTCATCAGGTCTGACTTCCGCACCGTCGCTTCTTCAATCGACCCGCTTTCCATCAGGGCCTGATATTCGGTGTACGTCACTTCCATCTCGGTGGAGTCCGACTCCTTGAACAGAGACATTACAAGGAACACCACCAGGATAACGGCTGACCAGCTCAGAACAACTTTCAGAACACGGTTCCAGTTGAAATCATCGTCGGGACGCTGCTGGTCCTGTCGTTTACGGGTCGGCTTGCCGGGGGTGCGCTTCGTGGGGCGCGAGTTCCCGGCCCCTTTTTTCTTTTCATTCATAGTAGCACGAATCTCCTCTCTCTCATTCTGACCGGCCCTGCAGCCGGTCGATCGCTTTCAATCCACATCATCATCCCGGAAGAAACAAACAAACCGTTCAGTATTCCGATGAATACCGGAACGGCTCCCCCGGGTCACAATCATCTCCCGTCACTCTCAGTGTACGGTTACGGACTCCCCTTCGATTCGTTGCGCGTTCTGGAAAACTCCACCTTGATAACACGCACGGTTTCATCAGTCACCTTGAACCGATCATCAATCCGGTGACCACAGACCCAGACCACATCCCCTGTCCGCGTCTCCAGAATCGGAATATGATGTTTCTGGTAGATCGGGATCTTTTCATCGACAAAAAAATCACTGATTTTCTTGGAAGCTTTCATTCCGAGCGGAACAAATGCATCCCCATCCTCCCAGGTTCGGAGGACAAGCGGCTCGTCCCCCACTCTGTCTGCATCGAGAAACTCAACCGATCCGTTCCCCGACCCTGCAACGAAATCGCTCCCGGGAACCGTCTCCGAAGAAAACAGGAACTGATCGAACTCATAACGGTGGTTCGGCTGAACCGACACGTGGAACTCAGGCGGCTCTTCCGCCTTCCGAAACACCAGGTTCTCCCGGTCCCTGAAGACAACATACTCGCGTGAGAGGGGAACCCATGCCCCGGTCAGTCCCTCTGTCAGGCTCAGGATTCCGTTGACCTGTTCATACTCAAGCTGTTTCTGTGCGAACTGCTTCGCAGCCAGCATCACAACATACTGCTGCATCAGAACCGGATTGCTCCGGAGGCGGGGAATGGAGAGATGAAGTTCATCCTCGTTCCTCTTCGCCACCATCATCTCAAAACTCTGAGCGGACGAATATGTGAGAAACGCCTCCAGCTCCCGGAACAGTTCGGCCGACCTCTGCAATGTCTGCACAACGCTCGGGTTGATGTTCTCCTTCACGAGAGGGAAGATATGATGCCGGAGATAGTTCCTCGAGTACAGATCCTTCTCGTTCGATGAATCCTTCCTGTACTCGAGTTGCTCGTGCAGAGCGAACTGTTCGATATCAATGCGCGGAGCAAACAGCAATGGTCTGATAACTTTCGCCTCTTCGCGGAAAACAGGAATTCCGGACAGGCCCTGCACACCGGCGCCGCGGAACAGGTTCAGAAGCACCGTCTCGGCGTTATCATCCGCATTGTGCGCCGTCGCGACCCGGTCGAATCCACTCGAAACGAGAAGGCGGTCAAAAAAACGGTACCGCAGTTTGCGCGCCGCCTCCTGGATGCCGAGCTTGTAATGCTTCGCGTATTCACCGGTCGTTGATCGCTCAACGTAAAATTCATACCCGTAGTGCCGGGCAAGCTGAGCAACATGTTCTTCATCGGCATCGGATTCCTCGCCCCTCAACTGATGGTTGAAGTGGGCAACAATCACGCTCAGCCCGAGCGTCTCTGCCTCGCGTGCCAGCAGATCGAGCATCACGACCGAGTCAACTCCTCCGCTGACTGCAGCGATGATCTTCCCGCGGTCTTCGATCAGCCTGCGTTGACGGCTGTACTCGTGAAACCGCGTCAGAAATGTCCTCGATGAGAACATCGTTGTTCGGACTCCCCTCTCTGATCCCTTGAACATCACGCTACATGCATCCGATCACCATACGCACGGGGGCCTGCATATGGAAGGTAAGAAGAGCATATTCAGGGGGTTGGCTGTGCAAGTAGCGGGAGAGGGATTCGAACCCCCGACACGTGGATTATGATTCCACTGCTCTAACCAACTGAGCTATCCCGCCTTTTTCAACAGGCCGGGACTACCGGAACCTGCCTATGGCGTGTAAAATACGTCCAATTCAAAAAAATATACGGGGAAAAGCCTTAAAGAGCAAGGGAATCGGCATCTCCGGCGCTGATTGGATGTTCCGGGCCCAATCGATATATTGAGGCTCTTTCGTTCGTTGTCGGATTGATGGAGTCAACCAGCCTGTGAAGAATGGTACCTCTGCGGGAGGGGAAAGGGAACTGGAGGAGGCATATGAGAGGTGCCGCATTGCGGCGACTACTCATTATGAGAATTTTCCGGTCGGCTCAATCCTTGCCCCGCGACACCTCCGGAGATATGTCCACGCCGTCTATGCGTTTGCCCGGGGCGCTGATGACATTGCTGATGAGGGTCATCATTCTTCCGCTGAACGCCTCCGCAAACTGGACGAATGGCAGACCCAGCTCGACCTCTGCTATCAGGGAACACCATCGAACCCACTGTTCCTGGCACTCAGTGACACAATCCGTCAATGCACGCTTCCTCAGAAGGATTTCAACGATCTCCTCATCGCGTTCAGGATGGATGCATCTTTTGGCGGTTTTGAGAGATGGGAGGATCTTCTCTATTATAGCAGACATTCAGCCAACCCGGTCGGGAGGCTTGTCCTTGCAATCTTCGGGGCTGCATCCCCCGAAACCGTACGTCTTTCTGACAAATTGTGCACCGCCCTGCAGCTCACCAATTTCTGGCAGGATCTGTCTGTCGACTCCGGTCGAGGCCGCTCATACTTTCCGCTTGAAGATTGCAGGCGGTTTGGGTATACTTTTGACACACCGTTGCCCGGTCGTTCGTCTGAATCATTCGGGAAGCTGTTGTCGTACCTGATCGACAGGACAGAGAGACTCTACAGGGAATCGGAACATCTCCCCGGTCTCGTTCCCAGGCGCCTCAGCCTCGAACTCCGTGCAACATGGAATGGAGGCATGGTGATCCTTGGCAAAGTCAAGAAGGCGGGAACTGACCTGTTGAGCCACAGGCCAGCTCTCGACGCAGGAGACAAACTGCGCATTATCGCTTCCGCCCTCATTGGACACCACCAGTGAAATCTTCTGCCGCTACCATACCGAGCGATTCGTCGACGAATTTCTACTATTCGTTTACCGTCCTTCCGAAACACAAACGGGAGGCGATTCGCACTGTCTATGCCTTCTGCCGATACACGGATGACATTGTGGATGAGGAGCCCGACGAAAGCCGCAAGGCGGTCCTTCTCCGCAAATGGCGCATGGAGCTTGCCAATGCGTTGCAGAACCGTTCATCCCTCCCACTGCTGAACCAGCTCGCAGCCACTGCACGCCGGTTCAACATCCCTGTCGATCACTTCTATGATCTGATCCGGGGAGTGGAAATGGACCTGACCCGAAAGCGGTACGACACCTTCGAAGAGCTGGAACAGTACTGCCAGCTCGTTGCTTCTTCTGTAGGCCTGATGTGCAGAAAGATATTCGGATACCGCAATGAGTCGACAAGGGAATATGCGGTGAATCTGGGGATAGCCCTCCAGCTCACGAATATCATCCGTGACGTACGGGACGATGCCCGGCGGGGGCGCATCTATCTCCCCCGGGAGGATATGGAACGCTTCGGGTATACCGAGGAGGACCTGCTGGCAGGGCGGTACACGCCGGAGTTCATCAACCTGATCCGCTTCGAGTGCGAACGGGCGAAGACGTATTTTCAGAAAGCTCATGATGTCCTGAAGGATGAAGACAAACACTACTTCTTCGCCGCCCGGATCATGTGGTCGATCTATGCACACATTCTGCGGAGGATCGAACGTTCCAACTACAACGTTCTTGAACGGCGTATTTCTATATCCCGGCTTCTGAAACTTCTGATTACCATCCGCTACTGGCTCAGCCACCACCTGAAATACTCGCACGCCTGAAAACAACCCCCGTCGTCATTGTCGGCGCAGGAGTCAGCGGGCTCGCTGCTGCTGTTTCCCTGGCCCGGCGCGGGATCCGACCTCTTGTACTCGAACAGAAACCTGCAGCCGGCGGCCGCTCATCTTCGTTTCGGGATTCCGCTACCGGAGATGTGGTCGACAACGGCCAGCATGTACTGATTGCCGGATACCACCGAACGATCGCGTTCCTTCAGCTGATCGGCAGCAACGATTTTCTCACGATTCAAACGCGGCCGGATCTTCTGTTTCATCATCCAACCAGAGGATTCCGGCGGTTCACCGTTCCTTCCCTCCCGCCGCCGTTCCACTTCGGTGGCGCCCTCCTGGGATCGAACCTGTTCTCTGGGACCGACCGGATCAGGCTCCTCCGCGCCGGATTCAACCTTATGCGGCACAGTGCAGCCGAAACAGAAGACATGACGATCTCTGAATGGCTCGGAACTACGGGACAATCACCGGAAGCCCGCCGGTCCTTCTGGGATCCGCTTGCTGTCTCGATCATGAACGAACTCCCCCAGCTCGCGGCGGCGTCCCCGTTTATGCGAAGCATCCGCGAGACATTCCTGGGACCATGGAGAAATGCCTGTCTTGCCCTCCCTGTCGTCCCGCTCACAGATCTGTATGTCCGGGGTGCCATTGAATTCATCCATGCACGGGGAGGTGAAGTCCGATGTTCACACGACGTACGCCGAATTCTGACTGAGGAACATCGGGTCCTTGGGGTCCGGATGCGGGACGGAACAACGGTTCGTTCGCAATCGGTCATCGTGTCAGTTCCTCCCTACCGTCTTCCCGACCTTCTCCCTTCTGACGGGGAGACCGGAATTGACCTCCATGGACTGGGGCAAGCCAGTTATTCCCCGATCGTCTCTACCCACTTCTGGTTCAACCATGAGTTCATGCCACAGCAGTTTATCGGACTGATCGGGCGGCAAACCCAGTGGGTGTTCAATCGGCACCGGATCGAAGGCAACCGTGCACCCGGCTCGCATATCTCGACGGTGACAAGCGCGGCTTATGATCTTGTGGACCACTCCAACGAGGAGATCGTGACCAGAGGATTGGATGACCTCAGGACTGTCTTTGGCTCACGCGTCGGTCAGCCGTATCATACGGTTGTTGTCCGGGAGAAACGGGCAACGATCTCCCTCACACCCGCGATGGAAAGGATCAGGCCTTCGCAGAAGACTGCGGTACCGAACCTGTTCCTCGCCGGAGACTGGACCGATACGGGATACCCGGCCACAATCGAAGGGGCGGTCATCAGCGGAGAGTCTGCTGCCGGGCACGCGGTCGGGTATCTGCAGGAGACCCTCTCCACGGTTTGATTTTTCTTCAGGTTTTGTCGATATTTTTCAAACTATCAATCAACATGGGTATGATGACAAGCAGCAAACTGATTCTTCTGGTCGACGACGAGCCCTCCGTTCTGGATGCGACCAAAACCGGCCTGCTTGATCGGGGATTCAATGTCCGTACGGTCGAAGGAGCAGAAGCCGCGATCGGGGCGATCCAGTCCCTGAAGCCGAGCATCATCGTTTCCGATCTCGTTATGCCCGGCACGAACGGATTCGAACTTCTTCAGGCCGTTCGCAAACAGGGTGAATTTTCCTCCATTCCGTTCATTTTCCTCACGGGTGTGGACGATTATTATGCAAAGAAATTCGGCAAGGAGATCGGAGGAGCCGCATACATTACCAAGCCGGTCGATCTCGATGAACTGGAGAGTCTCCTGAACGAGAAACTGGGCGCGCCCAATCAGATCTGACTGCAGTTTCCACTACCGGAGGCCGTGAAGGCCTTCCTGCCATGAATGCAGGTAACAGCCGAATCCATTTCATCGACTTGCTGCGCGGAGTCGCCGTTGTTGCGATGGTGTTCGGACATACGTTCGACGCCGTGCTCGAAGTCGAAAGCCGGTCCACCGCCTGGTTTCAGCTGTACACATTTCTCCGCGGTTTCACTGCACCGGTGTTTCTGTTCGTGTCCGGCCTCGCGTTTGCCGTTGCAACAGAGAAGCGCTGGTCCTCGTTCACCCGCTGGTCTCCTCACCTCAGAAGACGTCTGCTCCGGGTTCTGCTCCTCCTGGTGATCGGCTACGCCCTTCATCTGCCGTTCTATTCCCTCGGAAAGACTCTTGCGGAAACAAACGAGAGAGAGCTCAGGATCTTCCTCCAGACCGATGTCCTCCAATGTATCGCGGCGACCCTTCTGCTGCTCCATCTCCTGATCCTCGTCCTGCGTGACACGACCATGTTTGTGAGATCGACCGCCGCGCTGGCCTTGATGATGACTGTCGCCACACCATACGTCTGGTCTGTGGATCTGTCTTCAACAGTCTCCCCCGTGATTGCACCATATCTAAACGGGCTGACCACTTCCCCTTTTCCATTGTTTCCGTACGCCGCGTTTCTGCTTGCAGGCATTGTCACGGGGCACTACTTCGGAAAAGCGCGGGAATTCGGCGAAGCTGACCTGTTCGCCCTTCGTCTCGCCGGAGCCAGTGCCGCAATCGCTGTCAGCGCGATACTGATCGATATTGCTCTTCCCTCATTCGTTACGAACCCGGTTGTCTGGCACACGAGCCCAGTCATCACGATGCTCAAGCTTGCGGGGGTTCTTCAACTCATTCTGCTCTTTGTACGAATCCCGGCCGGGAGAGGGAGATTCGTAATGCGACTTGAGCTGCTCGGGCAAACCTCATTTTTTGTGTATGCCTTCCACATCGCACTGGTTTACGGATCGGCGTTGAATGAGGGACTCTCCGGAACGATCGGCAGAACACTCAACCCCGGTTGGGCTGTGGCTGCCGCTGCGGGGATGGTCGTATGTATGGACCTGATCGTACAGGGCTGGTATGCTGTCTCGGAGAGATATGCCACGGCGACCAGGTATGGTCGGATTGCGCTGGCTTCCGGCCTGATCTATCTGTTCATAATCCGCCCGTACTAGGCCTCCACTCCACAGTTCCAGCGAGGACCGGTGATCGTGTGACACAACCATTGGTTACAGTGCCTTGAGCGCCCAATCCAGCAGGCCGTCATCCCGGATCGATTTCATCGACCTGCTGCGCGGGTGGGCAGTCATCGTCATGATCGAGACTCATGTTGTCAATGCATCTCTCTCTCCGGCACTCTCCTCAGAGACGTTTTTTCAGTACCTCAAGTTTGTGAACGGACTGGTTGCCCCCTCGTTTCTCTTTGCGTCGGGGCTGTCCTATGCTGTGGCAACACACCGCAAGATCCCCGACTATCTTTCGTTCTCATCCCCTTTGTTTCAGCAGATGCGGCGGCTTCTGACGGTCGCAATCATCGGATACCTCCTGCATGTCCCGCTCCTCCCGGTGTGGCGGATGGCAACAGAGGCGACCCCGGAACAATGGCAGAGTTTCTTTCAGGTCGATATCCTTCAGTGTATCGCTGTCAGCCTTTTGATTCTCCAGATCCTTCTCCTGATTACCAGGAGTGAATCACGTCTGTACAAAACCGCCTTCGGAGTTGCCGCCGCCGTCGTCGTCCTGAGTCCGTATGTCTGGCAGATCGACTACTGGGAACAGCTCCCATGGATCGCAGCGGGATATATGAACGGCATCCGCTTTTCGCTCTTCCCGCTCTTTCCGTGGCTCTCGTTTCTTTTCGCCGGTGCACTGGCTGGATATATGCTTGTCAGAACAACGCAGGATCTGCCGCGATACAGTTCCACCCTCGCCTGGGCGGGCGGGTCGATGATTCTGCTGAGCTACCTGGCTGACAGCGCGGGAGCCCAGCTCCTTCCGCCACACAACTACTGGCAGACGAGCCCGGCGTTCTTTCTATTGCGCCTCGGCATCGTTATGCTTCTCGGTTCCCTGCTCGTCTGGAGTTCGACCGCCGGGTCCGGGAAGTTCCGCGCCCCGGTTCTTCTGTTCGGCCAGGAGTCACTTCTTGTGTATGTTGCCCATCTCCTGATCCTGTATGGTGACTTCGGCGAATTCAATCTTCAGAAAAGCATAGGCGGCACCTTCGGCTACGTTCAGGCGGGATTACTCTCTTCAGCGCTGATCGCTCTGATGTGGCTTGCCGCGGTCAGATGGCACCGGATCAAGAGGGAATCTCCCCGTCTGAAGCGGTTTGTCACAACGGCTGCGATCGTGACCGTCGCAGGATTACTCCTCTTCGGTGAGGGATAGACCCGCCGGACTATCCTGGCTTGAAGTTCCGGAGAGAATTTGCTACTCTGGTCCAGTTCCTTTCACCCACACACCCATTCTGGTACTGATGCCGACACTTGTACTTCTTCGTCACGGGGAATCCCAATGGAACCTCGAAAACCGGTTTACCGGCTGGGTTGACGTCCCTCTCTCGCCACGGGGCAAGGAGGAGGCCCGGTCCGCCGGAGAAAAGCTGAAAGAGATCCGCTTTCACACCGCGTTTACCTCGGTCCTGATGAGAGCGAACGACACCCTGTCGATCGTTCTCGACATTATCAATCAGAAGGAGATCCCGGTTATCAGAGACGAGGCCCTCAACGAGCGCCACTATGGCGACCTCCAGGGGCTCAACAAAGCGGAAACGGCAAAGAAATTCGGAGACGACCAGGTGAAGATCTGGAGAAGAAGCTTCGATGTGCCCCCACCGAACGGAGAAAGCCTGAAGGATACCGCCGAACGGGTGCTGCCGTACTGGGAACGTTCGATTGTTCCCCTCCTGAAAGAGAACCGAAACCTGATCATCGCTGCACACGGAAACAGCCTTCGCGCTCTCGTCATGCACCTCGACAAGCTGTCAAAAGAGGAGGTATTGGAACTCAATATCCCGACAGGAGTCCCGCTACAGTATGAACTCGACACAGCCCTTCAGGTGGTTTCCAGGAAATATCTCTAGACGCATGATCAGGGGCTTTCCTCTCCATGCACTGTTGTTTCTGTTCATTCCTTCCTGCAACGTAACGCCAACGGATACACCTATGCTGCTTTCCATCGACGGAAACTGGCTTTTCAGGGCAGACCCCGGGAACCGGGGGACCGATGAGCGGTGGTTCGAAAAAACAACTGACCGTTCCTCCTGGCGGGATGTGCGCGTCCCCGGATCATGGGAGGATTATCCGGACATGGGAACGTACGACGGATATGGATGGTTCGCCCGTGAGGTTGATATCAGTGAAACCGGGAAGCCCCTCAGCCTGTTCTTCGCAGGCATTGACGACGATGCCACCGTTTGGATCAACGGAATCGAAGTCGGAAACCATGAAGGACACGCCGAACCGTTCGCCGTCGGCGCAGGGGATGCTGTCCGACCCGGCCTGAACTGGATTGTGATACGCGTCCTTGACCACGGCGGCAGCGGCGGGATCTACGGAACGATCCGGATCACGACGACTGACCATGTCGCGGCTCTGCTCCGGGGCGAGTTCTATGGCACCGATGCCCGGGAAAGCGCCGAGTGGGTGAAGAAGGCGGTCATCTATGAAGTATACCTTCGCTCCTTCTCACCGGAAGGAACCTTCCACGCCCTGGAACACCGACTTCCCGAACTCCGCGATCTGGGAGCAACAGTGCTCTGGTTGATGCCTGTTCACCCCGTCGGCACGGTGAAGAGGAAAGGAAGCCTTGGCAGTCCCTATTCCATTGCAGACTATTACTCCGTCAATCCCGAATTTGGATCGCTCGATGACTTTCGCTCGCTCGTAGAGGCGACACACCGGCACGGGCTGAAGATCATCATTGATCTTGTTGCAAACCACACCGCATGGGATAACCCGCTGATGCGCACGAATCCAGGCTGGTACACGACTGATTCAACGGGCGGGATCATACCACCGAACAGCGACTGGACAGACGTGGCCGATCTCGATTATTCGAACCGGGAAATGCGCGAGTGGATGATGGAGATGATGGAGTACTGGGTGAGCGACGTCGGGATCGACGGATTCCGGTGTGATGTCGCGGAAATGGTCCCGACCGATTTCTGGGAGGAGGCACGGCGCCGGCTCGATGCGATCAAACCGGTGATGATGCTCTCGGAGGGATCTCTTCCGGAACACCATCGCTCGGCGTTCGATATCACCTATTCCTGGGGAGTCTACAATGCGATGTCACCGCTGCTCGGCAGCGTGAAGCCGCCGGCTCTTCTTGACGACATTCTTGAGTCGGAAT
>Ga0224505_10001098_pt1 | contig 17677 bp, 20 predicted proteins | sample SF_Jan12_sed_USG_FD_169102 | JGI IMG/M metagenome (GOLD analysis project Ga0224505, IMG submission 169102) | Sediment microbial communities from San Francisco Bay, California, United States - SF_Jan12_sed_USGS_4_1 | ecosystem: Environmental > Aquatic > Marine > Sediment | place: USA: California... | reverse complement strand
TCACCTTGAGAAACTCGATGAAGAACGGCAGCTGTCCCAGTGGGGTCACGGCTGCAGCCGGATCCCACTCGACGTGGATACGCCCTCCGAACGTATCGAGCGCGATCGCCCCGTTCTGTCCTGCCAACGCCTTGCGTGATGCTTCACCCATAGGGTGACTCCCTTCGTGCGAAGAAATGCGCCGCCCATCCACTCCCAACAAGGCTATAATGGAGCAGACCACTGCTTCAACTGCCGTTTATAGGATCAATGCCTCGACAGAGGTCGGCGCCGGCGGTACGTCGAGCTCGTGTGTATGCATGAGAAACATGGAGCCGACCTGCAATCCTACACTCGCCTCTTACCGGTAACTGTGGGCCGGGGAAGATGATGGCCTTTGCGTGAAAGGGTAGGGTGGTCCGTGATGAAACGAAATCAAAAGGGGAAATAACAGTGCGTTATTCCCCCTTCTCTCTGTTTGATGCTGAGTGTGAGGACTTATGCCGTAGCCGGAACGTGCTGCTTGGCGAGGCCGCACAACTTTTCAAATCCCGCTGCATCTTTGATCGCCATATCTGACAATACCTTGCGATCCAGTAACACATTCGCTTTCTTCAATGCGTTGATGAACCGGCCGTAGGTTAGTCCTTGGGCCCGAACGGCGGCACTGATGCGCGCGATCCACAATTGCCGGAAATCTCGCTTCCGGTTCTTGCGACCGGTGTAGGCATAGGTCAGTCCTTTATCGACACTCTCCGTCGCGGAGCGAAATAATCGACTCTTTCCGCCGTACTGGCCTGATGCCAACTTAATCCGCTTCTTCCGCCGCTGTCTAGTTTTTGGACCACCCTTTGCGCGAGGCATGATTCTTACTCCTTTTGAATCGTGAAATTCTCAACTTGAAACGATCGTTGCCTATGCGTACGGCAGGAGTCGATTCAATGTAGCAACCACCGTTGGATCCACTACTGCAGTTCCGCTCAAGCGGCGTTTCCGGTCGTGCCGCTTGCTGGTCAGTATGTGCCGTTTGCCTGCCTTGCGGCGCATAATTTTTCCGCTTCCGGTCTTGGCAAAGCGCTTGCTCGTTCCTTTATGCGTTTTGAGTTTCATCGGAGATTCCTTTGGTTGATGGGGTGCCACCGCATCGCAAGTCAATGTTTTGGAGCCACGATCATGATCAAACTGCGTCCCTCCATACGGGGAGCATACTCGATTGTGCCGGCTTGGGCCAACTGTTCAATCACCGACTTCATCACGGCGCGACCCATTTCCTGATTCGCCATTTCTCGCCCACGATAGGTGAGGGTAACTTTGGTTTTATTGCCTTCTTCCAAAAATGTCTTCATCTGTCGAACTTTGATTTCGAGGTCATGCTTGTCCGTCCGTGGACGGAGCTTGATTTCTTTCACTTGAGTGGACTTTTGATGGCGTCGGCTCTGATGCTCCTTCTTGCTTAACTCATACTTATACTTTCCGTAGTCCATAATCCGACAAACCGGAGGAACGGACGTAGGAGCAACTTCGACCAAGTCATAGCCGCCTTCTTGAGCCTGACGAAAAGCATCCGGGGTCGGGAGGATACCGAGTTGTTCTCCTTCCGGTCCAATCACCCGAACTTCTCGCACTCGGATCTCACGGTTCACGCGCAATTTGGGGACGATAGGCCACCTCTTTCTATAGTGTGGGTTGAAGTTCTCGCTGGGTATGCTTGGTCTCGGCTTGCAGGAGATCCACCACCTCAGCCACTGTCATATTTCCTAGGTTTGAACCGCTTCGGCCACGCACGGAGAGTGTCCCATTTTCAACTTCGCGTTTTCCCGCAACCAACATGAAGGGGACTTTCGCCTTCTCCGCTTCCCGAATCTTAAACCCGATCTTTTCATTCCGAAGGTCGGCTTCGGCCCGGAAGCCAGCCGTCTTCAATTGGGTAACCGCGGCGGCGACGTATTCCTCCTGCTGATCGGTGATATTCATGACCACCGTCTGTACCGGAGCAAGCCAGGTCGGGAACGCGCCTCCATAATGCTCGATCAGAATTCCGAAGAAACGTTCGATTGAGCCCATGAGGGCTCGATGGATCATGATCGGGCGATGGGCTTTCCCATCTTCTCCAATGTAACTTAATTCAAACCGCTCAGGGTTGTTGAAGTCTACCTGAATGGTGGAACATTGCCACGACCGACCCAAGGCGTCCTTGATCTTGATATCGATCTTCGGGCCGTAAAATGCGCCGCCACCAGGATCAAGTCGGAAGGCGATATTGCGACCCCTCAGCGCGGCTTCTAATGCGCTCGTCGCCAACGTCCAATGTTCATCACCTCCCACCGACTCTTTGGGCCGTGTTGAGAGAAAGACTTCGAATTCGCAGAAACCGAACGTCTGTAACACGAAAAATGTAAAATCCAATACCCGGCTGACTTCCGTTTCCATCTGATCAGGTCGGCAGAAGAGGTGGGCATCATCCTGCGTGAATCCGCGTACTCGCATGAGCCCGTGCAGGACTCCAGTCCGTTCATAGCGGTAGACGGTTCCCAGTTCACCGTAACGAATGGGGAGGTCGCGATAGCTCCGCAGGTGAGACTGGTAAATCATGATGTGGTACGGACAATTCATCGGCTTGAGCTGGTACTCACTCCCTTCCAGCTTCATCGGCGGGAACATGTTATCTCGGTAGTAGTCGACATGCCCGCTGGTCTTCCACAGATCAAGGCGAGCGGTATGGGGTGAGTACACCAGGTCGTAGCCATCACGAATATGCTGCTCTCGCCAGAAATTTTCAATCAACAGGCGCACCGCCGCACCCTTTGGGTGCCAGAGCACCAACCCTGGGCCGATTTCATCCTGGATGCTGATCAAGTCCAGTTCTTTTCCGACTCTTCTGTGGTCGCGCCGTTTGATCTCTTCCAGTCGAGCGAGATAGGCATCCACGTCGGTCTTTGTCGGGAAGGAGGTGCCGTAGATGCGCTGGAGCATGGGATTGCGGTCATCGCCACGCCAGTATGCCCCGGCTATGTTGAGTAATTTGATGGCGCCGACGGAGCCGGTTGTCGGGAGATGAGGACCGCGGCAGAGGTCCACAAAATCACCTTGCGTGTACGCAGTGATCGGTTCTCCGTCTGGGAAACCTTGAATGAGTTCGACCTTATAGTGTTCGCCCTTGGCCTGAAAAAAATCAATGGCTTCCTGCTTTGAGAACTCTCTCCGTGTAATCGGAAGGTTGCGGGAGATGATCTCCGCGGCACGTGCTTCAATTTGTTCAAGGTCCTCAGGTGTAAAGGTGCGGTCAAAGGCGAAGTCATAGTAGAAACTGTCTTCCAGCGCGGGCCCGATCGTGAGCTGTGCGGACGGGAACAGTTCTTTCACGGCCTGCGCCATGATATGCGTACTACTGTGACGATAGACCTCCCGACCTTCTGCGCTATCGAAGCGAACTGGCTCGATCGTTGAATCACCCGAGAGCGGCCGTGACAGATCAACCACCGTTCCATCTACTTTGGCGGCGAGGACATCCTGGCTAGCAACTCCCAATGCAGATAAGGCAGCTCCAACTGTCTCACCTACCGCAACTTCTCTGATCGAACCGTCTTTATCTGCGATTTTCATTATGTAGGGAACGGATTCCACCGCACTAAAAACAATAAAGGCACCGCGCCTCTGAGAGGCAAACCAGTGCCTCGGATTCTTATGGTAGGCGCGGACGGTCTTGAACCGTCGACCTCTACCGTGTCAAGGTAGCGCTCTCCCCCTGAGCTACGCGCCCATCAGTAAAAGAGGCATGCTAATATAGCGTCAGGGACACTGTCAAGAAAGCGAAAGAGAAGACAGTGCTCGATCAGCATCTCACAGGGATCTCAACAGAGAGACTCTCGTCTCTATCTTACTTATGCCGGACACTCGTTAGGTGAAGACAGCTACTTCACGGCAGAGCGAAGCTCTTTCCCAGCTGAAAATTTCGGCACCTTGGCGGCCGGGATTCTGAGGGATTCGCCTGTTCGTGGGTTGCGTCCCATTCGTGCTCTCCGCTTTGAGATCGTAAAGGTGCCAAAGTTGACAAGGGAGACTCGTTGCCCCTTTTTAAGGGACGAAGTCACCGCTCCGGTAAATGCTTCAAGGGCAGTTCCTGCCGCAACTTTAGTGATTCCAGCCGAAGCGGCCATCTTCGCAATCAACTCTTCCTTTGTCATGGTATCCCTCCTCCTTGAGTGTTGAGAGAAATATGGAAAGTGAGTTTCGCGGCACGTTGCGGCAACCCGTGGTTAAGCACTCCGACTTGCCTTAGCTTTCGTTTGTTTTAAGGGGATGTGCAGGTCGACGATCTTTTTTCGCAACGTGTTGCGGTTGAGCCCCAAAAGTTCCGCCGCCTGTATTTGATTGCCGCGTGTCTCCTTGAGGGCAGAGGTGATGAGAGGGCGCTCCACGGCGGAGATTAGGATCGGGTGAAGATTTCTTGCCGATCCGTTCCTCATGCCTTTGACGAACTCCTCCATTTTGGATTCTAAATAACTCTCAAGAGAGCCTTCGCGGGATGTATTTTGATGCAGGACACTTGGTGGGCTCATCAACTGGAGCTGGAGCATTTTTAGTGTTTTTCGCAAGACCGCCCGCGGGCCTTTAACGAGAAGGGTGCGGGACAGGCCAAGATGGTTGTGCAACGTATTGGTCTGTTCCGGCCCGCTACGGGACTCCATGATGACAATATCAAATTCCTGGTGAGACAATTCTTTTTCAAAGGCGACGGTATCTCCGGCGATGGTAATAGACGCGTCTTTGAAGATTTGTCTGAGCTGTCTTTGTACAACCGCATCGCTCGTAAGCAGCAGAATCGTATATACGGATGACGGCACTGGCATGAAGGCACCACACGAAGAAGAGGGCGGATTATTGCGTAGGGCGTAAACGATGTCAATCGGATTTTACCTATATGGGTGACGCTCATACGGCTTCCCTTCATCTCTGTGCAACCATGAACGGTTTGGTAAATAAACGATTTTTCCCCATCGCCATGCCGGTACAGATTTCGGAATGCAACAGATCGGTGTCGGAATACTTAGGAAACAGACTTACTAAGCATCATGTCCGGTTATCTGCCTTGACAGACAGGGAGAGGGAACAGTATACATATGATTCAATTCCGACCGGAATACTGAAGAATGAAAGTGTCGAAGCGTGTAACCTATGGGATCATGGCTGCCGTTGATCTTGCAATCAACGCAAGAGAGTCTCCCGTTCAAGCGAGGGCGATCGCAAAGCGGCAGGGGATTCCGGTTCGTTTCCTTGAGCAGGTTCTCCATGCACTCAAAAATGCTGAATTGGTTGAAAGTCACCGAGGAGCTCAAGGGGGGTATCTGTTGTCGCGCGAACCGTCAAGCCTGTCGATTGCCGACATACTCGAAGCATTGGAGGGGCCGGTCTTCCATCGATCCTCTGTTCGTCAGGGAGCGCACGATCGATCTCCCGCAAAGCCTGAACTGCTGCTCGGTGACGTATGGGACCAGGTGCAACAAGCAGAACGCAAGGTGCTTGAGGGCATCACAGTCGAACGCTTAGCGACGCATCAACAGACTCTTGATGCTCAACAAAATCCGATGTACCACATCTGAGACGAGGGTTTTTTCTCTTGAGGAGATTAAGGAGAGAGCGATGAGCCAGGTCGAATCCATCAATCGCCCACAGATTGTGACACGTCCGATCCCATCTGCGATCCAGGAGGAGATCGAAACGTTTGAAGCTGAGGCTCTGCGGACTTTGGCTGGAGACATCTCCACCGATCTATTCAAACCCTTCCGTCTGCAATATGGCATCTACGGCCAGCGTCAGCCCGGGGTGCAGATGGTGCGGGTCAAGATTCCATTTGGCGGCATCACGGCAAATCAGCTTCGTCGACTGGCGGAACTTGCCGATCGCTATGCCACCGGAGTTGGTCATGTCACGACCAGGCAAGACATCCAGTTGCATTTTGTGGAACTCAAGGATGTGCCGACCATCATGCGGGGACTGGCTGAAGTCGGCCTGACCACCAGGGAAGCCTGTGCCAACACCGTGCGGAATGTAACGGCCTGCCACTTGGCGGGAGTGTGCCAAGGCGAGGTGTTCGATGTGACCTCGTACGCGAAGACCGTGGCCTATCACCTCTTGCGCAATCCACTGAACCAAAGTATGCCTCGGAAGTTCAAGATCGCGTTTTCTGGTTGCGCCCATGACTGTGCTCTGACGCCGATCCACGATATCGGCTTACTGGCAGTGAAACGGGCCGACGGGGTGATTGGCTTTCGAATGGTAGTAGGTGGAGGGTTGGGCTCTGCGCCACGCGTCGCACAACTTCTCCGGGAATTCACCCCAATGGACGAACTGATTCCCAGCATCGAGGCCGTCATCAAGGTTTTTGACACCCTCGGGAACAGAAAAAACCGTAACAAAGCCCGCATGAAGTTTGTCATCGACAAACTGGGCTTTGAGGAATTCAAACGCCGATGGGAAGCTGTCTACGTGGCGATGGGCCATGCGCTTCCCAAGAACGGGTCTTTGACACTCCTTCAGCACCAGGATGAACCGACCCCGCTGATTATGCCGACTCGAAATGGACTGGCAAATGGAAACGGAAACGACCACGGCAACGGGACGCACGCGATCGGCCATGAAACGCCGTTTGAGATGTGGCATCGAACCAATGTGGTGAAACAGAAGCAGGAAGGCTATGTCACGGCCGCGATCAAGCTCTTTATGGGGGATATTACGGTCGACCAGATGCTCTTCGTGGCCAATCTTGCCGAGCGGTATTCAAACGGTAATCTCCGTACCACGATCAATCAGAACATGGTGATTCGGTGGATTCCGGCTGATCTCGCCCCGAAGCTCTACGAGGATCTTGCCTCTCGTGGGTTGGCGGATCCTGGCGCGGAACTGGTGGAAGACATTATTGCCTGCCCCGGTACCGATACCTGCGGCCTCGGTATTACCTCATCAAAAGGCCTCGCGCGGGCTCTGGCTGAGGTATTTCCCGCCGGGCAGGTCCCCGAAGATCTCAAGGGGGTCGATGTCAAAATCAGCGGCTGCCACAATTCCTGTGCGCAGCATCACATATCCACCATCGGGTTGCATGGAGTCGGAAAGCGCCTTGGCGATCATGTCGCGCCGCACTATGAGTTGCATCTCGGTGGTTCGGTGAACGGCACGGCGAAGATTGGCCAGATGACGGTGAAGTTGCCTGCAAAGGCGGTTCCGGCAGCGATCTCTCACCTGATCGACGTGTATCGGCGGGATCGCCAGGAGAAGGAGAATTTGCCGAAATTCATCGCTCGTGTCGGGAAGACCAAGTTGAAGGACGAGTTGATTCCGTACACGATCGTACCGCCTCATGCGGAAGACCCGACCTTCTATTACGACTGGGAAGGTGAGGAGGAATTCATTCTCGAAGATCTTGGCCCTGGTGAATGTGCTGGCGGCGCGCTGGAGATGATTGAAAATGGCATTCTCGAGGCCGACCAAGAGCTCTATCAAGCGAAGTTGCTGGTCCAGAACCACCAATATTCTGTGTCAGTGAACAAATCCTATCGAGCGGTCTTGGCGGCGGCCAAGGCGCTTCTGGTGACCGAAGGACTTGAGCCCTCGACCGACTCCGAGACGTTCAGCGAGTTCGATAGCAGGATTGCGCAAAAAGGCGTGGTACCGCCGATCTATCGAGAGCTCAACAAGAAGGTCGGCGATCTAGGGCCGAAGGAGACGTCAGCTGAGTCGGCGGGTGAGAAGATGGCATTTGCCAAAGGGTTCGTCGATGCCTGCCGCATCGCCACGGATCAGATGGGCAAGGATCTCAAATTGTCAGCCACACCAGAAGAGCAGGCTCCTCCAGCTCCAGTTGCAGCCGAAGCGAAACCGGTTGCTCCTGCTCCGACGGGTGCGCCGGTCTACGATCTACGGGGCGTTGCGTGCCCGATGAACTATGTGAAGACCAAGCTCAAGCTTGAAATGATGGATACTGGTGAAAAATTAGAAGTGTGGCTCGACGCAGGCGAACCGATCAAGAACGTACCCATGAGCCTCAAAAACGATGGGCACAAGGTGCTGATCCAAGAGGCGCTGGAACCAGAAGCCTCTCATTATCGGATCCTGGTTGAGAAGGTGGAAGGATAGACAGGGCTTGGGTTGCCATGGCAGTAAAAGACCAATCTGAACTCATTGCGGATCTCAGAGCGTGGAGTGCCTCGTTTGAGACGAAGCAGCCCCAAGAGGTGGTGGCGGCTGTCATCGAGCGCTATCAGGGGAAGATGGTGTTGGCCTGTAGCTTCGGGGCGGAGGATGTCGTGCTTGTCGACATGGTGCATCGCGTCAATCCATCACTCCCGTTGTTCTACCTCGACACCGAGTTTTTGTTTCCCGAGACCTATGCCACGCGAGATCAAGTGATTAAACGATATAGCCTCAAGCCGGCACAGGTGATCCAAGCGAAGTCATTGCTGACCCCGCAGAAACAAGTGGAAGACTATGGCGATGCGTTGTGGACACGAGAACCAGACCGATGCTGCCAGCTGCGGAAGGTCGAACCGTTGACTCGAATTCTGCAAGGGTATGAGGCGTGGATTACAGGGATCAGGCGGGATCAATCGCCGTCTCGAGCCCATGCTGGCTTGATTGAGTGGGACGAGAAATTCCAATTGGTCAAGGTCAACCCACTTGCCCGATGGACGTGGGCTGATGTCTGGACCTACATTAAAGTCCACGAAGTTCCGTACAACCCGCTCCACGATCAGAATTATCCCAGCATTGGGTGCACGCACTGCACCGATCCCGTGGCGCCTGGCGACGATCCGCGAGGCGGACGCTGGAAGAATTTTGCCAAAACCGAGTGTGGACTCCATAAGGCGTAACATGCCAATTCACGATATTCTCGCCAAGATTGCCAAAGGCCCAAAGGCCTCCAAGGATCTCACCTGGGAGGAGTGCAAACAGGCCATGAAGGCATTGATCGAGGGTGAGGCAACACCGGCACAAGTCGGGGCCTTCCTCATTGCCATGCGGTTCAAGACCGAATCAGTGACGGAGTTAGCTGCGTTGACTGCTGCAGCGAGACAGTATGTGCCGCCTCTCGCCGTCTCGCGGGACCTCGCCCTGGTTGATGTGCCGAGTTACGCCGGGAAGCAGGATACGTTTCACGCGCTCATCGCCGCGTCCATTGTCGCCGTTGCGGCTGGCGCTGCTGTCTTGATGCACGGCTACGATGGCATTCCTGGTCGGCCCGGCAGTGCCGGTATCTTGAAAGCATTGGGTATCCCGGTTGATGCCGACCCCAAGTCGGTGACGGAGGAGTTGAACCGGAAGGGCTTCGCGTACTTGGATATCGGACTGTATCATCCGCCGGTCTTCAGATTTTTGGAGATGCGTCAGGAGTTTGGTGTCAGAAACGTGTTCCATCCGATTGCCAGACTACTCAACCCCGCTCGAGCCGCGGTACAACTTGTCGGGTTGTCGCACCCGCCGCATTTTGAAAAGACCGCCGAAGCCTTGAGCATGCTGGGGTGTCCCCGAGCGCTCGTGATCCGCGGTGTCGAAGGCGATCCTGAGTTATCCGCTTCAATGGTGACACGGGTGCTGGAGTTGCGCGGTGAGCGCATCACGCCGCTGGGAGTCGCGCCAAAAGACTTTGGGCTGGCGCTTGGCTCATCACGGGACATGGCAGGATTCCCACCCGGCCAGCGTGAAAAGGAAGCCGACCTGCTCCGCCGCATTCTCCAGAACCGAGTGCCGGGAGGGCCGAGAGAGTGGGTGCTCATGAATGCGTCGATGCTACTGTATGCCGCAGGGAAAGGCTCGTCGTTGTCGACCTGCTATCCTCCTGTGCGCGCGGCACTTGAGAGTGGAGCGGCAGCCCGTAAGCTTGATGAGCTCGTGCGAACTCCGGTCGCGGCATAGGGGTAGAAGGATTACAAGGTATGCAACACCTTCGACAGCTTGAAGACCAAAGCGTCTATATCCTCCGAGAAGCCTATAAGCACTTCGACAATCTCGCCATGCTGTGGTCGATGGGCAAGGACTCAACCGTCTTGCTCTGGCTGGCCAGGAAAGCGTTCTTTGGACATGTGCCGTTTCCACTTCTGCACGTCGATACCAGCTACAAGATTCCAGCCATGATTGAGTACCGCGATCGCCTGGCCCGCGAATGGCGATTGAATTTGGTCGTCGGCCAGAACAAGCAAGCGCTGGCGGCAGGCATGAACCACACGATGGGCCGAGTCGAGTGTTGTACCGCACTGAAAACGAACGGCCTCAAGCAACTGTTGGAGAACAAGGGTTACACCGGCGTGATCCTTGGTGTCCGGGCTGATGAAGAGGGGACAAGAGCCAAGGAGCGCTATTTTTCTCCACGGGATAAACACGGCGACTGGGATTTTCGGGATCAACCACCTGAGCTGTGGGATCAATACAAAACAACGTTCCCGCCCGGCACGCACATTCGTATTCACCCATTGTTGGATTGGACGGAAATCAATATTTGGGAATACATCAAGCTCGAAAATATTCCCTTCATCGACTTGTATCTCGATAAGGGCGAGGGCACACGCTATCGCAGTCTGGGGTGCGCACCCTGCACGACTCCCATCAAATCGACAGCCAAGACGGTGGACGACATCATCGAAGAGCTTCGTCATACCACGACGGCCGAACGGTCAGGCCGAGCGCAAGACGAAGGACGAGGCATGGAACTACTGCGAAAAGATGGATACATGTAGACAGAATGCTGAGTGGTCTCCCCGTTTGAGCATTCTTCAGAGTACATGAAGATGACAATGACCAAAATCAAGACGCCTGAAAATCTCAACATCGTGATCGTCGGGCATGTGGATCATGGCAAGTCGACGTTGCTGGGCCGGCTCTATGCCGACACCGACTCACTGCCTGACGGCAAATTGGACAAGGTCCGGGCGATCTGCAAACAACAGGGGAAAGAGTTCGAATACGCCTTTCTCTTCGACGCCTTCTTAGAGGAACAGGAGCAGGGAATTACGATCGATACGGCGCGCACGTTTTTCATGTGGAAGGGACGCCAATACATCATCATCGATGCTCCAGGGCACAAGGAGTTTCTCAAGAATATGATTTCCGGCGCCGCACGTGCTGAGGCGGCATTGCTATTGATCGATGCGTTGGAAGGGGTCAAGGAACAGTCGAAGAAGCATGGGTACCTCCTGTCGTTGTTGGGTGTCCGGCAGTTTGCAGTGGTTGTGAACAAGATGGATCTGGTCGGGTACCGACAAGACGTGTTCGACGGGATCGAGAAAGAGTACCGAGAATTTCTGGGACAGTTCAAAGCCGTGCCGTCCCAGTTTATTCCGGTGAGCGCCAAGCTTGGCGACAACATCGCGAATCGCAGTACGACGATGTCGTGGTACAGCGGCCCCACGGTCTTGGACACGCTCGGTGCATTCAGCAAAGAAGCGGCTCGTTCAGAGCAACCCCTTCGATTCTCGGTGCAGGACGTCTATAAGTTCGATGCACGCCGCATCATCACCGGCCGCATTGCAGCCGGGCGGGTCAAGGTGGGCGATCACCTTGTTTTTTCTCCCTCGAACAAGCGGGCGAACATTCGGACAGTGGAAGCGTTCAATATCGAACCGCCACCGACTGAGGGCCAGGCGGGCCAATCAATCGGCGTGACGCTCGACGAGCAAATCTTTGTGGAGCGCGGTGAAATTGCCTCCCATCAAGAACATTTGCCGTCTGTGTCCACCGCCTTTCGGGCCAACCTGTTTTGGCTGGGGAAGCGGCCGCTGGAAAAAGGGCGCAAATATCTCTTGCGCGTGGCGACGAAAGAGGTGGACTGCGAAGTAGCCGTCATCCACCGGATCATCGATACGATGGACCTGGCCCAACAACAGGGCAGCAGTACCGTCAATAAGAATCAAGTAGCCGAATTGACCTTGCGTACAAAGACCCCGGTTGCCTTCGATCTGTCGGCGTCGTTCGAGACGACTGGCCGGTTCGTGTTAGTAGACGAATATGACATTGCAGGCGGCGGCATTATCACGGAACTGGTCCACGACGACCAAGAGTTTCTCCGGGACGAAGCGAGGCGGCGTGACTTTGCGTGGGTGAAGGGTGAAGTGACCGTCGAAGACCGTGCGCAACAGTACGGCCATCGTGCCGCCGTTGTACTAATTACCGGAGGGCGCCACACCGGCAAATCGTTCCTCGCCAGAAAGCTTGAAGGTCGTCTTGTCGCGGATGGGCGCCATGCGTATCTATTGGATGGCGAGAATCTCCGCCGCGGCCTCGATGCTGATCTCAGCGAAGAAGAGCGTGGGCAGACGACGGAAATGGCTCGGCGCTACGGAGAGGTGGCGCGCCTGCTGACCGACACCGGCCTTATCGTCCTCTCGACCACGAACCCCTTCGGCCTGGCCTATGAAGAGGCGTCCCAAGCGATCCGGACCCTCGTCCATCCCGCGCCGGTCATTGCCGTTCATATGAGCAAGACCGAAGAAGAACCTCCGCCGAATACCGATGTTACTCTCTCGGGACCCACAGATTTCGACGCAGCTACCGCTCGCATCCTTGACGAATTGAAGCGCCGAGGCGTCCTGGCCCAGGCCATCGGGGCGAAGCCGATCTTCCAGTATTCAATCTAGCCTGGATGCTGAAAAAGTCCGCCAGCGGCGTTCTCGCCTCGCTCAGAGGCTCAACGTACCGAAGCGTACGCCTCTGCCTCTTCGCTCGCTGCGGCCTTGCTGGACGAGCCTTTTTGAGCATCCTGCATGGCTGTTTGTTGTCATCTCACACATCGACAATTGCGATGGCTTCAGCAGTCGAAAGGGTTTTCCCGCAGGCTGCTAAGTTAAATGGCGAGGAGCTATCTTGGTGGCCTGGATGGCGTGAATGTGGTGGTAAAGAACGGGATGCCGTGGCGAGTGGTCACGAGTCAGCCCGCTTGAGTGTCAAGCCAGGTGCTGACTCCGACGCTTAAAATTTAAATACCAGCTTTCGAAAAATGATAATCGCGGTTGGAACTGCCGCCCCATACCCTGCCCACTGCGCCTTCTCGTACCAGGCCAAGTCCTCTTTCCGTTGCCGCTCAGCCTCGAGCTGCTCGTTGAGCGCAGTGTTTTGTTGTTGCAGTAATTCACTCTCCTGCTTTCGGTTCTCGTTCAGCCCCTCCAGCGTTTCCACATAGGCTTTCTGCTTCTCAAACATGTCCTTATACTCAGCCAACAACTTTCCTGACTCGGTCAGGAGCTGCTTGTTCTGTTGGACCTCAGCCAACACTTTGACGAACTGATCACGAGGCACCGCGACGACTTTCTCGTCGGCATGGGCGACGGCAGGGAGCAGGAGTACGGTCAGCAACAGGTAGATCATGGTATACGTTCCTCCACCTTGACGTACCGATTCAAAGCATGTTTTCTTCATATTCGGATCAATCCCAGCACGATGATCAGCGTCACCGTGTACGACGTCGAGGGTAGTTTCAGGAAGTCGTCGAAGTGGCATAGAGTCGTTCAATTCCACGACCCTCGTGTGATGCTCGATCTCATCATCCCTCATCGGCATTCCCTCACCTCGACCTCTACGCCCAACGTTTCCCTCGCCAGCTTCACCAACCCCGCATCTGTCTTGGTCTGCTTGCGCACGGCCTGCTCAACCATCGGCGTCTGCGTCTTCATGGCCGTCAAGGCCTGCTCGTAGTTGGCCAATTGCTGGTGCCGCAGCCCAAGTTCGCGTGTCTGGATCGCCGCTAGCTCGTTCTTTTCTTTAATGACTTCCTGGAGCTGTTTGATCTGTCGGTTGAGCTGGTTATTTTGGTGGCGGAGCTGGCCATTCTGTTCCTGGAGCTGGCCATTCTGTTCCTCGAGCTGGTCATTCTGTGCGTAGAGTTGGTTATTCTGTTGGTGGAGCTGACCATACTGTTCCTGGAGCTGTTGGTTCTCCTGATCCAGCTTCGCGAACTTCTCCGCTGAGGCCGGGTCAATTGCAGCTTCAACCGACTGCGGCTCCATTAGGTTCGTCTCGTGCTGCGAAGACCATAGCACCGCCTGCCCGGCGAAGAAGAGGGCCACCACGGCAGCAAGACTATAGGCCACGACATGGGATTTGAGATGATTCAGCATGGATCAACCCCTTCAGCTGCAAAATTCTCTCTAATGTCACCACATAAAATCAAGGAGACAGTGAGTAGTGTTATCCAGCACCAAAGGCTCACGACAACATGATTGCTGAATTACTTACGGAATTGCGACCCTCATGACGTCCACCACTATGGTGGCCTAGAGAGCGCTAAAATGCAAGCGCTTATGCGTGAAAGCACGTTCAGCCGAACGTGACCGAATACTCATGTCGCCCTAATGGGCCCAACTGATCGTGGTGATGCCATAAGTGGTATCATCGAGGACCTGAAGTGCCGCGGCGTCATGGCCCTGAGTGTCCTGGAGAAGCCGGTTTCCCAGTACCCCGTCTCATTCAATCTATAGTTTGGACGATCAGACCAACCCCTTGACGGCGTTCTCCTACCGCAATATTCTGCGTCAGCGTGCACGGTGCTCTCCTTAGGCGCGGGTGATTGTCATGCAGGGTAAAGACATCTTTTTTGCACTCCTCGGGATATTCATCCTGAGCGTGACGTTCTTCTTCTGTGGGGGAGGGGTGGTTACGTCACCATCTCCGGTCGCATTGAAGAACCCGGCTCCGGTCGCATTGAAGAACCCGGCGGAAATTCCTCCACCGGCTCCGAACATCATTGAGCCACCGCCATCCCGACCACCAGTGCCGCCGGCATCTACGCCGGGGGTGGTGAAAAAGAAGATCGCTGACCTGCTGATAGGCAATCCGATTACGTTCAGAATCAACAGTGCGATCCTTCTACCGGAGGGGAAAACCGTGTTGAATCGCGTGGCCACGATTTTACGCGAGGATCCAACAGCGGCCTTTGAAGTTGGTGGTCATACGGACAATGATGGGCCGGAGCACGCCAATGGAGCGCTCTCGGAACAGCGTGCCAAGGTCGTCGTCGAGTATTTGATTTCACAAGGCATCGCAGCCGAACGGCTGACCCCCAACGGGTATGGAGCCTCCCGACCGATCGCTGAGCGTGCCACCGATGAGGGGCTCCGACACCACCAAAGAATCGAATTTTCCGTCGTAACCCAGGGAGAGCAGCCATGATGTCTGTGCACTGGACATGCTGGCTCTGGACGGTGGTGGGAGCCGGGTTCCTGGGGTGGGGGATCAAGGGCGTGGTGCTGGGACCAGTGATAGACGATAGGCGTCGTGAGGTGGAACGCCTCACGAGTAAGGTCACCAGGCTCACGAATCAACCACCAGAGGTTCGCACGGTTGAGAAGCGGGTTGAGGTCCCGGTCGAACGGGTAGTGGTGAAACGCGTTGAAGTACCGGTGGAAAAGGTTGTCGATCGGCCGATCGACAATCCGGAGCACCTGGCCCGGATCAAGGCGTTGGAAGGCGAGGTCGCCGTGATCGCTGGACTGTTTACGCAGATCGCCCAGCTCAAGACCTTTTCTTCACAGGCTGGGGAGAGGCGTAGCGAAGGGCGGGTGGTGGTGCAGGTCGACAATCCGGAGCACCTGGCTCGGATCAAGGTGTTAGAAGGGGAGATGGCTGTGATTGCCGAGCTTCGCGCGCAGATTGCTGAGCTCCAAGCCGCGTCTTCACGGGCTGGGGAGAAGGTTGTTGAGAAGCAGATCGAGCCTCCCGCTGAACAGAGTGTTGTGCAGAATAGGGACGTGCCGGTTGAAACGATCAGCGAGCCAGCCGGGGATCCGGACCAGGCTGCTGCCGTGGAGCCGTCAGATGCGGGACAAGCGGTCGGGGAGTCGCCCGATGATCTGAAACACATCCGCGGGGTTGGGCCGGGGCTCGAACGGTTCCTGCACAAACGGGGTGTCTTCTGGTTCAGCCAGGTGGCGACCTGGAGCCAGACAGACATCGACAAATTCGAGTTCCTCTTGCCCAACTTTGGGGGGCGCATCCAGCGAGAAAACTGGGTGCAGAGTGCCAAGGTCGAGTACTACAAGAAGTATAAGCAGTGGCTCGGCGATGGCGAGCCTCCGAGTGAGAGCCTCGAGCCTCCCGCTGAACAGAGTGTTGTGCAGAATAGGGACGTGCCGGTTGAAACGATCAGTCAACCGGCCGGGAATCCGGACCAGGCTGCTGCCGTGGAGCCGTCAGATGCGGGACAAGCGGTCGGGGAGTCGCCCGATGATCTGAAACACATCCGCGGGGTTGGGCCGGGGCTCGAACGGTTCCTGCACAAACGGGGTGTCTTCTGGTTCAGCCAGGTGGCGACCTGGAGCCAGACAGACATCGACAAATTCGAGTTCCTCTTGCCCAACTTTGGGGGGCGCATCCAGCGAGAAAACTGGGTGCAGAGTGCCAAGGTCGAGTACTACAAGAAGTATAAGCAGTGGCTCGGCGACGATCAGCCTCCAAGTACAGCACCCGAGACACACTAGAGGAGAGAAAGGGGACAGGTGCTGTCCCCTTTCTCTCCTCTAACCTTATGTTACCCCTAGAGCGGCATGACGGGATGAGGCCGAACGAATGACTCGTTCGGCCCCGTCCCTTGTTCCCCGCGCTCGCGAGGCTTAGTGAATGACGACGTTGCCGCCTCCGATCGGCTGATCGGTGCCGTTGTCATACACCGTGAGGCCCGTGCCCTTGTCCCAAATCTTGATTCGGAACGTGTCGGTGGCGGGCCCGCCTTGGCGGGCACTGTCTTTGCCCGTCAAGAGGAATCCGTAGTCCCCGCTGTCGTTGATCGTGCCGGATCCCTTGAACTGCGCCTGCGGTCCTGCGACGACCAGCCACTCATAGGCGGTGCTGTGGAAGTCGAGGTTGCCGGCGCTGAATGCAAACTGCGTCTGGCCGGTCGGGATTGTCGCGTCCTTCTTGTACTTCGACACGAACCCGAAGTTGGCTTTGCCCTCGGCGTTCGCGCACAGCGCCGTCAGGGTGCAAAAGCCCGGGCTCGATTGAATCCAGCCACCGCCCGTCACAAAGCTCCCCGTAGGGTCATACACGACGAGATAGCTGCAGGCGAACGCGCCGAGGTTGAACTTGGCATCGGGTCCCGCGCACGCACTGGTCGTAGACTCCTGGGGCGAGGCGTCCGGCCGAGAGGCCGACGGCGACCGCGACCTGCACCTGATCGAACCCGCTCGTGGTCGGACAGATCGAGCCCGTGAGGGGCAGCGCACAGGCGCTCGCGTCGCCCTCCCCACTGATCACCACCGTCCCCGTGCTGTCCCGTATTTCGTAGCGCGCCGACACAATCGTCGACCCCCCGGTCGTCCGATCGTCGATCGTCGCCGAGACGACGAGGGGTTGCGTCACCGAGGCCGGATTTGGCGTGGCCACGACGTTCGAGGTGATCGGTCCCTCCTGGTCGGACACCACGTGAAACACATAGGCGGACCCGGCGCTGACTGTGTGACCAGTATCGCCAGGCGCCCCCACGACCACCGTGTCGCCCGCGATCGCCACGGAGGAGCCCAAGCGGTCAAACATTGCGCCATCGGAGGCCCGCAGCGTGGCACTCTCGGTGAGTGTCCCCGTCCAGCCGCCCGCCGACCCCCTGTGTCAGGAAAGATGTCGTGTCTGGGATGTCCCAATCTGGGGGCGAGAGATGAGAGCATCCTGTGGAAATGCGCCGGCAATATTCACGTGAGTTTAAAGAGGCTGTGGTAACCCAACTCCT
>Ga0224505_10001097_pt1 | contig 17694 bp, 14 predicted proteins | sample SF_Jan12_sed_USG_FD_169102 | JGI IMG/M metagenome (GOLD analysis project Ga0224505, IMG submission 169102) | Sediment microbial communities from San Francisco Bay, California, United States - SF_Jan12_sed_USGS_4_1 | ecosystem: Environmental > Aquatic > Marine > Sediment | place: USA: California... | reverse complement strand
GCCATATCGATTTGCGAGAGAGGACGACCGCTCCGGACCAAGTAGATAATTTCGGCGAGGTTCCCGGCCATCCCCGATGTCGCCACAAGTTGCTTGAATTGAGTAAAACGTTTCTTCGATAAGGATTTTTTCAATGCTTGGTCGACCAGATTTTCCAGACGCTGAATCATTTTTTTATCAGGAGAATCCGCCTTGAGGAATTGATCCTTCAACCGGATTGCACCTAATTTGAGGCTTCTCACAAACTTTAATCGCTTTTGCGTGCAAGCCATCAATTCCACGGATCCCCCCCCGATATCCACAATCATGGCAGGAAAACGGGAGAAATCCATACTATTCCTCACACCCAAATAAATCAGGCGTGCCTCTTCCTCCCCGGTGATCACCCGCACCCTGAGACCAAGCTCTTTGCGAACAAGCTTCAAAAAATCTCCGCCGTTTTTTGCCTCTCGCACCGCACTCGTGGCAATGGGAAGAATGGGATCAAATCCTTTATTCTTTGCCAGCATGGAAAACCTTTTCAAGACGGTCAACCCACGGTCCATGGCTTCCGGAGACAGCCGGTGAGAAGTAAACGTCCCATCCCCCAATCTGGCCATTTCCTTGATACGATCGACGATCTTATAGGAAAACCCTTTACCAATTTCGGCTAACACCATGTGAATGGAATTGGTTCCGATATCAATAACCGCAAGCCGTTTCATAGAGCGCAACTCCTTCAAGAATGGATTCGGTTCTACCCTCTCATGACCACAAGAATTCCGTGGTCAATAAAGGCATCGGATTGTTAAGAAGGAAATCTTCAGGAGGGGACACAAAAATCATCGATGATGCTGATACGATACCCCACGCCCCAGTCAGTTTCAATAGTAGAACCTTGATGGCCCAATCGCTGAAGTTTTCGCCGGAGTCGGACCATATGAGAATCCACGGTCCGAACTTTGACAGATACCTGTGATCCCCAAACGCGGTTCAAGAAATTCTGGCGATCCAGAAATACGCCATCGCTACGGAGCAATTGTTCCAATAACCGAAATGCAATTCGTGTGAGAAGGACTGCCTCTGCTCGAAAGGCGACTCGAAAGGTTTGTGGATCAAGAACAAGATCCCTCATACGATCACGTGACACTATCGGATAATCTGGTTATTCCCCCATTCACAAACCTGGGTCAGGCCTGAAAATTCGCACTTGAGATTCCAGCCTCCGAACCACAGTATCTGACAAACATTTCCTAACCATTATGGGAATGTTACAAATCGGTAAATCTCACCCGATTGCCTTGGAGAAGACTTCGAAACACTGGAGGAATTCTTAGGATGAATGTCCGATACAGAACGCCGGAAATGACCCCCGGCAAGAGAATCCCTGCCGGCAAAACCAGAATAACTTTAGAAGGAGAGTTCCCGGGCAAGATGCTGCACGAGCGAACGGTTCCCAAAAACGGCATCAACTTTTCCGGACACACTCGAGGGACGAAGCACCGCAGCCCCCCCGGCCTCCTCAATTAACACCTGGGTAGCCAGAATATCCCACGGGTTCAAGGCTGGATCCACCATCGCACCAAGAGCTCCACTGACCACGAGGCCGTGGCCAAAACAATCCGTATACCCCCGCACATACCCGGACATGGCTAACAGTTGATGATAATCCGCCTCCCGATTTGCACTCGAAAACTGAGCAAAATCACCCACCCCGATAATAGCGTTTTCGATGGGAAGGCCTTCAGGAAGGTGCAAGGCCTTTCCTTGACAGGAGGCCCCTTGCCCCCTGGCCGCGGCATAGGTATGCCCGAGCATTGGAAGATGTATGACTCCGAGGACAGGAACGTTTTCCCGGGTGTCCACCAGGGCGATAATGGTGCCGAATAACGGAATCCCATGGATAAAGGATCGTGTTCCATCAATCGGATCCACGGTCCATTGCCATCGGGTTCCCGTCCCCTGTAACCCTTCTTCCTCACCGAGAATATCAAGTGGCCCAATCTGAGCATTGGCAAGCAAGCGAGAACGGATGAGAGCTTCGCCCTCTTGATCGGCTTGAGTCACGGGTGAACCATCGCGTTTTTCCCGGATACAGAGATCCTGTTTCTCAAAATGGGCTCGAATCGGAACTGCCGCAGCGTGGGCCGCATCGACAGCCGTTTGTAATAATTGAGTCAGTTGAGTATTCGTCAAGCCTTCATACATCAATGATTCTCCTGCGGTTTCTGTAACCCCCGTTTTCCCTCTGGTAGTATACTGAACTTCCGGTTTTGGTGACACCGTTTCTCTCGAATCCTGGTTCACAAGATGGTTGGTATCAGCCACCTTCGGACATGATCGAACATCGTGTCCAAAATGGCTCACCGGATATAGAGACCCGTCTCCCGAAGATCAAGCGCGCGCCAGAAGAGCGCGCCGTGCAACAGAGTCGATCACCGGGACACGCAGGTGGTCTCATAGGGCAACGCAGAAGATGTCACGCTATTTTTCATTTAAAAACAAATAGTTGCACGAAAAATCTCACAATTTGGGATCCGTTCCGGTAAAATGAGATCTTTTCTTTGCTTTTCAACAGCTTTCTGAGAAAGTAGCATTTTCTTGTGGTTTTGATCTCAACACAATCCTGTGAAAATTTCATTCAAGCGACCCGCGGCACACTGCATATGACTGGATAAATGTTTCATGCCATGGAAAATTCAGCAAACCGTTGAAGAGGAAAATACATTTCGTATTCCCCCCCGCTTTCAATTACCTCCAGACATGGGGGAGCCAATCCCCCCCCGCGTGTTCACCTCCACATATTTTGACACCCAGCATCATCGACTCGGTCGATTGGGCCTGACGCTCCGAAAACGCGTTGAAGGTTTTCACGCGGTCTGGCAATTAAAAATTCCGAGCGGTGCTGTTCGCCTGGAACTGGAGATTGATTCCGGCAGTCGCAGCATTCCATGGGAATTTCAGGACGTATTAACGGCTTTTTTCAGAAAGCAGGAGGCCGTTCAACTCGGGAAACTTCGGACAAAGAGAAAAGGGGTACGCATCCAGAAAGACAGCCAGATCATAGCTGAAGTTGTCCAAGATTCCGTCGCTCTCATTCAAGACAAAAAGGTTATCCACACATTCCAGGAATTAGAGGTTGAATTACAAGAAGGCACAGCCGCTCAACTCAAGCCTATCCGCAAGATCTTGCTTCATGCCGGGGCAGAGGAGAAACCATTACAACCCAAGATTTTTCAGGCTCTACAACTTCCTTATCCCCTTTCCCTCGAGGTAAGTGATTCTTCAGCGCCACCGACCGAACATATTCGAGAAAGGCTTCATTCCCAATATTTTCAGATGTTACAACATGACCCCGGCACCCGATTGGGTCGGGATAGTGAAGCACTCCATCAAATGCGAGTCGCAACGCGGCGCATGAGAGCCATTCTTCGAGCCGTGCGTTCATTTCTCGCGCCGGAATGGACAGAGCATGTCCGCCAGGAGCTGGGCTGGGTTGGCTCTTTGTTGGGGGAGGTCAGGGATTGGGATGTCCTTTTAGAATCATTTCGTCAAAATTTTCATGACCTCTCCTCACAAGAACAGCGTTCATTTCAATCGATTCTCAACAAATTTGAAGATCAGAGGTCTATAGCCCGTGCCAAGCTTCTTGAGGGATTACGTAGCGACCGTTATCTTCACCTCCTGAATCATTTTGAGGATTCACTGACCCATTTACCATTTCAGCCGTCTCCGCTCACAATTACGGAATTAGCGAGAAAAGCCTTCCACAAAGTTCAGGATTTTGTGAATACGTCAAACCGCCTTTTCCCAAAATCTGAACTGCATCGCACTCGAATACTCTTAAAAAGAGCCCGATATGCGATTGAGCTCGCTGAGCCCTTGCTCGGGAAGCGTGCCAAACGGTTCCTTCAGCAAGCGAAACACACGCAGGATCTGCTGGGGCAACATCAAGATGCAGTGGTTGCTGAGCAACGGCTCCTCGCCCTCAAACAACACTCCCGGGGAACCGGCATAGCCTATGTCACCGGACTGATGGTTGAACGGTTACGAAACCAGCAATCTCAGGCGTATCAGAAAATCCCTGAACAATGGAAAAAGCTTGAAAAACAAGGGAAAAAACTATAAAAACTTCTACCGTAGCCTCCTTGAATCCGCTGACGTTTTCCTATATCTGTTTTATTCAATAGATGATGGTGGGCCTCGATAACCGCAATCAGGTAGAATGTCCCTTCATACTTCATAGGCATGAGAGGAGACCTGGTCATGACTAATCAGACAAAACCGGCAACACCCAATACACCTGAAGTCATCAAGAATCTTGATGACCCCAAGCTGTATCTGAACCGGGAACTGAGCTGGCTGGAGTTCAATAAACGGGTTCTGGAAGAGGCGGAAGACCCTGCCCATCCCTTACTGGAACGGGTGAAATTTCTTTCTATTTTCTTTAATAATCTTGACGAATTTTTCATGATCCGGATTTCCGGACTGCGCGAACAATTGTCCAGCGGGGTATTGGAAGCGGCACTGGATGGGATGAGCCCTTCGGATCAATTGGGGCAAATCCGGGAGGCTCTTCTCAAGAGCTTTGCCCGCGTAAGCCGGTGCTGGCAGGATGACCTGTTTACCCGGCTGGTGGATGCGGGCATCCGCATTCTCCCCTATCAAGACATCAAACCGAAACAACGGGCTCTCCTCCGGCGATATTTCAGGAAGGAAATTTTTCCCGCTCTGACGCCTTTGGCCTTCGACCCCAGTCATCCCTTTCCCCATATATCCAACCTCACGGTCAATCTGGCCGTCGTGGCCAAAGACCCTGAGCGTGGAGAATGCTTTGCCCGCATTAAAGTTCCATCCCTTTTCCCGCGGCTTGTCAGGATTCCGGACGAATCGCAGGTTTCCGACGATCAACAATTGGGGTTGGGATCGGGACAGGAAAGTACAAATTTTGTCTGGCTGGAGGACATCATTGCCGCCAATCTGGATTTGTTATTTCCGGGTCTCACCATTCAAGCCTCCTATTATTTTCGAATCACCAGGGACGCGGATTTTGAAATCGAAGAAGATGAAGCCGGCGACCTGCTGTCTGCCATTGAAGAACAAATTGATCTGCGACAATTTGGTTCGGTGGTACGCTTGGAACTGGACCGGCATATGCCGGATTCCATCAAAGATATTCTTATCAGAAATCTCAAATTAGCTCCCTATCAAGTCTACACCTATGATTTCCGCCTTGGCCTTTCAAGTTTACTTGAACTCACGTCGATTGATCGCCCGGATTTGAAATTTTCACCACATTACCCCAACATTCTGCACGACCCCACCTCAAAGGAATCACTGTTCTCACTCATCAGACGCGAAGACATTTTCCTCCATCATCCATACGATAGTTTTTCACCCGTCGTCGACTTTATTCGACAAGCCGCTCTGGACCCGCAGGTGTTAGCCATCAAACAAACCCTCTATCGAGTGGGCATCAACTCGCCTGTGGTCGATGCCCTCATGGAAGCCCGCCAAAACGAGAAGCAGGTGGCGGTGCTCCTGGAACTCAAAGCCCGATTTGACGAAGAAAACAATATTGAATGGGCAAGAAAATTAGAAGATGAAGGGGTGCATGTGGTCTATGGCGTCTTAGGACTCAAAACGCATGCAAAAGTCTGCATGGTCGTCCGCCGGGAATCCGATGGCATTCGTCGGTATCTTCATCTCGGCACAGGCAATTACAACCCCACCACCAGCAAGTTCTATACGGACTTTAGTTTCTTCACCTGTGATCCGGTGTTGGGAGAGGATGTCACGGATCTCTTCAATGCCCTGACGGGATATTCTAAAAAAGACTCTTACGAAAAATTACTCGTAGCCCCTGTCGGCATTCGAGAGCACATCATCAAACGAATCGATCGCGAAATTTCCCGACAGCAGGAACATGGAGATGGCTATCTGGCATTCAAGATGAATTCACTCGTTGACAAGGCCTGCATTCAGGCCTTGTATCGAGCCTCCCAGGCAGGAGTGAAGATTGATTTATTGGTGCGCGGGATGTGCGGACTTCGCCCGGGAATACCAGGCCTCAGTCAGACGATTACCGTCACCTCTCTGGTGGGGCGATTTCTTGAACATTCCCGCTGTTTGTATTTTCGCAATGGCGGAAACGATGAATTATTTTTGGGAAGCGCGGATCTCATGCCCCGTAATATGGACCGGCGTGTAGAAATCCTCTTTCCAATTGAGAATCCCAAGCTGCGAGCCTTCATTCTTGAAACCGTCTTACGTCCCTATCTGAAAGACAACGTGCAAGCCCGGCAACTCCAAGCCGATGGAACGTACACCCGCCTCAAACCTGTAGCAGACGAAGCGCCCTTTCAGGCTCAAGATTGGTTTATCGCAAACTGGAAAGGAAAAAACACAAAGACTCCTTCACCCTAAAAACCTTGAAAGGCAACCCATTTTATCATTGCATCCTGTCGCGATGAGCTCCTCACCTCATTGGGAACCCTAAAACCAATCTTCAGAACGAAACACGGCTTCCAGCTCCCTCAACGGGCATGCCTCTTCATCATGAGCGGAATTCCACTCCAGGCCACAACTATTGCACTGCCTTAGAGAACCCTACCCGAACTGACCTGACGCAAAGGATTGACCACTTTTGCAGTCACTTCACCCCCACTGGACTTTGACCATAGGCTCCCTTTCTTTTTCCTGGATACTTTTTCCCTCAGGCCCTCGAGTGACATTTCTGGGAACTGATCCTGGCCCCCATCATCAGAAAATTTATATGTGTTCGGCATTCAACACACCGTGGACGCTCTCGTGGCGGGTCATCATTTCCCAAGGATTCCATAGCAACATGATCCCCATCGATCGGATCTGCCTTGCATTCCTGCAGGAACATCAGAAGTCACTGTGCATCCGATTCGAGAAAACCGCCTGGCTCCCTTATGCCGAAACAGGTTGAAATCTCTCCTGAAACAATATTTCCTGCTGAAGTTCCACACAAGAAAATGAATCCTGCCCACTACCCACTCGAGAGGGAACATTTCGACCCATGAACGCCATCGCCTCTTGGATGCGCTCGGGCCTACCCCAATCGCTCCAATAGACTCCTGTCAGTTCCATCATGGTTAGTTGCCGAGGAATCAGGGATAACAGATCGCTGGAGAAATTTCTCGTGGGCATTGTTCGATAGAGATTATTCAATATGAGATGTTCGCTCGAAGTTCCAATTCCACCCGCATGTTTCTCCAGAAGCACAACAACCTCAGGAATACACTGACGGCCTGCTTCCCATAAAGTTTGAACGTTGGCGATGACCACCAAGGTATTCCACTGGCCTCCTTCCAAGCTGATTTCCGCCAACTGAGCATCCTGTGGTTTCTCCACAAATCTTCGCACCTCCCTGACCTGACATCCTCCATGATGAGGAAACAGCGCCCCTGGAATGACCCACCCGTAATCCTTTTCTCGTGACTGAGGAGGAACGGTCAACAACGCCATTCGCTGTGGTGCATTGTGGACCAATGCCGCGGCTTCCCGGATCAATTGAATCAGAGGATCGGCCGGAAAAACGAAATGATCGGCCTACCACAGGACCACGGCGGCATTGGGATCATGCGATCAAATAGAGGATAATGGCAGGAAGACTCCTGGTCCGGCTCCGCGATTCTCAGGCTGCCAGACCACCCGGCCAAGGGATTCCTGAATCAATTGGGTCCGCACGTAGCCTCAATGAGATAGATCCATCACCGTCACGACCTGTTGGGCAGGACAGAGCACTTTCGCCCGTTTCCACGTATGTTGAATCATCGATTGCTTACCCATAAACGCACAATATTGTTTTGGTCGATAGGCACCGAACCATTGTCCGGTGAATGTGCACGAAGCCGCTCTCCATGTCCTCCTGCCAATACCAGAGACCACAGTGAACCGGAATTCCCGGGAAACCCCTTGGTTGACAGTTCTTTCGAACAACGACGGGAACCCCCACAAGTGTCAATCCATTTTTGCATGGCATTCTCCTTCCGCATGCGCTGGTGTATGGTTGCTTACTTCCATACGAATACGGTACGCCGGAGACATGACACCCGTCTCACAGACAGGTAAATTTGGAGTTACAGAATGCTCAGAGGCGGGAGGGAAAACAAGAATCGAAGAGAACGGGAAGAAATCAGCGTGTACACGAATCCTGATTCATTTTGGAATGGTATGGCGGATGATTTTTCCCTCCACCATATAGACGACCAATTCCGCCACATTCGTGGCATGATCGGCAATCCGCTCAATGTATTTAGAGATAAATGACAGCCGGATGGCACGTGAAATCGTTTGAGGATTCTCAATCATAAATGAGAGGAGTTCGCGAAATATTTGCTCATTCAAGTCATCGACATAGTCATCCTCGTTAAGAACCTGTCTGGCGAGAACCGAATCCCCTCTCACAAATGCATCCAGGGCTTCTCCCACCATCTTGATGGCGCGCACAGCCATGAGCGGAATATCGATATACGGCTTCAGTTGGGGTTCGGCATGAAGTTCAATGGCCCGCTCACAGATATTTTCGGCCAAATCGCTCATCCGCTCCAATTCCGTGGAAATTTTCATTGCCGTCGTGATAAATCGAAGATCCCTGGCCGCCGGTTGGTGAAGAGCCATCAATTCCAGACAGAGTTCGTCAATTTCCACATCCATCGTATTCACCTGGCGATCATTCTTAATGACCTGGTTGGCCACGAGATCATCACGATCCACGAGAGCGGTGAGCGCTTGACGAATTTGTCCTTCAACAAGAGCACCCATCCGCAAAATCCTCTGCTTGAGATCTTCCAACTCATCATCAAAATGTCGCTTCATAGTTATCCTTTTTTCTTTGGGGCAGGGGATCACCCGAATCGGCCGGTCACATAATCTTCTGTCCGGGAATCGTTGGGATTGGTGAAAATTTTCTTGGTGTCATCGAACTCGATCAATTCGCCCAATAAGAAAAAGCCCGTCAAATCTGAAACGCGAGCGGCCTGCTGCATGTTATGTGTCACAATCACGACCGTGAGACGCTCTTTCAACGTATGCAGGAGTTCTTCAATACGCCCGGTGGAGATCGGATCCAATGCCGAACACGGTTCATCCAGCAACAGGACTTCGGGATTGACGGCCAGTGCCCTCGCAATGCACAGACGCTGCTGTTGCCCTCCGGACAATCCCAAGGCACTGGCATGCAACCGATCCTTCACTTCTTCCCACAACCCCGCTCCTTTAAGGCTTTCTTCAACGATGGTATCCAGAATGGTCCGTTTGCGAATTTTCTGTAACTGAGGGCCATACGCCACATTCTGCCAGACGGTTTTCGGGAAAGGATTGATTTTTTGGAACACCATGCCGACCCGCGTTCGAAGATCGGTCGCATCGACTTCAGGACGATAAATATTTTCTCCATCCAAAAGAATCGTCCCTTCAACCCTGGTCCCATCCACAAGATCATTCAGACGATTCAAGCAGCGCAAAAGAGTTGATTTCCCGCAGCCTGAAGGCCCGATAAATGCCGTCACCTTATTTGCAGGAACGGTCATATTGACCCCTTTGAGAGCCTGAACCGTTCCGTAGTAAAAATTCATGTCTTGGATAAGAATTTTCGTGGGCATATCCGCACATGGATGCGTCGCCGTTTGTGATTCTGAAACAGTCTTCTTCACAGAATTCGTCTGCCTCGTTTCAACAATTACTCTTAAAGACTTTGCACCCGGGGCCTTGGCCGGAGGCACGGCTTTTTCTAAAGAATTCCGGGCAATTTCCATTGTTGGACCTCATTACAAACGATTATACCTCGTTTACACCGAAGAGCCAGCGTATCGCTTCCGCATCCGGGTTCGAAGCGCAATCGCCGTCATGTTCAAGAGAAGAACGACAAGAACCAGAATCAAGGTCGTCACATAGACCATGGGTTTTGCCGCCTCCACATTAGGGGATTGAAATCCCACATCATAGATATGAAAGCCCAAATGCATGAATTTCCGATCAAGATGCACATAGGGGAACAGGCTATCAACCGGCAACGCGGGGGCAAGTTTGACCACCCCCGTCAACATGAGCGGGGCCACTTCCCCTGTGGCCCTGGACACCGCTAAAATCAGCCCGGTTAAAATTCCCGGCATGGCGCAAGGCAACACCACCCTGATCAATGATTCCAATTTTGTTGCGCCCAGCCCCAACGACCCTTCCCGGTATTCTCTGGGAACGGCTGATAAGCCTTCTTCCGTCGCCACAATCACCACAGGCACGGTCATAAGGGCCAAGGTGAGAGAGGCCCATAACAGCCCCCCCGTCCCAAAAGTCGGATTAGGCAACGAGGCTGAAAAAAATAATTGGTCGATGCTTCCTCCCACCGCATACACAAAAAATCCCAGACCAAAGACTCCAAAAACAATAGATGGTACCCCTGCGAGATTATTGACGGCAATCCGGATCATTCTGGTCAACAAGCCTTGCTTGGCATATTCTTTTAGATAGACGGCTGCCAGGACCCCAAACGGCACGACGACGACACTCATAATCAACACCATCATGACGGTGCCAAAAATAGCCGGGAAGATGCCACCTTCGGTATTCGCTTCCCGAGGCTCTTCCGTCATCACACCCCAAAAATTAGCGGCATACATCCAGATTTTGGCCCAGACGCTCATCTGATTCGGCCGCCAGGCCTTCACAATACCGCCAACCGGGAACGATTTTTCCTTCCCTGCCACATCGATGAGCGTCACCCGATACCGGTTTAATTGCTCATACAGCCCCACCAATCGTTGGGTTTGCTGCTGATAGGCCGCTTCCCTTGTTTGAATATCTTGTTGAAGAGAAGCTGCGGAGTCCCGGGAAAGATTTTCTCCCTTCAATTCCAATTCCTTGAGGTTCAGGCGAGCCCGCTCGATCTCATAGTTGATGGCTCCAATGACATCGCGTTCAATGTAATGAATCTCCTCGTGAATAGACTCCGTTTGCTCAAGCAATGGATAGAAGGCGTTCCAAGCCTCTTCCCGACTCTGAGCCAGGCGCGCGTCCCCCTCCCACACCTCGCTGATCCAGCCATAAAAGTTCCCCCATTCCCGTCGTTCAAAGGCAACGACATCATGAGGCCAAGCACGCTGGTCAATACTTTCTTCATCAATCCACCGGAAATCCAATCCGTACAGATCCCGATTGCCCACCTTCAATTGAATACGAGTCTGCCCTTCCGGAAATTCCGTGCTCACCGTCCCTGGAATGCGCTGAGTGTCCACCATTTCCCCGAGCACCATGGTGCCATCTTTCAGCGTAAGCTGCACAAGATCTTTCGGCCAAAAATAGCCCATCCCATTGATGAAAATTAACGTCAGAAGACCGCCGATCAGCAGTAAGGAACAGGCCAAGGCTCCACCTGACAACCAAATAAACAAGGAGCCTGATGCAAAAAACCGTTTAAGAAATGCCATCGCAGGTATACTTAAAATTGAGAATATTTTTGCCGGAGCCGTTGCCGGACCATTTCCGCGATCGTATTAATCGTAAACGTAAATCCAAACAAAATCAGACCAGACAGAAACAGCACGCGATACAAGGTTCCCCCATGAGGCGCTTCCGGCATTTCTACGGCAATGTTGGCCGACAGGGTACGAAACCCGTTAAACATACTCCAATCCATAATCGGGGTATTCCCAGTGGCCATCAACACGATCATGGTCTCCCCTATCGCACGCCCAAACCCGATCATCAACGCCGAGAAGATTCCCGGACTGGCCGAAATAAGCACCAACCGCGTCAAAGTTTGCCACCTCGTCGCTCCCAGGGCCAGGGATCCTGCGACGAGATGCCGGGGAACATTGGCAATGGCATCTTCCGAAATACTAAAAATAATTGGAATAACCGCAAAGCCCATTGCGAAGCTAATCACAATGGCGTTTCGCTGATCATAGGTTAATCCTAAATTTTGAAGCATCCACTGTTTGAAATTTCCCCCGAACAGCCAGCCCTCGATTGAATGATTGGCCATCAAACAGCCTCCAACCGTTAGAACGATGGCGACCATCATGACAACCAGATCAAGCCCATACGCATCCATGCGTTTCACCCGAATGGGGAGAAATTGCCACAGCAAACAACATCCAGCAATGACAAGAGGGAGGAATCCCAAAATCGCCACCACAGCGGGAAAAATTTTCTCTAACAGAGGAGCAAACCAGAGACCCGCAAGAAATCCCAACACGACAGACGGTAGGGCTGCCATAATTTCAAGGGACGGCTTGACAATGGCACGAAGGTGAGGATGCATAAACATGGCGGTATAAATTGCCCCCATGACCGCAAGAGGTATCGCCAAAATCATCGCATAAATCGTTCCCTTCAACGTCCCGAACATAAGGGGCATAAGTCCCAATTTTGGCTCAAACTCATCCGAACCGCTGGAGGATTGCCAAATCATATCCGGATGGTCATAGCCTTCATAGGTCACCGGAAAGAACAGGGATTTGAAGGTCACCTCAGGATGGGGATTATGAATGGTAAAAGTCTGGAGTGTGCCATCCTCTCCCAACCACACGGCACCATCGGCCTTTGGGGCATATCGCAGGGATGCAATGGCTTTCCCCTTTCCTTCGATTTCTAAAATTGTTTCTCCCGTTGTGGAATAATGCAGAAACACGATTCCCTGATCGTCAGCGGTTAAAAACCCTTTATCCCGTTGAGAAATTGAGAGATTCCTCACCGGCCCGGCGTGAGATCTGAAGGCATGCACCTTTCTCAACACTTCACCGGCCTGGGCCGACTGATCGGCTGAGAACACCCACGTACTCACGCTTCCGGACTTGGTACCAACCGCCAGTGTTCGTTCACCCAACAAATACGAAAGAACAGTCACGGCATCCCCAACCTCACCTACAGCCACGGATTGAGGCAGGGCATCAAATCCCTGCCGTTGCCATTCCCAGGCGAGAAGATGGCCATCGTCAGTACCCGCCACCAATCGTTTCCCAACACTATCCAGCGCCAAGTTCATGAGATGAACCTGAGGCGGAACAGCTAACCGATGCGTGGCCACTTTCACCTCATCCGAAAAGGAAAACTCCCCTGGTAGCTCAATCCTGGTCACCCAGAGTTCACCGCTTTCGTTGAGAGCGGCCACCGTTTGAAATTCATCACGCCGGTCAACATGAGCATGAAGAATGACCCCCGTTCCCTTAGGAACCACCTGGACTGGATCATTGACCTTCACACTCGGGATAATCGTTCGTTGGCCTCCTTGAAAATCAGAGCGATAGAGGACCTGTACCGGATAGACGAGTCCCCGGTCTGTCCCGATACTCAGAGTATTGCCTTTTAACCCGACACGGACAACAGAGTTCGGCTCACCTTCTACCGGCAACGCCCCTCCTACCTCAGCCATGAGAATGCCACCGGGTAAGGGGAAAAATTGCAGGTGCTTGCCTTCCAGAACAAATGGCACTTCCCGATATTCATCAATTCCCACTATCAGGTGAGTCCGATTTGCTGCCGGAGTCTCTGTGAGAGCCACAGGCACAGTCAGCTCCGGAGAGGCAGTCGCGGGTTGAAACAAAGGAACCACTTCCCATACCAGATACACAAAAATCCCGAGAATACTGACTATGGTCGCGAGGCCTCCTGTTCCGACGACGTACTTCGCCGAACGATCCAGGAGATGACGAATCCGTCTTTGGGCAGCATGACGGGAAACGGGCGTCAACGAACTTTTTGGAGAGGCCAGGGAAGGAGAGGAAATGGGAGGGATACCGGATTGAGCCATGGGAGGGATAATCGGGAGACAGGGAAAAGATCAGAAAACCTGCCCTCCCCAGAGAGTGCCTGGGGAGGGACATGGATTTTCCTTATGTCTTCCTATTTAAGATGCTCCGACTGTTTGCTGATAAGCTTTTCGGACATGGGGAAATAGCCGTCTTTAATGACGACCATCTGCCCTTCCCGGCTATATACATATTTCAAGAATTCCCGAACAATGGGCGACAACGGTTGGTTGGGAGTTTTATTCACATACACAAACAAATACCGAGATAAGGGATACCCTCCACTGGCGGCATTTTCGTAGGTAGGCTCCACAAACTCCTGCCCTGCCTTCATGGAGAGAGGAAGAGCTCGAACACCTGACGTTTTATATCCAATACCGCTATATCCGATACCCGCCTGGTCTTCGGTCACACCTTGCACCACAGAGGCCGAACCGGGTTGTTCCTTTACTTCATCTTTATAATCGCCATTCTCCAGCACAACTTCTTTAAAAAACCCATAGGTTCCCGAGGCGGAATTCCGGCCATAGATACTGATCGGCGTATCGGCGAACATTCCGGTTAAGCCCAATTGCCCCCAACTGGTAATATTTTCCTTATATCCATGCCGGCGGGTCTTGGAAAACACGGCATCGACTTGTTCAACCGTCAACCCTTGAATGGGATTATCTTTATTGACATAAACGGCCAATGCATCCACAGCCACGGGAAAGGCGGTGGGTTTATAGCCGAACTTGGCATCAAAAGCATCGATTTCTTTCCCCTTCATCTTACGAGACATGGGTCCCAACTGCGCCGTCCCTTCGATAAGTGCAGGAGGAGCTGTGCTGGACCCTTTTCCCTCAATCTGAATTTTGACGTTGGGATATTGCTTCCGAAATCCTTCGGCCCACAGAGTCATAAGATTATTCAGAGTATCCGAGCCAATACTATTGAGGTTGCCAGAAATTCCGCTCACTTTGGCATAACCCGCCCAATTCGGATCTTCCATCTCCTCCTTGGCCCAGACCGTAGAAACCCCAAGCATTGCGCTTCCGATCCAGCCCAATAATAGCCCTATGCCCATGCCCAACACCCACATTTGCCTTCGTTTCTGACTGCGTTTCATCAAATTTGTCTCCTCATGTGAATGAATAGTGTAGGTCCAACAGGTTTCTTCTATGTAACGCCTATGTTACGAACGTGTTAAATAGACATCCACCGATCTGCCGGGTTTGACGGAACATGACTGGCCAGAACATCTCTCACCGGTTTCGTTTTGCGATGAGTGAAGAGCACGGACTTCAAATTGAAATTCCTTTTGGCACAAGATCTCCGGCCCTTCATGCAGACATTGACCAAGGATGGAAAACAGGTGCCCCCCCGTATCCATGGCAGATGATGCAGGAGTTCTTCAATTGTGCCCGAAGGACTGGCGGAAATCACGGCTCATACCGCTTCACAATCTTCCCGTTCAACAAGAATCTGGGATTTCCATTCCTTGCTACTCGGCGTCATGGCCCCTCCTCCGGTCGTCGTCCAATGTTGAGACAGTTCCAGGCTCGGCAATCTGGTTATCCAATCGTCAACAGGATCCTAGCGAAGGACTGTTTCACCGCTGTGTGTTTTGGGTTACAGCTATGTAACATTTTTAAAGATTGAGAGAGGAACAGCCAAAGCGATGTGGCTACTGAAGAAGGACCGGGGAACCTTACAAACGGTGGCTTGAAAGATTTGGCGGGGAAACAGGCAAAATCACTTCCACGGTGGTGCCTTTTCCCAATTCACTCTGTATGCGGAGTTTGCCATCGAGCAGTTGGAGCAAATGCTTGACGATGGAGAGCCCAAGGCCCGTCCCACCTTCCGCACGGGACCGCGCCCGGTCCACCCGGTAAAATCGTTCGGTAATTCTCGGAAGATCCGTCGAAGGAATGCCCTGGCCTGTATCTTTGACCTGAAGCGAGATCCGCTCATCTCCAAAAGGTATAGCTTGAAACGCAATGGTGCCTCCGGCAGGCGTGTATTTAATCGCATTGTCCACTAAATTCACCAGAATCTGAATCAACCGGTCCCGATCCACCCAGGCACGGATTTCCTCACCAATCGTATTGGCAATCTTAAGATTTTTTTTCGAGAGTTGGTGCTGAAACATCTCACTCACATCCTTCGCCACCTCACACAGCAACACCGATTCACTGCGTAACACCACTTTACCTGATTCAATTTCCGAGAGGCTTCGTAAATCTTCCACCAACCGGCTGAGCCGCTCGGCATGCTGGTGGGCAATATGCACGAACTTCCGGTTGTTCGGAGTTTCCAATGATGGCTCATCCACGAGGGTTTCCAAATATCCGACAATGGCCGTGAGGGGAGTGCGCAGTTCATGGGAGACGTTCTCAATAAACTCAGCCCGCACCTGCTCCAACCGCCGCAATTCGGTAACATCGTGCAACACCAGCACACTCCCCTTCTTCTGGTTGGGAAAGGGAAAGGGCAGCGCATACACCTCTAACACCATGGAGGCGGGGGAATACAATTCAACCTCCGCACGCCGTCGCTCATGCCACGCTAATTGCTGACAGCCTTCGACCAGAGCTGCCAGCTCTTGATTCCTGATGATCTCCCACACCGACCGTCCTTGGCTCGCATAGGCATCGAATCCCAGTATCCGGTGGGCGCTGGGATTGGTGAACAACACCTTCCCCTTGGGATCGAACGCCACCACCCCTTCCACCAGATTTTCCATAATGGCAATAATTTTTGTTCGTTCCTCCTCAAGACTGGCCATCCGTTTGTTGACGTCCGCCACCATGCGCTGAATGTGAGATCCCAATACATCAGGTTCCATCTCAAGAGGCCCACGCGACTCATTAAGCCCGCTCAGCTGTTGGAGTTGGCGAATTCCCGACATGACATCTTCCTGGTTCATTCTCGTCTGCCCCAAAGTGTTTCGGGTCATCAAGACAGCCGCGCCAACGAGACCAGCTCCCATCAATCCCAAGACCCAAAAGGGCCACTCCCAGGCCACACCTCCGCCAACAACGACCATCGCCGCTACCATCCAGCACACCAGGACCAGAGAAGGATTACACATAGGCCCGAAAGACTCTCATCATTTTTGTCTTAGACCGACTCCACATCAAAACGATAGCCAACACCTTTGACGGTCACAATTCTCTTGTGTTCTTTCCCCAGCTTTTCCCGGAGTCGTCGAATGTGCACATCCACCGTCCGCGATTCAATATCCACGGCATTGGAATAGCCCCAGACGGTTTCTAATATCTGATCACGATTCAGCACCCGGCCATTTGCCCTCATCAACGCACATAGCAGATCGAATTCCTTGACCGTCAACACCACAACGGCTCCTTCCACCGCAACCTGATGCTTCCCTTCATCGACTTCCAGTGTGCCGACCCGTTTGATCGATGGCGTTTCCTGGCCTTGTCCCCGCCGCAACACCGCTTTCACCCTGGCAACCAATTCCCTTGGACTAAAGGGTTTCACCATATAGTCATCGGCACCCATTTCCAAACCCACAATCCGGTCCACTTCTTCCGCTTTCGCCGTGAGCATAATGATGGCCATCGAGGACGTCTTGGGGTCCTTTCTTAACTTTCGGCAGACCTCCAACCCGTCCAAACCCGGCAACATCAGGTCCAAGACCACAAGATCGGGGGTGCTCTCTTTCGCCACCCGCAAAGCCGTTTCCCCATCACGCGCCTCTAGACACTTCAGCCCTTCCTTTTCCAAATGATACTTGACCAATTCCACCAAATCTTTTTCATCATCGACGACTAACACGGTTGCAGCCATAGTGAATTCTCCTCAGCAATCATCCTCAGTCTGCCTGAGCTTCAGCAGGCACCTGAGTGTTTGGGTCATAATGTTCAAAGTAACGTTTGATAGCCGCCATGGCATAGCAATCATCCTCGTTATATTCCAATATTCGATTCAGCAG
>Ga0224505_10001095_pt1 | contig 17700 bp, 16 predicted proteins | sample SF_Jan12_sed_USG_FD_169102 | JGI IMG/M metagenome (GOLD analysis project Ga0224505, IMG submission 169102) | Sediment microbial communities from San Francisco Bay, California, United States - SF_Jan12_sed_USGS_4_1 | ecosystem: Environmental > Aquatic > Marine > Sediment | place: USA: California... | reverse complement strand
GACGAACCTGCTTGGTGTCTTCGCCCCGTCCTCAGTGAAAAAGAGTGACACTTTGCGCGCGCCCCTCACCAGCACGGAGAAGTAGTACTCTGCAATTCTGTCACGTTCCCGATAGGTCGGCAGACCGAGTGTCCTCCGTACCAGATTCGGGACAAGGGAATAACGTCCGGATTCCCCCGGAATCAGATCATCGTTCGTATTCAGCACGAACACCCTGTCAAACTGAAGATTCCGTGTTTCCAGAAGCCCCAGCACCTGAACGCCGCGGAGGGGAGTCCCCGGCAGAGGAACCCTTCCGGAAAGCAGACAGTCTCGGATGATCCGGAACACGGAAGCCCGGTCACCGATTGCTCTTTCAGCAAGGAGCGAGTCTCTGACCTCCGCAAGCGAGGCGATGACGGATTCGAGGGAGAGGTCAAAAAAGAGCTCTTTGCGCGCTGTGCTTGCATCCGCTATGAACGTGAGAATGTCGATACATCGTGATGCACACTGTCCGACGGACGACACCGTGGTCAACGGAAGAAGGAGACTCTCATGGATCATATGAAGGTGGTCGTGCAGCCTCGCCGGAGTCGCCTTCTCATCACCCGTCGCACCGGAGACAGTCGTAAACAGTCTCTCCTGAGATTCCAGATATTCCGGCGAGAAGAACGGTGGCAGTTTGTCCTGAAGACAGAGGTCCTCAATCGTGTGGAACAACTGCCTGGTAATGTGGGGCTTCCCGTCGAAGAGAATGTTTTTCGAATAAGGATGAAGAAAGCAGCGAAGATACTCCGATGCAGGAAGGTTGTTCTCATATGATGAGGTCACCAGGTCCATCAGCGATGTCAGAAAGCCGACGAGCGGCGTCCTCGCGTGCGGATACCCGACCGAAATGTTGAAACCTCCATCAAGCATCGACAGCGAGTGGTGAACAAGGGCCGGAAGGATGGAAGGGTCCGGAACGACAATCACCGTGCTGTGATCGATTTCATCTTCCTTCGCTATCGAATCTGCCAGCAACCCGGCCAGTCCGAAGATCTCTCCGTGGGAATCGGGAGCTGCATGATATGAAATCACCGGCTGGGCCCGATCACTTCCTTTTTCCATGACCTCGATTCCAAGCCGGTCGAGTTCATCCAGGATCCCCGGACCCTCCTGGAAGAGTGCAACCGTCTGCCTGTTTTCCATGCATGAAAGGATCAATCGCCTCTCCGCTTCGGAAATCGGAAAAAGCCCGGCGAGGATGACGGTTGAAAAACCCGAAAGGAGATCATTCGGGAACTCGAGCGCGGCCGTCCGGTAATCCAGCGCCCGCGTTGTCCTCCCGAGGGTCCTGATCTTCTCGTAGAAACGCTCGTAGAGTATCCCCAGAGAGTGAAGTCCGCGCAGAGAGACACCTTCGACGGCCTGTCCGATCTCCTTCTCCGCCCGGCAGCTCAGGACAAGTTCTTCCAGTTCTTCGAAAAGCCGGAGGCCGAGCGGAAGAAACGAATCGAGAGAATTGAACTGGTCTCCACCGATCCGGTCCGGGACCGCCCCATGAAGATCGAACAGAATCGCCGCCGCGTCGATACTGTCAATCCTCCGCGTGGAGTGTGCGGGGCGTGACGTGTTCAGCAGCTCGACAAAACGGTCCATCGAGGTAATCATGGGAGGGATGCAGCTCCGCCCATTCCCTGCGAGCCCTTTTCTCAGGAAATGCGCCGGCCGCTTTCCGGGAAAAACAACCAGAGCATCGCTGTAGTCAGTCCTCTCAGATCCGAGATGCCGGATCACCTCGACAACGAGAGGGATGCCGGAAGATATGAGAAACGCCCTGCTCATCGGAGCCGTTCCACCCGGCATTGATCAACATATGCCACCACTGTGTGACAGGTCAAACCCGGGTAGATGTCGCGGAGAATCCCACCATAGATGGCCATCTGTTCCCGATACTCGGCGACCGGCCTGCCCCCGGTTTTGAAATCGACGACCGTGACCGCGTTCGGATCGAGGATCACTCTGTCCATCCTGTGCAGGGATCCGTCCCGGGCAACGAATTCTTTCTCCACCTCAACGCTTCGTCCCTCGGTCCGCCTGAAAAGCTCCTCAACCCCCGCCGTCGACAGGAATTGCACGAGGGATCTCCTCACCTCGGAGGGATCGATCCCGGCCGGCATTTCCGATTGAAAAAGAGCCAGAGATTGATCGACCGTGGGCTCCACATCGGCCTCAATTAACCTGATCCGGGCGAGGACGGCATGGATGAACTCGCCGCGTGCCATTTCCGGCAGGGCGGCCCGACGGAACCCCGACTCTTCGTATGTCACCGGTTCCATGGTGTGGATAATATCGAGCGGCTGACGCGCGGGACGTCGGTCGACGTCGGCAGGAGGGCGCATTTCGATCTGCCCAGGTGGCGGATCCAGCAGCTGGCTCGGGAAGAACGGGTCCCGGATTCCGCGCAACGCGATCGCGAACAATTCGTGCCGGGCTCTCGTCAGGGAAACATACAGTTTGTTCAGGCTGTCTACCTGATCCGCTTTCTTCTGACTCCTGTAAATCGCATCGAGCCCTGGATGATTCTTCGCGGCCCCAGAACTGATATTGAGCAAAGAGGTTCCGGAATCACTGTCATGGAAAAAATAGCGGGACGATCTGAGATCGCGGTCATAACTCACCACAATCGAAACGGGAAACTCGAGCCCTTTCGATTTGTGCACGGTCATAACACGGACCGCTTCCACCTCTCCCGGGACCTGAACCTGCCAGGACGACTGCTCACCCTCCTCGCCCGCCATTTCGAGGAAATCCCTTACGCTGTTCCGGTCACTCTCACCAAATGCCCGGACGACCTCAAGCAGACGTACCAGCGAGGCCTCCTCTTTCCGGAATACGTCGAACACCCTGAAACGACGGTACAATTCAGAGAGCAGATCGTACAGTGGCAGATATCCCACGAGCCGGAAGAGTTCTTCGAAATAGGTCGACCAGAGTGGATGGTGTTCGTTCCTGAAACTGATATAGAGTCTCCTGTGCCGGGGTTTCTGCGCTGTGCTCATCAGAAAATCGTGGATCCCGGGCCCCTGTGAAGAGCTGCCATCTCGTTGGAGATTCGCCAGAAACAGATCGCCCGCCAGAAACGTCGCAAACGAGAGGTCATCCACCGGTGAGTCGAGAAATCGGAGCAGGGCAAGGATTTCGCCGATCACCGTCCGCGACCGGATGTCGAGACTGCTGAACGGGAGAACAGGGATCCCCTCCTGGTTCAGCCATGTGCTTATTTCGAGCACCCGTTCATTCTGCGCGGTCAGGATCGCAATGTCACGATATCCGTATCCCCGCCGGAGACAGTCACGAATCAGTGTGAGCAGTTCACTCCGTTCGGGCGTGCTCTCCTCGTCGTAGTCGATCTGCATGACCTCGACAACCCCTTTATTCCTGTGCTCTTCGAGCGGTTTCTGTTTCACAGAGTCGAGTCCGCTCAGGGTGGCCGGCTCTGCAAACGAGGACCGGGCAACGGTTTCTTCGAAGACGTGGCTGACATACAGAATAATATTTTCGTGACTCCGCCAGTTGTCGTCAAGACTGCGCACCTCCGCTTTTGCGGCGGGAAAAACCTCTTCACGCATCAACCGGTCCATGATCTTCCAGTCCGCACCCCTGAATCCATAGATCGATTGCTTTCTGTCACCCACAACGAACAGGCTCCCCCCCTGGGAAAGAGAATTCTCGATCAGCGGCCTGAGGTTGGCCCACTGGATGGGGGAGGTATCCTGGAACTCATCGATCAGAAAATGGTAGATCTGTTCTCCCAGCATCAGATAGGCGTCCACGGCGCCACTTTCCTGCAGGTGCGGCAGGAGAAGCCGGTTGATGTCGTCGATGAAGATCTCCCCTTTTTCCCTTTTCAGTTGTTCCAGGGTCGAACGGACAAAATTCGTTGCATCGATATAGGGCTGAAAGTGATTTCGTGCATACCAGTACACGTACCGGTCCAGAGCATCGTTGAACTTCCGCAGCTCGACCGCGAGCGATTCCGCCGCTGCTTCCAGGCGGCTTGCATGAACGCCCCCTTTTGGCTTCTTGACGATCTTCTCTTCAGCGATCCGGGTCCGCGTAAGAAGTCTTTCCGCATGGTGCGCCTCAGCGTCGGCGAGGTCCTTCAGCACTTTTGACTGAGGTTCCAGCCGGGATTCTTCCAGAGCCTGCCGGAATCTCCCGGCCTGAGCGCTCAGCTCTTTCTTGAGGCGATCGCCTTCCGCAAGTCCTCCACCGGATATGACCTCATGCTCCCTTGCGGCAAGCCTCGAGTACAGGTTTTTGACCTCCCATTCGATTCGACCATAGGGGTCCCAGAGAAATCCTGACCGGTTTGACCGCGTTTCCTGGATCAGGCGCACCGTGGCCCTGAGCGTTTCCCGAAGCGTTGGATCGGCATGAAGCTGACGTGTCAACCGGGCGAAAGCTTCGGCGAGAAGCGGTCTGTTATCGAAGACAATATCGAGATTCGGCTGGTGTCCGAATTCAAATGCTGATGTCTTGAATACGGTTGCCATGAAGCTGTCGATCGTCCGGATCTGAAGATCTGAAAAATCGTTCAGAATCCGGAGGAGAACCGTGTCCGCCTTTTCCCTTATGCGTCCCGGACTCATGGAGAGATACTCCCCCGCTTCGGCCACGAGATCCGGATCGCCGAGAGAGAGCCGTTTCAGGTAGTCGATCAGACGGGAACGCATCTCGGCCGCAGCCTGATTCGTGAAGGTGATCGCGAGAATATTCCTGAGGCCGTTGTTCGGAACATGGTCCGAAATCAGGAGCTGCACAAGGCGCTGTGTCAGCGTATAGGTCTTTCCTGATCCCGCCGAGGCGGAGACGACGACGGTGGAGGGAAAAACGAGATTGGTGTCTATGGGGAGGATGGTGGACATTCGGCAGTGGGAAGGTAAAAAGAAAAGGGAGAAAAAGACAGGAAACTTCGATATCAGACTGGGATCCGGGCCTTCACATCGAGGGTGAATCTTCGGCAGGTTCCTCGAAATCGAGCACCGGTTCCCGGCCCGTGAGTCGTGCAACATTCCACTTCAGATCGATCCGCACCGGCTCTTTCCGTTCGAGGCAGGGCTCCACATGGCACAATTGGCAATAGAGGGGAGTACAGGGATCCAGATGGATCATCACGCTCGCCTGTCCGTTCATCGCACGTGTGATACCATCGCTGATGCTTGCTTCCAAGCGGTGCCCCTGTTCCACCGACCAGTAGAACGGTATCGTCAGGTGAAAGTCGATATGGTGAAGCTCACCCGACCGGAGAATACGCAGGTTGTGGACACTGATCCATTCGGCCGACCGTTGTTCCCGGATCAGGCTGACCGTGGCATTCAGCGTGTCGCGGTCAGACTCATCCATCAGCCCGCCCACGGAGACCCTGACGAGACGGTAGCCGGTCACGATGATGTTGATGGCGACGATGATTGCCACGATCGGATCGAACAGCGCAATCCCCGTAAAACGAACCAGTAGCAATCCGGCGACCACCCCGAAGCTTGTGTAGGCATCGGTCAGGACATGCCTGCCGTCTGCCACAAGAGTCAGCGACCCGGTCCTGTGGCCGCGGCGAATCAGAAACAGACCGAGAAAAAGATTAACGGCAGAAGCACCGAGAATCAGGATCACTCCGGCGTCGAGTTGCTGCAGAACTTTTCCTGACACAATCGAGCCGATTGCTTCATAGAGAATCGCCAGTGCCGCCAGCGCTATTAATCCGCCTTCGATGCCGGCAGAAAAGAACTCGACCTTGCCATGTCCGTACGGATGAGAGGAATCGGGCGGACGGGAACTGACGATGACACTGTAGAACGCCATCCCTGTCGCTGCGACATGGATGACGGATTCAAGGGCATCAGAGAGAATGGCGGAGGAACCGGTGAGGAGATACGCGCTTCCTTTCAGAACGAGCATGAAGAGCCCGACAAGCAGGGAGATCAGAGCCGTCTGCTTCCGGAGGGCATCCACCCGCGGATCGCGGCGTGTCCCGGATTTCATGGAATCTCGTTCTCTCCCGGACAACTCCGATCAGGAATGGGGCGGATCAGGGAGCTGTTCGAATTGTTCTATGGAAACACGCGGGTTGACGATTACGGCGGCGGTGACGGAGTTGGCAACGAGACACTGACGGTGGGCCTGGCTGACGAGCGCGTGGATCTCAAATTCCTCAACCGGACCCGCCACGACAATCGCCGGCTCGATCAATACCTTCGTGAATCGAAATGACCGATCGACAAATTCCAGTGTCCCGGACGCCGTACTGTCATACGACACCACGTTCACATTGCTCCGTTTGGCCAATGCAAGAAACGTCAAAAACTGGCACATTTCCAGTGCACCGACGAACAAATCTTCAGGAGTCCAGTGCCCCGGAATCCCCTTGAATTCAGGCGGACTTGAGACCTGAATCGACGGTTTTCCGGCAGAAGCGAGGACACCCTTCTTCTCTCCCAACCATGTCACGGATGTGGAAAAACTGAACTGTTTTTGCCGCACGCCTGCCTTCTTGTTGTTGCCGATTTCCATGGGTACTCCCTGGTTTGCGCTATGAAGAATCAGGATCTCTCTACCTGAAGGATGCCGCCACCCGATCGGTGGCGTCGAATCTGGCATCGAGTACCGCTCTGGTCTCAGCTAGAAGGACCAGCGACTGCTCTCTCGTCCGTATCAATTCCCCGAGCAGATTCCTGACATCGGGGTAATCACACTCCGCTTGAAAGCGACCGTATTCAGCAATCGCCTCACGCTCTCTCCGCTCCGCTCTCTCGAGGGCGGCACAGAGTCCTCTGCATGAATGAACACATTTCGTTTCCATTGTGTTGCCTCCTGTTACATCGGGGAATCCCCGGCCTCACAAGGAGTCCGGGAAAACTTCGTCCCCCGGCGCAGGGCTTCCTCGTTGAGTGGAAGCATTGCGTGATAACGCTCCGGCAGGACCTGTTTCAGTGCCTTCAGGACAGAAGCAACCGGAACAACCTCCAGGATGTCGAGAATGGCACCAAGCACAACCATATTCGCGACACGAGGATTGCCAAGAGCGATTGCTTCATCACCGGCGGGGACCGGAAGCGTCGTGACGTCCGCCCGGGCCGGTGGTGTGACGATTTTGGTCGAATCATACAGCAGATAGCCTCCGGGCTTCACCGAGCTCTCGAATTTTTCAAGCGAGGGCTGGTTCATCGCCACGACCATATCGAACCGGGTCAGAATCGGGGAACTGACCTTGTTGTCAGAAATGATCACGATACAGTTCGCGGTCCCGCCACGCATTTCCGGACCATACGAGGGCATCCAACTCACTTCCTTCCCCTCGATCATACCGGCATAGGTCAGTGTCATCCCGAGAGAGAGAATCCCCTGACCGCCAAACCCGGCAATAAGAATCTCGTGTGTCATGATTCCTTCTTTCTCTCAGATGGTGTCTTAAGATCTCCGGGTGGAAAAACCGTTAACATGTTCTCCTCGAGCCAGCGGTTCGAGTCGAGCGGATTCATTTTCCAGCCGGATGGACAGTTCGAAACAATTTCGATAAAGCTCGTTCCCTGCTGTTCCCTTTGCATCGTAAACCCTCTGGTGAGCGCTTTTTTCAGTTTACGGACCGCGTTCGGAGTATGGACTGACTGTCTGGTGACATAACCGGCGCCGGGAAGCAGTGCGATCAGCTCGGTTATCTTCAGCGGGTGGCCGACGCCGCTGCTGATCCGCCCGGAAGGGGTCGTTGAGGTTTTCATCCCCAGCAGCGTTGTCGGCGCCATCTGTCCTCCCGTCATCCCGTAAATCGCATTGTTCACGAAGATCATCAGGATGTTCTCCCCTCTGTTGACGGTATGGATCGTCTCTGCGGTCCCGATCGCCGCCAGATCGCCGTCACCCTGATACGAGAAGACATACCGGTGTGGGAGCATTCGTTTCACTCCGGTCGCCACGGCGCTGGCGCGCCCGTGTGCGGCCTCCTGCATATCGATATCCATATAATTGTAGGCGAAGACGGCGCACCCGACCGGCGCCACGCCGACCGTCTCTTCACGGATACCCAGTTCATCAACAACTTCCATCAGAACCCTGTGGATGACTCCATGGCCGCACCCCGGACAATAGTGCAGCCGCGCGTCGGTCAACGTATCAGGCTTCACATAGACACAGTTCAGGTTCTCATCAACTGTCTGCATGGTGGAGATCTGACTGGTCATTGATACACCTCCTCGGCAACTGTCTCCTGAGGTGCCCCGTCCATCTGTTCGATGACCTGCAGCACCTCATCGGGTGAAGGTACGATCCCTCCCATTCGGCCGAACCATCGGACAGGAACGGCGCCTTCCACGGCCAGACGGACATCCTCCACCATCTGCCCGGCGTTCATTTCAACAACGAGAACTCCACGGACACGCTCTGCCAGCGCACGAATAGCCTCGGTCGGGAAGGGGAAAAGGGAAATCGGACGAAGAAGGCCCGCGTTGATCCCGCGTTCCCTTGCCAGATCCACTGCGCGATGTGCAATGCGCGCAGAGAGTCCGTACGCAACGATCAGGATGTCGGCGTCCGCTGCCTCCACCAGTTCAAACCGGACTTCCTGCTCCCGAATCAGGTTGTATTTCGCTTCGAGTCGCAGGTTCAGTTCTTCCATCTTCTCCGGTTGAATATGGAGAGAGGTAATAATCCGCCGCTCTTTTCCATCCCTCGCCCCGTCGGTTGCCCACGGTTTCAGGATCCTGTGTTCTTCTGGATCGTACGCGGGGAAGGTGACCTTTTCCATCATCTGACCGAGGGCCCCGTCAGCAAGAATGAGGACCGGATTCCGGTAACGATCCGCCAGGTCGAACCCCTCGAATACAAAGGAGGCCATTTCCTGAACGGACGAGGGAGCAAGAACAATCAGCCGATAATCGCCATGTCCGCCACCTTTGGTGGATTGAAAGTAATCTCCCTGTGACGGCTGGATCGTCCCGAGTCCGGGGCCTCCCCTGTTGACATTTACGATCAGGCAGGGCAGCTCGGCACATGCAATGTACGAGAGGCCCTCCTGCATCAGGCTGATCCCCGGACTCGAGGAGGAGGTCATGGCGCGCGCACCGGCTCCGGCAGCTCCATAGACCATGTTGATCGAGGCGACTTCGCTCTCAGCCTGCAGGACGGTCATTCCACGGGGTGGCCCATGTTCGGAAAGATACTCCAGGATTTCCGACTGAGGGGTAATCGGATAGCCGAAGTACCCCTTACACCCGGCCCGGATCGCTGCCTCAGCGAGGGCTTCGTTTCCTTTCATCAACTGAAGTTCACCCATTTCATCCGCCTCCTGCAGGAACCGTCTGTTCCTCGACGGTAAGCCTGATGTCTTTCTGAACATTGCTGATCCGCGCGACCGGTACCCTTCCCTTTTTCCTGTCCTGACGGTAGACGGTAATGACAGCATCGGGACATACCAGCGCACAATTCACACACCCGGTACAGTTGTCTTCCACCAGCACGGCATAGTGGAACCCCTGCCTGTTGATGGAATCGGACAGCCGCAGACTGTCCTGCGGGCAGGCATCGATACATAATTCACACCCTTTGCACGTCTCGATCTCGAATGTCACATGTCCTCGTATCATTCATCTTCCTCTAGAAATAATGATGCTCTCTGGCAAATCTCTCCAGCTCTTCGCGGAATGAGGGATGCGCGATGCTGATCAGGAGCCGGGACCTCTCACGGATGGTCCGTCCGTGGAGGTTGACCACGCCGTATTCAGTGGCGACGAAATGAATATCACCCCTCGACGTCGTCACACCGGCCCCTTCACGCAACCTCGTGCTGATTCTGGAAATGGATCCGTCCTTCGCCGTCGAAGGAAGAGCGATGACCGGCTTTCCTCCTTCTGATTTCGCGGCGCCGCGGATGAAATCGACCTGTCCGCCGAACCCGCTAAAAAACCGGAATCCGAGGGAATCAGCACAGACCTGACCGGTGAGGTCGATTTCGATCGCGGAGTTGATCGCGACCATCTTCCGGTTGCGCGCAATGGTAAATGGATCATTCGTAAAATTGGTCGGCCGGAATTCCATCAACGGGTTGTTGTCAACAAAATTGAAAAGGGTGTTCGTACCGAGGACAAATGAGGTGACGATCTTCCCCGGGAGCAGTGTTTTCTTCTGATTGGTAATGATCCCCTTTTCCACAAGAGGGAGAATTCCATCAGACACCATCTCGGAGTGAACACCGAGGTCTCTTCTGTCTTCCAGAAAATGAACCACGGCATCCGGGATACGACCGATGCCAAGCTGGAGCGTCGAGCCATCCTCAACGAGCGACGCGACATTTTCCCCGATCTTGCGGTACATGTCCAGTTCTTCGGGTGTTTCATCACCTTCGAGCTGGGGGAGTTCCCACAACGGAGTATCGGTTTCAACACAATAGTCGAGCCTGGAGATGTGAATAAAGCTGTCTCCAAGAGTCCTCGGCATGTTGGGGTTGAGCTGCGCGATGACTATCTTCGCCGCTTCCGTCGCCGCTTTCGTGCATTCGACGCCGACGCCGAAACTGCAGAACCCATGCTCGTCGGGAGGCGAGACATGAATCATCGCGACATCGATCGGCGTCTGTCCGCTGAGGAGCAACGAAGGAATTTCTGAAAGGAAGATTGGTGTGAAATCCGCTCTCCCTTCCCAGACCGCTTCTCTCACGTTCTTTCCGATAAAAAAGGCGTTGTGGCGGAATCTACCCCGCATTTCCGGCCGTGTGTACGCTGCGGGGCCGACGCCGAGCAAATGGGTCACCTCGACATTCTCGAGCTCCCCTGCCCGTTCCACCATGGCATCGATCAGAACGTTGGGAACGGCACATCCCGGATGGACCCACACCCGATCACCGGACCGGATGACGGACACCGCCTCTTCTGCAGTGACGAACTTCCTTCCGTACTGCTTTCGCACAGCCTCGAGTATTGTCTTATAGTGCATTGATGCTCCCTTCCAGAACAGATTCAAACGATCGTTCGAGGTCACCGATGATATCTTCACTCTTTTCAAGTCCGATTGCAAGCCGGATCCCCCCGGGGTCGACTCCTTTTTCCAACTGTTCCTGGGCAGGAATCGCTGCATGGGTCATCGATCCCGGATGCTCAATCAGGGTCCGTATGTTGCCGAGACTGACGGCAAGGGTAATGCAGTACGCCTCATTGGCGATATGGTCAATGAAGCGTTCGGCCCGATGACGGGATTCCGCCGGAGAGTCGCCGCACATGGAAAAGTAGATCAACGCCCCGGGAGCAAATACGCCGTCATAATCGACCATCTGCTTCCGGGCAAGGTCGGCCTGTTCAAAATCCTCGAGGCCCGGATACGACACCCTCTCGACATCCTGAACCGTACTGAGGTACCGCGCAACAACTCCAGCCGTCGCCTGCATCGCCCTCATCCGCACAGCCAGCGAGGGAAGACCCTGAACCAGGACCGGCCAGGCGGCTTTCGCCGAGAGCACACCGCCGAAGTCTTTCCGGTAGAGCAAAAGCGGATCGCGGCTCCACGCCGGTCCGATGACAGCGCCTCCGATATCGGTACCGAACCCACCTATTCCCTTGGTGAGGGAGTGGACCACAAAGTCGATTCCGTGCGTCAACGGCCGCTGGCAGAACGGCGTTGCAAACGTACTGTCAACGACTGTCACGATTCTTGATGTTACGGGCCTCAGAGCATTGGCCGCAGCCGCAAGGCGGGCGAGGCCCTCCAGATCAACCAGGCGCAGGGTTGGGTTGACCGGAGTTTCAGCATACATCACTCTGGTCCGATTCGTTATCATGGACCGTACAGCTTCCAGATCGGAGAAGTCAACGAATGTTACCCGAACTCCGAGCCGCGGGAACCAGTTGGTCAGCAGGGAGTACGTGCAGCCATACAGAGTCGTATGAGCCAGCACTTCATCGCCCTGCTGGACGAGAATGCCGAGTACTGCGCTGATGGCGGCCATCCCACTGGCAAAAGTGACGGCAGAATCTCCCTGCTCTGCAGCTGCGAGCGTTTCCTCCAGCATATCCTTGTTGGGTTCACCGAGGCGATCATAAATATAGATCGGTGCTGTCGGCAGGGATTCCGGTGCATCATGCTGGTGTGCAAAATCATGAAACCCCTGCGCCCCGCGGCGCGATGAATCGAGCCGGAAGGTGGCCGAGGCAGAAATCGGGGGGACGAGGTGATGGCTGTAGTCCCAGTGAAGGTCATTCGCCTTCCCGTAGATCAGCCGGGTCTCGATCGAATAGTCCCGCACCGGAGTCCTCTTCCGATCATTCATGCCGCATCCCCCCTTCGGTGATCTTCCGGTCCGCTAATGCTCTGTCCGTCGCCCTGCATCCGTTGAATGGCATCAACCGGACAGTCATCCATTGCTTCCTGGACATAGTCCGTTTCTTCCGGAGTCGCAGGTTGTTTGGAGACAAAGTAGGTGTTCTTGTCACGGTTGAAATCAAAATTCTCCGGAGCGACCGCCGCGCAGTACGCACAGCCGTCACAGTTTTCGTTCGTGTAATACTCCCCCTCTGTGTTCTGCGGGAGTCTCTTCGGCACAGGTTCTTCCATCGGGTCATTCCTGGATGTTTCATGACTGTCAGTTCTCATAGCGAAAGAAACCCCAACATACGTGCCATGATATCCCTGTAGGAAACATCAAAACTGGTTCAAAACCGTAGGTTTATGCCGTCACGAGGGCATGAAACAGGCTGGTTTCCGAAACGTCGGAAGGAGAGTTCGCAGAAGTGGTAACTGTGAGAGGAGTCAGATATCCTGAGGCCGGAGAATGCGTATGGAAATCCCGAGCGGGATCACAATCCAGGCGATGAGGGAACAAACCAGCAGGAGGATACTGCCAAGTTCTCCTCCGAGAAACCGCACGAGCGCCGCGCCGGACGCGCCGAACATCTCCGTGCTGTCGAGCAGGATAAGAGTTGCGATCCGGACCATATCAACCGGATTGCCGAACAACGACACAAACAGAAGCGTGTTTGCCTGTTCGCCGCGCAGCATGGCGGCCGCGCCAAGAGCGAGGAGGTCGTAGAACAGCACAAAAAAGAACCAGAGAAAGAGGGCAAAACCAAACGACTTCGCCTGACGCCTGTTGAGAGTGGCGACAAGGACGGCAATTGTCAGAAAGACCATTCCGAGCAGGAGAGAAAGAATCACAAACAGCAAATACTGGACCAGCCCCGCTGTCCCCACGGTGGCGGCGATCAGCCCTCCGGCAATGGAGAATCCTCCAAGAGTCGAGAGGGCAATTGAGAAGAACAGTCCGAGCCACTTTCCGACAAGAACCTCCCCTCGGACCAGCGGCTGTGAAAACAACAGCTCCATCGATCCTTTGTCTCCCGTAAAACTCAATGTCCCCATGGTGAGAGCCACGAGCGGAACGATGTATAACACGAGATTCAGCATACTCGCTGATGTTCTTGAGAAACTCTGCATCCCGCCGAATCCCTCCACCTGCATTCCAACGTAGGCCATGCTGACAATCAATACACCAAAGACGACCGCGAAGAGGGTGGTCCATTTGTTCCGAATATTGATGGTCAGTTCCTGGAATGCAATATCCACTACCGCTCGAATCTCCATTACTGATCCTCCGGTGGATGGTGTTCAGCAATCTCGGCCGCCCTCGCTCGCGATGAGGTCGCAATCAAACCGGACGCCATAGGGGTTCTGATACCAGTCACGGTAACGACTGCCCTGTGGTACGGCAGCCATGTTCCGTTGTCATAGTCGATGACAAATACTCCGGCCGGGACAACATCGGTCCGGCGCTCCCGGAATGAGCGAAGACATCCCAGGTCATCAAATTTGTAAACCTCGGAGGATGTGCTGAGAATCTCGGCGGCAAACCTCGGCTCGGAAATCGACATCCGGCAGAAGGAACATGTATCCTCTTCATAGATCGGAACCGGTTCGATCTCACGGGGGGAACAGGAAGACACCAGAAGGGCAATCAGAAGGAACGCTGTTCTACTCATTTTCGCCGGACCCCACGTAGCGAAGATACATATCTTCGATCGTCCTGCTCGCCTGAAATGCAAGCCTCAGATGATCCACCGATTCCTCTGAAACAAGCTCTCCTCCGACGAAAATGCCGACCCGGTCCGCAAGTTGCTCAGCTTCCGGAAGCAAATGCGTCGAGAAGAGAATCGTCTTTCCCCTCTCTTTTTGCCGGAGGACAAACTCCCTGAACCGTTTAACCCCGTGCGGATCCAGATTCGCAGTCGGTTCATCCAGAAGCAGCACAGGCGCGTCGGCGAGCGAAGCAACGGCCAGCCCGAGCCGCTGAATCATACCGCCCGAGAACTCTCCGACGGGACGTTCAGCAATTTGAGAAAACCGGAACTCTTCCATGACCTCATCAGCCCGTTGCCGGGGCGCCTTCCGGATTCCCGCATAGAAATGAAGAACTTCACGAGCCGTTTGCCGTTCTGGGAAAATGACCCGTTGCGGCAGGTAACTGATGAGTCGTCTCGTCTCTCTGGGAAACCGCCGGACGTCCAGCCCGCCGACCATGACAGATCCATCCGACGGAACATTCAGACCCACAATTGTCTTCATCGTCGTCGTCTTCCCGCTCCCGTTCGGACCGAGGAAGGCAAACGCCTCTCCCTCCTTCACAGAGAAAGTGACTCCCGCAACAGCGTTCACTTTTCCGAACTTCTTTGTCAGTTTTTCGACCCGGATCATCGCTGTTTCCTGGACAGCTTGTAGTACGCGACCCCGCCGATCAGAAAACCGATGGCAGGAAACAACGGCCATCCCGCTTCCACTCCTCCGTCGGTCATCGCGTTCTCAGGGGATGTGAAGATCATATCCTTGACCGCGGGCCTCATGAGCGGATGTGGATCTACTTCGCCGGACGTATCCAGGATCGGAAACGAGTTTGCTGCGACAGCAAGCGCCTGTGACGCCGGACTGTACAGATACAGTCGTACACCAGGGGTTTGCCCTTCAAGGTATTCGAAGATGTTCTGAATCTTCATCGGCACATCTCCAGTCCCGTCTCCATCCAGATCGTACCCGTCATAGGAACTCCAGTAATTTCCCCTGCCCTGAACGGACCAGATCGATCCTGTGGACTTGCCCACAATGGTCAGCGGACTGAGGTTCTCTATGAAGTCATTCTCTGTGAAGGTATTCGATGTGGAGTTCTGAAACATCTGCAGGGCGATGTGATTGCGGGCAATCAGGTTCGCACGAAAGAGATTGCCGGTGGACGACTCCATGAACATGCCAACCGTGTTGTCAGTGATGACATTGTACTCTGCGATCAGATCATGACAATCCTGAAACAGGATTCCGTACGAGGAAAACCCCCGGTTGTCGCGGAACTCGTTCCGGAACATCTGTATTCCGTTCGAATACATGATTGCAGCGCCCGCGATGTTGTCATGGAAACTGTTGCCGATGAAAATATTGGAATCAGCATACATATAGTGGAGTCCGTAGCGGACGTTGAACACCTCACACCCTTCGATGTAAGAATTGTTTGCGTACAGGATATAGAACCCATCCCGCATGTCCGAAATCCTGTTCCCGACGAACCGATTCGATACGGAATTGTAGATATGAATCCCGCTCCCCCGTTGTCCCAGCCCGAGCTGCGCCTTCCCGGTCACCGTATTTCCCGAAACGATGTTCGAATCGGCTCCCCACAGGTAGATCCCGAACAGAATGTCCGAAAGCTGATTTCCCCTGATGTGGTTCCGGCCGGACTGCACCATGATCCCTGCATCCTCTTCGGCAAGCATGATCCCGGAGTTTTCAATGCTGAAACCGGACAATTCACATGAATCGGCCGTGATGGTCACCACGCTCCCGGTTCCGTTGCCAAGCAGGACAGCCCCCCGGGAACCGATGAGCGACAACCGCTTTGACACGAGCAGATTGCCATGGTAGCGCCCCTCTGCCACAAGGATCGAATCACCCGGCCGGGCGGCGTCGACATGCTCCTGCAACAGCCCTGCGCGACCGTCTTCTTCGGTGACCTGAACGGTTCCTGCATTTCCCTCCCATCCGGGAGCGATGACCCAGAGCAGAACAAAGAGCGCGATATGACGGAACGCCATCATCATGAGGAGGCCGGGTTCCGCTCCTTCCCTGCTTCACGAGACAACCACATCGCAAGAATGAACAGAACCGGAGCAAGCGCCATGAAGTATGAGCCGGCCCCCGGAAAGCTGTACACCTCGAAATTGGCGAGAGTCTGGTGGCCGATCATCGGAGGTGTGAAGGGGTCGACCGTCACGGCGGCCGTCGGATCCAGTTCATGCCCGTACAGGTAGAGTTTTCTCTGGAAGCTCCAGAGGGAGAATAATCCGAAGTATGTGAACAGTATGGTAAGGTCGACCAGTTTCGAGATATTGCCCAGGACGATCACTCTGAGAGAGAGGAGAATTACCCCCCCAAGGACAAACGGAATCCATTTGAACTCGGTGAAATCCTCCTCGACGAGCGGTCTCATTCCAATGTAGTGGTTAAGCGCATTGATCTCTTCCAGATCATTTCTATACTTCGATTGCTCACCCTCAAGTGTGTGGGAATGAATCGATAGCCGCAATCCCTCCGGGAACTGATTGGAGTAGAGCGTCATATGCCAGAGCGGAAGAAAGAATGTCGGAATCAGCATGACGGCTCCGAGGAGGACAAGGAGTCTGCTCCGGAATGTCAGCTGCCGGTCAAAGAACCTGTTGGCATTATCAAATATCCTGTTCATACGTCCCTCTCCGGCGTCACCGCCGGCCCCTCCGGAATACAGGCCGGCGGACGACGCTGGTTAAGATGATACTTCCTATCCTTTCACGAGTAAATATCCCTGCATCTCCTGATGGAGTGCAGAACAGAAGTTCGTACAGTAGAATGGAAACACTCCTGCCTTGTCGGCGACAAACTCGACGATCTTAATCTCGCCCGGATCAGCGACGATATTGATGTCGTATTCGTTGATGGCAAGTCCGTGCAGTTCGTCTGTCGTCTGCTCAATATTGGTCATGTAGATTGTGACCTTGTCACCCTTGTTCACCTCAATCGCGGTCGGCTCGAAGAACGTTCTCACCGCCACCATAAGAACTTCGACGTTCTTTCCGTTCCGCGTGACCTTTGCATCCTTGATATCCCAGATCGCTTTCGGATGTTTGTTTTCTTCCTTCGGGTAGACCTCAATCGGATTCAGCTTGTCCGCCTTGATCATCTGGGCATAGTGCGGTTCCGGCTCGGTGAACGCATCAGCAAGCAGAGTCATCTTGTCCCCGTTGATGTCAATCAGCTGGGAAGACTCCGGCTGTGACGGACCAACACTCAGATGCCTGCCGTGCGAAAGCTTGTTCAGGGCAACCAGATACTTTCCATCGGGACTGCGGGAATCTCCCTCTGCGGTACAGAGATGGCCGATGTTGTAGGAAACGGGAATTTTGTCAACGATCTCCCACGTTCCGAGCTTCCATTTGGCAACGGCGCTTTCGACGAAGAGCGATGTGTATGCGAAGCCCTTATCGTCATACTGAGTGTGGAGGGGGCCGAGGCCGACATTGATCTCCGCATCCTTCACCGAATCATAGTTTAGAACCGGGATACCGTCTTCATTGCCGGTGAAGTCCTTGTTTTGAATTGCGGTCAGCATCTTCTCGAAATTGAAGGCTGTCGTGATACTCTGAAGTTTCCCGCTGGCCACGATGTAGCGTCCGTCCGGGCTGACATCCA
>Ga0224505_10001094_pt1 | contig 17705 bp, 13 predicted proteins | sample SF_Jan12_sed_USG_FD_169102 | JGI IMG/M metagenome (GOLD analysis project Ga0224505, IMG submission 169102) | Sediment microbial communities from San Francisco Bay, California, United States - SF_Jan12_sed_USGS_4_1 | ecosystem: Environmental > Aquatic > Marine > Sediment | place: USA: California... | reverse complement strand
AGATTTTGGCGCGTCTGGTAGACCGACGAAAGGCGCGCGATTATGGGGTTGCTCGGTGGGCCAACAGTGTAACCAATCGAGCCGAGGCAGACAGGATGTTCAGACGCTGGGCCACTCAGCTGCGCAAGGCCATGGACGAAGTACGTGCGGAGGCAGGGCTGCCGCCCATTAAAGGGTCATGACGTATGGCTGCGGTTCTTACAAGTCAATCTGCAGGGATTGGTAGCATATCAGCAAGCGCAGTCTCTACAGATTGATTGAAGCGGGAACACCAGGACTATGGCGACAATTTCCTCTTTGACGATCTCTTCTTTAAACTCAACGGCACGCAGTATCATCGGGATACCTGGATAATAGCGTTTGTTGACTGGTCAGGGCGGTGGCCTGAGACCGCAAGGCTGGATTTCCGCGGCCTGGCCTGGTTAATTTGCCAAAACCACGTTGATCGCCCAGATGCCGGAGAGTACGACGCCAAACGAGCCGATAGTAGCTATCGAGGCGGCAACAACGCCTCCCATGGGATCCTCTAGCCATCGACCGAAACGCTGACCCGCTGAAAGGGACGCTGCCTGTGCCGGGTCTTGGTGTGACTGTTTGTTTGTGTTCATAAGGGATTCTCTTTGCGCTGGATGAATTAAAATGTGTTCACGGCGACCACTATAGAGGCTCTGACTTACTGAACAAGGCGGTTTTTATTGAGGGATTGATCGTTTAAACCTTATGGAAATCTGGGCTGGCAGGAAATCAGGGCCTTTGGAGGCCGGGTCTCAGTGTTGTGCTGACAAATCAAACCTATGGAAAATGCTGTGCCAGGAAGGTGTCCCTGGCGAATTCGCAATTCAAGCCGCGATTGGTTTTACCGGTCAAGATCGGAACGAATCCAAATTCAAAGTCCGTTGGGGGTGGCCCCCTCCACCCCAACACAGGTAGAGGCTTGAGTTCTCGGTAAGCCGCGATTGTGTTAATTTGCACGAAATCGCCTTGCGGCGCACGATTCACGCGTAAGCGGCAAGGCAGCTTGAAAAGCTGGTTGAACAAAAATTTCTAAATGACCCGGCCCGAGGGAGTTTCATATGGGACTTATTTCATTCTTCTGGAAGCGACTGAGGTCACTGCTGGGCAGCCTGCTATTCCTCGCACTTCTGCTGGCGCTGTTCGTCGCATATCGGGTGGCAACCTTCGGCCAGGAAGATGACAGTGCGCGACTCGCAAACAAGACAGCCTACCTCGATGCAATACACAAAAGTGAAGCGGCCGGACTGGCCGGTCCCAATATAGTCTTCATCCTCTACGACGACATGGGCTACGCTGACATTGGGGCTGGGGCCGTTGGCAGCGACATGATCAAAACCCCGAACATCGACCGCCTGGCACGTGAAGGGGTCATGCTCAGCGATTTCCATTCGCCAGCGCCTGTATGCACGCCTTCACGAGCCGGCTTCCTGACGGGTCGCCTGGCCCCGCGGGCAGGCCTTCCCGACGTGGTATATCCTACCGGCAGTCCCACGGAATTCATCGCCAGCATCATTATGAACCCCAAGGCGAATGTTCGCCTCCCCTCCGAGGAAATTACCCTGCCGGACGTGCTCCGGGCTGCCGGCTACGCAACTGGTATGGTGGGCAAGTGGCACCTGGGGGATCGTAGCCCTTCCCTGCCCAACGACATGGGCTTTGACAGTTTTTTCGGCGCGCTTTACAGCAATGACATGGCTCCGTTTGCACTGTATCGCGATACCACCATCGCTATGGATCCTCCGGTGGACCAGCGTTACCTTAATGAGACCTACACGAAAGAAGCTGTCGGCTTTATCCAGAAACATGCGAATGATCGGTTCTTCCTGTACTTCGCGCACAACTTCCCGCACGATCCGCTGTCGGTGCGCCAGGAACGAAGCGGTAAGTCTGATGCAGGGCTGTTCGGCGACGTCCTTGAGGAACTGGATGACAGTGTCGGTGAAATCATCGCAACACTGGAGCGGACGGGTAACCTGGAGAACACCCTGATTATAATCTCTTCAGACAATGGCCCGTGGTTTCTGGGAGATGCGGGCAACCACAGGGGACGCAAGGGAAATACCTTCGAAGGCGGCATGCGTGTACCCTTTATCGCCTATTGGCCAGGCGTGATTACGGGCGGCAGGACAGAGCCTGCAATGGCGATGGGAACGGATTTACTCCCGACTATCCTGGATGTGCTCGACCTGCCGGCGCCATCCGATCGTGTGATGGATGGACGCAGCATCCTCGACGTTCTTACCCGGGGTGCGGTCTCGCCCCATGAGTATCTGTACTACTACGATGGAAAAAGGCTATTCGCTGTTCGCGACCAGCGGTTCAAGTACCGGGGGCCCGCGCCAGTGTTTTACAGTACTGACAACTGGCCCATGGGCATTCCCGTAGGGCAAAAGGAATGGTTGTTTGACTTGCAGCAGGATCCCCGTGAATCCTATGACACCTCTGACCGCTACCCGGAGGAACTGCAACGCCTGCGCTCAGCGTTCCAGTCCAAAGTCCGGGAAATGGAAGTCAACACACGGGGCTGGGAATGACCCGCGATGAGCAAAAGGCAGCTACCCGCTTGCGAATCCTACAGAGTGCTCTGAACACGTTTGCCGAGCGGGGATTCGAAGGCGCTGGAATCAGGCAAATAGCGTCCGACGCCGGGGTGAAACACGGCCTTGTGGGGTATTACTTCAAGGACAAGGACGGCCTTTGGAAAGCGGCAGTTGAGTTTTTGTTTGAGCGCCTGCACGAAAAGATGCAGATGTCGCCACATGAGTCCGAACTCCCCGCTCATGAGCGCTCAAAGATATGGCTTCGGCGCTATGTGCGCTATTGTGCACAGCATCCTGCCCACGCCAGGATAATGGTGCAGGAGTCCATCCGCGATTCAGGTCGCCTGCGTTGGGCGGTGCGGAAGTTCATCAAGCCGGACCACGAGTTGCTCAAGCAGAGTTTTGAGCGACTAGTCGCGGATGGAATTGCTCTGGATATACCTTATCACTCCTACATTTACATGTTCACCGCCGCTGCTCAATCACCCTTTTTGCTGGCAGCTGAGGTGCGCCAGGCGCACGGTATCAATGTGACTGACGAGGCATTCATCGAAGCCCATGCCGATGCTGTTCACGCCGTTTTCTTCAGCCACTGGCACCCCGTTTGATGCGCCGTTTTTCAGTCCCGGGCCCAACAGGTTGTAAACAAACATACCGGCATTCACAACACGGGCACGCGACAGGGAAATAGCCTAGCTCAGTGTCTCTTTTAGCTGTGACTGCAACCAGAGGGCGACACCCCGGGCATTGAGATCGATGTCGAAGGCGAGTAACTCTTCCAGTTCATTTTTCTCCAGTCCGGTATCGAAGCGCCGTAACAATCCGATGGAGTAATCGCAGATGGCATTGCGCATAGCGGTGTGGTCGCCAGCGAGTTCCCCCAACAACCGCGGGTACTCATGCACCTGGCGGGCCAGCAAGGCTGCCAGTTCGCCGGAGTATTCCAGCTCACCGTAATGTGTGAGGTAAATCCGCTGTGGGCGATAACTTTCCAGCAAGTCGATCGATAGCAGGTATTGCTCCGGGTCGAACTGCGTTGGCGTGGTGGCGGGCATTACAAAGCTGCCCGCTGGAAAACGGAACCAGTGATAAGAGATACCGAACATGTCGCCGCTGAACCAGCCCCGGCTGTATTCGTCCCAGACGCAGACGTGGTGGTCGGCATGACCTCGGGTGTGGCGGATTTCCAGCGCCCGTCCGTTGACCCTGAAGATTTCTCCATCCGCGACTGGCACCACGCGGTCGGCCTCTACAGGAACTATTTCACCATAAAGCTCGCGAAAGCGATCCACGCCATAGACCGATTGCGTACTCGCCAACAGGCGTTCAGGGTCTACAAGGTGACGGGCGCCCCGCGGGTGAACGAGTAATTGCGCCTGGTCAAAGCGACGCATCATGGTCCCTGCACCGCCGGCGTGATCCAGGTGTATATGAGTAGGGATGATATACCTTACCTGTTCAGGTGAGATGCCCTGTGTCGTCATCACCTGCTCAAGGTGGACAACGCTGTGGGATATACCTGTATCGATAATGGCGCACTCATCACCCTGCCGAAGCAGATAAAAGCAGGCCATGCCTGGCCGGATATAGCCGGCGTCGATGCAGGTTATGCCATTGCCCAGGTGCTCGCTGTAATTATCCGACAAGCCGGTCTCCCTCAGACATAATATGCCGCCGCTCGCCTTCCTGTTTGCCCGCCATGACGGCGCGTATTGCCATGACAAAGCGCCGATTCATCAAGTGAATCAGCACTGCCATGGTCCTGAAGTCGACCTTGCCGCCGGACAGTATAACAAGGCTGCGCAGTGGCATTTCCCGCACGATAGCGTCCACCATCCTCCTGGCTTTTTCGTCAATCTCCTGGCCGACCATGGCGTACGTCGTTTTCTTAACCCGGGCCATGAGCAGCCTGCCCACCAGTGTTGGACTGGCTTCGCCCAGAGTGGAGTTCAGGTGGTAGGGTTTCAGAGCCCGAACTGGCGGCAATTCGTGACCGATTAGAGCCGTGAAAGCCTTGTCGTCAAATGCGCGCGGGCCCGGCTCGAAATATGGACGCAGGTCGGCGGCGATGGCGGGTGGATTATCGCTCGAGTCCAGACTAATGGCATATGACAGACGAATATCCTCGGAAGATGCGCCGATTTCGAATTCGAATTTACCTGCAGGCACCAGCCATCGGTGACCGACATGATCCCAGTAGGCGAACGACCGGCGGCCGATATCGAATCGCACCGTCCTGGTTTCTCCCGGTTCCAGCCAGAGCTTGTCGAAGCCCTTTAGCTCACGTCGTGGACGGTGTACCCTGCGGTCCACGTCGTGGATATAAAGCTGCGCGACCTCCCACCCCGCGATGGCTCCCACATTCCGGATCTCGCACTCGACAATGAGCCCGCTCCAGTCCTCCAGGCTGCCGCTATTATAGCCGTCGCTATCACCCATGCTGCCTGCAACGCGTAAGTTCAGGTACTCGAATGTGGTATACGAAAGACCGTGCCCGAAAGGGAAGGCAACAGGTATATTCGCGCTGCAATAGTAACGATAGCCGACCCAGATACCCTCCCTGTACTGGACCTGCCTTGGCGCGCCGGGGAACCAGTCGTGGCAGGGTGTATCCTCCAGCTGCAGGGGAAAGGTCTCTGCCAGCCTACCCCCCGGGTTCACCTCGCCGAACAGTACACGGGCAACAGCCGAACCACCGCCCTGCCCGCCAAGGTATGCTTCGAGGATGGCCGGTACGCTATCCTTGAACGGCATTTCTACGGGTGAGCCATTCTGCAGGACAAGAACGAGCCTCCCCGCCACCTCCGCAAGCCGCTGGACCAGCTCAAGCTGGGCTGCCGGCAGGCGCAAGTGATCGCGATCAAAACCCTCTGATTCGTAGGCTTCAGGCAAACCCGCAAATACGACCACGGTATCGACCTCTCGGGCCAGTTGCAGTGCTTCCTGCACCAGTGCGGCATCGGCGATATCGTCGGCGAGACGGTAGCCCGGGGCAAACCTGGGCTCTGTTCCATTGGGCAGGAAACGGGCTATCTCGTCCAGGGGAATGTCGACCCGGGTGGGAGTGATCTGGGAGCTGCCTGCGCCCTGGTAGCGTGGTCGCCTGGCCATCTCGCCGATTACGGCGATGCTGCCGGTTGTGGCAAGCGGCAACAGTGCGCCATCATTCTTCAGCAGTACGCAGGCTTCTTCTGCCGCCCGCCTGGCCAGTGCGTGATGCGCTGTTTCATCGTAACGAAAAGCTCCTGCAAGCGCCGGCTTCGACTTGAGCAGCAGCTGTATAACTCGACCGGCAGCCGCATCCAGCATTCCCTGGCTGAGTTCTCCCGATTCGATAGCCGCGAGGATGGCCGGTGTGAAAACACCACCGTTGCCGGGCATATCGAGCTCCAGGCCGGCGGCGAGTCCCCTGACCCTGTCATTTGCCGCGCCCCAGTCCGTTACTACCAAGCCCCTGTGGCCCCACTCGTTTTTAAGTATGTCCGTCAGAAGCAGGCTGTTTTCGGACAGGTAGGTACCATTAAGTAAGTTATAGGCGCACATCACGGTCCAGGGTTGCGCGCCCTTCACCGCAATTTCAAACCCGGGAAGATAGATTTCACGGAGTGTCCTTTCGTCGACGATGGTATCGACGACCAGGCGGTGGCTTTCCTGGTTGTTGGCCGCGAAATGCTTGATGCTGGTGCCAACGCCCTGGCTTTGCACGCCCTGTATCCACGATTTGGCCAGCTCACCGGACAAATAGGGGTCTTCGGAAAAGTATTCGAAATTACGCCCGCACAACGGACTGCGCTTGATGTTGACCCCGGGGCCAAGCAGTACACTCACGCGCTCCTGCAGGCACTCTTCTCCCAATGCGACACCGACCTCCTGCAACAGCTTTCGATTCCAGCTGCTGGCTAGTCCTGCCCCGCTGGGAAAGCAGACTGCCGGGACGCTGTTGGCCAGACCCGCGCGCTCGCTGTCCCCCGCCTGTTTGCGTAGTCCGTGAGGACCGTCTGTCAACATGATCGATGGCAGCTCTAGCCGTTCAATGCCATGCAAATCCCAGAACGTGAGGCCGGTGCACAGGGCCGCTTTTTCCTCATTGGACAGTCTGGCGAGCAGTTCGCCGGCTTTCTTTTCACGATTTTCGTCGTTCATACCCACTCTTTCACCCATTCCCCAGTCCCGTTGGCCGGGAATGTTCCAGTCCACTTTCGGGGCACCTAGAAAGTCAGGGAATCCCGAACACGCGTTGCCAAACCGTGCGGGGCGCGCAAGGTGATATCGTTCACCGGCTTCAACCAACCGTGCCCGTCAGTGCCAAGTGCCAGTACCTGGCTGTTGAAGCTACCCACCGGAAGTCCTCCAGCGGGCAGTATGCCGAGGCTGCCATCGGCTTGCGGTCCTATGCCGAGCAGTCGCAAATAGCCCAGTAAAGGCTGCGAATGGCTGTGCATGTTATTGACCGGATAGGCTTGCATGGAAAACAGGGGCGTAGTCCATGTGTGGCCAGGGCGATCGGCCTCCGGTGCGTTCCACGCATCAGGGCCCGAGAGGGTACCTTCCCAGATATGGGGAAATGCCGTGCTGTGGTTATCGAGAGACATGGCCTGCCACTGCTCCCAGGCAAAGTTAAAGTCCACCCCGGCCGCCGCCCAGACCAGGGTCATGTTGATGGAATACCAGATACCCCCGTTGGTTCCCTGTCCCACTCGATTATGTTCCCGGTCCGGGGGCCACACAATGCGCGCGCCCAGTGGGCTACCGGCGCAGTGGCGGGTCTTGATCAGCTCGATAAGCTCTCGGGAACGCGCTTGATCGGCAGCCCCGCATAGAATTGCCCAGGGTTGTACCTCCAGCCAGCATCGATCCCTGCCCACCACGAGGCCATCGGGGCCGTAGGCCCGGTCATACCACTTGCCGTTCCAGCTCGACGCAACCAGCTGGCGCAGCTCATCTGCCAGTTCCCTCGCCCTCGACGCAAGCTCGCGCCGACCCAGCTTTTCCATCAGGGGAGCGAAGATCGACATCACCCAGCTGGCCATCGCGGAGTTCAACACCGAGCTTCCGCGCGCAATCATCTGCTCCTTGTCCAGCCGCCTGTCTTCCAGGACCATATCGTTCCAGTCCGCATTAAGCAGCCGCACATGGTTGCGCTCGCCGCGCCCTACCTGGTTCACAAAAAAGTCGAACTGCCGGGCAAGATGCTCGGCAAGGGTAACCTCCGGCACTGAATATGCAGGATGGTAAGCCTGGGGCTGGTTAAACGCCGCCAGGTCGCCGGTCGCCGCCGCATACTCGCTCGCAAGCCAGAACAGCCAGAGGTTCTGGTCAGACGGACGCAGGAGGTTAACCAGAGGCTGCTTGGTGCCGGTGAGGCAATAGGGCAGGTCTCCATCAGGGCTGCCCCAGGCACAGGTATTGCGCAAAACGGACAGCGCCAGGTCCGGCTCCGTGTAGACTAACGGCAGCGCGTGCTGTAGCGCATCCCTGGCGGCCGCATTGGCGCCCAGCCCGAAACCATAAATGGACGACTGGTTGAGGGTGTGACCGCCCAGAAGGAGATCCCGGTTCGCACCGCCGCTGAGCATGGCGCCATGCCAGGTTATTTCGCGCCGCGCTTTACTGGTCCTTAGGGTTTCCGCACTGGGAAGGCGACGGCGCAGGGACGCAAGGCTGCGCTCATGCAGGCCTGCGGGATCGGGCACGGGCTGGCCATCCTCCCGTCCGATCCGGTACCACAGGATAATGGTTTCCCCGGGTTCCAGGCGTACTTCGGTGCCTGCTTCGAGCACCGGGTGATCGCCGTTTTCGGGCGTCGTAGAGCTAAACACCTGGCTGCGCGCCGCGGAGCCGAGTGCTTCGAGCACGATAGTGGCTGGCTCCCCGATCGTCCCTGCTCCCTCGGCAAACTGCTCACGAGCGACCAGCCTCCGCCCGATTCGGTCAACGCTATAGCCGACAGTTGCGGCAACAGCATCCCGCTGCTGCTCGGGTTGGAATGTGTGCAGAAAGCGTGGCCGAAGGGCCCAGCGCTCTGTATGGGTAACCTGCCGCGTGGCTTGGTCCTTTGCGAGGCCGAGCTTCACGCGCACCAGTACCCACGGTACGTCGCCCTCGGGACAGAGTACCGCACGTTCCAGTTGCAGTCCCTGGTGCCGGGCTAACACGGTGAATTGTGCACAACCAAAAATGCGCTGTGGCACTGTGCCGGCAGGCCTCTGCGAATAGCTGGAGCCCCAGGCCAGGCCATCCGCTTCAGTAATCACGGAATGGCCTGAACCGCGGGCGTCATCTCCATAGATCAGCCAGCGCATACCCTGGCTTTCATCGAACAGCGCGATGTCACCGTTATTTGATACCTGCATCTGCAGGGCGCGGTTACCCAGCACATGAAAGTGACGCCGGGTTGGTGGGCGATCCACTGGTTGCCAGAGGGCGGCAGCCAGCCTGGCGTGATCGGCATCGTAGACAAATTCAGGCAGCCCGCCCCGCTCAATCCAGTGGCCGAACAGGCTGCCGGCTCGATCTTCTACCCCTGTGCCTGCAGGGGTTTCCCCGGCCAGTATTGAACGTGGCGCAAGCGGCAATCCAACACCCAGCACTGCCATATTTCGCAGTAACTGGCGCCGCCTCATGTCCCGATGCGACATGTCGTCAACGGACCCGCCTGGAACCTGTGCCCGGCATCACGGGCCGGGAACCGTAATCGCACCAGTGATACTATCCACCAAGCGTTTCCTTCTGCCTACATCCAGAAGTATCGCAGTTCCAGACCAACCCGGCGCTCCGAATCCCGGGTCAGGTATTGATCGTAGGGCAGGGCGCCTGTCACCGCAGCGCTGAAGATATTGTTCTGCAGTATCGCGCTGGCATAGTTCTCATCGAGTGCGTTGTTGACATACACACTGATCTCATACCGTCCTGCGTCGTCGACCAGACCAATAGACAGGTCAAGCACGCCATAGGCTTCCTGGATTTTGTTTTTATCCTGGTCGATGGAGTAAAGGACATCGTCCTGCCAGCGATAAGTCCCGGTCAGCGCCACGTCGAATGACATATCCAGCGGTACAAGGTACCGGGACGACAAGCTGAACTTGTACTTGGGCGAATAAGGCATGCCTTCGCCACGAACGTCATGGTAGCCGTACAGGGCGCACTCGCCCGTCGGATCCACTCTCTGGGCAGGTGCACATGGGGCCTTGTCCAGGTCCTTGATCTCGGTATCGATCCAGGCGAAACCTCCGAAGATATCCCAGTTAGCTGTCGGACGGGCCAGTACGTCGACTTCAACCCCGGATGTAACTACGTCGCCAACACTCAGCAGGCTGAACTGGCCAGTAGTGGAGTCCTGGGCCTGGGACTGGAAGTCCTGGAAAGTGGTGTAAAAAGCCGACGTGTTGAGAATCAAACGGTCATCAAACAGCGTAGTCTTAAGGCCAATCTCGTAAGCTTCACTGGTTTCCGCAGGCACTGGCGGCGTACCAGGGGCCATCTCAAAGACGATATTATAGGCCTCGGCCTTGTATCCCTGACTCCAGGTGGCGTAAGCCATATAGTTCTCGCTGATATCCCACTGGGCACCGAGCTTATAGGTCGTATCATCGTCGCTGGTGTCATCCTCAAAATACGGTTGGGGTGGGATAAGCGCGCCGCCCTGCAGCACCTGGCCGGTTCGCTCGAAATCGAACTCGAGTTTGTCGTGGGTATAGCGGGCGCCGGCGATGAGCCGGAAGTCGGTCGTCAAATCGTAGGTAAACTGGCCGAAGAAAGCGTAGTTTGTGGTCTTCGTTGTCGAAGTGAAGTCACCGGTAAAACTTGTACCGGGCGACCCGGTATCCGGATTGGGCTGGGCAATATAGAGCTGGCGGGTGAAATCGCGGTCCAGCTTCTGGTCGAAAAAGTAAGCTCCGATTACATAATTAAGGGTGTCCTCCGCCGGGGATGCCAGCCGCAGTTCCTGACTGAATTGATCCTGCTTGGACTTACCCTCATTCAGGTCCAGCCAGTTCAGGGGTGCGCCATCCACATCAACATTGCTGTGAATCTTCCAGCTCTGCACGGCGGTAATCGAGGTTACAGTATAGTTGGAGATATCCCAGTTAATCTCCAGGGCAGTGCCGGACATATCGGAGTCCTGGAAAACATCAGCGCCGACATTGGCATTGAAGTTATCCTTGCTACCGACAACTGGCGCAATCTGCTCTTCCTGAAAACCAAAGATGGGAGTCAGCAAGTCGGTCGTGACGCGGGGGGTGGGCTGGCAGCAATCACCGTTGGAGTCGGCATAATTGCCAGTCAACTTGATTTCAAGACTTTCTGTCGGACTCCAGCGCAACTTTGCCCTGACGGCTTTATTGTCACTGTCGTTAAGATCATTCCCGTTATACTTGTTATCTACATAACCGTCGTACTTGGTTTGCATAGCGGCTACTCGAAGAGCCAATTGGTCTGTAATTGGCACAGATGTTGCGCCTTCGACCCGGTACATATCTTCCTCCAGCGCGGTGTTGATGCTGGCCTCAAATTTCTCTGCGGGGTCATTGGTGAGGATGTTGACCACGCCTGCGCTGGCATTCTTCCCGAAAAGCGTACCCTGCGGGCCGCGCAGAATCTCCACCCGGCTGATATCCATTAACTGCGCGAAAGCCATGCCGGAGCGCCCCATGACGACCCCATCCACCACGGTGGACACGCTGGGCTCAACACCGGAACTGAAGGACTGCGTACCGATACCCCTGATATTGAAGGAGGAACTGCGGGTCTCCCCGCCATCCTGCAGGGTCAGCGAAGGTGTTAGCTTTACCAGATCTTCAGAGCGGAAAATACGCGCCTGCTGGAGCATCTCTCCACCGATCACGTTGACGGACAGGGGTACCTCCTGCATCGTCTCCGGCCGTTTCTGCGCGGTGACCAACACCTCCTCCAGAATCGTTTGCTGGGCGTGTGCAGCTGTGGAACATATACCTGAGGAAATCAGTGCTGCCGCTATTGTGTTGATTTTAAAGGCGTTATAGGCCATGGCCAGTTCCTTGCTATAGTTATTTTGTCAGGCCACCGGATGACACCGGTACAGCGCAGCCTGATCTGCCAACCGCTAATGAAACACCGACAACGTAATATCAACCGGCTATTTCGTTGTCCGATTGTTCAATAAAAGTCTGGTGCACGTCAAGTCGATACTGGAAAGTTGACCCGTGGCTTTGGGCTGGCGCTACATGAATTCAAATCGGTCGACCGACAACCAGTTATTTGGCCTTACATTGAGACTCGTTCGTAAGGGTTTTCGTTATGTCATTTCCATGCTCGGAGAAAAACGTTAACTTGTCAGAAACCTCACTGCAGATCGTCTGTTTTCCATATACTTGACGGTCGGCAAGCAGTTAAGCAAAGTCCTGTCCGGGCTGCCTCGCCATCTTACGAACAACTGTATCTTCCCAGGAGAACGCCATGACACAGCAGTGCATCATCGACGCCGCCCGTGACTTCCGCAGGAATTATATTGCGCCCCGCGCCCAGTCCTGGGAAAACGCCCGGATCCAGCCTGAGGATGCCTTGCGCGAAGCTGCGAAACTGGGTCTTCTATCTTTTGAGACTCCCAGGGAACACGGAGGCATGGGAGCCAGCTTTCGGACCAAGCAGGCCATTTGTGAGGAACTTGCCCGCGGGGACATGGCCTTCGCCTTTTCCCTCGTCAATACCCAGAACATCGCAGCCAAACTGGCTATTGGCTCGACGGCGCAACATCATCAGGACCTGGTCGCATCGCTCATGCGAGCAGAGGTGTTTGGGGCGACGGCCCTTTCGGAGCCGGGCGCCGGAAGCGATTTCGGCGGAATCACCACCACAGCGGCCAGGTCCGGCGAGGTCTGGCTATTGAACGGGACCAAGGCGTGGATCACCAACGCAGCGATAGCGGACCTTTTCATCGTCTATGCCCAGACGGATGCAGGCAGTGGCTGGCGCGGCATAGCGTCATTCCTGGTCGACGCCCGTAAACCGGGGTTCAGGCGCGGCGATATTTATTCGCTTCTGGGCGGTCACTCCATCGGCGCCGGCGAATTCCACCTGGAGAATTATCAGGCATCCGGGCAAGATCTGCTGTCACCCCCCGGTGAAGCCTTCAAGCACGCGATGAGCACCGTCAACGGAGCACGCATCTATGTAGCCAGTATGTGCTGCGGCATGGTGGCAGATGCGCTGGATCGAGCACTCGATTACGGTGAAACGCGGATGGCCTTCGGTCAGTCCATCCTGGAGAACCAGGGTTTGACCTGGTCACTCTGCGACGTCGCTACGGACCTGCAGGCCATGCGAGCCCTTGCAGAAAAGGCGGGGCAACTGGTCGACGACAGCGGGGACGTGGTGCTCGCGGCGGCGGTAGCCAAGAAGTTTGCGGGTCGCGTTACCTTGCCGGCCATCGCCGCCTGCATGCAGGCCATGGGTGCCAACGGTCTCCGCCAGGACAATGCCCTGGGCAGGCATCTGGCCTGCGCCAAGATCGCCGCTTTTACGGACGGGACTACAGAAATGATGAATGAGCGAATCGGGGTGAGCATTCGTCGCCAGCGCGCCTGAAGGTACCATTACGGGAACAACCGGATGCGAACTGAATTACCTGCCCCTGGCGAATTCCAGTTTCAAGCTGCCACTGGCAACTGCAATAGTCCGCGACATTGTTTCTATTAAGGTTTTGTCGGTGCTTTGTGAAATGAACGCAGGGAGATTGCCTGATGAGAATAGACGATCTGGCGTGACGCCTGGGATGTTGAACTGCGGGCAATCCCGGGTCGGTTTCAAGTGGAAACCGACATTAACTTGTCAAAACATTCTGGACGACTACGATTTCAATCGATGATAACGATATGCCGAAATCATCAGGGCAATCGCCGTCAATGGCATCACCACCAGCATCGCGACACTAAAATCCTTCATTGCATCGTGTTGAACTGCAGCCAGAATCAGATAGGTCGTGTAAGCGACGTAATAGAACAAAAACAGCACGCCGTTCCACCGGGTGATCACATAACCGGAAAAGAATATCGGCAAGCAGATCAGAGCGACACCGATCATGACCGGAATATCGAAACCAATCGCCACCGCCGGCACTGCAATGCCGTGGGGAGCAACGATGCTGGAGAGCCCCAATACAGATAAAAGGTTGAAAATATTACTACCAACGACATTTCCGACCGCTATATCGCGTTCACCACGAATGGACGCAATCACAGAAGTGGCCAGTTCGGGCAAGGAGGTACCAGCCGCTACTATCGTTAAACCGATGATTAGTTCGCTCACACCAAAATATTGCGCAATCGTAATTGCGCTCTCTACCAACCACTGCGAGCCCAAAACCAGCAAAAACAAACCGAAAAGAATCAAAGCACCGTCGCGTACGTAATGTATGGACCCATCAGTGTCTTTATCGGCATACTCGCCTTCATACTCAGCTCGCACGGCGGCGTTATTTTCTTTACGGCTTTGAAAAATCAGAAAAACTGTATAGGCCAAGATGCCCGCAAATAAAACAGCGCCCTCCGTTCTGCCAACATTTCCATCCATCCCAAACAACAAAACCAATATAGATGCCACGATCATTAACGGGACATCCAGGCGAACCAGTTGTTGATTGACGACCAATGGCGTCACCAGGGCAGATATGCCCAAAATTAGCAACACGTTAAAGATATTACTGCCGACAACATTGCCCAGGGCAAGATCTGCTTCGCCCGCAAACGCTGCGCCAACGCTGACCGCCATTTCCGGAGCACTTGTGCCGAAAGCAACGATTGTTAAGCCAATTACCAGAGGTGAAATACCCAAGGAAGCCGCCAGGCTAGCGGCGCCCTTGACTAGCCAATGGGCGCCGAACACCAACAAGACCAGGCCCAGCGCCAGAAAAACAGTCGTTTCCATTGATTGGAAAACCCATAGAAAAGTGTTGGAAGCTTGTCGCTCCTTGGCAAAAAAAGAGTGACGCCATTTGATAGCTTCCAGTGAGAATAGTCTAGCCTACATGCTGACCGTTCATCAGCATTATTTTGAACCTGACACTCACGACAATGCCAATGCAGGTCCGGTTGAGGGTCATGATGTTCTACAGTCCATGATTAAGCACGGGAAATCATTTGCGTACTGGATGGGAGAGGAGGCAGCGGGGGAGGAGGGCTCACTGGAAGCAGCTAGCAGCCAACTGCAATACCCGCTGACACTGCCTTGACCATCCGACCGCGGAGAATGGGTCTTGCCCGGGTCCCTATAAAATCCGGAGGGAGTATTCTATGAATAATCTATCAAAATCGAGAATATGACTGCCATATCAGGGCTCAAACCTGCGACCTGCCGGGCTGGCTTCCAGCCCTGTCGTAGAGTGAATAAATCGGTTTCAGTCGCCCATTGGTATGCGCCAGGAGGCCGGATTGCGGCCGTTGGCGTGGGAGGGCCGGTGCACGACAATCTCCCTTCCACCAGAGGTAGGTTGGAGTGTATCGTGCAGCGGATGCGGTGATGCTCCCTCCTGACGCCGGACAGGTGGCAGCAAAGTTACCGAACGTAATCGCGTTGTCACGATCTACCGGGACGGTTCTTCCAGTAAGTTTTCTTGCTTGCCCGTCAATGTACCGTCGCTGTGACTGACGGTATAGGTCGATGAAGTCTGGTAGTGCGTGGCGCTAATGAAGGCTTACTTTCATGGCGTGGCCGCGTACGGGTGCGGGAGCCCGCCAACGAGCATTCAGTAATGGTAGCCACAGACGTGTTGGTTGCACCGGCCTTTCCCAGCAATACCGCACGCTCTGGCGTCCTGTATCCCATCGTGAATTCCTTGGCCTGTTTTAATGGTTCTTACCCCTGGGAGGAATCCAGGCAGCGGATTGGCGCTTACCTTATGATGACCAGTATGGCTGGCCTGGGACTTTCTTCGGCGCTGTGGCTCACAGCAATGGCTGCCAACCCTGTTGGGGTCGCGATCGCGGCAGGCAGAGGTTTTGAGATCACTTTTGACGGCTGGTTCCTGGCCTCCAGTGTACCTGAAATTGCCTCGATGAGTACCCCGCAAGGGTCCAGTGCCAATGTCATTTTTATGGGTAGCGGCTACCTCACCGGTTCCGAAGTCTATCGGTGTGGAGGTGTGGTGACTGGCGTATTTTTGGCGGTTTACCTGATACTGGGAACTCCGTGGATGTTACTGGTTCTGTGAGCACCCCCTGTGACAGCATCAGTCGCCAAAGCTTTTTAGTCTATTCACACAATGTGTCTATCTGTGCTGCTGTCATGCCGACTGGTCTCAGTCCTCTGTCAGCGGGAAGCCAAGGCTAATATTTATTGCCTTTATTTCATTGCCGTCATAGCTGTTGCCCCGTGACAACGAGATGCCGATGGTCTTGAAGGGAATCCCGCCGATGCTCATCCTCCGTTCCAGACCCAATGTGATGCCGAGTTGAAACAATCGATCTATATCTACCCTGGCCGGAGATACGCCCTCGATGTTCAGCCTGTTGAAGTACTGTTGCCAGAGGAGGAACACGCCTCCCCGGATGGGGTTTCCCCTGAAATCAGAATCTGTCGCGAAGTTCCAGTCCGCTCCCTGCTCCAATAGAATGAAGGCTGTTTCGTTGCCGCCACTTCGATCTCGTTGACCGGCAAAACGTAGACGCTGCCCCAGTGTCAACCGACTTGAGTCAAGGTCCCACCAGCCGTGATGACGCACCGCTGCTGAAGTTACCCAGCTGCTGGCATTATTTTTGATATCCCTGGCAATGCCCAGCTGGGCGGACGGCGATATTTCCCAGTTCTCCCTTAGCCTGAAAGTCGCTGCCAGGCCAGGCATAATCGAGTAGGTGGCGAAATTATCGGAGACTTCCCGTCGCTCCGGAGTGTCACGACCGTTACGAAGGCCGATCGCCACCGGCGCCAGAATGCGTGTATTCCACTCGCTGTCGGGCAGCTCAAATGAGAGGGGTATCCTCAATATCAGTAACTTCTCACTGGCCGACTTGTAGTACCCGCTGCCCAGAACGGCACCGTAAACGTAATTGAAATCGGGCTCCGCCTGCTCACGCGTCGTCTGGGCTGCGACCATAGCCGTCGATTGCAATAAATACACAAGAAGGAGCGCTGGCAGAAATGGCCATGGAATTACGCGGCACTGAGTCATCACCACATTTACCCGTTTGGGCAATTCGACCGTCCCTATGAATTCTGCTCTAGAAAATGTAATTAACCGCGAAAAAGCCCTTCAGCACATAGTCTTCATCGACAATTGGGCTGTCGGTGACCTCGTTATCAAAAAACTCCACAGCGACATTCATTACCAAGAGCCAATCGGTCGTAATCTCATACAGCATCCCCACGCCTACATCAAATGTGAATACCGAATCCAGGCGGTAGGCAGGACGGTCGGCCTCGGCCTTGCTCCGTGGTACACCAAAATCATAATTGGCCAGGTCCTGCGCCAGCCAGTTGACGCCCAGTTCCGGAGAGAACCTGAACGTACCCAGTTGAAACGACTTGTCGATCGCAAGCCTTGCCTCCCCACCGCCAATTCTGTCCAGCAGATCATGCTGATAGCCAAGCGCCATATCGAAGCCAAAGGGTAGTTCTGCCTGCAGCGCCAGCCCGGCCATGAACGTGCTGTCGCGATCTCCCATCCCCCGGAGATACTCGCTGTCGTTTTCATCGTAGACACCTTGTCTATACGTCCCGGCGGCTGCCAGTCTCAGCTTACCAGTCCCCACGAGTCCGAAGCTGACGTTGGGTCCCAGTACCTGCAGGCGAGCGCCATTGTAGGTAATTGCAGGGATCACCTGGGTCACGCTGCCGTCGTAATCACGATAAGGGCTGCTTCGGCTTATCGCGCCAACGCCCACACCAAGGCGACCGCGCTTACCCAGCGGGCGATACAGCCCTACCGTGAATTGACGCCGCTCATCCTGCGCCAGGGTAAAGGCGGCCCGCGTGAAGCTGGGTGGCCCCTTGGGCCGGTAGTTATTCGAAAAACCAAGCGGCTCAGTAGGAATCCCTATGAAGTTCTTGTCTATTTCAAGGTTGTCGTTTTCATCGTAATAAACCAGCAGCGCATATTCGCCCGCAGGGATATCGGTCAACTGGTAACTTTCGCGCCCATCCAGTTTATAGGACATAAGCCTGAAAGGGTCTCGAAGATCT
>Ga0224505_10001091_pt1 | contig 17720 bp, 18 predicted proteins | sample SF_Jan12_sed_USG_FD_169102 | JGI IMG/M metagenome (GOLD analysis project Ga0224505, IMG submission 169102) | Sediment microbial communities from San Francisco Bay, California, United States - SF_Jan12_sed_USGS_4_1 | ecosystem: Environmental > Aquatic > Marine > Sediment | place: USA: California... | reverse complement strand
TTGAGGATCTGATCAAGATGATCTGTACCACAAACTGCAACTGGGCATTGACGACCAGGATGACCATGAATATGGTCGCGCTGCTTGGTCCGACATCACCGGAGAATTGGAAGGGGTTTCCGGACGCACCAGCGATCGCAGGATGCACGGAACACTTCGTTCGAACAAAGATCAAGGCGGGTTACCGGTCACCGTACATTATCGGACTCGCAGAGGCTGTTGCGTCCGGACGAATCGATCCGGAACGATGGCGTCTGCCGGGAAAATCGACGGAGGATCTGCGAAAAGAGCTGCTGAGCATCAAAGGGATAGGACTTTACGCAGCAGAAACCATGATGCGACTCCTCGGACACTATCAGTACACCGGACTCGATACGTGGGTACGCGGCCGCTACTATGAACTGTATCACAGGGGTCGGAGGGTCACTGACCGGACGATCACAAGGCGGTATGCTCGATTCGGGAGGTGGGCCGGACTCGTGTTCTGGCTTGAAATGACAAAAGAGTGGTACCAGAACGGAGAAGGAGATGTCTGAACTAAGCCTTGACGAAGCAAGGGAGCAAAGCAGGCGGGAGCTGGATCAGGCCGGTCAGGCGATCGCAGAGGGGAACGCCGGAAAGGCGCGGGTTTGTTCCCGGCGGGCCGCCGGCATTGCCATCAGGTTCTGGCTGCAGGAACATCCGCGGAGGATGTGGGGGGTCGATGCGATGAACCAGCTTCGGAATCTCCATCTCGACCAGAGCATCCCTCAGTCGGTACGGGCCGCCGCCAAACGACTTACGTCACGGGTGAACCCCGAGTTCGGTCCCCCTCATAAGGAGGATCCGGTCGAGGACAGCCGGACAATCATCGAGTTTTTTCTTGGCGCTCCCTGATCGGGAACGGGTCAGGACTCCGGGCTCTTCTGGAACTCGCGGGAGAGCACGGACTCGAGCATGAGGTAGTCCTCCATTTTCATCCCGTACAGTTCCCTGAAGTTCTCGAAGGTGGACGAATCATTCGGCGTGATGATCTCCGCTTTCATCGCGGATCGAAGGGCATCCGTATAGGCTTCCCTCTGGACTTCCCGCTCGAGCACTGCGTGGTCGTCGTCTGACAGTCCGAACGACCGTCTCACCAGGGCGAGCATCGATCGTTCTTCGTTGTTCGGCCTTCCGTCCGCCCAGGCGCGTCGCAGCAAGCTCCGGTAGGTTGAACGTGACTCCGTTTCAATTTCCTCCCGTTCGCGCGCGGCCTTCTCCTCGTCCTCTTCCTGCTGCTTTCGGAACGCCTCGCCCTCGATCGTCCTCTGAGTGGAGACCTCCTCCGCTACATCCCGGCGTTTCTGGGCTTTCAGAATTTTCACTTCGAGCTCCGTCGCCTCACTGTTCCCCGGATCCATTGCATAGACCGTCTCAATTTCCGCCAGCGCTTCATTCAATTCGCCGTCGAGAAAACACTCGTTCGCTTTCCTGAGACATCCGGTTACTTTTGCCGTCCTGATCGCTTTCCGTTCCTTTTCTTCCTTCTCCTTGCGCGCCTGTGAGGCGAGTCGCCGCTCGACCTCCTTCACCTTTTCCAATTCCTCATTCTCGCGCTGGCGGGCTTCCTCTGCTTTCCTGGCCTCCTCCTCCCGTGCGGCATAGACAACCTGCTCGAGCTCCCGGGCATCCTCATGTTCCGGGTCAAGAATGAATGCCTTCGCTACCTCCTGGAGAGCAAAATCGAATTCCCCCTTGCCGAGGTACCGTCGTCCCTTGTCAAGATACGACCGGATCTTCTTGTGTTGTGCAAGAAGCCGGCCTTCCTCGATCGCCTGCCGGACAGCTTCTTCGTACTTCCTCGTCTCCTCCTCTTCCTTTGCCCTCTGGGCGGCGAGCTCTTCTTCCTTCCGCCGGCGCTCTTCTTCTTCCTGCTTCCGGAGGTTCTCGAGCGCCTGACGTTCCTCCTCTACCCGCCGCTTGTATTCGAGTTCGGCCTGTTCTTTCGCCTCCGCTTCGATGCGGGCCCGTTCCTCTTCATATTGCTTTTGCTGTTCCTCGGCGAGACGCCGTTTCTCCTCCTCCACTCTCTGACGGAATTCCTCCTCCAGGCGCGCTTTTTCCTCCTCCTCACGTCTGACGCGTTCAGCCGCCTCAGCCTCCTGTTGCTCCCGGAGCTGTTCCAACTCGACCCGTTCTGCTTCGATCCTCTCCCGCATTTCATTCTCGAGCCGTTGCTTCTCCGCTTCGAGACGCTCACGCTCCTGAGATATCCGGTTCCGCTCCCCCTCCTCTTCGCGCCGGCGCTCGTCCGCTTCCTGCTCGATCTGCTTCTTCAGCATCTGGATCGTCTGCTGTTCGCTGGCCAGCCGGTCCGCTGCTTCCCTCTCGATACGTTCCTTCTCAGTCTCAAGCCGGTTCTTCTGTTCTTCCAGAGAACGCTTCAGCTCATCTTCCAATCGCTGCAACGCCTTCTCTTTCTCCAGCAGGTTTGCCTCGGCCGTAGCAAGTTCTTCCCTCTTTGCATGGCTCAACTGCTCGAGCTCCTGCTCCTCCCGGAGACGCTCTTCTTCCATCTTCCTTTTTTCTTCTTCCACATCCGCGCGCAGCTCAGATTCTAGTTTGCGGAGTTCCTCCTCCTTCTGCCGGAGCAGTGTTTCGGTTGATTCAGAGCCGTCCTGCTCCTGTTCGCGCCTCTGCATCTCTTCCTGTCGGAGCCTCTCCATCTGTTCCGCAAGCCGGCTCCGTTCCTCCTCAAGCCGCGTCGTCGCTTCCGCTTCCAGCCGTTCCCGCTCCGATTCCAGATGCACGCGCGCTTCTTCGAGGATTCGAACGCGGAGCTCTTCCGTCGCCTTACGGAGCTCCTCGCTTCGCCTTTTCTCGCGTTCCTCCTCCTCAGCCCTTCGTTTCTGCTCCTCCTCGTCCCGCCTCCGGGCTTCCTCGGCAAACTTCCGACGCTCTTCTTCGAGCCGGTCCTGCGCCTCCTTCAGCTTGAGGCGGACCTCCTCCTCTGCCTTCTTCAGATCAGCATCGACGGTTGCGCGCACAGGGTCGGTTGTCGACGGAGACTCGTCTGCCTGCGCCGGGGCAGAGGTTTGACCTTCTTTCCGCCCGATGTTCTCCTTCGCGAAACGAATTCGTTCGCGGTACGCGAGGGCGTAGGGATTGCCAGGATCAACTTCCGTCGCCTTCATGGCAAGCCTTTCAGCCTCTGCGAAATCGCCGATCTTGTAGAATTTATCGGCCATCCGAAGGAACTCGCCGGCCTTCTTCTTTCTTTCCTGACGCTCGATATCCTGAACGTTTGGCATAAATCCTTACTAAGTCTTTAAGGAAGTCAATCTATTGATTCGGGCCGGTAATGTCAATGCAGGCCTGCCCGGGGCGAGGAGGAGATGAACACCGACTATCAACGCGTGACTACAGCCTGGAAGGCGGACTGATTCCGGAGGTTAAAGAAATCCATATCAGCGATCATCATTGAATTGTAACGAACGCCAACTGCCTTATCAAGATACTCCAGGGCGGACTCTTCATTTCGCTGCATTGTGTACGCTCTCGCCGCGTTATACAACACCATTGTATGGTCACGGCGATCACGAAGTGCGCGGTTGAGTTCGACCTCCGCCTCCTTCTGCTTGCCGAGACGAGTCAACACGAGCGCAAGGTAACTTCGGGCCACGCCGTCGCCGGGATCAGCAGCAAGGTGCCGATTCAACAGCGTCTGCGCTTTCTCCAGCTCTTTGCCCCATTGCGAAATCGGTTTCCCTGCCGCCTGATAAACCCGACCCAGTCTGTAGTACAGAAGATAATCGTCCCGGGTCCGGCCGATTTCGTTCGTGAGAATCGCTGCGGCGCTGTCATGCTGCTGAATGTCGACAAGCAACTCCGGAAGATAAGAAACCATGGCTCCATGACGATCGGGGGAGAGCCGCGCCGCCCGCCGGTAATCTGCCAGTGCAGCACGGACATCATCGTGCCGGGAAACCGTTCCCCGCACAAGGAATGACTCACTGTTCAGCGGGTCGAGCTCGACCGCTGCGTCCGCATGTGCGCGGGCATCATCAGATTCACCCCGGATAAAACAGAGGATCGCCGCACGACGACGGAGCTCCGGATCTCCCGGGAAGAACTTCACACCGGCATCGTAGAATGTCTTTGCCTTTTCGAACCGTCCCTGAAGCTGTTCCGAAAGTCCGATTGCCGAAAAATGAGCGGGTGAGGTTGCTCCTTCGTCACCGGCGCTTGTCAGATAGCGACCCGCATCCATAAGAAGTGACCGTGGTGATTCGAGAGACGCGTCGGCTTCGAGCAGCAATGTCCAGGCTTTTCCCACTTTTGCCATGCGGAACGCCGGATCGGTCCGGATCGCCTTGTCGAACAATAGTCCGGCTGAACGAACGGAGAACCGCTCGCGATTGGCAACCATAAGCCGTCCGCGGAAGTAATCCAGCAGAGCATCCTCATCGGAAGACATTCCTGCAACCTGTATGGCGGACCGACCCCCTTCCTGACGGAGTTCCAGGGCGATGAGAATCGAAGTGGCAATTTCGGCAGCTGCCGCGGGAAGCTCCCGAATGGAACTCTGCCGCCGACTGGTCCAGAGGGGATCAACTGCTCCAGTATCGCGCAGGGTCAGATCGAACGTTACCGAAGCGGGGGTCGTCGCAATCTTCCAGTGAAGATAATGCTCCACCTGAAGGCTCCGCGCGGCTGCTGCCGGCCCTCCCTTGATGTATTGGACGGACGAGGCAGATTGCGGAGCAATCACACGAAGTCCCGGGGTGGACGAAAGAGCGGCCGTCACCTGCTCCAGAACCGCATAGGAGAGGTAGGCGGCAAGGGTGTCGGACGGCGTATGCCATCCGGGAAGAATGAGAACGGATGCATCCATCTTGGCGGCGGCAACCTGAATCTCTCTCGCAAGGAAATACCCGCCGACAACCGCGAGGATCATCACCAGTGAAATGGCGATCGGTTTGACCGGAATTGTGATGCCGGATGCCCGCTCGACGATCCTCTGAGTCAGCGGCCGCCTGGGAGGTGGTTGCGCGGCGCCTTCCTCTTCATCGATCTGCAGTCCGTACTCTCCATCACTGTGCGGGATTTCTTCATTTCCCCAGAAATCCCCCCCTTCCTGAATCTCGGGTTCAGGGTCCTGTTCGGGTTCGACCTTTGGGACGACAACCTCTTCTGCCTTCCACCTCTCCTCCTCAGCCCTGACCTCCGCGGCCAGTTCCTGTGCCTTGACAATTCTCGATTGAAGATCGACTGCGTCCTCATTCTCAGGATCGAGTTCCAGGAGCCGGCCGATGGTCGTCGCCGCTTTATCGTACTTCTCCTGTTCGTACAGGGAGGTCGACTCTTCCATCAGTGCGTTCGCTTTCTTCTCCAGCGAGAGACGCTCCCTCTCCGACCGTTCATCCCTGACAGGAGGCGGTGCGGGAACTTCTCTGGCCTCCCGCAGCTTCTTCCGGAGCGCACGGATGGTGTTCTGGTACGAGGTCAACTCAACGGTGTCAGGAATCAGTCCGGCAAGATCAAGGAGGATGTCGGAGGCTTCATCGATATCGTCGTGATCCACGGCGACGGCAAACCGCCCGCGCAGATCGATGAGCCTGTGCTCATCAACGTTCTTCCGTTTCGGTTGAGGGGTGGGCTGCTGATCCACGGCGACCGGCGGACCGGCTGGTTCCTGGGGCTGCTCGTCTTCCGGAGCAACCGTTCCCGACTTCTTCTCTTCCAGCTCAATGCGTTTGAGCTCCGCTTCCTCTGCGCGTTGTCTGATTTCCTCGAGAAGCTTCTGTCGCTCGACTTCTCGTGGATCGGGCTTTTCGTCGGGACTCATGTACTCCATTTCCGTCGATGGACTGATACCTCTCGTGAGGCATCCGCGGGTGTGGCTCAATATATTCAAATCGCACGCGAATTTCAAGATTGAGAAGGTGAGTCGTTCTGACCGTTGAGGCCTGGATCTCCCGGTGAGGAAGGGAGATCGGTGACCGGATGTCAGAGCAGAAGGACTTGCGAATGGGGAGAATCTTCCTGATTATCATTCATCACCAGTATGAGGACGACATGACTATTTTCTGGATATTCGTAGGACTGGTAGTACTGGCTGTTTTCTGGGCGGTCGCACAATACAACCGGCTGATCGCACTCCGCAATCAGGTCGAAAACGGGTGGAAGCAGATCGATATCCAGCTGAAGCGACGGCATGACCTGATTCCCAATCTGGTCAACACCGTCAAGGGGTATATGGAGTTTGAGCAGGACACGCTGGAAAAAGTGATCAAAGCCAGGAATGCGGCGGTCTCGGCGACCGGTGTGGCGGATTCGGCGGAGAAGGAGAATGTGCTCACCGGAGCTCTCTCCCGCCTGTTCGCTCTCTCCGAGAACTATCCCAACCTTAAAGCGAACGAAAACGTCCGCCAGCTCCAGGAAGAGCTTTCAAGTACCGAGAACAAGGTCGGTTTTGCGCGCCAGTTCTACAACGATCTCGCCACCCGTTTCAATATCATACAGCAGCAGTTTCCCGGAAACATTATCGCCGGCTTGTTCCGGTTCACGCAGGCGGAGCTGTTCGAGATCAAAGAGGCGGCGGAGCGGTCCGTTCCGACGGTCGACCTCTCGCTGAAGAAGTAAGAAAACAATGACAGGCTTGCCGCGAAACCTGTACGAGCAGCAGAGAATCAACCGCCGCACAACCGTCCTCGTCATGATACTGTTTACGCTGCTTGTTGCGCTGCTCGGATATGGTTTTGATCTGATCATTCTCGATTCCGTCATCCCGGTCGGAACTGTTGCAGCCGTTGGACTTGGCATCGGCACCTCCTTTTGGAGCCTGAGCGGAGGCACCCGGGCGGTCCTTGTCTCCTCAGGCGCACAGCCTATTATTGCCGGAAACCCGGCGCATCAACAGCTAAGAAATGTGACCGAGGAGATGGCGATCGCCTCCGGGCTGCCCGTTCCGCAACTTCATGTCATACCGGATCCCGACCCGAATGCATTTGCGACCGGCCAGGATCCGGGACACTCGCACATAGCGGTGACGCAGGGGTTGCTCGAGAGGCTGAACAGGGAGGAACTGCAGGGTGTGATTGCTCACGAGATGGCGCATATCCGGAATTACGATATCCGCCTCATGACGGTGGTTGCCGCCCTTATCGGCGCGGTGCTGCTGATTTCGGAACTCGGGGCACGCTCGCTCTATCTCGGCGGAGCGAGGAGGCGGTCTTCGAAGGAAGGCGCGTCCCCCCTGCTGCTGGTCGGATGGATCGTCGGCCTGATCCTGGCCCCTTTCGTCTCGAGAATTCTGGCAATGGCAGTCTCAAGGCAGAGAGAATACCTTGCCGACGCATCAGCCGCAGAGTTGACCAGAAATCCCGGGGCGCTCGCGTCTGCACTTGAAAAAATTGATGCAGCGGTCGAACCAACACGATCGATCAAGAAGGGGTCAGCCCATCTCTGCATTGCAGACCCTCTTGCCCGGCCGATCAACGCCAGAGAAGGACTTTTCGCGAACCTTCTGGCCACCCACCCACCTGTCCTGAAACGGATCGCCCTTCTCAAGGCGATGGCGTACCAGTGATGATCACTCCTCTCCACCCTCCATCAGGATACGGAGCATCTCATCTTCCATCCCCGGCTCCGAGCGTTCAACAATCCTCCCTATCTCCGTGCCATCCCTCATGAAGATGATTGTTGGAACACGGGTGATATCATATCCCTGTTCGAAACCGCCAGGACTCATCTTATCACGGTCCAGACCATAGTACCGTATGCGCGTGCTGTCGATACCGGCATTGTCCACAATCCTGAGGAACGCGGGGACCTCACGATAACTGTCGGAGCACCATGTTCCGAGGAAAACCAGCCAGTCGGTTCCGTCATTGAAATCCGCTATCAGTTCAACCATGTCAGGCGCTATCTGAACGGTGTCATACCGTGCCTGGAATCCGGGAAAGGACCCGTTGAAGAAATCTGATCGGGTTGTCCAGCCGGTCAACATCACCTCCTGGGTGGTTTCCTTTGTTGCGCCGCATCCCAGGATAAGAACGGCCAGGAACAGGCAGACGGTCAGGCGGGTCATGCGTAACTCCACTTTTCTGATCTGGAAAAATTCTCTATATTCATGATATGAAAAAGGCGAAACCGATACCGCCGGTGAGAAGTGAAACCAGCTTCAACGCACTCGACAAACGATTCAATGTCGCTGACACCGCTTCGATCGATCCTGCCGTTCTGGAATCTTTTTCCTATGAGTATCCTGGCAGGGAAATCGTTGTCACGATCGACACGGACGAGTTTACGGCGGTCTGCCCCTGGTCCGGACTTCCCGACTTTGGTACGATCAGGATCGATTACATACCGCGCAAGGTTTGCGTTGAACTGCGATCCTTCAAGTACTACCTTCTTTCATACAGGAATGTCGGCATCTACCAGGAACATGTCGCAAACAGGATTATGGACGACATGCTTGCCTGCACAAAACCAAAATGGATGAAAATCACTGTTGATTACAGAATTCGGGGCGGCGTTCACACCGTCGTGACAAGGGAATATCCCCGGAAGTAGAGCATTCCTTCTCCCAACATTCCTGCCAGGTACCAAAAAAAAGCCCTCTGCGAGGCAGAGGGCTGAGGGCGTCAATGAGGATGTCAGACCTTCGAGACCTTGGAGGCCTGAAGTCCTTTCGGACCCTGTTCGACCTCGAACTCGACCTGATCACCTTCATTGAGGGAACGGAAGCCTTCGCCAACGATAGCCTTGTAATGGACGAACACGTCCTCACCTGACTCCCGCTTGATGAAGCCAAAGCCCTTCGCTCCGTTAAACCATTTGACTACGCCCTTTTCCATGGCACAGCTCCTCGCAATAATGAAGATTGAAACGGGCACCCGATATATTGCCTCTTAACGGTGGACAGACTGTGTGAGGGTGGAACCCCGGCACTATCACTCTGTACCGATCGTTGTCTCCAGCCGCACTCACCAATCCCTCAAGGCAACGCAACCATCAGAAGCACAATAACGGTGTACTGTTATTTGCCGCCAAGATACATTTTCCAAAATTCATTTGCAAGAATTTCCACGGCAGGTTCCACCGAACGGGGATGGGCAATAAAAAAGGATAGGGTGTATCCCGGCACCCTATCCTTGAGCAGACGAAAGCCTCTCTCCCACCAAAGTGAGGCTTTCTCGGAGGTAAAATCTACATCATGAGCTCATCGATATCATAAAGATGATTGTTGTCAGAAAACCGCGGGTTTAGGTCATTGCGGACAGATTGCATCTCTGCTCTGATAGTCTTGATCATCAGGGGAATCCCGACCAGAAGCGCCACAATTGCCGTAACGGTCATTGGTTTCATGTTCACTGCACCGTCACGAAGAGTTCTTCATCAAAAATATTGCTGAACGCAATGGCGAACCACGCCTGCACGTCCACCTCTTCGAGAAGAATCATCTCGTGATATTCACGCTCCTCTTTCGTCAGCTCGGCAAACCGATAGGTCTTTTTCATATCATTCCCCTTACCAGGATAGTATTGCCTTCTGCTTTTGTCTATACGAATACCGTGCCAGGCTGGCGAAAGCTCAAAAAAACCGTTTTTTCTAGCAGGTGTCCATTTGAGAGCACAGGGTGGTACAAATTTTCCACATTCCTCCAGCCATCCGATGCAATTTTGACTAATCGAACACTCCGCCCGCGGGATGTTTGTTGTTTGAAAATCACAGCCGTTTTTGCTATGTTATGACCCATCTGTTGCTTTTTCGACACATCTCTCCACCGACTTTCCCCGAAAACCAGCATTCTTCAGGAGGAATAATGGATTTGAAGCAGATTCAGCAGACCCTTGGGGCAGAAGCCTCAGATCTGCTTGGTCACCAGTGCAAAACGATTTCAAGCAAGTCGCTCCATCTCCCGGGCCCCGATTTTGTGGAGCGTGTCTTTCTTCCATCCGATCGCAAGAGTTCGGTACTCAGGAGCCTCCAGCAAATTTACGGCCACGGACGTCTTGCCGGAACAGGATATCTCTCCATTCTGCCTGTTGACCAGGGGATCGAGCATTCGGCAGGCGCCTCGTTCGCGCCGAACCCGCTCTATTTTGATCCGGAGAATATCATTCGCCTTGCCATCGAAGGCGGGTGCAATGCGGTCGCCTCTACATACGGCGTTCTCGGTGCGTGCGCCAGGAAATACGCCCACAAGATCCCGTTCATCGTCAAGATCAACCATAACGAGTTCCTTTCGTATCCGAACAGCTATGATCAGATCATGTTCGGCGATATTGAAACAGCCTTCGACATGGGCGCGGCGGCGGTCGGCGCCACCATCTACTTCGGCTCGGAGGAATCCAAGCGTCAGATCCAGGAGGTGTCTTCGGCCTTCCGTTATGCCCATGAACTCGGAATGGCTACGATCCTCTGGTGTTACGCACGCAATGCAGCGTTCAAGACAAAAGAAAAGGACTATCATGTTTCGGCCGATCTGACCGGACAGGCAAATCACCTTGGCGTAACGATTCAGGCAGATATCATCAAGCAGAAACTTCCTGAAAACAACGGCGGGTATACTGCTCTGAATTTTGGCAAAACACACAAGAAGGTCTACTCGGAGCTGACCACTGACCACCCGATCGACCTCACTCGGTACCAGGTTGCCAACTGCTACATGGGAAGAGCAGGTCTGATCAATTCAGGCGGTGCGGCGGGGCAGAATGACCTGTTCGATGCAGTGAAGACTGCGGTCGTGAACAAGCGGGCGGGCGGCACAGGATTGATTTCAGGGCGGAAGGCATTCCAGAAACCGATGGAAGACGGGGTGAAGCTCCTGCATGCGATTCAGGATGTGTACCTTTGCAAGGAAGTAACAATCGCATAAACCGGATCTCGTTATGATCAAAAGAACGAAGCAGGTTTTGATCGTGGGTGACCGGATCCTGCTGGATGTCGAAGACGCGAACGACAAGACGAAGTCGGGCCTGTACCTTCCACCCTCCGTGAGGGAAAAGGAAAAGGTCGCGACAGGTCGCGTTGTGAAGGTAGGACCCGGATATCCGATTCCAAATCCCAACTACACGGAGGAAGAACCGTGGTCACCCCCGCGGGATCCGATGAAATACATCCCCCTCCAGGCGAAGGAGGGAGATTATGCGATTTTTCTCCGTGAACACGGAGTGGAGATCGAATTCGAGGGAAGGCAATATCTCATTGTCCCGCAGGCGGCTGTCGTTGCCCTTGTGAGAGAGGAGGTCACGGAGGTCCGGGAGTAACCGGGGACCTGTTTCGCTGCAACCAATCACAACCAAAAACGTAGGGTAACCATGGCAAAGAAAGCAGCGCCTCCACCTCCGGAGACTCCGAAGCGTCTCTACCTCTCGATGGCCGACAGAAAAATCGGCGGTGTCTGTGGCGGCCTCGCCGAGTATTTTGAAATCGACCCGACGATCGTCCGGCTGGCCGCAGCCCTCGGCTGCCTCGTCACCGGGGTATTCCCATTGCTTATCGGTTATCTGGTTGCCTGGGCGATCGTCCCGATCAAACCTGTTTCTTGATTTTTTTCCACCCAATTGCTACCTTCTTGCCTGCCATTGCAGTACCCAGCCCGTAGAATCTAATACTAGCATATTCAGCCATGTCAATCACAGTCCGAAATCTGACAAAGGTCTACGGCGCACAAAAAGCGATCAATGACCTGAGCTTCGAGGTAAAAACCGGGGAGATTCTCGGGTTTCTCGGGCCGAACGGTGCGGGGAAAAGCACCACGATGAAGATCATCACGTGCTACATTCCCCCCACGGCGGGTACCGTTGAGATCGACGGCCTCAACATCTTCGATCACTCCCTGGAAGTGCGACGGAAGATCGGTTACCTCCCGGAAATGAATCCCCTCTATCTTGACATGAATGTTCTGGATTATCTGGAATATTCGGCACGCCTCCACGGGGTCGGACGGGAGCTGATTGGACCCCGGATCAAAGAGATGGTCGGCGTATGTGGACTTGGTACTGTACGCCACAAGGATATCGGTGAGCTCTCCAAGGGATTCCGCCAGCGTGTGGGGCTTGCACAGGCGCTTCTCCATGAGCCGGAGGTCCTGATCCTCGACGAGCCGACAAGCGGCCTCGACCCGAACCAGATTGTCGAGATCAGGAATCTCATCAAACAGCTCGGCCGCGCGAAAACATTCGTTCTCTCCACCCATATTCTCTCGGAGGTACAGGCGACCTGCGACCGGGTCCTGATTATCAACGAGGGAACGATCGTCGCCGACGGAACCCCCTCTCAGCTTCAACAGGACTTCAGAGGGGCGGAAACGATTACCCTGGAGTTGAGGACCGGCGCAACGAACCCGCTGGAAGAGGTGGCGCCGAAACTGAGCGCCCTTCCATCCGTCGCCGGTGTGGAGTTGAGTTCGAATGCTGACTCCGTCTCCCGTTTTGTGCTGAGTGTGGAGAAAGGGAGCGATATCCGTGAAGATGTATTCCGCCTTGCTGTCGCCGAAGGATGGGTCCTGCTCGAAATGACACGCTCCAGCACAAGTCTGGAGGAAGTATTCCACAAACTGACTATGTCCTAACACCTGTCTGACTTTGCAACGATGAAAACACTACCGTACGTCTATCCTATCTTCCGTCGGGAACTCCAGTCGTACTTCAATTCGCCTGTGGCGTATGTCGTCATAGTCTTCTTTCTCGCCGTTGTCGGCTGGTTCTTCAGCAGTTCCCTGTTTCTGATGAACATCGCGAGCCTTGCGACGGTGTTCGAGGTCATCCCGTGGATATTCATCGGCTTTATCCCGGCAATCACCATGCGCCTGCTCGCCGAAGAGAAGAAAGCCGGTACGATCGAGCTCCTTGTGACGAAGCCGATCAGGGATGTGGAGATCATTCTCGGCAAATTCTTTGCGGCCTGGGCTCTGCTTGGTGCAACCCTGCTGCCGACTCTGATCTATCTGGTCGCGGTTTCTTCGATCGGAGAGATCGATCCGGGCCCGGTGTTTGCGGGGTACCTCGGACTGTTCCTGATGGGCGGGGTCTATGTAAGCATCGGTCTCTTCGCATCGAGTCTCACGGAGAACCAGATCGTGGCGTTCATTGTGACGCTCATCGCGGTTCTGGCCCTGTTCCTGATCGACAAGATGCTGATCTTTCTCCCTGACACGCTCTCCACAACCCTCGAGTTTCTTTCGGTCGACTATCACTTTTCCAGCATCGCACGCGGGGTTGTCGACTCGAGGGATATCCTGTATTTCTTTTCCGTGATCGGATTCTCTCTTCTGCTCGCAACTGTTTCACTTGAACGAAGAAAGTGGTAACCGGACATGAACACTAAATCAATTAGATCCCGGGCCCTTATTCTGGTCACCGTCGCCCTCGTCGGGCTTGTCCTCCTCAACATTATCTCCATCAGGGTGTTCGGACGGATTGATCTTACATCGAACAACATGTTTACCCTTTCGGACGCAAGCCGTGCTCTTGTCGGTTCCCTTGATGATAAGATCGCGGTGACGGCCTATTTTACTGAGGATCTCCCCTCTCCGTACAACAACTACCGGCGAGCGGTGCTCGATCAGTTGAACGAATACCGCGCCTATTCGAACGGGAACCTGGTCTACAACTTCGTCGATCCCGCGGGGACTGAGGGAGAACAGGAAGCGCAGCAGCAGGGGATTGCCCCGGTGCAGGTTCAGGTCGTCAACGAGGACAAGTTCGAGGCGAAACGTGCCTACATGGGCCTCGTCATGTTTTATGAAGACCGGAAGGAAGTGATTCCGGTGGTACAGAATCTCGGATCGCTCGAATATGACATCAGCGCCGCGATCAAGCGCATTACGACGAAGGAGAAGAAGAAGGTCGGTTTTCTGACAGGCCATGGGGAACCAGCCCTCGAACAGATGCAGGGGGTCCAGCATGCCCTGGCCGGACAGTATGAATTGATTCCGGTGGATCTGACCGGCGGTCGCCCGGTTCCCCGGGACATGGCGGCACTCGTCGTCATGGCACCGAAAAACAAGATCCCCGAGACCCATCAGTATGAGGTCGACCAGTACCTGATGAGGGGCGGCAAGGTCGCTTTCCTCCTGAACAAGGTGGACGGAACCCTGCAGGAGCGTTTTGGACGGGAGCTCGACCTCGGGATGGACGATCTGCTCCTTTCCTACGGCATCCGGATCAATACGGATCTCGTCCGCGATGCGAGGTGTGCCAGTATCAGCATCATCCAACAGTCGTTCGGATTCAACCTTCAGTCCCAGGTTCCGTTTCCCCTTCTCCCTCTTGTGAACAACTTCGGTCCGGAGAATATGATCGTCAAGGACCTTCAGGGGATGGTCCTGTTCTTCGTCAGTTCTGTAGATACGGTGGCCGTATCACAGAAGGGACTTCACGCGGAACTGCTGATCTCCTCCTCTGAAAGGAGCGGACGGATGGAAAAGGTGTTCATGATCAACCCGCTGGCGGAATATGCGCCGGCCGAGTTTTCGGAACCTCATATCCCTCTGGCCTGGAGTCTCACCGGTTCTTTTTCGAGCGCCTATGCCGACAGGGAGGTGCCTGTTGACAGCACACTGACCGGTCTCGTCCCGGTCGGAGAGAAGCTCGCTTCCGGGATCGAGACACGCATGATCGTGGTCGGTGACGGTGACTTCCCCCTCGATGCATACCTCGGAAACAACGACAATGTCACCTTCTTCGCCAACATGATCGACTATCTGGTGGATGATGCCGGCCTGATTACGATCCGGACGAAGGATGTGACCATGCCGCAGCTCGATCAGATATCGGACGGGGGAAAGAGCATCGTGAAATTCGGTACTCTCATCGCGCCGCCGCTTGCGGTCCTTTTGTTCGGCCTCTTCCGCTGGAGGTCACGCCGTGCCCGCAGAAACGCACTTGAGCAGTCACACTAAACAACACAGCCTGATGCAATGATGATGAAACGGACACTCCTTTTTTCCCTCGCAGCGATAGCGGTCCTCGCCGTCCTGGCGTATGTCGTTCTTCAGGGACCCGGAGAGCAGAGCAGATCCGGATCCGATATGCTGGTGACGTATGATTCCGCCGCGGTCGTCAGAATGGAATTCACCGGCGACAACGGACATGTCGTCCTGGAAAAGATCGATGGCATCTGGACAATCACGGAACCGCTCCGGTATCCGGCTGAAGAGTTCATGGCCACACGCGCCGTGGCAACAGGAAAGAGTCTCGCGCTGAAGAGCGTCGTGTCGAGTAATCCGGAAAAGCAGGGGTTGTTTGAAGTGGATTCAACCGGAACACTTGTCTCGATATTTACGGACAGAGGACTTGCCGCAGCGTTCCGGATCGGAAAGACGACGACCTCGTTCACCGAGACATATGTCCGTGCCGAAGGGTCAGATGACGTGTATATCACCGACGGCCTGATCCATTCGACGTTCGACAAGAAGGGAACCGACTGGCGGGACAAGACGATCTTTCAGATGCCTCGCGACGAGATCATGCAGGTTCGCTTTTCCTACGGAGACACTGTCTTTACCGTGGCCCGGTCCGATACCGGATGGATGGTCGGATCGACACCGATCGGCGAACCTACAAGTTTTCTCGCAGCCCTGTCATCCTTCAACACACAGTCGTTCATCGACTCGGCCGTCACCTCCCCGCCAACCCGTGTTGCCACGATTGAAGTGGGCGGTGCAGCAATTCACTTCCATGAGGCGCCCAGCGGCTCTGATTACCTTGTGCTGACCTCACGATCCCCCCAGTGGTTCTCGGTTCCTGTGTGGAAGGTGAAGCAGCTGCTGTTGCGAAAACAGAATTTCGAGACGATGAAACGATAAAACGAGAGGCCCTTTCCCCGAGGGCCTCCCGCTCACTCCTGCCGACTTCACTCGGCCCGGGTTCGGCGTCCTGTTTCCCGGTGGCTCCCGCCACTCCGGTCGGCGTGCGAATTTTCTCTCACCTTATCCCGCCGGTCCTCAGGGATGTTCATCTCTGCACCCCGGGGAAGCGCCCCCCTCTGGTGATCCCTGAGTACCCTCTGATCGTGGGAAGCACGACCGGCCGGCCGATCAATCGCACGGCGGTCAGGCCCCCGTCTGTCCCGGATCCTTTCGTCTCTTCGGTCCAGCTTCGCAAGGAGTAATGCGCGCGCCTCCTTTTTTCGATCCTTCGACAGCAGGTGGTGATCGATCCTGTGCTTCATGATGTCATGCGACCGTACATAGCTCCAGTGATCATCGTACTGAAAGCCGACATACAGATGTACTCTGCGGACCGGCCTGAGCGGAATCCAACCGACGTAACCTCCGCCATAGCGCCACTCAACCCAAGATGGAGCCCATTCACGACCGGGGATCCAGACCCAGCCCGCGAAGGGATCGTAGTCCCAGCGTCCATAATGGTATGTTGCCCAACCCCATGGTTCATCGGACTCCCAGTACCACCCGTCGGCGGTCCAGATCCACCGCCCCACGGTATAGGGTTGCCATCCTGCAGGTACGCAGGCAGGTTTCCAGACCGCTGTGCCATAGCTGTCACGTATCCATTCCCCATGCGGGCGGAGTGACACATGAAAGAACGCTGCAGCATCATCAATCCCGCCGTGGGCAAATGAAGCCGGCACCGCAAGAATCAGGGCACAGAATACAATCATCGTTTTCATTGGGATCTCTCCTCTTCTTACAAGGGTTCACAGGAGAGATATCCAATTGGCGTGCCAAGTCTCGAATGCACTATTCAATCAGAAAAAAGGGGCTTTCCGAAGGTGATGTCCAGAGCGGAATGCAGGTGACCTGAATTCGGGACATTGCGGCCCGGGAGAGAAAAAGCGAAGGAGGTTAACTCTTGAGAAGGGTTGCCATCACGGCTTTCTGGAGGTGGAGCCGGTTCTCCGCCTGATCGAGCACGACCGATTGAGGACCATCCAGGACTTCACGGGTGATCTCTTCGCCTCTGTTCGCGGGAAGCCTGTGCATCACCATGCAATCAGACTTCGCTGACTTGAGCAACGCTTCGTTCACCTGGTACGGCTTGAACGCGGCCAGATCGGTTCCCTCCTCCGCTGATCCGCGGGAAATCGGCCATGCATCTGTGTACACCACATCAGCATTCTGGACCGCCTCGACAGGGTCCTGTACGGATTCGATCCTGCTCAGCTCCGCACTACGGGCCTGCTCCAGCACCTGAGCGTGCGGTTCATGGCCGGAGGGGCAGGAGAACACGAAATGGAGAGGAAGCTTTTCCGCCAGCTCGAGCCACGAGTTCACGATGTTATTCCCTTCGCCCAGGAACACAATCTTCGTCTCCGGCTTCAATCGTCCCGCCTCCCGGAGTGTCAGGGCGTCAGCGAGGACCTGACAGGGGTGGACCAGGTCGGTCATCGCATTGATCACGGGCACACCGGCACTCTCCCCGAGCTGCAGGCAGGTCGTGTGACGGGTTGTGCGTGCAATGATCAGGTCGTTGTAACGGGAAAGAACGGACGCGATATCATGGACGGACTCTCGTGTTGCCAGACCGATCGTTTCCTCCTGAAGAAAGATCGACGTCCCTCCAAGCTGGGCAATGCCGACCTCGAACGATACACGCGTGCGGAGCGATTCATGCTCGAAAATAAGCGCCGCGGTCCTGCCGCGAAGAGGGAGCGACGCGAGTCCCCCTTTCTTTCCATCGGCGGCAAGATCAAGGATCGCCGTCAGTTCCCCGGTTGTCCAGAGAGAAAAGGAAAGCAGGTCACGTTTCATGGGTGTGCGGTCCGGCAGGATTGTGGTGGAGTCT
>Ga0224505_10001089_pt1 | contig 17742 bp, 18 predicted proteins | sample SF_Jan12_sed_USG_FD_169102 | JGI IMG/M metagenome (GOLD analysis project Ga0224505, IMG submission 169102) | Sediment microbial communities from San Francisco Bay, California, United States - SF_Jan12_sed_USGS_4_1 | ecosystem: Environmental > Aquatic > Marine > Sediment | place: USA: California... | reverse complement strand
TGCTTCGTGTCGCGTCAGCACAGCGTGGTCCGGATTTTCACCAGCTTCGGCGAGGGTCGACAGGACGCGCTCAACAGCCCAGCGCAAGTTTACGGCCGTCGGCCGTGAGTTCAGGAGTGCGGTTGCAGCAAGTTCGATTTCTGCGGCAGGGTCGTCAGCGTCCAGTGAGGCCAGGTATAGCGACCATGCGGCTGTGGCACCGATCAGTGGTGCACCGCGAACGTACATCTCCCTGATAGCGATGACGCCGTCCCGCCAGCAACAGAGATCGTGAATGCTGTAATCGTGGGGGAGCAGGCGCTGATCGATGACCTGTACTACAGAATTATCGTCCGGACTCAGCCAGATGCTGCGAAAGTCCTCGGCGATATTCGGCGGCACGGTTTGGTGCTCAGGCTCCCAGGCCCGCCGCCAGACGTGCTGAACGCAGGGTATTGGCCATGAGCATGGTGATAGTCATGGGACCGACACCACCCGGAACCGGAGTGATCGCGGCTGCAACTTTGCTGACATCGTCGTAATCGACGTCGCCGGTTAAAACCATTTTGGTTTCGCCATCGACTGTTTTTTCTACGCGGTTGATACCGACGTCAATAACGACGGCACCGGGTTTCACCCAGTCTGCTTTAACCATATCGGGGCGTCCGACGGCGGCGACGACAATGTCCGCACCAGCGACGACTTTGGACAGGTCCTTGGTTCGGCTATGAGTAACGGTCACTGTTGCATTGGCCTGCAGCAATAGTGATGCCATGGGTTTGCCAACAATATTCGAGCGACCAATTACAACCGCATTCTTGCCCGACAAATCGCGTCCGAGTTCATCCTCGATCATGAGCATGCAGCCGGCCGGTGTGCAGGGCACGAAAGCGTCGGATGTGTGGCCTGCGGTCAGTTTGCCGATATTCACGAAGTGGAAGCCATCGACGTCTTTCGACGGTGTGATTGCCTGCGTAATCGCCTGTTCGTCAAGATGATCGGGAAGCGGCAATTGCACAAGTATTCCGTGTATCGCTGTGTCGTTGTTGAGCTCGTCGATCAGCTTGAGCACGTCTGACTCTGCAGCGTTTTTGGGCAAGGTGTGTTGAACAGAATGAAAGCCGCAGGACTCTGCCGTGCGTTTCTTGTTGCGCACATAAACCTGGCTGGCAGGGTCCTCTCCAATGATAACGACCGCCAGCCCCGGCTTGATGCCGTGTTTTTTCAGCAATGCGGCAGTTTTCTCGGTGATCGACGCGGCCAGTGCGGCGGCCCTGGCTTTGCCATCAATTCGTTTTGCAACGGTCATTGTCCTGTATTCCTTTGATTTGTTTTGTGCCGGGCTTGCCAGCGCACGGATGGTAACGCCGTGGTCGGCTTGTTGCTACCGTGGAAAACCATGCTTTCGACGTTGTAGCAGACCATACACCAGGCTCAAAGGTGCGAGCGATGCGGCAAGGTGTTTAAGGGTATGGCCACTCAGCATATGACCGCCTACATAAATTGCGCCATCCAGTTGTTCGAAGACTTTGGCCGCGACATAAAAACCGATCATCCACCACACATAACGGCCGAGGTCGCTGCGCGTTGGGTAGAGTAGAATAATTAATGGAATCAATAGCATAGGTAGGAATTGCACAAGGGCATAGGGGCGCAGGTCGCCATGACCCAATGATTCTGTGAAGGCCCAGTAAACAACGCTGGCTATACCCGCAAGCAATAGTGCAGGCAAAGTTTTACGGCCGAGAGCCGGCGAGAAATACTCGGCAATGATGATTGAAACCAGGCTCATGAAGCTAACGGTCATTGGCAGCCGGTCCCACACCAACGTGTCATTATTGGGGTTGAGATGAAAATAGCCGGAGCCGAAAGCAGTCAGGGCAACGCCTGTAAAGAAGATCATCCACGAGGGTTTTGTGCCCGGCAAGATAACTTCCGGGCTCCGCATGATGACTCGCCAGCCCAGGATGCCAACGACCAGGAACGGCAAGTTGGACATCACGTTCAAAAAATTGGGAATATTGGCCAGCGCTCGCTGATCGGCAAAAAGATGGTAAAGAGGGTCCTGTGCAACGGGATCGGCCATAGCGACGGCGATGATTACGCCAGCTCCCACCAGGATGAGCAAAGCGACGCGCCAGCTCAAAATGGAAAATCCGCTGGATTCCTGACCGTCAAGCCTGCGACTCGCCGCCCGGCGGTCCCCAAAAAATAACCCAGCAGCCGAAGTCGTCGCTGAAATCCACGAACCGGTGCTCGGCACCCGCAGCGACGAACAGCGCATCACCGGGTGCGAAAGGAACTTCTTCACCGTCGCGAATAAGCGTGCCGTGGCCAGACTGCACAATGTAAATTTCGTCCTGCTCGTGCGGTGTCTGCACGTCTTTGCCGACAGGCTTGTAGTAACCAAGCTCCATACTGCCGCTCTCGAGCAGGACCGCATAGAGTCCGTCTGCCGAATCGCGGACGCGTTGCAATGCGTTTTGTACAGTCATGCGCTCTGCCATGTGCTCACGGTATCGCGAATCAGGTTAAAATACAGCTCCTTACAGTCGGCAAAGAGTCGCGTGAAAACATTTACCCGCAATTTTCGAGGCGTCGCTTTTTTTGGCGGCCTTACCGTCAATACGATTTTCTGGTTTATCCCGTTATTCTTCCTCGCGGTGCTGAAACTGTTGCTGCCCGTACCGGCTCTGCGGCGGCTCATCACGCTCGCCCTCATGTGGTGCGGAGAAAACTGGATAAGTTTCAACACGCTGTTAATGCGCTACGGTGCAAAGGTCGATATCGAGAGCCATGGACTCGAAAACCTGAAGTCAGACGGTTGGTACCTCGTTATCGCAAACCACCAGACCTGGGTGGATATTCTTGTATTGCAGGCCGTTTTCAATCGTCGTGTGCCGTTCCTGAAGTTCTTCATCAAGCAGCAACTGATCTGGTTTCCGGTTCTGGGTGTTGCGTGGTGGGCTCTGGATATGCCATTCATGAAGCGATATTCACCATCCTACCTCGTGAAAAATCCTCACATGAAAGGGAGGGACCTGCAGACCACGCGCCGTGCCTGTGAAAAATTTCGGGATACACCGACATCCATACTCAATTTCATCGAAGGCACGCGCTTCTCCGAAAAGAAACGTGACAATCGAAAATCGCCGTATCAAAACCTGTTGCAGCCGCGCGCTGGCGGTTTTGCAGTCGCTGTATCATCGATGGGAGAGTTATTTACGAGCATCGTCGACGTCACCCTGGTCTATCCCGACGTTGCGACTCGCTTCTGGGATATGTGCTGTGGTGCCGAGGTTCGCGTCATCATCGATATTCGCGAGCGCAAGCTCGAACAATGGCTGGTGCAGGGTGATTACGAAGGTGACCGGGAGTTTCGCAAGAAAATGCACACCTGGTTGGGTCAAATCTGGGCTGAAAAAGATGCGATAATCGCCAAAACGAGGAAAGAATATGGTCGATAGCCGACAGTACGACACCGTAGCATTCGATGTTCGCGACAACACCACGATGCTGTTTTTTGCGAAAACGACAGACGCAGGCGACATCGCCGACTACCTGTTGCTAATGCGCACTATTGAAGAGGATTTCGACGAGTCCATCTATATCGAAATCAATGAGCAGCAATTTGGTGGCCACAATTTGATTCGCGAAGCGTCGATGACGGGCAATGTGCTTACATTGCGTCTGCATGAACCTGCCAAAGAACTCGATGGCACCTCGGACATCGTGCTGACCTGGGCCGACACCGTTAAAAACGCGGAGAGCATCGAGGTTGGTGCATTTCGCGTGCTAGGCGATACGCTCGTGGGCGGAAACGCCTGAGGTATGCGGCAGCTTCGACCCAATTGCGGTAACAGGTAACGATGGCGAACACTGAATACAGCGTCTACATCGTTCGCTGTGCCGATGACACTTACTACACGGGAATCGCTGCGGATGTTGCGCGGCGCATCGCCGAGCATGAGAGCAGCCCGCGCGGGGCGAAATATCTTAAGGGTCGTGGCCCGCTGACCCTGGTCTATTCAGCGTCCATTGGTGACAGGGCCAGTGCTGCGCGAATCGAATACCGCGTCAAACAGCTCAGTCGCACCGAAAAGGAAGCGCTGATCGACGGCGCTACAAGTCTGCAGGCGCTTGCGAGGGATCCCGATCCTCTACGGTCTGTGTAAATATCGCGATCGGCCTGCCGAATTCGGGCAGGTACAAAGTCGCGTCGCTATCCCAGCGGCGACGAAACTCGTCCAGCCATGACGACGTTGTTGCAAAGTTGTCGACAATCTTCGGCCACAGGACGACCTCCCCGAAAGGTTTCGTAAAGTCGTCAAAGTGAATGGGATAAACACTGTGGCTGCCGGTCGCAGTGACCGTATGCTGCCAGTACAGCTCGGCGTAATCCTTCCCCAAAGCATCCAGTTGCCCGACGCTGAGAAAAACAACGTCGGCAGCAATATCCCGTAACTCGTATTTCGTGTAAGCCGCACTGCCCTGGACAAGTGCGGTGCCTTGCGGATGCTCAAGGATTACCGTGAACGCCCCGCCCATGCGCCAGGCCGAAACCGCCTGTGGTGTGCTCAATGGCTCCTCTATCACGCCATCAAACGGTACCGATCCGCGCCAGCCTATCGGCGCGTGGCCTGTCGGCAGCATTGTCACTTTGAACTCGCCGAACTGGAAGCTCGTGCGGCTATCCACGACCACTATCTGGTCTTCGGGTACGCCGGCACCGCGGGCGATCTGCGCGGTCGATTCTGTTCCCAGTATCGATGCGCTGGAACGATTGGCGATGGCGCCGGCATCCATTGCGTGGTCGAAATGGCTGTGCGAGGGAATGATCGCTGCAAGATGGCGCATACGAAACTGGTTGAGCGCGTAGTTAATCGTGGCCGCGTCGTTATCCACGGGTCTTTTCAACAGAATGTCGGCGAGCGATGGCCGCGAAAAAAAGCCGTCGATCAGTATCTGGGTTTCCCCGTCGTCAAACAGCAGCGTGCTTACGCCCAGCCAGGTGACGGTAACCGTATCTGCAGCCGAAGCGAAAGCGGGTTCGGGCCAGTCGATCGCATCGATAAGCGGACGATCTCTCCACAAAAGCACAGCAACTATGCAGATCGCTACCAAAATAGTGGCGGCGATAGCAGCGGCCCGCTTCAAACGCGAAACGCGATCCTTAATGAGTTTTGGATTTTCGGACGTCAAACCGGAATCCGGATGGTTTCCATTGGTCATGCCTCAGCTTGCAGTAGCCGCTGAGTATAGATCATCCGGCAGGATACTAGCCGAATCCGACCTGAGCCTGGAAGTCCTTGCGGGTATCGATATCGGTCATGGCGGCGCCCTTGACCGTCAGCCAGACGGCATGCCAATCGTCAATCTTGCTCGGTCCAAAAACAAACTTGGCAACGAAGCTTTCGAGCTGGTCGACGTGGATAACGTTTTTCGGCGGGGGCGAGGTGAATTCAACCGAACCTGTAAAAATGACCAGGTTGGCGACAGGGACATCAGGCACGACTTTTCGCAGTGCGCGCGCGCGACCTTCGTTCTGGATCATAGGGTTAAGGAAACGGCGACGAGTGACACCGTCGACATGGGTCCATTGCGCTTCGTCTTCGCCGCCAAAGACGATGCCATTAAAGTGCTTGGTCTGAATGCAAAGTATGCCGCCCGCAGTAAGAACGGCATGATCAATCTTCGCGAGCCCCCCGTAAGCGCCGGGCAGGATGAAATCGTGCAAAACGTCGGGGCTGCGCTTGGCAAGAGCCGAGCGTATGCGATGCTGGCCGATCCTGGCCGTTACGTAGCGGGCCAGGTGACTGGCGGTCGAACGAAATATGAGCGTCAGGATTAGAGCCGCGGCCAGTGTGAACAGGAACTTTGCGGGGCCCACGCCCGTGATGCCGGTCTGAATCTCGCCGTCGGCGGCCAGCGCCGGCAAGGCGATGAGTGGTACGGCGCTCAGAAGGGTTCGTATCATTTTGAACATAAGCCAGAGAATAAGCCCACGAAAACAGCCAAGTATCGTATCAGGTCACGTTTTTTAATTTTGGCTACCCGGGACCGCCAGGATACGCCAGGTAGTGGCCTTCCACTTCCGCCACCCGGATCGGTACTTCGTAAACAGCGCTAAGGGTTTCCTCCGTCAGGATATCGGCTTTTGGTCCGTCGGCGGCCACTTTGCCGGCCTGCAGCAGAATGACGCGGTCGACCTCGGGCGGAATTTCATTGAGATGATGGGTCACGATAATGATATTGCGCCCGTCCCGAGCGAGACGGCGAATGCGATCGAGATAGTCGAAGCTTGCTGCAAAATCGAGGCCCGAAGTCGGTTCGTCGAGGATCAGTGTTGCCGGGTCGTGAACCAGCGCACGTGCAAGCAGGCAACGACGTTGCTGCCCTGAGGACATGTTCTGCAAAGGCGTTTTGCTGAGCGACTCGAGGCCCAGCCAGCTGAGCGTTTCCATCGCGACGGCGACCTGGTCGGGTGTGACCCGATCTCTGAGTGTACCGTGTACGCCTATACTGGAATAAAACCCTGAAACAACGACTTCGATGGCGGGCGTCGATGCCGTGTAGCGATGCTGCAAGTCGTTGGACACCACACCGATATGCTGGCGCAGTTGCCAGACATTCCACCGATCCTTGCCAAGTATGCGGATATAGGAACCTGCTTTGGCGACCGGGTACAGCTCGCGGTCAATGGTCTTCAGTAATGTGGTTTTGCCGGATCCGTTAGGCCCAAGTATCGCTACCCGTTCGTGTTGTTCGATGTCGAGCGTGAGTTTGTCGAATACGCAGGTCGTACCCCGCCATATCGTAGCGTCGCGGATTTCGAGGAGTTTTGGGTCCGACATGGGTTCAGTGAGTCCTTATCACACAATCAATGTTGTATTGTTCGCTTGAGATAGTTATTACAATGATCCGCGAAGCAACGAGTTTACCTGTATGGCGAATGGTCTGACATATCTGCTTATTTTTATTGCCGTGGTCGTTATTTACACGATCGCAAAAGTGGTCGAATACAAGCGCAAGAGCGAGCAGCAATGGCGGCAGGTGGACAAAAGCAAACTCAGGAAGTGGGAAGACGACGAGGATTGACAGTGCTGCAGGCTACCGAAAGACGACCATGGCACATGAGTGCGTTTGTCACGATTGCGTTCGCATTGACGCCGATGATTATTGCGGCCGACGACGACGTCGCGGCCAGAGTAGCGTTGGTCAAAGAGTCCGTTAATACTTACCGTGCGGCGCACGAGGCAGTGATCATCAAGGACTTCATTGAGCTCCTGTCGTTACCGAACGATGCAGCCGTCCTTGCAGACATGGAGCGTAATGCGGACCACATTACCGATCTTCTTGAGTTGCGCGGCTTCAAGACACAACGACTTCGTGCGGGTGGCGCGCCTTACGTTTATGCGGAGCTTTTAAGTCCTGGCGCTGCAGAGACCGTTCTGATTTATGCCCATTTCGATGGTCAGCCCGTACAGGAGGAAAACTGGATCCATCCGCCGTTCGTCCCCACCCTGCTCGATGGCCCCATCCAGGCAGGGGCTGAAGTGATCGATGTCGGCGAGGTAAAAGGGCAGTTCGGTCCGGAGTGGCGGCTGTACGCACGCTCCGCCGGTGATGACAAGATGCCAATCATCGCCCTGATGCACACGCTCGACGCACTGGCAGCCAATGGCATCGAACGCTCGGTGAATCTGAAGCTCTTGCTCGATGGCGAGGAAGAACGAGGGTCACCGTCAGTCGGGAGGATCATCGATGAGAATCGCGAACTGTTCGAGGCGGACCTGTTTCTATTCTGTGACGGACCGATGCATCAGTCGCGTCGTACGCAACTTGTGTTCGGCGTGCGGGGATCGACAACAGTAGACATCACCAGCTATGGCGCTGTGCGACCACTGCACTCCGGGCACTATGGCAACTGGGCGCCAAATCCGATCATGCAGCTCTCCTGGTTGCTGACAAGTTTGCGCGCTGAATCCGGCCGAATCCTCGTCGACGGTTATTACGATGACGTCGTACCACTCGGTGAGCTTGAACGAGACGCGATTGCAGCAATGCCCGATGTAACAGAAATGTTGCAGGACGAACTTGCCGTCAATACTCCGGAAGGCGAAGGCAAACGCCTCGAAGAGTTGGTTACTTTGCCGGCCATCAACGCACGCGGCATTGTCGCCGGTGGCGTGGGAGAAAAAGGGCGCAATGTCATTCTCTCGACCGCGACCACATCGCTTGATCTGCGCCTGGTGCCTGACCAGACACCGCAACGTGCTATCGAACTCATCAAAGCGCATTTGGTTCGGCAGGGATACCACGTTGTAGCGGATGATCCCTCGATCGAAACGCTGCGAGCTCACCGCAAGGTTGTCAAACTGGACTGGCACGATGCGGGCTATCCAGCCATGCGCACCGCGCTCGATCATCCGATGTCGATGCGCCTCACCGGGCTCATGCGAATGATCGCGCCGGACTTGATCGTCACGCCGAACATGGGTGGCAGCCTGCCCCTGCACGAGTTCAGTAGCCGGCTCGCCGTGCCCATCATCATCCTGCCGCTGGCCAATCACGATAACAATCAGCATGCCGAAAACGAGAATATACGGCTGCAAAATTTTTGGGACGCCATCACGGTTTACGCAGCGGTGCTCGCTAGTTTTGGCGACACGATTACGCCCTAGGGCCTGGCGTTGGCATCTTATGCCCTGATGGGCATCGCCAACGGCTACAATTTTCTATTAAACTGGGCCCGCCTTAACGCCGCCTTTAGTGGTGCTTTTGACCCGGTCTGACAGGAATTTCGTATGTTTGGTAGTAAGCTTCGTCACACTCGAATGCGCCTCGCGGTAATTTGCATCGCGCTGGTGTTCAGCGCCTGTGGCTCTGACCAGGCGAACCCAGGTGATGCCGCAAAAGAGGTCGCGCTCGAGAACGTTGAAGCGATGTCCCGGGAGCACGCGAGCGACACGACGGAGCCCAGCCCCGCAGTCCAGCCTGCTCCTCTGCGGCCCGTGATTTCGCAAACCATGGCTTATGCCGAAGACCAGGAAGAACTCGTCTACGGATATTTTTCGGCGCCGGCCGACATGTTCGAGCCTTTGCCCGCGGTCATCATGATTCACGAATGGTGGGGGCTGAATGACAATATTCGCGCGATGGCCGACAGGCTTGCGGGCGAAGGGTATATCGTTTTCGCTGTCGACCTGTTCAATGGCCAGGTCGCAAACTCGCCCGGTGAAGCCCGGGTTCTGATGATGCAGGCTGTCGAAAACCCGGAGGCCAGCAACCAAAACATTCGCGCCGCATTCCAGTTCGTCAGCGAGATAGCCGGAGCGCCGAGAATTGGCGCAATCGGGTGGTGTTTCGGCGGTGGCTGGTCTCTGAATACGGCCCGGCTATTTCCGGAGGAGCTTGACGCAAGTGTCATCTACTATGGGCAGGTGACCGACGACGAGGAAGCGCTGCGGCCGATCGGTGCGCCTATCTTGGGCTTGTTCGCTGCCGAGGACACGGGCATCAAAGTCGAGTCCGTCAAGGCTTTCGAAGCGGCGCTTCAGCGCCTGAGGAAGAACCACGAAGTGCACATTTACCCGGGCGTCGGCCACGCGTTCGCGAATCCGACCGGGACAAATTACAACGCCGTGGCAGCAGAGGACGCCTGGCGGCGAACGCTGGACTTCCTCAAGCTCCACTTGCAGATAAACGAACCTTAAGCGGCACGCAGCCCGCCATGATCCGCCGAGCTTTTCATGTGACGTATACGACCGCCCGGCGAATTGTTGTCGGGGTCGTCGGTGCCAGCGTCCTGCTGCTGGGCGTTATCATGCTCGTTACGCCCGGCCCGGCCCTGATTGTCATTCCCTTGGGACTTGCGATATTGGCAATCGAATTTGTCTGGGCGCGTCAATGGTTACACAAGCTGCGCGAGATGATCAGTCAGCGCAACGCCAATGGCCGCGCCGAAAGGGCCGACAAACACCGGCAAAAGAAATAAAAAAAGGCGCCGAAGAAGAACTTCGGCGCCTGAGAGATAACGGCAGGGGGATGCCGCCGGACCATCCTGGTCCGTTTGTTCACCGGAGTCCGTCCGGTGAGTTCCGGGGTAGCTGGCCAGAATGTCAGGGGGGAGATATCTGGCCGGCATGCCGCCGGTGGGGTACTTAGCTTTGGGCTGAACCGTGAATTTCAACTGTGCCCATGTCGCCGGCCAGCGCAATGTTCGCCGCTGCCGATACGCCAAAAAGAATTACCAATGCGCCCAATATGGCGAGCGCGTTTTCAAAATGTTTGCTTTTCATGATCGATTCCTTAGTTTTCCGCTGGCGCCACTGATCCTTACGGCGCCGAGTTGTGAGATTTCAATATTCTAATTGCACAATGCGTGCCAACTTTGATATTGCAATGAAAACAACAACTTATATCTAATTTGCGTCTTACGGGTTTTCGTAAAATACGAAAAACCGTAAGACATTTTACGAAAAACCGTATAAGCTGCCGCGGTGATCACACAAGACGACTACCAGTGGCTGTTCCGCAAATCCCCGGCGATGGCCACCTCCATTGCCGAGGGCGGCGTTTACCTTGATGTCAATGACACGATGCTCAAGCGCCTGGGTTATTCGCGCGAGGAAATGGTCGGCCGCAGCCCCGAGGAATTCACAACGCCTGAAAGCGCCGTTCGCGTCCGGGAAGAATTGCGGCCCGCACTGCGCCGTACCGGAAAACTTGAAAACAAGCCGATCAGCTTTGTAGCGAAATCGGGCGAAATCGTCGATTGCATGACTAACGCGATCATCGAGTACGACAAGGAAGGCCAATACCTGCGTACTGTCGCGATGTACGCGGAGATTTCCGACGAAGCGCGCGCGAACTTCAAGTACCGCACTTTGTACCGGTCAACGCCCGCGATGCTGCACACCGTCGATGGCAATGGCTGCATCATCACTGTGACGGATCACTGGTTGCAGAAACTGCGCTACAAGCGAGAAGAAGTCGTCGGTCGACCGATCACGGACTTTTTCAGCGAACGCGACCAACAGCGCTACGGTGATGGCCGATTGCGCGAACTAATTGCCGACGGCGACTTCAACAATCTTGAGCGGCAAATGGTCGCGAAGGACGGCACCGTCCTGGATCTTGTGATGTCGGCAATTTCGAATCGCGACAGCACAGGAAAGGTCGACATGATGCTGGTGGCATCGAAAGACGTCACAGAGCGCCGCCGGGCCGAACGGGAGCTGCGCCAGACCCTGAGTGAAAATGCGCGCTTGCGGGAAGAACTCGAGCGTGAGCGTGATTACCTTCGTGAAGAAGTCAATGTAGCGATGAACTTCGGGCGCATCGTCGGTACCAGCCCGGCCTTGCGGCGCATGATCAAACGTGTCGAGGCCGTTGCAGAGACACCGGCAAGCGTCCTTGTGCAGGGTGAGTCAGGCGTCGGCAAGGAATTGGTAGCGCATGCGATTCATATGCACAGCCCGCGCGCCAGCGGACCTCTCGTAAAAGTCAATTGTGCATCGATTCCGAAGGAACTATTTGAAAGCGAGTTCTTCGGGCACGTTAAAGGCGCGTTTACGGGAGCGCACCGCGATCGTATTGGCCGCTTCCAGCTCGCCGATGGAGGCACGATATTTCTTGATGAGATCAGTGAGATTCCTCTGGAGTTGCAGGGAAAGCTACTGCGTGTATTGCAGGAAAGCGAGTTTGAGCGCGTCGGCGACGACGTAACCCGCAGCGTTGACGTGCGAGTAATCGCAGCGACGAACAGAGACCTGGAGCAACTCATCGTCGATGGCGAATTTCGGGAGGACCTGTTCTATCGAATCAGCGTATTTCCTGTCGACGTGCCACCGCTGCGCGAGCGAGGCGATGATGTCATCCAGCTCGCGCAACACTTTCTCGAGCAGACCTGTAAGGACTTTGGGCGTAACGTCCTGACGCTGACGCGTGCTCAGGCGGCGAATCTTCGCTCCTACGATTGGCCGGGCAATATCCGGGAACTCAAGAACGTGATCGAGCGCGCCGTAATTCTTTCGACCGGAAAAGTACTGCGCCTGGACCTGTCGATGCTTGGCCTCAGCTCGGAAATCAACGACGTCACCGAGTCAGCCGTGGTGAGCGGTGAGGTCATGACGGAGGAGGAATTGCGGGACCTGCAGAAGAACAATATCGTCAAGGCGCTGCATCGCGCCAACTGGAAAGTATCGGGGGTCGGCGGTGCGGCCGAGCTTTTGGGTATTCGCCCCACAACATTAGCGGATAGAATTCGTACGATGAATATCAAAAAGCCGGCAACGCGGTGACATCTTTCCTGAACCGCCTGGGTCTCGCGACAGTATTTCTTATCCTTGCGACGAGTCTTTACTACCTGCCCCTGGCGGACTGGGTTGCGTCGCTTGTGTTCTGGGGGCAGCAGCATCCTGTCGCCGGACCTGTGGCGTATGTCCTCTTTGTCATCGTCGCGACGGTCCTGTTCCTGCCGGGATCGGTTGCAATGATGATCGGCGGGTTTCTTTTCGGCTTCGGTCCGGGTGTGCTGCTGGCGATCGTCGCCATTCCTTTTGGGGCGCAAAGTGCCTTCGAGTTTGGTCGCTGGGTCGCCCGGCCCTGGGTGCAGAAAAAACTTGCAAATAATCAGAAAATGCATGCCATTGAGGCCGCACTCTCCGAGCAGGCATTTGTCATTGTTGTCTTAACTCGATTGTCGCTTATCATCCCGTTCAACCTGTTGAATTACGCCTACGGAGCGAGCTCAGTCCGATCGGGTACACACCTGGTCGCGACAGCAGCAGGCATGTTGCCGGCAATTGCCTTGTTTGTTTATCTCGGCACGCTGGCGCGGGACCTTGGGCAGATTTTGTCCGGGGAGGCAACGCCTGCAGAGCTGGGCTACTGGATAATCGGTGCCGGGGTCGCGGCGATAGCGATCGCAGCGTGGATGGTACACAGGACAGCGACGCAGGTTCTGCAAAAACACCTTGTCACCCACCAGGAAACGGAAGCCACAGGATGAAATTGATAGCTCTTGCATTGTTGGTGATCGCATCGGTCTCGCAGGCGGCGGACGGCGAGTTGCCCCTGGGCGTGCAGAGTGCGCTCAAGGTCAGGAGCGTGCCCGCCGAGTCACTCAGCATAGTCGTTACCGACCTGGACAGTGGCGCCACGGTTCTGGAATGGCGCGCCAGCGAGCCTCGCAACCCCGCCTCAACCATCAAGTTGTTGACGACACTCGTTGCACTCGATGTCCTGGGCCCTGCCTATCGATGGCGGACCGATGTGTTTGCCATGGGCGAACTGAAAAATGGCCGCCTGGACGGTGATCTCGTTATTAAGGGCTACGGCGACCCGTACCTGGTCACCGAGAGGGTGTGGCAGCTGCTGCGCAATATTCGCCAGGCAGGAGTGAAGGAAATAACCGGGGATTTGTTAATCGATGACAGCTGGTTCGATGTCGGTGACTACGACCCGGGTGCTTTCGACCGACAGCCCCTGCGTGCTTACAACGTTGCACCAAACGCCTTGCTCATGAACTTCAAGGTTGTACGGTACTGGTTTGAACCGGACCATGCGAACGGTGCTGTTGATGTTCGTATGGATCCGGAACTGGAAAATCTTCGCGTCGAAAACCGGCTCGGGCTTGCGAACAGCAGTTGCCAGGGTTACCAGCGCGGGATCACGATCACGGCAAACCCTGCCGTGGATGAAGTGACGTTTTCGGGTCGCTTTCCGAACGGCTGCAAGCGATATGCAATGGACAGGGCGGCGCTCTCGCACAACGAGTTCGTGTACGGATTATTTGATTCCCTGTGGCGCGAATCGGGCGGCGCGTTCAACGGCGGCTGGCGAAATATTGTCGTTGCAGAGGATGCGGAGCCGCTGTTGTCATTCAGCTCGTTGCCTTTGACCGAAATGATTGCGCGCGTCAACAAGCACAGCAACAACGTGATGGCCCGACAGCTCTTGTACACACTGGGTGCCGAGACTAACGGTGCGCCGGGCACGGAAGAAAGTGGCAGGGCGGCGATTTCGAGCTGGCTCGAGAAGAACGGGCTGGCGTCGACCGAAATCTCGCTGGCGAATGGTGCGGGGCTTTCCCGGGAAACGCGTACGACGGCTGCGGATATGGCGAGGATGTTGCGCTTTGCCTGGCGTCAGCCCTACATGCCCGAGTATCTCTCGTCGATGTCGCTATCCGGTCTGGACGGCACGCTGCGGCACCGCTTTACCAAGGGCCAGCTCGTTGGCAAAGCGCATATGAAAACGGGCTCGATGGACCATGTCGCCGCGATCGCCGGTTATTTGCAAGCCAGAAGCGGGCGTCGCTATGCCGTGGTTGCATTGCAAAACTTCGAGGACATACACCGCGGTCCGGGCGAAGAAGTACAGGAGGCGCTGTTGCGCTGGGTGTATGAACAATAAGGTACACTCGCGCCTGGCGTTAACAACCCTTTGTCATGGAGATCAGCATGCGTAATACAGTTTGCGGAGCAGTCGGGATACTGACCCTGCTTGCGCTCGCGCCGGTGACAGCACTCGGCGATACCGCATACGTCACCGACAATCTTCGGCTCGGTCTCTATGAGGCAGAGGACACCAGCGGGCGCGCGCTACAAATGATGGACAGCGGCCAGGCCATGGAAGTCCTGTCGCGCGACCGCAATTACGCCAATGTTCGGTTGCCGGATGGAACAGAGGGATGGGTGAAGGCGGCGTATCTCGTCGATGAAAAACCGGCGAAACTGATCGTTGCCGAAATTACAGCCGAAAGAGATGCTCTGCTCGCCGAACTCGAGGCGACCAAACGAGCGTTTGCTGAGCCCGCCGCAGCGATACAAATCCTGAAAGACGACGCGGCAACTTTCGATGCGCAATTGGCGGCGGCGAACGAGCGTATTGTCGAACTCGAGGCGACCGTCGCGTCCGTGCAGGGCATCGAGGAACAATACCGTGGCAGCCTGCCTCTGAATTGGGTCGCGATTGCGATCGCCGTTTGCCTGATCGGCGGGATACTGCTCGGCATGTGGTGGGTCGATCGCCGCAGTCGCCTGCGGCACGGCGGTATCCGGATTTACTAGGGCCCGGTCGCGCGATGCGACTACAGATATAAGAACTTGTTATAAGCGCTCGTTATAAGCCGATAACCAACAAACCGTTCACGCCACAAGGCTTCCTCCCTAAGGTAACTCCTGCTTGCCGCGCTTATCCGCGCGGCATCGACGCATTCAGGAGTCGCCGAAATGAGCAGTTTGCCCGCCGGTATTTTGCCGCTGGATTTACAACAGACGAATAATCTTCAGGCCGCTGTGTCGGGCCTGACTCCGCTGCAATTGCAGTGGGTGTCGGGTTACGCAGCGGGTTTGGCGGCGGCGGGTGAGCGGGCTGATACACCGGCGGGGGTTCCGGCTGCCACGGTCGCGAATGCCAGTGACGAACGATTGACCGTGCTCTACGGTTCCCAGACCGGTAACGGTGAAGCGCTGGCGAGAACCCTGGTTGGCCAGGCGAAGGCAAAAGGATTTGCGGCTGAGGCGGTGAGCCTCGCCGACTACAAACCATCAAAACTGAAACGTGAATCCCTGGTGAGTTTCGTCATCAGCACTCATGGCGAAGGCGACCCGCCCGACGACGCCGAGCTTTTCCGCGAATTCCTCTTGTCCGACAACGCACCGCCACTCAAGCACCTGAAGTATTCGGTACTGGCCCTCGGCGACAGCAGCTACGTCAATTTCTGTCAGACCGGGCGTGAGTTCGACTCGCGATTGAATGAGCTTGGCGCAGAACGCATCGAAGCATTACAGGAATGCGATCTCGATTATGACGAGGCAGCGTCGGGCTGGACGCGACGCATCGTCGAGGCGTTACCGGATCTCCTGGCAACCGGCGAAGCCAGCGTCGCACCGCTGTTACGTGCGGTGACGACGGTATCCGAGTTCGACAAATCGAATCCCTTCCCGGCCGAAGTACTCGTCAACCAGAAAATAACAGGCGGCTCATCGAGCAAGGATGTGCGTCATATCGAATTGTCGATCGAGGGTTCCAGGCTCCGCTACGAGCCTGGCGATTCGCTCGCGGTCATCGTCGAAAACCCGCCGCCGCTGGTTGCGGAGCTGCTGACGGAACTCAAGCTGGACGGTGACTCGATCGTCACGGTGCGTGACAAGCGCCTGACATTGGTCGACGCCCTGACGAAGACAATGGAAATTACGTCCGTCAGCCTCGGCTTCCTGCGCGAATGGAGCGCGATGAGCGGCGACGCCGGTCTTAAGTCGATGCTTGAAGCAAACGACCCGCAAGCACTCTCCGCATTCATCGATGGGTATCAGATTATCGACGTTGTGCGACAGTTTCCTGCCGCCGTCGATGCACACCAGTTCGTTGCGACCTTGCGTCGGCTAAGTCCTCGCTCGTACTCGATTGCATCGAGCCTTGCCGCGAATCCCGACGAAGTGCACCTGACTGTTGCCGCCGTTCGTTACGAGGCCTTTGGTCGCAAACATTGGGGTGCGGCATCGACACACCTCGCCGACCGCCTGGCTCCGGGCGATCGTGTTGCCGTTTACGTAGAGCGCAATTCGCGTTTTCGTCTGCCGGAGGCCAGCGCCCCGGTCATCATGATCGGACCGGGCACGGGCGTGGCGCCGTTTCGCGCCTTTCTGCAGCACCGTGTCGAAGCCGGCGCAAATGGCGAAAACTGGCTGTTCTTCGGTGATCGGAATTTCGACAGCGACTTCCTGTACCAGCTCGAGTGGCAGCGCTACAGAAAGCAGGGCCAGCTGCAACGCTTCGATGTGGCCTTTTCCCGGGATCAGCGCCGCAAGGTCTATGTTCAGGACCGGATTCGCGAAAACGCGGCCGAGCTGAATCGCTGGATAGACAAGGGTGCATACATTTACGTGTGCGGCGATGCAAAGCGCATGGCGAGCGATGTAAACGACGCGTTGATCGATGTGCTCGCCACAGAGAACGGGTTGGACAGAGCCGCGGCCGAGCAGAAATTGAAAGCATTGCGTTCGGCAGGCAGGTACCAGAGGGACGTGTACTGATGTCGGACCTCGACCTTACCGAAGTTGAGCGTATCAAAGCAGCAAGCCGGCATTTGCGCGGCACGCTGGCAGAAAGCCTTAACGATCCACTGACGGGCGCGATAGCGGACCCGGATACACAGGTTTCAAAGTTTCATGGCATTTACCAGCAGGACGATCGCGATATTCGCAGCGAACGTACGCGACAGAAACTCGAGCCAGCCTATAGCTTCATGATACGTGCCCGGATTCCGGGAGGTCTACTCACGACTTCGCAATGGCTGGGTATGGATCGTATCGCGACGCAGCATGCGAACCGGACAATCCGCCTGACCACGCGCCAGGCGATTCAGTTTCACGGTGTTATCAAGCGCAATCTCAGGGAGACTGTTGCCGATATCAATCGCTCGACGCTTGACACCATCGCAGCCTGCGGCGATGTCAATCGCAATGTGATGTCTCCGCCATTGCCGGCCCTGTCATCGGTACACCGTCAAGTACAAGCCTGTGCCGAGGCGCTGTCGGAGCATTTGATGCCAAAGACGCGCGCGTACCACGAGATCTGGCTGGACGGCAAAAAACTCGACTCCTCCGAAAGGGAGATCGAACCAATTTATGGCGACACGTATTTACCGCGAAAATTCAAGGCGGCTTTCGTCATCCCGCCGCAGAATGATGTCGACGTGTTCGCACAGGACCTGGGCTTCATCACGATCATCAGGGACGGAAAAATCGCTGG
>Ga0224505_10001088_pt1 | contig 17758 bp, 18 predicted proteins | sample SF_Jan12_sed_USG_FD_169102 | JGI IMG/M metagenome (GOLD analysis project Ga0224505, IMG submission 169102) | Sediment microbial communities from San Francisco Bay, California, United States - SF_Jan12_sed_USGS_4_1 | ecosystem: Environmental > Aquatic > Marine > Sediment | place: USA: California... | reverse complement strand
CGACCTGCGCGTGATCCAGGAGCTTCTGGGCCACTCCTCGCTTTCGACGACGCAGATCTACAGCCACGTCGACGCCCGCCGACTCAGGCGCGTCTACGACCGCTCACACCCGCGCAGCTAGTCAGGCGTGGCACGGCCTCGAGCCCCGGATGATCTTGCGCTGGAGTGCGTTCATCGCATCCTCGTGCGCACGGTCGGTCGCATTCTCCGGATCGAAGTCGTGGAGCCCGGATCCCTCCCACATGATGTCCGGCGTCACACCCGGCCCGCTCACCATCAGTCGATACCGCCGTCCGTGCCCAGCAGGACGCGACTCCCCCGTGTGGGTCTCGTGTGGGACGAAGCCGTAACAGAACGTCCCGTCGGGGTTCCGGGACACGAAGCCATTCTCGCGCCGCCAGCCCGGGCCGTACGCCGAGTCGAGCGTGTCGAGATACAGGACGCGCCCATAGCGGTCGAGCGGCTCCCCGGTCGGCGTGGTGGAGAATCCGTGTACTGGAACGCCTCGATACGTGAGCCGACCGAAGAGATGGTGCCAGCGGCCGTCGTAGCTCCAGTCGAGCCCGACTTCGAGTTGCGCGAGTGGTCCGCGCCAGTGCGAGAGACGCAACTCCGACGCACCGTGACCCGGCTTCCAGGGCGGGATCCCGAAATTGGCCTGAAGCCTGCGCCACCGTTGAACCGCCCAGTGCGAACCGTCCGGTGCGGTGCACGCTGCCACGAGCCACGGGATCTGCGGCCCCTTGTACGGGCCGCAGGCGTTGCGAAGCGTCTTCCAGACGGGCCGGCGGTACGTGCCCCATCCTCCCGAGTAGTCGATCCGGAACTGGCTCTGTGACTGGGCTCTAGTCGGCATTCGGGCATTGACCGCTCCCCACGCGAGAACGCGCTGCACGCGACCCTGGGCGTGGTAGGTGAGCAAAGCCTTTCCCTCGCCCGAGACCGAGAGCCGCTCGGACGACGTATTTCGCGCGACGAGCTGCGAAGCGTGGGCAACGTCCGGAAGCGCCGCGCCGACGACGAACGCGACGACGAGAGTTGCGGCGGCGCAGAGGAGCGAGCGCCTGCCTGCCGAATCCGGTCGGGCGCCGTGACTGCCCCCGATCCCGACGTCCAGCGCTTCCTGCTGCTCCTTGCGGCCCGTCGTTCGCCGCGGACTGTCGATGCTTATCGGCGCGATCTTTCTGTGCTCGCGACCTTCCGAGGAGGCCTGGTCGGTGACGCGACCGTCGAGGAGCTGGAGCGCTGGCTCGCCGCGATGCGTGCGGACGGGCTGGCCCCATCGACCGTGGCTCGCCGCGTCTCTGCAATTCGTTCCTATTTCCGTCACCTGGTCCTTATCGGGTCCAAGACCGAGAACCCCGCTGCCTCACTTCAGCTACCCCGGCGCGCACGCACGCTCCCCCGCGCGCTTTCGCCGGCCGAGACCGAGCGCCTCATCGACGCGGCGACCGGCTCCGGCCCGCGATCGCTGCGCGACCGGGCGCTCGTCGAACTGCTCTACGGAGCCGGGCTGCGCGTGTCCGAGGCGGTCGGGCTCCAGAAGGGTAGCGTCGCGCTCGAGGAGCGGGTCGTCCGCGTTCTCGGGAAGGGAGACAAGGAGCGCCTCGTACCCCTCGGACGCCCGGCGGCGGAGTCCGTGCGCCGGTATCTCGCCATCGGTCGGCCGCATCTGGATCGCCGCTACCGGCCTGAGCTCTTCCTGAATGTCCGCGGCGGACCGCTTACGCGCGCTGGGGTCTTCTTCATCCTGCGGAAGCTTGCCGATCGAGCAGGGCTCGAGCCGGGTCGCGTCCACCCGCATCTTCTCCGCCACTCCTTCGCGACGCACCTGCTCGAAGGTGGCGCCGACCTCCGCTCGGTTCAGGAGATGCTCGGGCATGCAGACCTCGGGACGACGGAGCGCTACACGCACGTGTCCGACCGCCGTCGCCGCGACGTCTACTTCCAGGCGCATCCACACGCGCGACGGAAGACGCCGGGCTCCGACACATCGGCTTAAACAATCTGCACCAGATTCAAGGGCCGTTCGATCCGGCCCCTATACTCGCGCGCCTGACGGATCTGACCACCTCCTTGCGCGAGCTCTTCGGATTCGACGCGTTTCGACCCGGACAAGAGCAGGTCGTCCGCGCAGCCGTAGCCGGTCGGGACACCCTGGCGCTCATGCCTACGGGATCCGGCAAGTCGCTCACGTACCAGCTCGCCGCGATGCTTCGCGCCGAGCCGACGCTCGTGCTCTCACCGCTGATCGCGCTCATGAAGGACCAGGTTGACAAGCTGCCCCCGGCGATCGCGCCCACGGCGACGTTCGTCAACTCCTCGCTCTCTGCAACGGAGACGTCGTCACGCCTCGCGGAGGTGGCCGCGGGCAAGAAGCGGCTCGTCTACGCAGCGCCCGAGCGCCTACGTCAAGCGGGATTCGTCAAGACGCTCCGCGAGCTCGGAATCGGGCTCGTGGTCGTCGACGAGGTGCATTGCGTGAGCATGTGGGGACACGACTTTCGACCTGACTACCTCTTCATCCGACGCGCGCTCGAGGAGCTCGGCGACCCGACGCTCCTCGGGATGACCGCGACGGCAACCCCCGAGACCGCGTCGGCGATCAGCGAGGCTCTCGGCCGAGAGCTCGAGATCGTCCACACGAGTGTCGTTCGCCCGAACCTCCGCTATGACGTCGAAACGGTCTCGAACGCTGAGGACCGGCTGGAGGTACTCGTCGATCGACTCGGTGGAGCGACGAGCGGCTCGGCGATCGTCTACGCGCGGTCCCGCCGCTCGACGGAGGAGCTCGCGCGCGTTCTCCGTAGTCACGGCGTTCGCGCAGAGCACTACCACGCGGGTATGGAGTCTCGCGACCGCACACGCGTCCAAAACGAGTTCGTCACCGGGCAGGCGCAGACCGTCGTGGCGACGACCGCGTTCGGAATGGGCATCGACAAGCCCGACGTACGGCTCGTCTGTCTCGTCAACTACCCGGACTCGCTCGAGAGCTACGTGCAACAGGTCGGCCGAGCCGGGCGCGACGGAGCTCCGAGCGAGACGCTTCTCCTGGCGAGCCCGGGCGACGCAGTGTCGCTTCGGCGGTTCGCGATCTCGGACGTTCCTTCTCCGGAGGAGCTTCGATCCGTGTATCGGGCCGTGCGTAACGCCGGAGAGGCCATCGATCCGGACGAGCTTGCGGCCGCCGCTCCCGACCGCGATCCGCGAGTCCTCATCGGGATGCTCGAGCAGTCAGGTCTTCTGCGTCGGGGCTTCGATCACGGACGCCGGATGCAGGTCGAGCTTCCACCCGCCCCGGATGACGCGACCGAACGAGTCGAGCTCTTGCTCGAACGGGCCCGGCATGCGGCCGAGGCTCGCGCCGACCGGATCATCGCCTTCGCCGAGAGCGACTCGTGCCGGCACGGACAAGTCGCGGAGCACTTCGGCGAGCAATTCAGCGCGCCGTGTGGCGCCTGCGATGTCTGCTCCCCGCGCACTGCGTTTCCGCGCGGTCCCGCGCTCGTACCCTCGCTTCCGGCCGACGTGGCGACGGCGATCGTGCTCGCCGTCGAGGCATTCCAGTGGCCCCTCGGCCGCCGCAGCCTCGTCGCGACACTTCGCGGATCGCTGAAGGCGCCGCCGTCGGCGCGGCGCTCCACCGCGTACGGGATCCTCGCGGCCGCCTCCGAGGCCGACGTTCGACGATGGGTGCACGCCCTCGAAGATTCCGGGGCGCTCGTCGAGACGACGACGCCGGACGGGTATCGCGTTCTCGTCGCGCAGGCGGACGTTCCCCGTCCACAGCTCGGCCCGCTGGCGATCGCAGACGCGGATGACGAGATCGTCGAGCGATTACGGCAGTGGCGCCTCGAGCGCTCTCGCGAGGACGGCGTGCCTGCGTTCGTCGTGTTCCACGATTCGACCCTGCGTGAGCTGGCGGCAGTACAGCCGCAGTCGCACGGCGAGCTCGCAGCGATCAAGGGCCTGGGGCCGGCCAAGCTCGAGCGCTACGGGAACGACCTGCTCGCCGTTATCGAAGCTGCGTCGTGAGCGCAGCTCGTTACGCGCTCGGGTCGCCGACGTCGAGCACGGCCTGCGACTGCTCTTCGCGATAACGCCGCAGCCGGCCAAGGAGCTCCTCGTCAGAACGAGCGAGAATCGCCGCCGCGAGAAGCGCCGCATTGACCGCACCGGCGCGGCCGATGGCCAACGTCGCAACCGGGATCCCGGCAGGCATCTGCACCGTGGAGAGGAGTGAGTCGAGGCCTCCGAGCTGTGTTCCCATCGGCACGCCGAGGACCGGCAGGAGCGTCTTCGAGGCGACGACGCCCGCAAGGTGAGCAGCGCCGCCCGCCGCCGCGATGAAGACCTGTGCCCCGCGAGCCTCGACATCACCGACGTAGTCCTCGAGCGCATCTGGCGTGCGATGCGCCGACAGCACGCGTACTTCGTGCGTGATCTCGAGCTTCGTCAGCGTCGTAACCGCGTGCTCCATCGTCTCCCAGTCGGAGCGCGAGCCCATGATCACGGCGACTGCCGGGGTCACTTCGCGATCGCCTTCTTCTTCAGCGCGGACTGCACGACGCGCGCGGTCTTGCGCAGCTCCGGATCTGCGTCCTCCGACGACGCGATTCCTTCGAGGAGTTGAATCGTGTCGCGCTGGGAGGTCCCGTTCTTCAGGCAGATGACGGCGAGTCGCTGCACCGCCGCGTTCGAATCGCGTGCGGCGAGCTCGTGTAGCAGCGGCCGGAACGAGTTGACGTCACCGGGGTGACTCCGCGACAGCCCTTCGAGCGCGATCAGCGCCGAGCCGCGGGCTGCTGGGCTCTTGTCCTCGAGCCCGCGACGCAGAAGCTCGAGCTTCTGGCGGAATCGAAACTGGGCAATCGACCGATAGGCCTGCGCCCGGACGCGGTAGTCGGCACTCCGGGCGTCGGCCTCGATCTCCTCGTCCCACTGGGCTCGCAGGACAGCGAGCTCGCGCTCGTCTCCGGCCTGCGCGAGCGCATCCGCCTGAGCCGCGGCCTCGGCGAGGCTCATCGGCCGAAAGGCCTATGAGCGTTGAGGGGTGTGGGGAACCGCGAGGTTCCCCACACTCTCGAGAAGAAGGGGGCTTCGCAGGAGGAAACATGGTTTCCGTTCGCCCTTTCTCTGGCGAACGCGAGCCGGAGGCGCGCGTTGCTCACTGGAGGGAGGCGAGCGAACGGGGGCCAGGCCCCGCATAGCGAGCTGACGGCCTGATCAGGCGCGCAACCTGCTTCTGCTCGATGATGTGCGCCGACCAGCCCGCGACGCGTGCACACGCGAACATCGCCGGTGTCAGCTTCGAGGAGATGTCTGCGACGTCGAGCACCACGGCAGCCCAGTACTCGACGTTCGTTGCCAGCACACGCTCCGGGTGTCGTTCCTGGAGCCCGGCCAGCGCCGCTTCCTCGAGTGCCTTCGCCGTCTCGAAGCGAGGCGATCCGAGCTCCTCGGCCGTGCGCCGCAACAGGCGCGCGCGCGGATCCTCAGCCCGATAGACCCGGTGTCCGAAGCCCATGATCCGATCTCCACGCTCGAGAAGCTCCGCGACGTAGCGATCCGCGTCGCCCATCGCCGCTGCCTCGTCGATCATCGGGATAACGTGCGCCGGCGCGCCGCCATGGAGCGGCCCAGAAAGCGTCCCGACCGCCGCGGACATCGCAGCGCCGGCGTCGGCGCCCGTCGAGGCGGCGATTCGCGCTGTGAAGGTGGAGGCGTTCAAGCCGTGCTCTGCCGTGCAGATCCAGTACGTGTCGATCGCGGTGACGTGCGCGGGGTCGGCGACACCGCGCCAGCGAAGAAGGAACTTCTCGGCCGCGGTCGCTCCCGCGGCGACGACGTCGTCCGACACCGAGTCCTGGCGACCGTCGGCGACGCGCGCCGAGCGCGCGACGATGGCCATCATCTCGGCGGAGAGCCGCCCGAGGTCGTCACGTGCCTGCTCGTCCGAGATGTCGACGACCTTGCCGAGACCCCAGACAGCGGACATGCGTGCCGTCTCAGCCTGCAGGTCGGATGGAGCGTTGCCAGTGAGGCGGCTCGGCTCGTACGCCTCTGGCTCGGGCATCCCGGGCTCAAGGCTTCCGTCGACGAGTAGACCCCACACGTTCTCGTATGCCACGTTTCCAACGAGCTCTTCGATGTCGACGCCTCGATAACGAAGTGCGCCGCCCTCGCGATCGGGCTCCGCGATCTCGGTCTCGACCGCGACGACGCCTTCGAGCCCCGGCTTGAAGTCAAGCGTCTCGCTCATCGCCATGGACGCTACCTGACCGGGATTGGACAGGAGACGCCCAGGCGACGGAGACGCCGCGACCGCGGCAGCGGGCGCCTTCAGGGATCGCCGCGATCGAGACTCGCGCGAGCGAATCTCGATCTGCGAAGACACCGGGCGCAGGTACGATCGGCCGCGCAGATGGGCCACCGCGTCACCCTCATCCCCGGCGACGGGACAGGTCCAGAGCTCACCGAAGCGACCCGGCGAGTACTCGAGGCGACAGGCGTCTCGCTCGACTGGGACGTGCGTCAGGCCGGCGTCGAGATCATGGAGGAGACCGGTACTCCGCTCCCGCAGGCCACGCTCGACTCGGTCCGAGAGAACGGCGTCGCGCTGAAGGGGCCGATCACCACCCCGATCGGGACTGGGTTTCGCTCCGTCAACGTCGCACTCCGCCACGAGCTCGAGCTCTACGCCTGCCTTCGCCCGTGCAAGACGTATGCCGGCGTGCGCACGCGCTATCCGGACGTCGACCTCGTGATCGTGCGAGAGAACACGGAGGATCTCTACGCGGGGATCGAGTACGAAGCCGGAAGCGAGGCCGCAGAGACCGTCATCACCTCTCTGAACGCACTTCAGCCGAAGCAGATAGCACTGGGATCTGGCATCTCGGTGAAGTCGATCAGCCCGACGGCCTCGGAGCGGATCATCCGGTTCGCGTTCGAGTACGCCCGCGAGAAAGCGCGCCGACAGGTCGCAGTGGTGACGAAGGCAAACATCATGAAGTTCACTGACGGGCTCTTCCTCTCGGTCTTTCGTGACGTGGCGAAGGACTTTCCGGACATCGAGCCCCGTGAGGTGCTGGTCGACGCACTGTGCATGCAGCTCGTGCAGCGCCCGGAGGAGTTCGACGTTCTCGTGCTGCCCAACCTGTACGGCGACATCGTCAGCGACCTCACCGCGGGTCTCGTCGGCGGGCTCGGCGTCGCTCCCGGAGCGAACATCGGCGCGCATGCCGCCGTCTTTGAGGCGACACACGGCTCGGCACCCAAGTACAAGGGCCTGAACAAGGTGAATCCCACTGCGATGATCCTCTCGGGAATGCTGATGCTGGAACACCTCGGGGAGCGCGAGGCCGCTCGAAGGCTGGAGAGCGCGGTCGCCGCAGTCATCGCCGAAGGGGGACAGGTGACCTACGACCTGAAGCCGTCGCGGGACGACCCGAGCGCCGTCGGAACCTCCCAATTCGCGGACGCAATCATCGAGAGACTGACCCAGCAGGACTGAAATCGAGACGAAAGGGAGTACAGAGATGCGAAAGAAAGTGACGGTCGTCGGCGCCGGAAACGTAGGCGCAACCTGCGCGCAGGAGCTCGCGCGTCGCGACTACGCGGACGTCGTGCTCGTCGACATCATCCCCAACTATCCGCAGGGCAAGGCCCTCGATCTGAATCAGGCAGGCGCCGTGCTCGGATACGAGCCGACGATCACGGGCTCGAACGGCTACGAGGAGTCCGCCGACTCGGACGTGGTCGTCATCACCGCCGGGAAGCCGCGCTCGCCCGGAATGAGCCGCGACGACCTCGTGACGACGAACGAGGCAATCGTCTCGGCGGTGACGAAGGAAGCCGTGCGCCATTCACCAAAGGCGATCCTGGTTGTGGTCTCCAACCCGCTCGACGCGATGTGCCACGTCGCGAAGGCGCTGTCGCGATTTCAGAAGAACCGAGTCGTCGGCATGGCGGGAATCCTCGACACGGCGCGCTTCGCCGCGTTCATCTCGCAGGAGCTCGACGTCTCGGTGAAGGACGTCACCGCGGTCGTTCTCGGAGGCCATGGTGACCAGATGGTTCCCGTCGTCTCCGCCACGAACGTCGGCGGGATTCCGCTCGAAGAGCTGATGCCGAAGAGCCGGATCCGAAAGCTCGTCGACCGAACCAGGTTCGGCGGCGGCGAGCTCGTGGGCCTGCTCGGAACCTCGGCCTGGTATGCGCCGGGCGCAGCCGCGGCGCAGATGGTCGACTCGATCTGTCTCGACGAGAAGCGCGTCCTTCCCTGCACTGCATACCTCGAGGGCGAATACGGAATCGAGGGCCTCTACATGGGTGTTCCGGCGAAGCTGGGCGCCGCAGGCGTAGAGGACATCGTCAAGCTGCGACTCACACCCGAGGAGAAGAAGATGCTGCGCGCCTCCGCCGCGGCCGTCCGGGACGTCGTCTCCGTCCTCAAGAAGAAGTAGAAGAAGGAACGGTGGACCTCGAGCTCGCCGGCAGAACAGCAATCGTGTGCGGAGCGTCTTCGGGCATGGGCCTCGGCATAGCCGAGTCGCTCGCCGGCGAGGGTGCAAACGTGGTCATGTTCGCGCGGCGTCGGGAGCTCCTCGAACGAGAGGCAGAGCGCCTCGGCGGGGTTGCAGTCGTAGGAGATGTAACGGTTGCCGACGACCTCGAGCTGCTCGTTCGAACGGCGGTGGAGACCTTCGGCGGAATCGACATTGTCGTGAACAACTCCGGCGGGCCGCCCCGATCCTCCGCCGCAGCGCTCACCGCCGAGCAGGTCGAGTCCGCCGCGCAGCTTCTTCTCGTCTCCGTCGTCCGACTGGCCGGGCTCTGCCTTCCCCACCTCGAGGAGAGCCCCTGTGGGCGCATCCTGAACGTCACCTCGAGCACGGTCCGGGAGCCGATCGACAACCTTGCGCTCTCGAATGCACTCAGGCCTGGGGTGATCGGGTGGGCGAAGTCGCTGGCCCGCGAGCTCGGTCCGAAGGGCATCACCGTGAACTCGATCGCGCCCGGGCGGATCGACACCGACCGCATTCGCGAGGTCTATCCGGACGGCCCGACCGAGGCCGACCTCGAGACGATTCCGCTTCGCAGGCTCGGAACCACGCAGGAGATCGGCGACGTCGCAGCGTTCCTCTGCTCAGAACGTGCCGCCTACATCAGCGGCGCCGTGATCATGGTCGACGGCGGCCTTACACGCGGCCTCTAGCCCGCACATGAAGCGACTCTCGATCGCGGCCCTCGTGATCGGGGCACTGGGGCTCGCGTCAGCAATCACGCTCTGGACGCTCCCGGGCGACGAGTTCATCCTCACACCGGACAAGGCGAAGCCACTGGCGGGCCGCGTAGCCGTCGAGGGAAGCCGGCCTTCCGGGGGCGGCGACGTCTATTACGTCGACCTCTACGTTCGGCGAGTCCGCATTCTCGAGGAGCTGCTGCCATTCACGCGCCCGGAGGGCTCGACCGTCCTTCCGGAGCGAGCTCTGCTGCCACCTGGCACGACCGACGAGGAGCGGGACCGCCAGAACGTAGCCGACATGGAGCGGTCCGAGCAGATCGCCTCCGTCGTCGCGCTGCGTGCGCTCGGATACGACGTCGTCGCCACTCCGCAAGGAGCGCTCGTGACCGGCGTCGCGTCGGACGTTCCCGCCGCCGCGAAGATCGACGCAAGCGATGTCATCGTCGCCGTAGACGGCGTTCCGGTGCTCACGCCGGAGGATCTGCGTCGTGAGATCGGACGTCGCCGGCCAGGAGACGACGTTCGATTGACGGTCCGGCGTGGTGCGAAAGCGCTCGATGTGACGGTGCGTACGATCGCGAGTCCGACCGAGCCGGACAAGCCCATCGTCGGCATCACCGTCGACCAGGCCGCGGACATCGAGCTTCCGTTCGATGTCGACATCGACCTCGGTCGCGTCGGCGGCCCGTCAGCGGGTCTTCCCTTCGCTCTCGAGATCGCGCGCAAGCTCGGGCGCGATGTGACTCACGGGTGCAAGATCGCGGCCACCGGCGAGCTGGCTCTCGACGGCGCGGTCCTGCCCATCGGGGGGATCAAGCAGAAGACGATCGGAGCGCGGCGCGCGGATGTGGATTTCTTCGTCGTCCCGGCAGGCCAAAACGCCGAGGGAGCGCAGGAGCAAGCGGGCGGACTCACCATCATCCCTGTTGAGAGTTTTCAACAAGCGTTGCGAGTACTGACAACTTCAGATGCAAAATGCTGATTTTGCAGGCAATTCGCCCCCGCTGACAACAGGCGCAATTTGCGGCTCTTTCATCCCGGGAGGGGGTTGTCTCCCTCGGACATGCTCGACAGAATGAGGCCGGTCGGCGAGGGGCGACCTCAAAACACATGGCGGCGAAAGCGAGAACAGAGATCACCTGCGACGAGTGCTACTTCCGGCGCGAGGGGTTGTGCGCGCTTTCCGGGAACGTGCCGTGCCCGACATTCCGCGCCGCGACGGCCGGCGCGCTCACGCCGCCGAAGCAGCCTCGCCTCGTGCCGCGGCCGCTCCAGCCGGTAACCGTCGGCCGCGCCGCGTAGGATTCCCCCATGGAAGACGAGCGTTCGGCGCCAGCCAGGAAACCAGCACAGTGGATGCTGATCGTCTTCGGCGGTCTGGGCCTCTATGCAGTCGTCGTCGCGCTTCTGAACTCCGAGCGCGTCAAGGTCGACTTCCTCTTCTTCTCGGCCAACATCCGCCTTCTCATCCTCATCTTTCTCTGCCTGGGGGTCGGGTTCGCCGGCGGCTTTCTCTTCGACCACTGGCATCGTCGGCGGAAGCGGGCGTCAGCGAAGTAGCCCCGCCAGCACCGAGATGCCTTCGGCGATTCGCTCGGGCGGCTCGTAGCTGAATGCCAGGCGGAGCGAGGAGATCCCGAGCCCAGCGTCTCGCGGAAAGAAGTCTGCTCCCCGGACGACTTCCACACCCTCAGCGTGTCCACGCGTAGCGAGCTCTGCTGCGTCGAGCCCACCGAGCTCGAGCCAAAGGAAGTAGCCGCCTTCAGGCCTGCTCCATGACGAGCCCGATGGAAAGCCCCGCTCGAGAGCGCGAAGCATCTCATCGCGCCGCACCCGTAGCTCCGCGCATACCCGCTTGAGGTTCGGCTCGAACTGGCCGCGGTCGATGAACTCCGCGATGGTCGCCTGCGCCAAGAACGGCGGCGAGATGTAGGTCGAGACGGCTCGCTCCTCGAACGCTGCGGCCGTGTCGACCGGGAGCACGAAGTACCCGACCCGAAGACCGGGGGCCGCGGTCTTCGAGAACGAAGACGTGTGCGTCACCAACTCGCCGCCCTCGAGCTCATGGAGGCTCGGAGGAGCCTCGCCTTCGAACCGCACGAGGCCATAGGGGTCGTCCTCCAGAACCGCGAGGCCGTGAGCAGCTGCGATCTCGACGATTCGCAGTCGACGTTCGGTCGAGAGCGATCGGCCGCTCGGATTCTGAAACGTCGGGATGGTGTAGAGGAAGGAGGGCGGGTCGGGCCGACTCTGAAGCTCGGTCTCGAGCGCATCCGGCTCGAGCCCTTCCTCGTCCATCCGAAGTGCCACGATCTCGGCCCCCTCGCGCGCGAGGATCTTGAGAGGACGGTCGTAGCTCGGCGCCTCGACGAGAACTCGGCCCGGTCGGCGCGCGAGCTGCTCGGCAACGTAGAACGCGAATCCCTGGAGCCCGCCAACCGTCAGGACGACTCGACCCGATTCGACCCCGTGGCGTGCGGCGACCCATTCCCGCAGCGGTGCATATCCACCGCCTGAGCCGTAGGCGAAGACCTTCGCGCCTTCACGCTGTGCGACCGCGTACGCGCACTCGGCGAGCTCTGCGGCCGGAATCAACTCGGGCGCAGGCGCTCCGCGGGCGAAGGAGATCGGAGGCTCGAACATCTTCGTCGAGCGTATCCGTACGGGTCGGCTCGAGCAGCGTTAAGCGGCGGCGATCTCGGCGACGAGCTGAGCGGTCTCGGTCGGCGTCGTGCCGACACGGATACCTTTCGCCTCGAGCGCTTCCTTCTTCGCCTGCGCCGTTCCCGCCGAACCCGAGATAATCGCGCCCGCGTGGCCCATCGTCTTCCCGGGAGGAGCGGTGAAACCCGCGATGTACGCAACCACCGGTTTCGTCATCTCTGACTCGATGTACGCCGCCGCCTTCTCTTCCTCGTCCCCGCCGATCTCGCCGACCATGACCACTTGCTGCGTCTGCGGATCGGCCTCGAACAGCGCGAGGATCTCGAGAAACGACGATCCGACGACCGGATCGCCGCCGATGCCGACGATCGTCGAATTCCCGAGCCCGAGCTGGGTCAGTTCGTGACCGATCTGATACGTGAGCGTCCCGGACCGCGAGACGAGGCCGATGGACCCCTCGCGGAAGATCTCGGCCGGGATGATCCCCACATTGGCCTTGCCCGGCGACAAGGCCCCGGGGCAGTTCGGGCCGATGAGCGTGACGCCGCGACCCTGGATGTAGGCATGGATTCGCAGCATCTCGTGGGCGGGGACACCTTCGGTGATGCAGACGACCGTCGTGATGCCCGCGGCGACCGCCTCGTACATCGCGTCAGCGGCAAATGGAGCCGGAACGAAAACCATCGCCGCGTTGGCGGCCGTCTCGGCTACGGCGCCTGCGACGGTGTCGAAAACGGGGATGCCTTCGACATCCTGCCCGCCCTTCCCCGGCGTGACGCCCGCGACGACGTTCGTCCCGTGAGAGCGGTTCCGTAGGCCGTGGAAGCGTCCCTCGGAGCCCGTGAGCCCTTGAACGACGAGGCGGGTTTCGGTGCCGACCAGGATCGCCATCAGGCCGCCAGCTCTACGGCGCGCCGCGCTCCTTCGAGCATCGTCGCCTCTGCATGGAGGTTGGGAAGCGCGGCCTCTGTCAGGATGCGCCGGCCATCTTCGGCGTTCGTCCCATCGAGGCGAACGACGATCGGGTAGGAGATTCCCATCTGCTCGACCGCCTGGAGGATCCCGCGTGCAACCTCGTCGCAGCGCGTGATCCCACCGAAGATGTTGAAGAAGAGCGCGCGCACCTGGGGATCGCTGGTGATCACCCCGAGCGCATCGACGACTCCCTGAGCGTCACCCCCACCTCCAAGATCGCAGAAGTTCGCGGGCGCACCCCCGACGAACGTGACGACATCGACGGAGGACATCGTGAGTCCCGCGCCGTTTCCTAGAACGCCGACGTCGCCGTCGAGCTTCACGTAGGTCACGCCCTTTTCCCGTGCAAGCGCCTCGAGCGGATCCGCCGCTCCGACATCTCTCATCTCGGCGATATCCGGATGGCGGAAGAGCGCATTGTCGTCGACCGTGAACTTCGAATCGAGCGCGCGCACCTCACCCTCGGGCGTGACGATCAGTGGATTGATCTCGCAGAGCATCGCCTCGCAGTGGACGAACGCCTCGTAGAGCTTGCCCACGATCGACGCAATCTGCTTCTGCTCTCCAGGGTCGCTGACTGCACCGTCATAGACCAGGCGTCTCCCGTGCCACGGGTGGTAGCCCTCGAGCGGATCGACGTGGAGGCGCGCCAATGCATCCGGACTCGTCGCAGCGACCTCCTCGATGTCGATACCACCCTGCGCGGTGAACATGAAGAGCGGCTTCTTCGCGCTGCGGTCGAAGGTGAGCGATAGGTAGTACTCGCGCTCGATGTCCGAGGCGCGCTCGATCCATACTTTCGTGACCGTGTGACCTCGGATGTCCATCCCGAGGATGTCGGCGGCACAAGACTCGGCGTCAGCGGCGCTCTCGGCGAGCTTGATTCCGCCGGCCTTCCCCCGGCCGCCCGTCAGCACCTGCGCCTTGACGACGACGGGAGTTCCGAGCTCTTCCGTCGCGGTTCGCGCATCCTCGGGCGTTCTTGCCAGCCGGCCCTCAGAGGTCGGAATCCCGTATCGCCGGAAGAGTTCCTTCCCCTGATATTCGTAAAGGTCCAAAGCGCGGGCGAGTCTATCCGGCCTGTGCCGCCGAAGGTCGGCATGGCCGTGTGCGAGCATGCCGCGAGTTGAGCCGGACCACGATCATCGTCTTCATTGCTCTCGGTGCCACTCTGGCGGGCTTCACGCTCGCGACGAACGCGTCGAAATTGAGAGGCAGCGAGGATGCGCCGGCTGTGAGCGTCGCAGCGGGCCCCCAAGAGGCCGATCTCGAGTGGCGCGAGCCGTACGGGCCATCAGGCGAGCAAGTCGTCTTCACGGTGGGCTCGCTCGAGGTCACGCAAACGGGTTGGCGAGCGCGGGTCGGGGTCGAGAACGCTTCCTCCATCGCCTGGGAGCTCGATCCGAGCGCAACTCCGAATGGCACGTTCGGGCTACAGCTCTTCACGACGGGCGAACCCGACGAGCTGGAGGAGCGCAACAAGGCAGGGACACTCCCCGCCGCCCGAGCCGCGACGCTGTTCGTGCCGGAGCTCCCGACGATCCTCGAACCCAAGGCGTCCTGGAGCGGCGAGATGTCGGCCCGCGGAGCCCTAGTCGCCAACAGTTGGGTACGAGTGGTGTTCGGGACCCTTATCGCAGTGGGCAAACCCCCGGAAGGGCTCGATGAGATCCTCGTCTGGATCACCGATAACACCTACCGCCTGCGCCCCTGACCCGTCGCAGGCGCCTCAGAGCAACCGCGCGGCGATTGCCTCTTGAGGCTCCGGCTCGAGCCCGCAGCTGACTGGAACACTCGGCCCGACGATCTCGTCGACCATCGCCTTACACTCCGAGCCGTTCCGCAGTCGAAACCTGACGAGCTGGCCAGCGACCGCGGCGAGGCTCAGATCAGCGACTTCTCCCAGTCCGAGCACCTCCCGCGCCGCCCGCTCGGCCGCCTGTGCCGCCGGCGGATAGGACGTTCGGCCGCGGTAGCGATCGAGCTCGATCCGGCCCGAGAGCGCCCGAGCAACGACGAGCGTTGCCTCGTCGGGCTCGACCCGGCCGAACTGGAGTCCCGCGGGCAGCACGAGGACGTTCGCAGCGAAACGATGTCCGCCCTGGTGCGACGAGATCCAGAGCTCCTCCTCGTGGCCGAGCTTCGCGGCAAGCGCGCCGTAGACGGCCACGCCGCGACGCGCGCAGCACGCGTCGCGGGCCCCGTGACCGCACACGAGAACGAGCTGCCGATCGGTCCAGTCGCCATCGCGATCGAAATCGAGGCTCCCTAGATCGCCGGGATCTTCGAGCTCGATCCGTCTCACGCCGGTAGTGGACTCAGAGGCATGAACCACGAAGGCGAGCGACCGAGTGGCCGGTCGTCCTGGTCGCCTGATGAAGAGAAGCCGCGAGCCGGGGGTCCGCGCGAGCCATGCCGTCACCGCGTCCCGTGCATGCGTTGGCAGCGCTCCGTCGGCCGAGACGTCTCGCGGCCAGTTCCCAGGCACCTCGATGAGCAGCCAATGCTCGGCTGTCGTTGCCGTCGCGGCAAGTGATTCGCCGGCTTCCAGGGACAGGTCTGAGCAGCGACCGAGGGTCACGGATTGGTCACGATGCAGATGAGCTGGCCGTTCGAGACCTGCTGGGCTGCGGTCACGCTCAGTCCCGAGACGACGCCGTCGCGGTGGGCGACGATCTCGTTCTCCATCTTCATCGCCTCGACGACGCAGATCACATCACCGGTGAGAACCGCATCCCCGTCGGCGACGTTCACGGAAAGCACGGTTCCCTGCATCGGGCTGACAACGGCCCCGGTCTCGGAGCCGACCAGCCCTTTGCTCCGCTCGCGGTGCCGGCGAGCCAGCCCCGCCCAAGGTGGCTCCGACGTGTGCAGGCGAAGCTCGTGCCGCCGGCCATCGAGCTCAACGGTCACGAGCCGCTCCCGCGTGCCATCACGGGTGCCGCCAGAGAACGACGCTGAACCGGCTCGGTCACGAGACAGCTGATCGAGTTCTTGCGCCCGCCTCGCTAGCTCTTCCGACTCGACGATGTCCTTGCACGTTTCGCCGGCGATGAAGCAGTCGGTCGTGAGGAGCGCGCGATGGAAGCCGAGGAGGGTCGTGGGTCCGTCGATCACGAACTCCTCCAGCGCGCGCAACATCCGGTGACGCGCTCGCTCCCGGTCGACATCGTGAACGATGAGCTTGGCGATCATCGGGTCGTAGAGGTCCGAGATCTCGCCTCCAGCGCCCACGCCCGAGTCCACGCGGACGCCGATTCCCGCAGGCTCTCGGTAGGCGGTGATCCGCCCGGGGGACGGGAGAAACCCACGCGCGACGTCCTCGGCGTTGATCCGGCACTCAATCGCATGCCCTCGCAAGACCACGTCGTCCTGTGCGACGGAGACCGGCTCGCCCGCCGCGATGAGTATCTGCTCCCGGACGATGTCGATCCCCGTGACGGCCTCGGTCACGGTGTGCTCGACCTGCACACGAGTGTTCATCTCGAGGAAGTAGTACGAGCCGTCGGGAGCGAGCAAGCCCTCGATCGTTCCTGCGGATCGATAGCCAACTGCGCGCGCCGCATCGATCGCGATCTTCCCGATCCTGGCGCGGAGGGCGTCGTCGACCGCTGGGGACGGGGTCTCCTCGACGAGTTTCTGATGCCGGCGCTGGATCGTGCAGTCGCGCTCGCCCAGGTGGACGACGTTGCCGTGAGCGTCCGCGAGAACCTGCACCTCGACGTGGCGGGGATCGTCGAGGTAGCGCTCGACGTACACCGCCGGATCGGCGAAGTACGCCTCACCTTCGCGCCGCGCGGTCTCGTATGCGCGCTCGATCTCCTCCTCGGATCGGGCGATCTTGAGCCCCTTGCCACCACCTCCTGCCGACGCCTTGATCGCAACGGGAAACCCGATCTCGAGAGCAGCGATAAGCGCGTCGCCCACGGTTTCCGCCGGTTCCGTGGTGCCGGGAATGATCGGGACTCCGGCCGCCTGCATGCGCTCGCGTGCGGCGATCTTCGAGCCCATGGCCTCGATTGCCTCCGGCGGCGGCCCGACCCAGACGAGGTCGGCGTTCTCGACTTGGCGCGCGAAGGCAGCGTTCTCGGCGAGGAAGCCGTAGCCGGGATGGATCGCCTCGGCTCCGGCGCGAAGGGCTACCTCGACGATGCGATCGCCGCGGAGGTAGGAGTCCGCGGCCGGGCCGGGACCGATGAGGTAGGCCTCATCGGCGCCGAGAACGTGGAGCCCGTCGCGGTCAGCCTGGGAGTAGACGGCGACCGTGGCGATTCCGAGCTCGCGCAGCGTCCGGAAGATCCGAACGGCGATCTCGCCGCGATTGGCAACGACAACTTTGGTGAACGGCGGCACGAGACGCGTATTCTCTCCAACAGTGAGCCTCCCAGATCAGCTCACGGTCGCGCGGGTCGCCGCGGTCCCGCTCGTCGTGCTTCTCTTCGCCTGGGACTTCCCCAATCACGCGTACTGGGCGACCGCGGTATTTGTCGTCGCGATGGCGACAGATCAGATCGACGGCTGGCTGGCACGTCGCCGTGGAATCAGCTCTCCGCTGGGGAAGCTCCTCGACCCGGTCGCGGACAAGGTCCTCGTTCTCGCGGCGCTCGTGATGCTTATCGGGGAGGGCGTGGCCCCGGCGTGGATGGTCGCGCTCATCGTGGTTCGCGAGATCCTCGTATCCGGGCTCCGGCTGGCGGCGGTCGAACGTGGCGTGGTTCTCGGTGCACGCGACCTCGGGAGGCTCAAGACCTGGGCTCAAACGCTTGCAGCCACTATCGCCGGCCTCGCAGCCGCCGGGGCGTGGAGCGACGACGTGGCCTGGTGGGCCGTTTTCGCCGCGCTCGTGGCGACATGGGTCTCAGGTCTTGACTA
>Ga0224505_10001087_pt1 | contig 17775 bp, 22 predicted proteins | sample SF_Jan12_sed_USG_FD_169102 | JGI IMG/M metagenome (GOLD analysis project Ga0224505, IMG submission 169102) | Sediment microbial communities from San Francisco Bay, California, United States - SF_Jan12_sed_USGS_4_1 | ecosystem: Environmental > Aquatic > Marine > Sediment | place: USA: California... | reverse complement strand
CCACTGCATCATGTCGCTCCCCGCCACTCGGGGCTTCGAGATCGGCCGCGGCTTCGCCGCCACCACCATGACCGGCCGTACCCACAACGACCCGTTCGTACCCGGCGCTGACGGCCCGGTCACCGCCACCAACCACTCCGGTGGCATCCAGGGCGGGATCAGCAATGGCGCCGATCTCGTCTTCCGCACCGCCTTCAAACCGACGGCGACCATCTCGTCGCCCCAGCAGACCGTCGATCGCGAAGGCAACCAGGTCGAGCTGGCAGCCAGAGGCCGCCACGATCCGTGCGTGCTCCCCCGGGCCGTGCCCATGGTCGAAGCCATGGCCTGCCTCACACTGGCCGACCACTGGCTTCGTCAGCGGTCGATCGACGTCCTCTGAGCGGCAGCCGGATACGGGGAATGCCCAGGGTCGCCACCGGGTTACCGACCCGGATGCACAAGACCCTCCTCGCCGCGATCGTGTTCCTGGCGCTGTTCGCCGTCGCCTGTTCGGGTGACCCGGCCGATCAGGCCGGCACCTCGGCCACTGCCGGCGAGCACTCGCCGGCGAGTGCGCCGGCCGGCCCCTCTGCGTCGAACGCGGCCGACGAGGCGGGCCCGTCCGCTGCGCCGATCGCCACCGACCTACCCGCCATCGACACGATCGACGTGCGCACGGGAGACACGGTGAATCTGCAGTCGCTGGTGCCCAGCGACAAGCCGCTGCTGTTGTGGTTCTGGGCCCCACATTGACCGACCTGTCTCCGGGAGGGTCCCGGATTCGAGCAGTTCGCTCGTGACAACGCCGATCGCATCACCGTGGTGGGAGTCGGTGCCCAGGACGACCTCGAGCTGGCCGAACAATTCATCGAGCGCACGGGCATCGAGTCGTTCACCATGCTCTGGGATCCGAGCTTCGAGTCGTGGCGTCACTACGAGATCCGCATCAACAGCGAAGTGTGGTTGCTCGACACCAACGGCAACCGGGTGGGCCAGAAGTTCTTCGCCCTCGACGAGGGCTACATCGACGAGCTGCTCGCTCCGATGGCCTGACTCCGACGAGGGCCGTACCGTAGGCTCGGCGCCACATACCGACGGAGGCCGACCATGACCCGCAAGCCCCTCTACTACTCGCTGCCCGAGTTCACCTCGATCGAGGACGAGCGTCGGCACCGCAAGGAGCGGCTGGCCGGAGCCTTCCGCCTCTTCGGCCGATTCGGCTTCAGCGAGGGGGTTGCCGGCCACATCACCGCCCGCGACCCCGAGCTCGAGGACCACTTCTGGGTCAATCCCTTCGGGATGCCGTTCAGCCACATCCGCGTCTCGGACCTGTTGCTGGTGAGCCACGACGGTGCGGTCGTGGAGGGCGAATGGGAGGTCAATGCCGCGGCCTTCGCCATCCATTCCCAGGTTCACGCCGCTCGTCCCGACGTCGTGGCCGCGGCCCATGCCCACTCGGTGTACGGCAAGGCGTGGTCGTCGCTGGGACGCGAGCTCGACCCCCTCACCCAGGACGCCTGCGCCTTCTTCGACGACCATGCGCTGTTCGACGACTACACGGGTGTCGTGCTCGACACCGAGGAGGGCAAGCGCATCGCCCACGCGCTGGGGGACGCGAAGGCGGCCATTCTCCGGAACCACGGACTGCTCACCGTCGGACACTCCGTCGATGAGGCCGCCTGGTGGTTCATCACCATGGAGCGAACCTGTCAGGCACAGCTGCTGGCCGAGGCGGCCGGCACACCGCAGTCGATCGATGCCGAGTGCGCGGCCCGAACCGCCGCGCAGGTCGGCGGTTCCTTCTCCGGTTGGCTCGGCTTCCAGCCCTTGTGGGACCAGATCGTGCGAGATCAGCCCGACCTCCTCGACTGATCGTCCCCTCCCCCCGTGGCGAACCGGACGTGGCCCGGCGACCAGGGCGCGGCGTGACCGGCCACTTCGGTGGGGCGGGTGACCGAGCGATCAGTCGGTAGGGGGCCAGAACGGCAGCGACACCACTTCGGCCTCGGCCCGCGTTCCCCGCTGATCGATCTGTAGATGATCACCGACGGCCACCGTTGGCTCCACGAAGGCCAGCGCAATTCCCTGCTCGAGCATCGGCGAGAAGTTCCCGCTGGAGACCTGGCCGACCGGCTCGCCGTCGCGCAGCACGACCTGACCGTGCCGAGGCGGTCGCCGTCCATCGACGCGGAGGCCACGCAGCCGCCGGGTGATGCCCGCCTCGCGTTCGGCGGCGAGGGCCGGGCGACCCCGGAACGTCGGTTTGTCCCAGCCGACCACCCAGCCCAAGCCGGCCTGGAGCGGGGTGATGCCCGGCCCCAGCTCGTTTCCGTGCAGGGGCAGCCCGGCTTCGAGTCGCAGGGTGTCACGGGCGCCGAGCCCGGCCGGACCGATGTCGGCGGCCACCACGGCTTCCCACAGCGCCGACGCCGCGGCGCGGGGCACGGCGCACTCGACACCGGGTTCGCCGGTGTAGCCGGTCCCCGCAACCCGGATCTCGACTCCTTCCCACTGGAACGTCCCCACCCGGAAGCGCCCCACGCCCGCGGCGTCGGGATGCACGGCGGCGAACTTCTCGACCGCGTTGGGGCCCTGCACGGCGAGGATGGCGCGATCAGCGGTGACATCGACCACCGAGCAGTCCCCGGCGGCGAAGGCCGAGGTCACGCCGTCGGTGTTGGACGCATTGGGCATGACGTCGAACTGGTCCGGGGCCAGCCACCACACGATGATGTCGTCCGCCACCGAAGCGTCGTCGGCGTCGAGGAGGTGGGTGTACTGCGCCCGCCCCGGCTCGATCTTGGTGAGGTCATTGGTGAGCGTTCGTTGCAGCAATTCGTAAGCGCCGGCACCATCGACGCGCACCGTGCCCAGGTGACTCACGTCGAACACCACCGCGTCACGACGGCATCGACGGTGCTCGGCCAGCGTCCCGTCCTCGTAGTGGAGGGGCATCTCCCATCCGCCGAAGGGCACCATCTTGGCCCCCTGGTCCCGATGCCGGTCGCCGAGCGGACTCTGGCGGAGCTCGCTCACGAAGCCAGCAGCGCCTGCGTGGACCGAAGCCCGAACTGGGCGGCCAGTGCGGCCACATCGCGCCGGTACAGCATCTTGCAACGCACGCCGGGGTACTCCTGGTGCAGCTGGCGGACCTTGCGGTTCTTCTTGGTGACCAGGCGTTGCCGCAGGGTGGTCACCTCGACGTAGAGGTCGAACCCCGGCAGGTAGAAGTCCGGGGTGAACCCCGCCAGCGGCCTCCCGTGGGCATCGGCGCGCAGGATGAAGGTGGTGGGCTCGTAGTGCCACTCGATGTCGTAGAAGTCGAGGACGGCGGCGACGTCACGCTCACTGTCGTGGGCGAAGGGCACGCGTTGGTGCGGCAGCATCGAGCGAACCGAGGCGTCGGCCGAGGCCCGGCGGATCAGTTGCTCCCCGTGGCCGCCGACGACTCGATCTCGAGATCGGGGAAGAGCTCGACGATGGCCGCGTCGACCTCCTCCTTCACCCCGCCCAGCGGCAAGATGTTGAGCACGCCCTGGCCGTTCTGCACGAGATCGATGATCTCCTCGCCGCTGCGCACGAGCACCGAGCGATTGCCCGATATCACGAGGTTCACCTGCGTGACGTCCTCACCCAGCTCATCGCGGAGATAGCCGAACACATCGCGCACGGTCTCCAGCCGGATGCCCGCGTCGAGCAGGTTCTTGATGGCCTTCAGCTCGAGCAGGTCGCGATAGGAGTACCGGCGCCGGCTACCACTGCCCCGGGCCTCGGCCAACGTGGGCCGCACCAGGTCGGTCCGGGCCCAGTAGTCGAGCTGGCGATACGTGATACCGACGATCTCGGCTGCCTTCTTTCCGCTGAATCCGTCGATCATTCGTTCGGTGGTCATCGCGTCTCCTGGTGGCACCCGCTGAGAACTGCTGACATCGACGGAATTACGCCGGTGTCGTCCCGAGACTACGATGCCGCGCGCTCCGAGTCAACGACCTCGCGCGCACAGTGGTGGAGCGGTGACGCGACGCCGCCCGGTCGCTCAGCTCTCGAAGTCTTCGGGCGACACGTTGTCGATGAAGTCCCGGAAGGCCTCGACCACCTCATCGGCCAGTGGTTCGTCGTCGTCGTCGTCGGTCTCCGGTACCGCGGCCGCGGCGTCGAGCACGTCGGTCTCGACGAACACCGGGGTCTGGCATCGCACGGCCAGGGCGATGGCGTCGGAAGGTCGGCTGGACACGACGTGGACGTCGTTGCCCAACCGCACGTACAGGTCGGCGTAGAACGTGCCGTCGCGCAGCTCGGTGACAACAACTCGTTCCGGCGTCGCCCCCAGCTCGTCGAGCACCTGGTGGAACAGGTCATGGGTCATGGGACGGGGGGGCTCCACACCGTCGAGGGCCAACACGATTGCCGTGGCTTCGGGCGCGCCGATGAAGATGGACAGGATTCGCCCCTGGCCACCCCGCTCCTGGAGCATGACGATGGGCGCGTTGCCGGGCAGCTCCGCCCGCACACCCAGGATCTCCATCTCCTCCATCGCCGCGACACTACCGCTCTGCCGGGGGTTCGGACAGCACGCGGCGAGCACCGAAATGGTCATCGCGGATCCACTCGGCCAGCGCCGCCGACGCCAGCTCGTCCTCGCCGGCGAGGGTGGCCACCCCGCCGATGTGGCGGCCCTGCCCGAGGGCATCGAGGCCGTACCCGACCAGGAACCGGTCGGGCACTGTGGCGCCCACGTAGTCGATCTCGAGGGGCAGGATGCGGCGGGCCGTCTTGTCGAAGAGGGTGGCCAGCCGCAACGACGACGGTTCCCGCTGAGCCAGCTGACTGCGCAGGTACGCGGTGCGCAACCCGGTGTCGATCAGCGTGGTGACCAGCACCACCGGGCGACCACCGATGTCCTCGCGCAGGTCCTGGACCAGCCGAACCCGTCCGCTGTCGGCCCGAAAGCTCGATGTCTGGAGGAAGTCCAGCCGGATGTCGCCCCCGATCGCGCGGCCCAGCTCACGAACCAGATCGGCAGCGAGCACGACGGCCGCCTTCAGCACGCCCACCACGACCACGCCGTCGGGGTGGTCGTGGGCGATGTTTCGCGCCATGGATCGCACCAGCCGCTGCACCTCGTCGGCCGAGTACAGCGGCTGGAGGGTCATAGGTGGTCGCGGAGATTGTTGCCCAGCAGGAGACGCCGAACCTCGGCACCCAGCTCGACCAGCTCGCGGACACGCTCGCCGGCATCGTCGCGACTGCCCGCCAGGGGGGCCACCAGCTGGTCGATGACGCCGGCCTCGCGGTCGGCCGCGACCTTGAACATCCGGAGGTGTCGCGGTTCGACACCGAGCTGGGCGAACCGGGCAGCCAGATGGGCCATCAGCAGCGCAGCGCCGTCGTAGCGCTTCTGACCGCCGCCGTGACCGGAGCGGATCAACCCGTAGGACTCCAGAGCGGCGACGTCCTCCTCGGTGAGGCCAGCGGCCCGGGCCAGTTCCGTGGCATCCAGGCTGACCGTCGCATCGATGGCGGGAAGCGCGGCCCCGGATCGGCGGCGACCGACCTTCGGCGGATCATCGCCCTCGCCCGCCTCGCCCCGGGCCAGCCGGTCGCGGATCACCCGAAGCGGCAGGAAATGGTCGCGCTGTTGGTGCAGGACCCACCGGAGCATGGCGATGTCATCGTCGTCGAACTGGCGATACCCCGATCGGGCACGGGCCGGAGCCACCAGCCCCTGACTCTCGAGGTAGCGGATCTTGGATATGGAGATGTCGGGGAACTCGCCCTGGAGTACCGCCAAAACGTCACCGATGGAGCGCCGGGGCCGGTCCGATACGTCGGACACGTCGGTCATGGAGCGGCGGTGCCGTGGAAGAAGACGAGTTTGAACTTGCCGATCTGGAGCTCGTCTCCGTCGGCCAGCGGCGCTTCGTCGATGCGCTCGCGGTTGAGATAGGTACCGTTCAGGGAACCGACGTCGCGGACGCGGTACACCCCATCGGCATGGGTGAGCTCGGCGTGGCGCCGGCTGACAGTGACGTCGTCGAGAAAGATGTCGCTGTCGGGATGGCGGCCGGCGGTGACCAGCTCGGAGTCGAGGGCATAACGCGAGCCGGCCTTCTGGCCGCGTTTGACGACCAACAGACCCAGATCGGCGGTGAACACGGCGCGGTCGAGCTGGAAATCGCTGTCGGCCTCCACCTCGACCGGCTCGAAGGCGCCGGTTGGATCGGATTGCTCATCCAGCAGACGGGACCCGCACGACGAGCAGAAATTCGCGCCCATCGGATTGCGGTGACCGCAGCTGGGACAGCTCGCATCGTTCATGTCAGTCCTCGGTGAGGGCGCGGTAGGCGACCGGGTCGAGCAGGGCATCGAACTGGGACTCGTCGGCCACCTCCACGACCATGATCCAGCCGTCTCCGTACGGGTCGTCGTTGAGGAGTTCGGGAGACTCACCCAGCGCGTCGTTCACCTGGACGACCGTGCCCGAGAGCGGCGCGTAGATGTCGGACACCGACTTCGTGGACTCCACCTCACCGACACTGGCGCCCGCCTCGATGGGCGAACCCACTTCGGGGAGCTCCACGAACACCACGTCGCCGAGCGCGTCCTGGGCATAGTCGGTGATGCCGACTCGGGCCCGGCTCCCGTCGAGCTGGGCCCACTCGTGATCCGATGAGTAGCGGAGATCCTCTGGGACGTTCATTGGCCTGAACCTATCGGATCTGGCGGCGAGCCCGAACCGCATCGACCGACGCCGGAATGTAGGCCACAGCCGACACCAAGGCGTACGCGATGCCGGGAATACCGCACAGCCAAGCGAGGATCCTCGCTTGATCGGCCCAGAAGATGTCGGCGTGACCAGCCAGGAACAGCGGGTACGAGAACATCAGGAGGAAGGTGCCCGTCTTCCCGAACCAACTGACTTCGAAGGTGCGCACGCCCATCGCCCCCAAGAGGAGCGCGGCCATGGCCACCAACCCCTCGCGGACCAGCGTGATGCCGGCGAACCACCACGGCACCGCACCGTCGATGGCGATGCAGGTCACCGCCACCAGCAACATGATGCGGTCGGCCGTCGGATCGAGCAGCTGCCCCAACCGCGTGCCCTGATGGAAGCGTCGGGCGATGTAGCCGTCGACCCAGTCGGTGGCGCCGAGCACCGCCAACAGGATGGCCGCGGCCAGCCGATCCTCCAGTCCGAACAGCAGCCACACGAACACGGGTACGCACAACAGCCGAACCAAGGAGATGGCATTGGGCACGGTGAGCACCGGCCCCCACGGATATTCGTCCTCGAGGAGGTGAGCGGGGTCGGGCGAGGGCACCCACCCAGCCTACGAGAACGGGCGGAAGCACCTGCTGCGCACGCCGAGCTCTACCATGGCGCCGCGTCCCAACGGAGGTTTGGCCATGACCACGCTGTTCACCCGGATCATCGACGGCGAGCTACCCGGTCGCTTCGTGTGGCGCGACGACACCGCCGTGGCCTTCCTGGCCCTGCATCCCTTGGCCGAGGGACACACGCTCGTGGTGCCGGTCGCCGAAGTCGATCAGTGGACGGATCTGCCCGTCGAGGCGGCGGCCCACACCATGACGGTGGCCCATCACGTGGCCAACGCCCAGAAGGCCGCCTTCGCCGCCGACCGCATCGGCCTCATCATCGCCGGGTTCGAGGTTCCCCACACCCACCTCCACGTGTTCGGCGCAGCCGACATGAGGGCCTTCGACTTCGCCAACGCGTCGGCCCAGGCCGAACCACCGGGCATGGACGAGGCGGCCGACGCCATCCGTGCGGCACTGGTTGCCGCCGGGCACGCCCCGCGGGTTCCGGGCTGAGCGACCCCGGCGAGCCGGTCGGTGACCTCAGCCCACCCGCCGGTAGAGGGTGACCCCTTCGGCCCGGTACTCCTGGCGGTAGCCGTCGTGCTGGAGATTGCGGTCGAAGTTGTCGAACCAGACCCGGGACCATCCTTCGGCGTCCCCCTCGTCGAACAACACGTACTCGGTTCGCCGCAGCCCCCGCTCGGCCTGGATCACGCTCTCGCTGGTGTCGAGCTCGTACACCACCGCCCGCTCGGCCACCCCGACCAGAGCTCGGGGCGTGGCCTGTACGCCGGCGTCGTCGGGAATCATCTCGATGGCGGCCCGGCGGGCCTGATCCTGGGCATCGCGCGAGCCCCAGTCCCAAGGTTCCTCGTAGGGTGTGCTGGGTGCGTCGCGGGCGAAGAACACGATGGCCGTGACGGCCAGGGCAGACAGGACGCGGCGGTCCACGTTGACCAGCTCGACCCGGATCTGGCCGGTGCGGGCCAGCGCGAAGGTTGCCGCCACCATCAAGAAGGCGACGGCCGGCACGCTCAGTTCGGCGGGAGGCGACTCATCCATCGCGGTCGACGCCAGGTACAGCATCTGCAGGGGAACCATCGGCAGGAAGTACCGCGGGGCGACCAGCGGCAGGAACAGCAGCGGGGCGAACAGCCCCACCAGATACTCGAAGTTGGTGCGGGTGAACACGTCGGTCAGGAACTGGATGGGATTGGTGATGATCCCGCCGAGGACGCCCAGCGGGGTGTCGCCGTAGTCACCGAAGAACTCGACATGGGCCACCCCTTCGGCGGCCAACCGGGGCTCGATCACCAGCACGGCGAAGAGGAACCACCCGAGACTGACCAGCACGGTGGCCAACCCGATCCGGCGGCGCCCCTCGGTGAACAACAGGACACCCATGCCGGCCACCGCCAGCGCCAGATCGGCCCGGGCCAGCACGGCCAACCCCACGAGCAGTCCGAAGCGCCACCATCGCTCGTCGCGGATGGCGAGGAAGGCGGCGATGAACAGCGGCACGGCCAGGGTCTCGGGATGGAAATCAGCCAGGTTGAGCTCCTGCAGCGCCGGGTACAACGAGTAGGCCAGCACCAGGACCGAGGCCGCTCCCACCCGGAGCTTGGCCCACCGGCGGGCCAGTCGGTACAGCGGCACCACCGCCACGGCGAGGGCGGCCGACTGCACCACCAACAGCGTGGTGGCGGTGGGAACCAACCGGGCGATCTGGGCCAACGGCCAGAACAGCACGGCTGCCTGGGGAGCGAACAGATGGTCACCCGTGATCGTGGTCTCGAGATCGCCACCCTCGCCGATGAGCCACGACCCCTGAACCCAGGCAGCCAGGTCGGTTCCGGTATCGAGGCTGCGATAGCGGGCCAGCGACAACAGCGCGAGCGCGACGAAGAGGAAGGCCGCGTAGATCCAGGGAAGGACGCGGTCGACCTCGGGCATGTCGAGGCGACCCTGCCAACGCAGTAGCCATGCCTCGAAGCGACGGCGGTAGTCCCGATCAGCCACGTCAGGCGGAATCGAGGGGCAGCGTCGGGCTGTCGGGCTCGTAGGGTTCGATCAGGTGAGCGCCGCGGTTGCGAGCGTTGTTCACCTCGGGCGAGACCCGGTGCTTGACGAGCAGCTCGGATGGCGCCGCCACCAGGTATCGGCTGAGCAACTCGATGTCCGCCGCGTCGGGGTCGAGCCAGGTGTCCCATGCGTCCGGAGGCAACATCACCGGCATCCGATCGTGGATCTCGGCCATCGAGTCGTTGGCGGCACCGGTGATGATGGTGCAGCTGTGGATCTCGGCCGAGCCGTCACGGTCGGGGCCGCGCCACACCTCCCACAGCCCGGCGAAGGCGAAGGGGTCGCCGTCGCGCCGTTGGATGTACCACGGCTGCTTGTGCTTGCGTCCAGCCACCTTCTCCCACTCGTAGAAGCCGTCGACCGGGATGATGCAGCGGCGTTTGGCGAAGGCCCGCTTGAACGAGCTCTTCTCGGCGACGGTCTCGGACCGGGCGTTGATCATTCGGTTGCCGATCTTGAGGTCCTTGGCCCAGAACGGCACCAACCCCCAGTGCAACGCATCGAGGACGCGTTGGTCGTCCCGCTCACGAATGGCGTAGACGTCGCTGGAGGGCGCCGTGTTGTAGTTCGGCTCGAGCACCTTCTCGCCGATGGCATCGACACCGAAGTACCGGGCGATCTCGTCTGGCGCGCTCGACGAGACGAAACGTCCGCACATGTGCGCAACGGTACTCGTGCGGGGCCGACGAGTCGCGCCCACTCGTGCTGGACCGATCCGACGAGCGAGCGACGCGGCCCCGTCGCCGGGTTGCTCAGGTGAAGACGCAGGAGACTCGCGCTCCGGCCCCGCCCAGTTCGAACTCGGCCAATTGGCCGGCTGCGCCGCTGAGCGTGGGGACCTCGACGGCCAGATCGGCCACATCGACGCGGCCGCGGACCGAGGCCACCTCGAAGCCCGGTACCTCGTGCACCAGCTGCACCCGCAGCGACTCGGCCACACCCTCTCCGCCCGTGGGCAACGGCACCGGTTGCTGGGGAACCTCGATGGCGAACACGACCGTCTGCTCACCTCGGCAGTCCTCCACCGCGGCCTGACCGGGCAGCGACAGCGAGCAGCCCCCCGGACCCTTCCAGTGGACCACGTCGAGAGGCACGAACCCGCTGGTGATGGAGGCCACCACGCAAGCGCCGTCCATCCAGCCCGCGGGGCCGGTCAGCACGACCCGGCCCTGCTCGCCGGCCCGGGCCAACCCGACCACGACCTCGCCCCGGTCGACCGGCAGCACCCGGTCGGGCGGTTCGGGAACGATGCGCTCGAACTCCTCGGCCCCACCCGAACGCACCACCACCGGCAGCTCCAGCCGCGTGACCAGCCGGGGGTCGATGAGCGACGGCACCACCAGACGATCCGACTCGGGAGCCACCTCGTCCTGCTGATCGAACACGAAGCCCGAGCTCTCGGCGTCGCCGCCGCGGTCGATGACTCTCCAGAGCACGAAGACGGCCACCAGACCAGCCAGGACGAGCAGGACGCGACGCCGGCGGCGGCGCGACCGCTCGATATCGGCGGCAAAGCGCTCCTCGTCGATGTCGGGATCGAGGAATTCGGCCAGCTGCTGCTCGTAGAGACCCGCGTCGGACGTGTCGGGGAGCGGCGACTCGGGTGCGGAGGGAGAATCGATGTTTGGAGACTACGCGTTCAGCGGGCCGACCCCGCGTCGTCCCAGAAGGCGCCCCACGAGGGTTCCCGGTATGGCAGCGATCCCCGACCCACCTGACGACGCGGCCAATCGGCGTCCGGCTGGGTCAGCGGTGACTCGGCCGTGGCCACTCCGTACCAGAGCAGGTGTCGCCGGCCGGTGAATCGCCACTGGCCGTCGACCACGACGTAGCGATCCCGGTACTGGATCATCTGTTCGATGAACCCGTCTCGGTGATCGTCGATGTACCCGCGGCACCACACCTGGCCATGGGCGTGGGTGGGATCGTCGAAGTCGATCAGGTGGTTGCCGACCAGCAGCACCGCCATCCCGACCTCGCGTAGGCTCTGCCCGAACAACGCTGCGGCCCCGGCCGGGCCGGTTCCCGACTCGCCGAAGTCGGCGTCGGGCGCGAACAACGAGGCCAACTCCTCGATGGCGCGTCGATCGATGGCCGCCGCGTACCGATACGCCAGCTGGCGGATCTCGTCTCGCGCCACGACTCGACCCAACGGACTGAGCCCGTCCGGGCCCTCGACCTCGATCTCGACCATCGCCCTCCTCCGGTCCCCGGTCGGCGAGCGTAGCGCCCGCCGCTCGCGCGGGGGTTCGGGACGATTCGTCCCTCGGTCAGGGTTGTGAGGCACGCTGTTGGTGATGCAGCTCCACCCGTGGAACACCGACTTCCGATGGGCGTCGACCCGTCCCCCGGACCTCCGACGCCTCAGCGACGACCAGGTCGCGCGGTTCGAGACCGACGGCTACCTGGTGGTCGACGGCGTGTTCGATCGGGCCAGCCTGGACGAGGTGACCGCCGCGCTCGACGACGACGAGGCCGAGGCCGACGCCCTGCTCCAGCAGATGCCCGATCAGCGCATCAGCATCGCCGAGAGCGGCGCCATCACCTTCGCACCGCATGCCGTGAAGCGTTCCGAGGTTGCTCGCCGGTTCACCCGACACCCGACCCTGCTCGATGTGGTCCACGACCTGCTCGGGAACGACGTCCGGCTGTACTGGGACCAGCTGGTCTACAAGAAACCCGAGAAGCCGCGTGAGTTCCCCTGGCACCAGGACAACGGGTACACGTTCGTCGAGCCTCAGCAGTATCTCACGTGTTGGGTTCCGCTGGTCGATGCCACCGTCGCCAACGGCTGCCCCTGGATCGTGCCGGGCCTCCACCGCCTGGGAACGTTGCGCCATCACTGGCGTGAACCGCTCGGCTTCGAGTGCCTCGATGCTCATCCCGACGCGGTGGCGGCCGAAGCGCCCGCAGGATCCGTGGTGGTGTTCTCGTCGCTCACGCCCCACAAGACCGGCCCCAACACCACCGACGCCGTGCGCAAGACCTACATCATCCAGTACGCGCCGGACGGCAGCGTCGTGCTGGACGGGGATCCGGACCGAGGTCCGGCGACCGAGCGCACCCCGGCGTCGGACCCCGACCGCCAGTTCACCGTCATCCGAGACGGCGTTGCGACCGCATGACCGAGGAGGCCCCGGCTCCGGTGGAGATCGCCGAGCGGATCCGCGATGCCTTCTCCAACTTCGAAGGCGAGTTCCTGTCGATCACCCGTCGGGCCCAGGCCCGATTCGCCCGCCGCGAATGGGACCTGTTCCAGTTCGACGCTCGCGAGCGCCTGGGACTGCATCGGGCCGTCGTCGACAAGGCGGTCGCCCGACTCGAGCCACTGATCCCTCCCGAACCCCGCCGACGGTCGTTCTGGCAGGAGACGCGCTCGGCCTATGCCGGCCTCATCGCCGGCCAGCAGGGCCTCGAGCTGGCCGAGACCTTCTTCAACTCGGTCACCCGACGGCTGTTCACCACCATCGGCGTGGACGAGGACCTCGAGTTCCGGTGGTTCGGCGCCACGGCGTTCCCCCGCAGTGAGCTGGAGAGCGTGGCCGTCGCCACCTTCCACGATCGCGACGACCTCGAAGCCACCATCGGTGACGTCCTCGACTCGTTCCGCCTGGGGGTCGACTTCACCGATCCGACGGCCGACGCTGAACTGGTCGCCCATCGTCTCCGCCGGGCGCTCAACGATGCCTGGGGATCGGCCGTCTTCGACGGCCTCGACATGTTGATGCCCGTGTTCTACCGCAACAAGGGGGCCTACCTCATCGGACGGCTGCGCCGCCTGAACCGGGTCATCCCGTTCATCCTGCCGATACTCAACACCCATGGCGGAATCTCGGTGGACGCCGTGCTGGTGTCGGAGAGCGCGGCCAGTCGACTGTTCAGCTTCACTCGGTCGTACTTCCACGTCGAGTGGGAGAACACCGGGGAGCTGATCGGATTCCTCAAGTCGATCCTGCCCATGAAACCCATCGCCGAGCTCTACACCGCCCTGGGCTACAACCAGCACGGCAAGACGGCGCTGTACCGGGCCTTCTACCGTCACCTCGAGCACTCGACGGGCCGATTCGAGCGGGCACGCGGCACGAAGGGCATGGTGATGAACGTCTTCACCCTGCCGTCTTTCGACGTGGTGTTCAAGGTCATCAAGGACCGGTTCGCCCCGCCCAAGCGCACGACCCGATCCGAGGTGATGGCCCGCTACAAGCTGGTCTTCGACCACGACCGCGTGGGGCGCATGGTCGACGCCCAGGAATTCGAGAACCTCAGCTTCCCCCAGGACCGCTTCGAGCAGGATCTGCTCGACGAGCTGCTGTCGGAGGCCGCCGACACCGTCGAGCTCGACGGCGACCAGGTGGTCATCAAGCACCTGTACACCGAGCGGCGGCTCTACCCCCTAGACCTGTTCCTGCGCGAGATGAGCACGGCGGGGGCCAAGCAGGCCGTGATCGAGTACGGCAACGCCATCCGCGACCTGGCCGCGGCCAACATCTTCCCCGGCGACCTGTTCACCAAGAACTTCGGCGTCACCCGCCACAGCAACGTTGTGTTCTACGACTACGACGAGCTGACCCTGCTGTCGGACTGCCGCTTCCGGGCCGTGCCCCAGACCGACCGGTACGAGGACGAGATGTCGTCCCAACCCTGGTTCTCGGTGGAACCCAACGACATATTCCCCGAGGAGTTCCCCACGTTCATGTGGTTCCCCGCGGACCTCTGGCCCGTCATGCGGGCGCACCACGGCGACCTGTTCGAGGTGGATTTCTGGAAGCGCATCCAGGCCCAACACGACGCCGGCGACATCCCCGACTTCTTCCCCTATCCCGACGAGGCCCGCATACGCCGCTGACGAGCGGCCACCCGGGCTCGATGCGCGCCGACCGCTCCGGCGGTGGTCCGGACCGCCCATTCGCGTTGGCGAGCCCGGTGGGGCGACCATAGGGTCTACGGGGTCGCGTCCGGTTCCCCGGCTGGACGCGGGGATGGTCAGGGAACCACCCGGGACTCGAGGAGCTGGACCGCATCGCCGACATCGCCATCCGACTGGACGAGGTCACGAAGCGTTTCGACGGCACCGACACCGACGCGGTCAGCGCTCTCAGCCTCGACATCCCGAGCGGCTCCATCGTCACGCTCATCGGCCCGTCCGGCTGCGGGAAGACCACCACCCTGCGGATGATCAACCGGCTCATCGAACCGTCATCGGGCCGGCTCGAGATCAACGGAACCGACATTCTCGATCAACCCGTGACCGAGCTGCGACGCAACATCGGCTACGTCATCCAGCAGGTCGGGCTGTTCCCCCACCGCACCGTGGGCCAGAACATCGCGACCGTGCCCCGGACCCTCGGTTGGGACAAGCAACGCACCGCCGAACGGGTCGAGGAGCTGGGTCGGCTCGTGGGTCTGGAAGCGGCGATGTTCGATCGCTACCCGGACGAGCTGTCGGGCGGCCAACAGCAGCGGGTCGGCGTCGCTCGCGCCCTCGCCGCCGACCCACCGGTGCTGTTGATGGACGAGCCTTTCGGTGCCGTCGACCCCATTGTCCGGAACCGGCTCCAGGACGAGCTGTTGGCTCTCCAGCAGCAGGTCCACAAGACGATCGTGCTGGTCACCCACGACATCGACGAGGCGTTGCGGCTGGCCGACCGGATCGCGCTCCTCAACGTGGGTGGCATCCTGGAGCAGTACGCCACACCCGACGACCTGCTGCGGGATCCGGCCAACGAGTTCGTCGAGCAGTTCGTCGGTCAGGACCGTGGCATGAAGCGGCTGACGCTGAAGACCGTGGCCGAGCTGCCCTACACGCAGGGCCCGGTCGTCGATGCCACCGCCACCACGACCGAAGCGCTGGCCGTCGCCGAAGCCCACGGCGTCGACTGGGTCGGCGTCGTGCGAGACGAGCGATTCCTGGGATGGGCCGACCGCACCGATCTGACCAACGGGGCGGTCATGGCCGACCTGCCCGTCGCCCGCCCCTCGGCCCGGGTGACCCCGGACAGCAGCCTGCGCAACGCCATGGAGTTGATCATGACCGGCCGGACCTCGGTGGCGGTGATCGACGACGGCGGTCGATTCGGTGGGGTGGTCACCCTCGACACCATCCGGTCCAGCCTGGGCTCGGAGCTCGGGTCGTGAGCATCGTGGCCGAAGCGGCCAACCCCATCATTCGATGGGAGTGGGTCGTCGACGAGTGGGACCAGATCCGGGAGGCGCTGGTGCAGCACATCGAACTGACCGTGCTCTCGGTCGCCCTCGGATCGCTGGTGGCCGCCATCTTGTCGGCCATCGCCCTGCGCTACCGGCCGATGACCAGCCCGATCACCGGCTTCGCCGGCTTCCTCTACACCATCCCCAGCGTGGCCCTGTTCGGCCTGCTCGTCCCCTACTTCGGCCTGACCCGCACCACGGCGGTGCTGCCACTCGCCATGTACACCCTGCTGATCCTCGTCACCAACACCCTGGCCGGTTTCGACGCCGTGCCCAGCGCGGTGCGCGATGCGGCCGACGGCATGGGCCTCACCCCAACCCAGCGGGTGCTGAAGGTCGAGCTTCCCCTGGCGCTGCCGTACATCATCGCCGGCCTCCGCATAGCGGTCGTCTCCACGGTGGGACTGGTGACCGTTGCCGCCATCATCGGTCAGGGCGGCCTCGGCCGGTTGATTCTCGACGGGCTCCGGCGAACGTTCTGGACGCCGATGACCATCGGTGCCGTCCTGTCGATCGTCATGGCCCTGCTCCTCGACGGGCTGATATACGGGCTCGGCCGGATGGCCACGCCGTGGACCCAGCGGGCACGGACGACGTGACGGCGACCCTGTTCGGCCAGGCCGCGGTCCCCCGTGATGTGGGCGTGTTCGAGTTCCTCTCCAGCTCCCAGTACTGGACCGGAGCCGGCGGCATTCTCACGTCGCTGTGGGACACCGTCGTCCTGTGCGGCGCAGTGGCCCTGGTCGCCACCCTGATCGCGGTGCCGCTGGCGACGATGCTGGCCCACTACGGCCGGGGCGAGCTGTCGGTCACGTGGATCGTCACCCTCAGCCGGGCGGTACCCACCTTCGCCATCGCCGGACTGCTCGTGCCGATCTCGCTGCGACGAGGGTGGGGCTTCGAACCCTGGCCGATCTTCATCGCCCTGCTCCTGCTCGCCCTGCCGCCGATCTACCTCAACACCTACACCGCCGTGAAGGACGTCGATCGAGGTGTGGTCGATGCCGCCCGGGCCATGGGATTCAACGAGCGCCATGTGGTCTTCCGCGTCGAGATGGCACTCGGAACGGCCGTCATCCTGGCCGGAATCCGGGTGGCCGCGGTGCAGGTGGTGGCCACCGAACCGATCCGAGCGTTCCTCGGCGGCGACGGGTTGGGCCGCTACGTGCGCGACGGCCTCGGACAGAACAACGACAGCCTTCTCCTTGCCGGAGCCATTCTGGTTGCTACGCTGGCGGCCCTCACCGGCGCCCTCTTCGGCGTGGCGCAACGGTTGGCCCTTCCCCCTGGCGTCCGCCGACTGGCTCGAGCGCGCGACCGTTGACCCGCACGCTCCGCCGAGATCCCATTCGCAAGGCACAGAAAGAGACACCCATGAAGAGCAAGCTCCTCCCGACACTCCTGGCCATCGTGGCCCTGTTCGGACTCGTAGCCGTGGCCTGCGGCAGCGACGACTCGGGCGGCGACAGCCAGTCCGAGACCAGCGCGCCGACCGACACCGATCCGCCGGGCGACTCCTCGGCTCCCACCGACACGGGAGAGGGCGGTGACGAGGCGGCCGCCCCCGACGCCGACGGTCCGACCATCCGGGTCCGTGGGCAGGACTTCAGCGAGTCGGTCACCATCGCCGAGGTCTTCGGCCAGTACCTCGAGGCCAAGGGTTACGCCGTCGAGCAGGTGACCCCGGCCGGGTTCCGCACCGAGGCCATCGACGCGATCACCAACGGTGATCTCGACCTCATCATCGACTACATCGGCGGCTCGCTGACCGCCCTCGCCCCGGACGCCGATACGTCCAGCGACCCGGCCGAGATCGTGTCCGTCATCGAGCCGCTGTATCAGGAGATCGGCGCCACGTTGCTCGACGTGTCCCCGGCCGTCGACGGTGACGCCCTGGTCGTGCGGGGCGATTCGCCGGCCGAGACCATCTCCGACCTCGTGGGGACCGACAGTGTGTTCGGGGCCGCCGCCGCGTGCTTCGAACGGCCGCAGTGCTTCGTGGGCTACACCGATCCCGAGATCTACGGCATCGAGTTCGCCGACGAGGTCACCATCGAGTTCGGTCCCCTGCTCGGCGAGGCGCTCGCCGCCGAAGAGGTCGACGCGGTGGTGTGGAACACCACGGCTCCGCAGATCACCGAGCTGGGCTTCAAGGTCCTCGAGGACGACTTGGGCCTGCATCCG
>Ga0224505_10001086_pt1 | contig 17798 bp, 15 predicted proteins | sample SF_Jan12_sed_USG_FD_169102 | JGI IMG/M metagenome (GOLD analysis project Ga0224505, IMG submission 169102) | Sediment microbial communities from San Francisco Bay, California, United States - SF_Jan12_sed_USGS_4_1 | ecosystem: Environmental > Aquatic > Marine > Sediment | place: USA: California... | reverse complement strand
CCGGCGTTGACATCGAGAATATGTGCACCGGCCGCTACCTGTGCAAGCGCATCCGCTTCGACGCGGCTGTAGTCGCCGTTCTTCATTTCTTCGGCAAGCAGTTTTCGCCCCGTCGGATTGATGCGCTCGCCGATCACCGTGAATGGTTGATCGAATCCGATCACGACGTCCTTCGTGCGTGAACTGATTACCGTATTCGTCATGTTGTTGTTCCTTTTCCTGCGCGTGTTTTTGCCACTTCCACGAGACCACCCGCCTTGACTACAGCTTCTAGAAACTCATCATTGAACTCGGCTTCCAGCGTCGCCACGCGCGCGTTCACAGCCGCTTCGAGATCACCGGTGAGCTCTTCGGAGACGCGTCTCCAGTCCTCCAGGTAGGCATCACTGGACCCGCGCCCGGCCCGCATCGCGGCCCGGTCGATCGCCTTGGCAAATCGGGGTGCCAGCTCTTTTTTGACACTGTTCGTGCGCCCTGCACGCCCGAGCACCTGCGCGGGAATGTCCCGCCAGTAGATACAAATCAGTTTCGCCATAACAATGGCTGCTCCTTCAGGTTACGGGTCACGGAATCCAGTCCCGTGTGCCTGTGAATGTACTCGAGCCCGAGGAAGTCGGCATGTGATTTCGCCGCCGCCTCAAGGTCCGGTGATTTCGATTGCGACAGGTAAACCAGGCGCCGGTAATTGCGAAAATACTCGGGCTTGAGCTCCGGGTGCTTGTCGAGTCCGAGCCCGACCTTCACCAGGCGGTCGAAATGGCGCGTCAGAAAGTCCGTCAGGTAAAAGGTGCCGGGTTCCTCTTCCGACAGTTCCGCAAAAGCCTTCGTACCGCTGAAAAACTCGTAGCAATGGGCGCCGGGCAATCGCTCCAGACCGAATTCGGCAAGCGTCCTGTCCAGCATCCCGCCGGTACCGCAGTCGGCATAGGCCACGAATATCGCATCGAATTCGGACCGGTATTTTTCGATCTCGCGTCTGACAGCCCCTGGAATCTTTTCCGGCCGGTTATGCAGCTCCGCGGGCAGGCACTGGATACGAACATGCTGCCATCCGTTCAGGCGCTTAATTTCGACCAGTTCTTTGGCGAGCGCGCCACAGGCAATCAGGAGTATGGTTTCTTGCATCGGCCTGTCGCAACGAGCGCCCCGCAGCTATCAGGACGCGCGCTGTTTGAGGACGAGTTTCTTGGCGACTTCCACTGCCGTAGCAGCATCCCGGCAATAGGCGTCCGCCCCGACAGCCTGGCCAAATTCCTCGTTCAGAGGTGCGCCGCCGACCATCACGATGTAGTCGTCCCGTATACCCTGTTCGACGAGTGCGTCTACGACAACTTTCATGTACGGCATCGTGGTCGTCAGCAGCGCGGACATGCCGAGTATGTTCGGGCGATGTTCCTTAAGTGCGGCGAGATAGGTGTCGACATCCGTATTGATGCCGAGATCAACCACTTCGAATCCGGCGCCTTCCATCATCATGCCGACGAGGTTTTTGCCGATGTCGTGAATGTCGCCTTTGACGGTTCCGATGACGAGTTTTCCGACAGGCTCTGCGCCGGTCGACGTGAGTATCGGTTTCAGCAACGCCATGCCGGCTTTCATTGCATTAGCGGCCAGCAATACTTCGGGAACAAACAATATACCGTCTCGAAAGTCGACGCCGACAATGGTCATACCTGCAACCAGTGCCTCGTCCAGAACTTTCTTGGCTTCCCAGCCGCGGTCGAGAAGAATCTGGGTTCCTTCAGCGATCTCGTCGGCCAATCCATCGTAGAGATCGTCGAACATCTGCTCGACCAGCTCGGCATCAGAGAGCTCGGACAGGATTATTTCGTCATTGTTATCGTGTTCTTGCGACATAGTTTTAAGCTACCGGTTTAGTGAAAGGCTGAGAATATTACCAGCGGCCGTTTCCGGCTCGCATGTCCTCCGGCCGCAACCGGATGGGGAAGTTATCCCGAATACGTTTGTCGGCATCGGGATGAATATAGGTCGGATAGTAGTCTTTGAGCATTTCGCCCACACGCTCATGCGCCTGCTCGTACAAAGTCTTGCATCCGGCGTCGACCCAGGCGCCCGGGGTCAGGCGATCGGCGACTTCCGGATACAGGAATTCGGTGTTCATGAGTTCCAGGGTCTGTGCACTGCCGAGATAATGCCCGGCTCCTTCAACCGTGCTCTTGATGACATCGTAGGACAAGGTCTCGTCGTTGACCTCGATACCTCTCAGGATGCGTTGCACGTTGCCGAGCATGTCGTTGTCGATAATCATGCCTTCGAACGACTGGCCGATCAGGCTGCCGACGATGCCCGGATACGCCGCCACGAGGTTTGCCCCGGACAGCGCAGCGGCCAGCATCGTAAGACCTTTTTCGTAACCCGCCTGCACGTCGACAGTTTTGGAGTCCGTCATGCCCGCGCCGACGCTGGTGGTGAATCCGAAGTGATTGCAGAGTTGCACGGTCGCCGCCGTGATCAAAGCCTCCTCGCCACTGCCGCCGGAAAACGCGCCAGTCCTTAAGTCGGAAATAAATGGCCACATGCCGAAGTTGATCGGTGTTCCGGGGCGCACGAGATTGACGACACACATGCATGCAAGCGTCTCGGCAAAACACTGCGCCAGGGTTCCAGCGAGCGCTGCCGGCGCGGTGGCCCCGGCCTGCGGCGCGACCGCGATATCGGCGACGAGCCCCAGTTCGGCAACTTTCACGAGGACCTCGGCGTTCTCCTGCCCGAAACGCAGCGGTGAAACGATCGGACAACCGCCGAAAGTGCAGAAAGGCCGTTTGAGAAAAGCACCCTCTTGCCCGAGGTACATGTCGAACAGGGAGATGATCGGTTCAATGTGATCGACGACGGCGATGCCGAGGGCGAAAGACTTGTTGGTCCCGGCCAGTTCGGCGTAGGCGATATTGAGGTCGTGAACGAAGACATCACCGCTGTATTCGGCCGCGATAAACGGCTGGCCAAAGTTATGGATGTGCTCAAGCTGATCGGCGAGACGCGCCGCATCGTAGAGGTCGGTCAGCTTGGTCGGCCGGAACTTCTGCGTTTCATAGTCGAGTACCGTAACGGCTTCCCCGGACGTACAGAACAATACGTTCTTCGCGCCGACTGTCAGGTCCCTGGCCGGATCCGGCGCGTACAGTGCGTATTCTTTCGGCGATATCGCGATCAGGTCTTCAACCAGCGCGCGCGGAAAACACAGCCGACCTTTTTCGTTGAGAACGCAGCCTTGCGGCAATGCGTAATTCAGTATCTCCGGTATCGGCTCGCCGATGCCGATCTTTTCGAGGATATCGAGTGCGGTCGCGTAAATGCGCTGGATGTCGGCGTCGCTGAGCGGCCGGTACTGTCCGCCACTCAGCCCCGGATGGACCGCGCTGGCCGGTGTCGCGGCGGCTTTGACGGCCCTGCGTGCAGCACTACCGCCTCGTCGTGTGCGAGTTGCTCGTTCCGGCATATCAGCTCTGGACCATTAACTATTGAATTAAAAGGAATTTTACCTGATGGAATCCCATCTCAGCCAGCCCGGATTCCACGATGTGAAACTCATTTCCACGATCTGGACAATTTTCTTCTTGTGGTCAGGGAGTTAGCTGCACTGTTTTGCTTAATGTGAAGTCGATTGCCTGTGCCCGCCTGACTCGTCGTATAGTTCGTTGATGCGAATTCTGGCGCCAGTTCTTCTATCCCTGACGGCCGTAGCGGCGTGCACCGGTGGCGGCAGCGACACCGCGCCGACAGGACCGTCATTGCCCACACTGTCGATCGCCGATGCGGCGGTCCTGGAGGGTGATAGCGGAACGGCGGCGCTGGATTTTCGGGTCATGCTCTCCGCCAGCAGTATGGCAACGGTCACCGTGTCATGGGCCACGTCTGACAGTAGCGCGACAGCGGGCAGTGACTACATGGCGGCCAGCGGAACGCTGACTATCGCGGCAGGCAACACTTCCGCCACCGTATCGGTAACCGCTATCGGCGACACGAACGCCGAGCCCGATGAATCATTCACAGTGTCTCTTGCCAACGCGAACGGCGCGACGATCGCGGACGGCAGTGCCATCGGTACGATTCGAAACGATGACGCAGTGGCCGTTTTTGGTCTCGACGTTCGACCCGACAACCAGACCTGCGTGGCACCGCCGCGTCCCGGCGCAGCAACCAGTGTCGCCATCCAGGAGGCATTTCCGGGGCTCGTGTTCAGCGGGCCCACCAAGCTGTTGCTCGAGCCCGTCGCCAACCCGCGCTGGTTCGTGTTGCAGAAGTCGGGGCAGATTCGGGTGTTCGATCCCGATAATCCGGCCGCAAGCCTGGCGACCTTCCTGAACCTGTCGGGCGTTGTTAACGCCTCCGGCGAAGGCGGGCTACTCGGCATGGCTTTCCATCCGAGCTATCCGGCAACACCGGAAGTTTTTCTCTCCTACACGCGCGACACAACGCCGATGCGCTCGGTCATCTCGCGAGTCGTGCTTAGCAACACTTCGACTCCTGCTGCTATCGGCTCGGGATCTGTTGAGAATGAAGTTATCAGCATCGAACAGTTCGCCAGCAACCATAATGGTGGCGATATCGCGTTCGGCCCGGATGGATTTCTCTACATCGGACTCGGCGATGGCGGGGGTGGCGGGGATCCGCAGGAGACCGGGCAGAATACGACGAACCTGCTGGGTTCGTTCCTGCGCCTCGATGCGACCAATGCCGCGATCACTTATCCGAACAATTCCTACCTGATTCCCGGTGGACCGACAGGGAACCCTTTTGCCGGCCAGAGCAAGTGCGGTCCAACGCTGACAAACCCGAACAACTGCCCGGAAATTTTTGCCTGGGGTGTGCGCAACCCCTGGCGCTGGTCATTCGATTCCGCCACCGGGCAGTTGTGGGCTGGCGATGTCGGCCAAGGTGCCAGGGAAGAGATCGATATCATTGCGCGTGGCAACAACTACGGATGGGATTGCCGGGAAGGATTCCTGCCATACGAATCGGCCGGCTGCAGTGCGGCTTACACCGATCCTGTGTACGACTACCCGCGCAGCGAAGGCTTCTCCATTACGGGCGGCAGGGTCTACCGCGGCTCGGCGATAAGCGGTCGTGTCGGCGAATACATTTACGCGGACTACGGTTCGGGGCGTATCTGGGCGCTGCGGTCGGACGGGTCTGGCGGCTACCTCAACGAGCTGTTGTCAGTCGAAGCCAGCGGGCCGGTCGCATTCGCAGCCGACGCTGACGGCGAACTTTATTACGCCAATATCAACAACGGGCGCATCTACAAGCTCGTGCCCGGTGCGGGCGGCGGCGGCGCCGGCAATACGATCCCGGACCTGCTGTCGGATACAGGCTGTGTCAATCCGGCGGACGTAACGCTCCCCTATGCGGGGCTGGTTCCTTATGACATCAACGCGAGATTCTGGTCCGATGGTGCCGACAAATCGCGCTTTCTCGGATTGCCGAATGGCACGACGATGTCGATCGATAGCGAAGACGACTGGCAGTTGCCGGCGGGTAGCGTGATCGTCAAGAATTTCCGGCTGAACGGCAACCTCATCGAAACGCGCCACCTGATGCGTCACCCGGATGGCGTGTGGGCGGGCTACACCTACGAATGGAATCCGGCTCAGACCGAAGCCACTCGCGTGGTCGGCGGCAAGACCGTCAACATCGGAGGCCAGGACTGGGTGTTTCCGAGTGAGGCGCAATGCGACCAGTGTCATACCAGCGCCGCCGGTTTCGCCCTCGGTCCCGAGACCGCGCAGTTGAACAGGGACTTCATGTACCCAAGCACCGGTCGTACCGACAACCAGCTCACAACCCTCGATCACATCATGATGTTTTCGGCGCCGCTGGCCGGTACGCCCGCCACGCTGCCTGCATTAGCCGACCCCGCGGATACGAGCGCCAATCTCAATGATCGTGCGCGCGCCTACCTGCATACAAACTGCGCCAATTGTCATCGCCCGGGCGGCGGGACACCGGTGGATATCGATCTGCGTTATTCGACAAGGCTGCAGGCCACAGGTGCTTGCGATGTCATTCCCCAGGCGGGTGACCTTGGCCTGCCGAACGCTCGCATCATCGCGCCGGGAGTGGCGGCAAGTTCCGTTCTGGTTGAACGAGTCAATCGACGCGACACAGTGAGTATTGGCATGCCGCCGCTCGCCTCGACAGTCGTCGATGACGCGGGCGTGGTCTTGTTGACGAATTGGGTAGACAGCCTGACAGGATGCCTGTAGATCAGCAAACTTCGTCGCGTCTTGAAGGAAAGTGGTGGGCCCTCGGGGGCTCGAACCCCGGACCAAGAGATTAAGAGTCTCCTGCTCTACCAACTGAGCTAAAGGCCCACTCGAAGAAAATGGGGTGGACGATGGGGCTCGAACCCACGACGACCGGCATCACAAGCCGGGGCTCTACCAACTGAGCTACGTCCACCATTTCACTTTCGGTTTCCAACTATACGCCAAATGGCGCGCCCGGCAGGACTCGAACCTGCAACAACCGGATTAGAAATCCGGTGCTCTATCCGATTGAGCTACGGGCGCTTTTCAAAACGGCCGTTCTGCCAGGCAAGAAATCCGGCTGGTCGGGGCAGGGTGATTCGAACACCCGACCCTCTGCTCCCAAAGCAGATGCGCTACCAGGCTGCGCCATGCCCCGATGCCAGATTTTCCGCCACGCGGGTCTCGCCGGAGCCAGACTTTGCGCGGGGTGCGATCATACGGCTGCGTGGAATGGCAATCAAGCGTTTGGCCAAGGTATATTGCCCACTCCTCCACTCTTATAAGTTCCGGAAAACTGATGAAAAAGACTCTGCTGCTGGTCCTGATCGCGCTGTCGTCAACGCTCGCTTGCGCACAGGACAAGGTACCTGCCCATCCTCACATCCTCGTTGAAACGACCGAAGGTACATTCAAACTGGAACTCGACGGCAATGCGGCGCCATTGACCGTTGCGCATTTCTTGAAACTTGTGGATGCGGGCTTTTACAACGGCACCGTCTTTCATCGCATCATTCCTGGCTTCATGGCGCAGGGTGGCGGCTATACACCGGGCTTCAAGCTCAAGGAAACCACCGAGACGATCGCCAACGAATCTGGCAACGGGCTGAGCAATTTAAGGGGCACGATTGCGATGGCCCGCACGGCCGACCCACACTCTGCCAATTCGCAGTTCTTCATCAACGTCGCCAACAACGTCGGTCAGGATGCGAGTTCGCCCAACCTGGATCCCCAGAAACACCCTACGCTGGGACGCTGGGGTTATGCGGTGTTCGGATTTGTTTTCGAAGGTATGGATGTCGTCGACAAGATAGTGAACGCGGCCTCCGCGCCCAACGGACCGGGCGGCGCACCGGCGCCGGTAATCCCGATCGTCATCAAGAAGATGTCTCGGGTCACCTACGAATAGTATGACGACGCTGTTCATTTCGGACTTGCACCTCGCTGCAGGTCACCCGGAGATCGGTGCGCAATTCCTGGATTTCCTCAGCGGCGAAGCGCGCGAGTCGGAATCGCTTTACATACTCGGTGATTTGTTCGACGCGTGGTTGGGCGACGATGATCCGAATCCGTATTACAAAGGGATGAAACTTGCATTGCGCGAACTAGTGGACAGCGGTGTCCCGGTTTTCTTCATGCACGGCAATCGCGATTTTACGGTGGGCCCAGCGTTTGCCGCAGAAACCGGTGTCGAGATACTCGAGGACCCTACTGTCGTCGACCTCTATGGAAAACAGGTGGTGTTAAGCCACGGCGATGCCTTGTGCACGGACGATGTTCACTACCAGCAAATCCGTGCAATGACACGGAACCCGGATTGGCTCGCCATGATGCTCGCCAAGTCCATCGAAGAACGCATCGCGTTTGCGCTTCGCGCGCGTGAAGAAAGCAAAGCCCGAGGCGAGTCTATGACGGACGAGATCATGGACGTGAATCAGGATGCGGTGATCGCAATCCTTCGCGAGCACAAGGTCGACACTTTATTGCACGGACACACTCACAGACCTGCGATCCACAAATTCGACCTGGGCGATCGCGAGGCGACACGAATCGTCCTGGGTGACTGGTACGAGCAAGGCAGTGTCGTCCGCTGGGACGCGAATGGCCCCAGGCTCGACTCCTTACCCCGGATATAAGGTGACAGTGACCTTATATCGGCGCTGATATAAGGTCACTGTCACCTTATATCGCCGTGTAGCGGGGGACCGGAGTGGAAGCGAAACTCTGGATCGGGTTCTGTGATCAGCCCAGCTTCCAGTGCTTTGAGTTCCTCTAGCCGCTGCTCCACTTCCTGACCGTCAAGCCCGCATTCGGACCTCGCGAAGGCAATGTAGTGTTCGAAGTGGCGTGCCTCGGATGCCAGCAGACCTTTGTAGAATCGCCCCAGCTTGCCCGGCAGTCGTGGCGCGATGCTTGCGAAGCGCTCACAGGAGCGCGCTTCAATCAGTGCGCCGATGAGCAACATGTCAAGGAGCCTGTAGGGCTCTTCCTTTCTCGCGGCGTCGCGCAAGCAGCCTGCGTAGCGTGATGCCGTCAGGCGTTCGAACGGCACGCCCATCTCATCCATGATCGAACGCACCTGTTCAAAGTGCCGTAATTCCTCGCGAGCGAGGCGCGACATGCGTTGCGCGAGTTTGCTGCGGTCCGGGTAGCGGTACAGGAAGCCAAGCGCCGTCGATGCCGCTTTCAGTTCGCAATTCGCGTGATCCAGCAACATCTCCGGGAGCCGCTTGCTGGCGGCCTGCAGCCATTCATCCGGCGTTGCTGTATTCAGAAACGCAACAATGTTCTCCGGCGTTTCGATTGCTACAGCCACTCTTCTACCTCCGCCGCATTTTGCAGACGGTCTTCCGGCAGCTTCGCCAGCATCATGTTGATCAATGACTGGTATTTCGCTAACCGTGGCGGAAGGAGCGGCACGGGCTCGCGCGCGTGTTTGTAAATAATGCCCATCGCTGAACCGGCTTTGTAAGGCTTATCGCCGGTCAGCATTTCGAAAAAAATCACACCCAGACTGTAGATGTCACTGCGCTCATCGACATCGCTGCCATGCCCCTGCTCCGGACTCATGTAATAGGGAGTACCAAAGATCTCACCTTTGTCCGTGATTGCCATCTCCAGTTTTGCGCCCTTTGCCAGGCCGAAGTCGATCAGCGCGACGGAACCGTCTTTGCGCAACATTATGTTCCCGGGCTTCAGGTCACGGTGCAGGACATGGTTCCGATGCACGGCAGCCAAAGCGCTGGCGATTTGCCGCAGGTAATCGACCGCCTCTCGCTCCTTCAGCCCATTTTCAATTTTCTGTCGCAAATCACCGCCGTCGAGATACTCCATCGCGATGTGCGCATGCGTGTCGCTGACGCCCAGGTCATAAATCCTGACGATGTTGGGATGATCCATGCCGGCAATCGTCTCGTACTCCTGCAGGAATCGGTCAAACACACCTATGCCGTCGACGTGTTCCTGTGTTTGCCGAAGCACTTTCAACACAACTTTCAGATGCGTTGCTTCGCGTTCCGCGAGATAAACACCGGAGTGCTCCGTTGAGCCGATACGCCGTATGAACCGATAGCCTTTGATCAGGGGATGAATACCAGTACGCATGTCCCCAACAAACAAGGATGAGGTCGAAGCAATACGCTGATTGGCGGCAAGTACATCGCTGATACCAATTATCAGCGAATCATGACTGATGTGTTCGCGCATGAAGTGAGCATCGGGATGCAGGTCCGCAGCTGCCCGCTCATCATCAGCTGTGCCGAAATAAACTACCGGCGGGAAATTTCTTCGCTGCACAAACCGGGCGAGGACTTCGACACCGTCACGATCCTCACCGTGTCGGCTGCCCAGCAGAATCACATCGTTACCAGCGCCGCCGAATTCATCCGGCAAATGCCCCGCGACCGTTGGATCGTAGGCGGAAATGATGGCATCGGGCCAGTGGGTTGTGAGGTGGTGCATGAGCAGGCTGCGAAAGTCCGCCTGCTCGTCGATGATCATGAACCTGATACTCATTCAGACTCGCCTGTACTGCAGCGTCTAGAAGGAGACGACGTTCGACTCCTGCTCGTGCCGAGTCTCGCGTTTTTGTTTCGCCGCGTCGTTGCGACGTGCTTCGAGGTCATGCAAATAGCCATCGGTGACATCTCCGGTCACATACTCTCCCGAGAAGCAGGATGTATCAAATTCCGTGATATCCGAATTGCCATGGCGCACAGATCGAATCAGGCCATGGAGGTCCTGATAGATCAATCGATCGGCACCGATGATTTCCTGAATCTCGTCTATGGTATGGCCATTGGCAATCAGTTCGCTGGCGGCCGGCATGTCGATGCCGTATACGTTCGGATAACGCACCGGCGGCGCCGCCGACGCGAAATAGACCTTCCTGGCGCCGGCTTCACGTGCCAGCTTGATAATCTGTTTGGAAGTCGTACCACGAACGATCGAGTCATCCACGAGCAGCACGTTCTTGTTGCGAAACTCGAGCTCAATAGCATTGAGCTTGCGACGCACTGATTTCTTGCGCTCTTCCTGACCCGGCATAATAAACGTTCGACCGATATACCGGTTCTTGATGAATCCTTCGCGATACTTGACGCCCAGGTGATACGCGACCTGCAATGCCGCTGTCCGGCTGGTATCGGGAATCGGAATAACCACGTCAATATCATGGTCCGGAAATTCACGGACGATCTTTCCAGCAAGCTCCTCGCCCATACGCAGTCGTGCTTTGTAAACGGACAGGTTATCCAGGATCGAATCCGGTCGCGCGAAATACACGTACTCGAAAATGCAGGGGGTGTGCTTTGCCCTGTCCGGATAATCATGACAATGGATAGCACCACTGTTCTCGACGATGACGCACTCGCCAGGATTAAGGTCACGCACCGTGTCGTATTGCAGGATGTCCAGGGCGACACTCTCGGACGCGACCATATAGTTCTTGCGGCCGCTGGATTGTTGCTCGCCCAACACCAGCGGACGAATGCCATGCGGATCCCGGAATGCAACGATTCCGAATCCGACGATCAAGGCAACTACCGAATACCCGCCCTTGCACCGCCTATGCAGTGCGTCGATCGCATCGAAAACATTTTTTGTAGTTAGTTCACCGTTGACCCGAACGTGCAACTCATGGGCCAGTACGTTCAGCAATACTTCGGAATCCGAGTTTGTGCTCAGGTGACGTCGGTCTTCGCCGATCAGGAGCGCCGCGAGTTCTTCGTAATTCGTCAGGTTGCCGTTGTGGGCGAGGCAAATCCCGTAGGGAGAATTCACGTAGAAAGGCTGTGCTTCAGACGACCTCGATCCGCCGGCTGTGGGGTAACGTACGTGGCCGATACCGACCTGGCCCGTAAGGCTCAGCATGTGGCGGCTGTAAAACACATCGCGAACCAGCCCATTGCCCTTGCGTTGCTTGAGTCCGTGCTCGTCGCTCCAGGTGACGATGCCTGCCGCATCCTGTCCGCGATGCTGTAACACTGTCAGCGCGTCGTACAACGCCTGGTTGACAGGCTCATTGCTTACAATTCCGACTACACCGCACATAGTTTCTCTCTACAGTTCCACGGGCAGATCAACGGGTATCTCATCCGCGACCTCGTCCGGAATTATCAACTCATAACCTTTGGGCGCAAAAACCTTGATCCAGTTTGCGACCACCTCGAAATGCGGCAGCAATCGAGACTGCAACCACCAATTATCATTACTAAATCCGGCAAACTGCCCGCCAATGACGAACACAGCCACCAGCAGCACGCCTCGCACCACACCGAAAATCGAGCCGAGAAATCGATCAAGACCGCTCAACACCGACAGCCGCACGAGCTTCGATATCCCCCAGCCCAGCAGTCCCCCAACAGACAGGACAACAGCGAATACCAGCACACGGCCGAACCAGGTCTGCAACTCCGTGGCGCTCAGCCAGCTATCCGACACCTCGCCGACCGCAGGACCAAAATACAGTGCCGCCCAAATTGCGATTAGGAGGGATGCAATCGAAATGGCTTCTTTCACGAAGCCACGGACGAACCCGATGACGATTGACGTTACCAGCGCTATGGCAATGATGATGTCGATGATCGGCATCCAGGCTGTAATCTCAGTTCGGCACGGGGAAGAGTGGCTCAGGATTCTAGCAGATCATCAGGGATGCGGTACCACTTGTCCTTTGTGACCCACCTTCAACAGCCGAGCTGCCATCGCTTCCGCGCTCTCGCGGTCCTTTTGCGGGCCTATGCGAACGCGGTGCAAAGCGCCCTGGCCGGTATTCAGCTGACTCAGGAATGCCGCGTAGCCCTGCTTGCGAAGGTCTGCCGCGAGTCTTTCGGCATTTTCTTTGTTGGAGAAACTGCCGAGCTGAACGGCCCACATGCCGGTGCTCGACGCCGCTGGGCCTGACGTCGCCGGAGCGGGCTCGCGCAGAGAAGGCTGCTCAATCTGCGCCGGCACCCTCTTTTCCTCGGCCGCTGCCGGCACCGGTATCGGCAGACTGATTTCGGGTTCTTCAACGACCGCTTCTTTGGCGTCGTCGGTGCTGGCGACATTGTTTGCAGAAGGCACAGGCTCTGAACGCTCCCGGTCCAGCACAACCGTCTTGATGTCCTGTCCTTCCTGACCGGGGAGCAGCACGCGTTCCGATACTATCTCACCACTCTCAGGCGGGCCATCCAGGAAAATGGGGACCACCAGTACGACAAAGACGACCAGCACGGCCGCGCCGATAATGCGTTCTTTCAATGCTCTTTCCATCATGTCTTGATTACGAATCCGCTGCCAGTTGGCTCAACACCGGTCCCACGGTGAAAAAGGATCCGGTGACCAGTATTCTGTCATTTTCTGAGGCGCAGCGCCGCGCAAATTCGACTGCGGCCGCTATCGAATCGGCCACCAGGCACGGCTTGCCGCTCAGGTTCGATACTTGCCGGGCGAGATCATTCGCCGGCAATGCGCGGTGGCTGTCGGCAGTCATGGCGACCCATCGATCCACCCACTGTGTCAGCGGACCGATTACGCCAGCTACATCCTTGTCTGCCAACACGCCGACAATCGCGATCAACTGACCGCCCGACTGCATTGTCTCAAGGGTCGACGCGAGCGCTTCAGACGCCGCCGGGTTGTGCGCAACGTCAAACAGCCAGGCCCTGTTATGAGCCCGCAGCTCCTGCAGGCGCCCGGTAACGGACAGCGCCGGCAATACCCGGTTGATCAATTCCGAGTCGATTCCATCGCCAAGACCGGCGGCATCCAGCAGGGCCAATACCGCGGCCGCGTTACGCACCTGGAAGGCCCCTTTCAGGCCCGGCTTTCTTAAGGCTCGCAGCTCCCGTGTTGGCCCTTTCCATGTCCAGCTACCGTCGTCATTGTCGACAGCGCTGAAATCCTGTCCCGCGACGATGAGCTTTGCGCCCTTTTCTCTCGCAACCTGGGAAATTGTCTGCCCCGCTACACTACCTGCAAAGATCGCTGGCTTACCGCGGCGCATGACACCGGCTTTTTCGTAAGCAATCGATTCGACGTCCGGCCCTAACCAGTCGCAATGATCGAGGGAAATATTGGTGATCAGGCAGGCGCTGGACTCAATCGCATTGGTCGCGTCAAGCCGCCCTCCCATACCGACTTCAAGTACCCACACATCCAGATTGGCCGCAGCAAAAATGTCAAAAGCCGCCAAAGTCCCAAACTCGAAATACGTCAGCTCCGCATCGCCACGTGCTGCTTCGATGCGCTTGAATGACGCAATTATCTCGGCATCGCTCACCGCAACGCCGTCAATGACGATTCTTTCGTTGTAGCTGCGAATATGCGGTGAGGTGTAAGCGCCGCTGCGCTTTCCGCTCGCGCGCAACAAAGCGTCCGCCATGGCAACGCTCGATCCTTTGCCGTTAGTGCCCGCGATGATCAGGACGTGCGGTGGCAGCCGCAAATCAAGACGGGCGAGAACCTCGAGTACACGCTCCAGACCAAGATTGATTTCGCTGGGCGACAGCGTTTCGAGCCATGACAGCCACCGGGACAACGGCGCGTCGGACGCAAGCATGCTTTTTACTGTGCTGCTAACGGATTCGGACGACCGTCGAGCTTGGCAAGCAGGTTGCCGATTTCGTCGCGCAGTTGCCGACGGTCGATGATCATGTCTATTGCGCCATGATCCAGCAGGAACTCGCTGCGCTGAAACCCTTCCGGCAATCGTTCCCGAACGGTCTGTTCGATGACTCGTGGGCCCGCAAATCCGATCAACGCGTTGGGTTCCGCGATATTGATATCGCCGAGCATCGCCAGGCTCGCAGAGACGCCGCCCGTCGTCGGGTCCGTAAGTACGGATATATAAGGAACTCTCTTGCGCCCCAGGGCCGCAAGTGCCGCAGACGTCTTCGCCATCTGCAGCAGCGAAAAGAGCGCCTCCTGCATTCGAGCGCCGCCGCTGGCGGAAAACGAGATCAGGGGCATTTTGTTTTCGGCAGCATGTTGCGCCGCGCGGGCAAATCGTTCACCGACGACGGAACCCATGGAACCGCCCATGAACGCGAATTCGAACGCACAAACCACAACGGGCCGGCCTAGCAGTGTACCGGTGACACTGACGAGCGCGTCTCTTTCTCCGGTGTTTTTCTGCGCGGCGACGATGCGGTCCCTGTACCGCTTGCTGTCCCTGAATTTCAGCGGGTCTTCCGGCTCCAGGCCTGCCGCCAGCTCTGTCTGCGAATCGCGGTCCAGAAAATACTCCAGCCGCTTGCGGGCACCAACACGCATGTGATGATCGCATTTCGGGCATACCTGGAGATTGCGCTCCAACTCATTGCGATACAATTGCGCATCGCAGCGCGTGCACTTGATCCAGACACCTTCCGGCACGGACTTGGTGCGACTCTCAGTGCTAATGCGTGAGGGCATCAATTTTTCGAACCAGCTCATGGCGCCATGATATCCATATAGTTTCGTGACAGCCAGAGCTGTGGAATTCCGGCCGCCTCCGGGTAATCAACCGACACGAGCGTCAGTCCATGCGGTGGTGCGGCAATCCCGCCTTTTGTCCGGTCCAGGCCTTCAAGGACCTCGGTCATCCACTTGACAGGTCGCTCTCCGGCACCCACTGCTACCAGTGCGCCCATGATATTGCGAACCATATGTTGCAGAAAGGCATTAGCCGATATCTGAAGGGTAATCCAGTCGCCCGTACGCACAATGTCAATTTTAGTGATTTCACGGTGTGCTGATTTCGCGTGACAGCCTGCAGCTCGAAATGCAGAAAAATCGTGCTCGCCAAGCAGTAGTTGAGCTGCTTCTTTCATGCGTTGCGCATCCAGAGCCTGGTAAACCCACCAGGCTCGATGCCGGTGCAGCGCGGATCGCTGCAGGCGGTTGAGTATGCAATACCGGTAGTTTCTTGCGGTCGCCGAGAATCGCGCATGAAAATCATCGTCGACCTTGCAGGCCCATATGACACTGATGTCGTCAGGCAAGTTACTGTTCGCGCCCAGCAACCAGCCGCGGTCGTCGCGCACACTGGGAGTATCAAAATGAACAACCTGGCCTGAAGCATGGACGCCGGTGTCGGTGCGCCCCGCGCAGGTCACCTCGACATCGTGGTTCGCGACCGCGCCTAGCGCCTCTTCGACGCGCTGCTGCACGCCTATACCGAAGTTCTGACGTTGCCAGCCATTGTACGCAGTACCGTCGTACTCGATGCCAAGCGCAATGCGCATGTTGAGCTTCCGGGTAAGTCCTAGCTGGGCAGAGAATCCAGCAGCCGCTGAGCCTGTTGTTTCTGGCCGCTATCGCCCTCGTCCAGAACTTCCTCGAGAATGCTTCGTGCCCCGGCTGGATCGCCCATATCGACGTAAGCACGCGCCAGGTCAAGCTTGGTGCCGACTTCCGTCATCGTGCGCGCTTCATGCAAATCGCTGCTCATATCATCAGGACCGATCGACAACGTCGGCACCTCCGCAGTTTCATCGCGCATTTTCGGTCGCCGATGCTCAACGGTCGCGTCGTCACGGCGTTGCTCAATCGTGTCGCCTATTTCGCTGACTTGCAGCGCAGCAGTCAGATCGTCGAGATCAAGGTCAACGTCGGTTCTTGCAATGGCCGGTGTTTCGGCCGTCGAATCGAGATCATAGTTCCCGGTGAAGGCTTCCGGCGGCAGTGCTTCCGTCTTGGCGAAATCGAAGTTTTCTTCGTCGTCCAACGACGCCAACATGGTTTCGGCATCCGAGGGATACGCATGGTGGTTCTCGTCATCGTCCGAATCCGCTGCCAACATAGTGGCATCGTTGTCGTCGAGATCATCAAGAAGACCCGTCGCCGTATCGACGGCCAAATCACCACTGAGTACCTGGGTGTGACCGGTAGCATCGAGCAAGTCTTCAAAATTGTCCGGATCCTGTTCTTCCTCGGCCATAATCATCGGATTCTGGCCGGTTTCGTCGGCCGCAAGACGTATCCCTGTGCTTTCGAGGTCGCTCAGATCCAGGCCTTCCATTTGGCCCGTGATGTCCGGGTCCAGGCCATACCGAATTCCCGTGGCGTCCGCATCAAGCTTGGGATTCCGGCCCGTCACCTCCGCAAAATCGTCGGCCAGCGATTCGTTGATGCCCGTATCATCGGACAACTCTGCATTCTGCCCCGTTATATCAAGGTCGAGATCGTCCAGATTAATTTCGGCAGTCTCGTCAGCATCCTGACCGCTGTCAGAGATCGCTTTGTAGAGTGACTCATCGAGGGAGGGCAACTCGGAGGTTCCTTCGCCAAAACCTGCAAATTGCTCTTCGAGCGTCGGCGTCGAGACAGTCGGTGCAGGCATTTCCGCCGTCGCTTCCGTCATCGATGATTCGAGTGTCGGCGTCTCGGCAGTGGCATCGAAATCGATGCTGCCGGAGTCGTCGGCTTCGGTGAAATTAAAATCAACGTCCTCTTGCGATTCGTCGTCTGCACCGAGATCGATAACCTCGGACTCGCCGCTCGCATCGGCGCCAAAATCCATATCCAGCGCGCCGGCATCGTCGCTGGCCTCGTCAAAGGAAAGATCAACGGCTCTGGTTGCGCCAGCGAATTCAGCGCCAGCAAACAGGTCGTGATCGGCCGCGATCTGTTGCCCCATGATCACGATCTTGTCCCAATCCGGGCTGCCGGCGCTACCAATCGCCGACTTCAGGCGCGAAGCAGCATCCACAAATGCATCACGATTGCCCCATACGAAGTAAATCTCGCACAGTTTGGACATCAGGGCCTTGTCGCGAGGATCGGCTTCCAATGCACCGGTGATGAGGTCTGCGGCCTGATCATACAAACCATAGGCCATGTGAAAATCGGCTTCCGCAATCGGGTCGGTCTGGTCAAGATTGACCGCCGTCTCACTGCTGAAGGTATCTTCCAGGGACCCAAATGAACCCGAAGTCGCGCCGAATTCGGACGCCGGCCCTTCGACGGTGTCTTCAAGAATAGGATGTTGCCCGGAGTCCTGCTCGACAACGACGAACGCTTCTTCCGGGATCGGCGCCTGCATGGTCGACGTAGCAGAAATAGCGCCCACAGCGATCTCATCGGAATCCAGAGCATCCCAGGGCCGGTCGCCGTCATCACCTTCATCGGCATCGCGTCCACCGCGTTTCATAAACCAGAACAGACCGCCCGCAACCAGCAGCAGCGCACCGATTATGACGCCCCAGGCAGCCAGAAAATCGATCGCCTTATCGACGAATCCTTTGTCGCGAGAGCTTGACGTGGTAACGATGTTGGTCGGTACAACGGTATCCGCCACAGTATCGGTCGTGTCGTCGGCAGCAGCCGTGTCCTCGCCGTCATCCG
>Ga0224505_10001085_pt1 | contig 17804 bp, 14 predicted proteins | sample SF_Jan12_sed_USG_FD_169102 | JGI IMG/M metagenome (GOLD analysis project Ga0224505, IMG submission 169102) | Sediment microbial communities from San Francisco Bay, California, United States - SF_Jan12_sed_USGS_4_1 | ecosystem: Environmental > Aquatic > Marine > Sediment | place: USA: California... | reverse complement strand
GTCCTCGACCGGGCTCGCTGCGGCGTCCGCGGGCAGCCCGGCATCGGGCTTCTTCGGCAGTTCGCGCAGCGACAGCGACCAGTCGATCTCCGGCAAGGCGATGTCGGGCAAATCGGACACCGTGTCCTGCAGCAACAGCGGCGTCACCAGTTCGACATGTGCGGCGCCTGCCGGGGCTTCGCCGGGGCTGGGGATCGTCTCCAGGGCCGCACCGCAGTGGTGGCAGGCTGCGCGCGTGCGCACGTTGATCGTGTCGCACGCCTGGCAGCGGCGCACCAGCGGCGTCCCGCAGGCGTTACAGAACATGGCTTCGAACGGATTGACGCGCTCGCACGCCGGGCACATGGCCATCGACAGGCGCTGCATGTGGCTGGTCCTCGACTCCGATTGCATGGGGCGCCGTTCTTGACGGCGTCTACGTCAGGCAGGTTATCGCAACCGCCAGCGACAGAATGTAACGGCCGATCGCGCCCAGCCCGTTTTGATGTCAAGCATCACTTTCAATGATGATCGCAGGTCTATGTTTTTGCAGAGGAAAGATGCTGTGTGACGCTTCCAGACCACCCCCTAAGTTCTTGATTTGATTGATTTTTTAACGACTTGTGGCGTTGACCCGTCATGGAAGCATGCGGTAAAGTGTCGGACAGTGGGAATTTCTGTCGATCGGTGGGATAACCACGGACCTGACGCGCAGCGGGCCAACAGTGTCGGACATCGTCTTCCAGGGGACTTCAGCGATCGCGCTCGATGCAAAGGGGCGCATCACGGTGCCCGTGCGCCAGCGTGACCTGCTGCTGCAGGCCTGTGAAGGCAAGCTGACGCTGACGAAGCATCCCGAAGGCTACCTCTGGGTGCTGCCGCGCCAGCTCTGGGAGACCATGCGCGCGAAGCTGATCGCGATGACGATGGAAGCCGAAGGCTGGCGCCGCATCTTCATCGGCAGCGCGGTGGACGTGGAGATCGACGCCGCCGCGCGTGTGCTGGTGCCACCCGAGCTGCGCAGCGCCGCGGCGCTGAGCAAGGACGTGCTGCTGATCGGCAACGGGCACTGCCTGGAGCTGTGGGATGCCGTGCGCCACGGTGCGCACGAGCAGCAGCTGATGGCGCAGCCGATGCCGGCCGAGATCCGCTCCTGGGTGCTCTGATGAGTGGCCTGACCCACACGCCGGTGCTGCTCGACGAGGCGGTGGCCGCCCTCGTCGGCGCGCCCGACGGCATCTACGTGGACGGCACCTTCGGCCGCGGCGGCCATGCGCGCGCGGTGCTGCACAAGCTGGCGCCCGAAGGCCGGCTGATCGCCTTCGACCGCGACCCGCAGGCGGTGGCCGTTGCGCGGGCGGAGATCGACGACACGCGATTCGAGATCGTGCACGCCAGCTTCGAGCACCTGCGCGACGAGCTCGCCGCCCGCGGCGTGCAGCGCGTGCACGGCGTGCTGCTCGACCTGGGGGTCAGTTCCCCGCAGGTCGACGACCCCGCGCGCGGGTTCAGTTTCCGCTTCGATGCGCCGCTGGACATGCGCATGGACACCACCCGTGGCGAGACCGCTGCGGACTTCCTGGCCCGCGCCGACACGCGCACGTTGACAAAGGTGATTCGTGACCATGGGGAAGAACGGTTTGCTTTTCAGATTGCACAGGCGCTTGTTGCTCGCAGGGAGAGCGGGCATCCCGTTCGAACCACAGGCGAACTGGCCGCGATCGTGGCTGGCGCAGTCAAGACCCGCGAGCCGGGCCAGGACCCTGCAACGCGCACATTTCAGGCTCTTCGGATTTTCGTCAACGCCGAGCTTGAGGCGCTCGAACAGGGTCTGAAGCAGGCCTTGTCGCTGCTGGCGCCGCACGGGCGGCTGGTGGTGATCAGCTTCCATTCGCTGGAAGACCGCATCGTCAAGACCTTCATCGTGCGCGAGAGCCGCGACGTGCCCGATCGCCGCGCGCCGATGGCGCCGCCGCGTGCCTTGCGCCTGAAGGCGCTGGGCCGCGTACGCGCCGGCGCCGCCGAGCTGGCCGCCAACCCGCGCGCCCGCTCGGCCGTGATGCGGGTGGCCGAACGCACCGAGGCCGCATGACGGCGAAGTGGAACGCCCTGCTGCTGGCAGCGTTGATCGGCAGCAGCCTCTGGCTGGTGAAGACCTCGCACGAGTCGCGTCGCCTGTTTGCCGCGCTCGACCGCGAACGCAGCCAGGCGCAGGCGCTAGAGTCCGAGCGCCAACGGCTGGAGGCCGAGCGCCAGGCCCAGGCGACGCCGTTGCGCGTGGAGCACACGGCGCGCGCCAAGCTGGCGATGCGCCCGGCAACCGCCGCCGTCACGGTCTACGTGCAAGAGCTGGCCGCCTCCGGGGGCAAGCCGTGAGCCGGCGCAGCGTCAACTACGCCACCAGCCCGCTGCTGGCGGCCAAGACGCCGCCCGGACGCTCGCGCTTCGTCGTCGTGCTGGTGGCTCTGGCCTTCGTCGGGCTGGCGGCGCGTGCGCTGTGGGTGCAGGTGCTGCACGCCGACTTCTACCAGCGCCAGGGCGAGAAGCGCTACCTGCACACCCAGGACGTGCCCGCCGGCCGTGGCCGCATCCTGGACCGCAATGCACAGCTGCTGGCGGGCAGCGTGCCGGCGCTGGACCTGGCGGTCAATCCGCAGGACTTCGAGGCCAGCGCGGCGCAGCGAAAGACTCTGGCGCGCATGGCCGCCATGCCCCTGCGCGACCTGGAGCGCCGCCTGCGCAGCACGGCGCACTTCGTCTACCTGCAGCGTGGCGTCGACGTCACGCAGCGCGACGCGCTGGCGGCGCTGGGCATCAAGGGTCTGACGGTGCTGGACGGCCTGCGCCGCAGCTACCCCTACGGCGAGGCGGCGTCCCAGCTGGTGGGCTTCACCGACATCGAGCAGAACGGGCTGGAGGGCATCGAGCGCAGCTTCCAGCCGGTGCTGCTGGGGCGCGACGGCCAGCGCGCCGTGGTGCGCGACCGGCTGGGCCAGGTGATCGAGGACATGGGCGAGCAGACCGACCCGCAGCCCGGGCAGGACGTCATGCTGTCCATCGACGCCAACATCCAGGTCTTCGCCTACCAGCGCCTGCGCGACGCGGTGCAGGCGAACAACGCCAAGGGCGGCAGCGCGGTGGTGCTGGACGTGCGCAGCGGCGAAGTGCTGGCGCTGGCCAACTACCCCAGCTACGCACCCGACCAGCGGCGCAACCTGAGCCCGGCGCAGATCCGCAATCGCGCACTGACCGACATCTTCGAGCCCGGGTCCACCATCAAGCCGTTCACGATCGCGCTGGCGCTGGACCGCGGCGTGGCGCGCGTGGACCAGACCATCGACACCGCGCCGGGCTGGATCACCATCACCGGCGCCACGATCCGCGACAGCCACCCGCACGGGCTCCTGACCGTGGCCCAGGTGCTGCAGAAGTCCAGCAACGTCGGCACCGTCAAGCTGGCGATGCAGCTGCGGCCGCGCGACATGTGGGACATGTTCTCGAGTGTCGGCCTGGGCCAGAAGCCCGACCTGGAGTTTCCTGGTCTGGCCACCGGCCGCCTGCGCCCGTACAAGTCCTGGCGCCCGATCGAGCAGGCGACGATGAGCTACGGCTACGGCCTGTCGGTCAGCCTGCTGCAGCTGGCGCGCGCCTACACCGTGTTCGCGCGCGACGGCGAACTGATCCCGCTGTCGCTGCGCCACCTGCCTCAGACGGCGGACGTGCCGGTGGCGGGTGCGCGCATCGTGTCGCCCGAGACCGCGCTGGCGGTGCGCCAGATCCTGCAGACGGCGGCCGGCCCCGGCGGCACCGCGCCGAAGGCGCAGACGGTGGGCTATTCGGTCGGCGGCAAGACCGGCACCGCGCGCAAGCAGGAAGGCCGGGGCTATGCGAGCGACAAGTACCGCGCCTGGTTCGTCGGGCTGGCACCGGTGTCGCAGCCCCGGGTCGTGGTGGCGGTCATGGTTGACGAGCCGCGCAACAAGGTCTTCTACGGCGGCGACGTCGCGGCGCCGGTGTTCTCGCAGATCGTGCAGCAGTCGCTGCGCACGCTCGGCGTGGCGCCCGACATCGAGTTCAAGCCCGAGATCGTCAACGCGCCCGGCAGCGCCGTCGAGGAAAGCTTCTAGATGGCGTTGACCCAGCTCCGGTCCCCGCAGGCGGCGGCACGCTGGCTGCACAGCTGGGTGCGCGGCACCGTGCGCAGCGACAGCCGCCTGGTGCAGCCGGGAGACGCCTTCATCGCCTGGCCGGGCCAAGCGGTCGACGGTCGCCGCTTTGTCGGCGACGCGCTGGCCGCCGGTGCAGCCACCTGTCTGGTCGAGGCCGAGGGCGTGGCCGCGTTCGGCTTCGACGATGCGCGGGTGGCCGCGCTGCCGGGGCTGAAGGTCGCCGCGGGCGACATCGCACACGACTTCTTCGGCCAGCCGAGTGCACGGCTGCAGGTGATCGCCAGCACCGGGACCAACGGCAAGACCTCGACCACCTGGTGGGTGGCGCAGGCGCTGACGGCGCTGGGCCGGCGCAGCGGCGTCGTCGGCACGCTCGGCATCGGCGAGCCGGGGGCGGTGCAGTTCACCGGCCTGACCACGCCCGACCCGGTGGCACTGCATTCGGCGCTGAGCGCGTTCGTCGAGCGCAGCTTCGCCGCTTGCGCGCTGGAGGCGTCGTCGATCGGCATCGAGGAGCAGCGCCTGAACGGCGTCGCGATCGAGGTGGCGATATTCACCAATTTCACGCTCGACCACCTGGACTACCACGGCAGCATGGAGGCCTACTGGGCCGCCAAGCGCCGCCTGTTCCAGTGGCCCGGGCTGCGTGCTGCGGTGCTGAACGTCGACGATCCGGCCATCGCCACCCTGGCGGCCGAGCTGGCAGACGGGCCGCTGGAAGTCTGGACCGTGTCCACGGACCCTTCGGCCGTCGCGCGGCTGCAGGCGCGTCAGCTCCGCTACGAGGACGGCGGACTGGCCTTCGACGTGTGCGAGGGCGAGCAGCGAGCGGCCGTGCGCACCGGCCTCATCGGTGACTACAACGGCCACAACCTGCTGGCCGTGCTGGGGGCCTTGCGGGCGCTGGGCGTGCCCCTGGCCGATGCCGCCGCCGTGCTGGCGCATTTGACGCCGGTGCCCGGACGCATGCAGCGCGTGGGGCATGGCGCGCCCGAGGTGGTGGTGGACTACGCGCACACGCCCGACGCGCTGGACAAGGTGCTGCAGTCGCTGCGGCCGCTGGCGGCCGCGCGCGGCGGTCGCCTGTGGTGCGTGTTCGGCTGCGGAGGCAACCGGGACGCCGGCAAGCGGCCGCGCATGGGGGCCATCGCCGAACGCGGGGCCGATCACGTGCTGCTGACGAGCGACAACCCGCGGCTGGAACCGCCGGCCCAGATCCTGGGCGAGATCGCCGTCGGCATGATCGGCGACGCGGTCGTGATCGAGGACCGGCGCGCGGCCATCGCGCACGCGCTGCAGGCCGCCGCGCCCGAGGACGTGGTGCTGATCGCCGGCAAGGGCCACGAGGACTACCAGGACGTGGCCGGCGTCAGGCACCCGTTCTCGGACGCCGACGTGGCGCTGCACTGCCTGCAGGGGGGCGCGGCATGATGACGCTGGCGACGGCCAATCTCCTGTTGCCGGGCTCGGTGCTGGTCGGCGACCCGACGGTGACCGCGCTGCGTGTGCACACCGACACCCGCACCCTGCGCCCGGGGGATCTGTTCGTGGCGCTGAAGGGCGAGCGCTTCGACGCGCACGACTTCCTGCCGGCGGCGCGCGACACCGGCGCGGTGGCGGCGATTGCCGAGCGCGGGCTGGCCGAGTCCGGGCTGCCGGGGCTGCGCGTGCCCGACACGCTGCAGGCACTGCAATCGCTGGCCGGCGCCTGGCGCAGCGGGCTGCTGCTGCCGCTGATCGCCATCACCGGCAGCAACGGCAAGACCACCGTGACGCAGATGGTGTCGTCGATCCTGCGCGCCTGGGTGGGCGACGCCGCGGTGGCGACCGCGGGCAACCTGAACAACCACATCGGGGTGCCGCTGACCCTGCTCAGGCTGTCGCCGGCCACGCGCGCGGCGGTGGTCGAACTGGGCATGAACCATGTCGGCGAGATCGCCGCGCTGGCGGCGCTGGCGGCGCCGACGGTGGCCCTGGTCAACAACGCACAGCGCGAACACCAGGAGTTCATGCACAGCGTGGAGGCCGTGGCGCGCGAGAACGGCGCCGTCATCGCGGCGCTGCCGTCCGCCGGCACCGCCGTGTTCCCGCACGCCGACCGCTTCTCGCCGCTGTGGCGCGAACTCGCCGGTGCGCGCCGCGTGCTCAGCTTTGCGGTCGACGACGAGAGTGCCGACGTCTTCAGCGAGGCGCGGTGGGAGGACGACCGCTGGCGACTGCACCTGCGCGGGCCCAAGGGCGCCGCCTCGTTGATGCTGCACCAGGCCGGACGCCACAACGTGGCGAATGCCACCGCCGCTGCCGCTGCCGCCATGGCGGCCGGCGCGCCGCTGGCCGCCGTGGTGGCCGGGCTGCAGGCCTTCCGGCCGGTGAAGGGGCGCTCGGCACTGCGCCAGCTGCCCTGGCGCGGCGGCGTGCTCCGGCTGGTGGACGACAGCTACAACGCCAACCCCGACTCCGTCCTGGCCGCGATCGACGTGCTGGCCGACCTGCCGCGCCCGCGATGGCTGGTGCTGGGCGACATGGGCGAGGTCGGACAGGACGGGCCCGCCTATCACGCCGAAGTGGGCCGCCGTGCCGCCGAGCGCGGCATCGACGCCTTGTGGTGTGCCGGCGCGCTGAGCGCCGAGGCTGCGGCCGCCTACGGCCCGGCGGCGCGCCACTTTACCGACGCCGAGACCCTGGTCGCCGCGCTGGCGGACGCGCCGCAGGCGGCGTCGGTGCTGGTCAAGGGGTCGCGCTTCATGCGCATGGAGCAGGTGGTGCAGTCCCTGGAGCAGGAGGCCGGCCATGCTGCTTAGCCTGAGCCAGTGGCTGTTGACGCTCTACCCCGAAGAGCTGGGTTTCCTGCGCGTGTTCCAGTACCTGACCTTCCGTGCCGTGCTGGCGGCGCTGACGGCCCTGCTGATCGGTCTGGCCTTCGGCCCCTGGGTCATCCGCCGGCTGACCGAACTGAAGGTCGGCCAGCCGGTGCGCGAATACGGCATGACGTCCCACCTCAGCAAGCACGGCACGCCGACGATGGGCGGCGTGCTGGTGCTGATCGGCATCGGCGTGTCCACGCTGCTGTGGTTCGACTGGGGCAACCGCTTCGTCTGGGTCGTGATGCTGGTCACCTTCGGCTTCGGCACCGTGGGCTGGATGGACGACTGGCGCAAGGTGGTGCACAAGGACCCGGAAGGCATGCGCTCGCGCGAGAAGTTCTTCTGGCAGAGCCTGATCGGCCTCGTCGCCGCGCTGTACCTGGCGTTCAGCGTCGCCGAGACGAGCAACCTGCGCGTGCTGGAACTGTTCCTGCGCTGGGTGGGCAGCGGCTTCTCGAACGACCTGCCGCCGCGCGCCGACCTGCTGGTGCCGTTCTTCAAGACCATCAGCTATCCGCTGGGCGTGTTCGGCTTCATCGGGTTGAGCTGGTTCGTGATCGTCGGCGCCAGCAACGCCGTCAACTTCACCGACGGGCTGGACGGCCTGGCGATCATGCCGGTGGTCATGGTGGGCTCGGCGCTGGGCGTGTTCGCCTACGTGGTCGGCAACGCCAACTTCTCGCGCTACCTACTCTTCCCCTACATCCCAGGCGCCGGCGAGCTGTTGATCTTCTGCGCCTCGATGGCTGGCGCGGGGCTGGCGTTCCTGTGGTTCAACGCCCATCCGGCGCAGCTGTTCATGGGCGATGTCGGCGCGCTGTCGCTGGGCGGCGCCCTGGGCACGATCGCCGTCATCACGCGGCAGGAGATCGTGCTCGGCATCATGGGTGGCGTCTTCGTCGCGGAGGCCCTGTCCGTGATGGCGCAGGTGCTGTGGTTCAAGTACACCAAGCGCACGACCGGCACCGGGCGACGCATCCTGCTGATGGCGCCGCTGCACCACCACTACGAAAAGAAGGGCTGGGCCGAGACGCAGGTCGTCGTGCGGTTCTGGATCGTCACCATGCTGCTGTGCCTGGTCGGGCTGGCCAGCCTGAAGCTGCGATGACGGCGCGCGGCGGCCTCGGGTGCTTCGCAAGCGCGCGGTGGGGGCGGGGCTGAGCATGGACTTCCTCCATGACCGCGACGTGCTGGTGCTCGGCCTGGGTGACTCGGGACTGGCCATGGCGCGCTGGTGCGCCTGCCACGGGGCGCGCGTGACCGTGTGGGACTCGCGCGATGCGCCGCCCCGGGCCGACGCCCTGGGCGACGCCGGCCGCCTGACGACGGGCGCGCTGGACCCCGGCTGGGCCGAGAAGGTGCACATCGTGCTGAAGAGCCCGGGCCTGTCGCCGCGCGACGAGCGCATCGCGCCGCTGCTGGCCGCGGCACGCGAACGCGGGCTGGCCGTGATGGGCGAGCTGGACCTCTTCGTGCGGGCGCTGGCCGACCTCAAGGCCACGCGCGGCTACGCGCCGCAGGTGCTGGCCGTCACCGGCACCAACGGCAAGACCACCACCGTCGGCATGACGGCGCTGTTGGTCGAGCGCGCGGGCCGCAGCGTCGCGCTGGCCGGCAACGTGGGTCCGACCATGCTCGACACGCTGGCCCCGCTGCTGGCCAGGCCGGTCGAGGACTGGCCGCAGGTCTGGGTGCTCGAGCTGTCGAGCTTCCAGCTCGACAGCGTGCAGGGCTTCGAGCCCGACGCCGCCGCCGTGCTCAATGTGACGCAGGACCACCTCGACTGGCACGGCAACATGGCCGCCTACGCCGCCGCCAAGGCCCGCATCTTTGGCCACCGCGGCGTGCCGGTGATCAATCGCGACGATCCGCTGGTCGCGGCGATGGCGCCGGTGGCGCCGCTGCCCGCGAAGGGCCGCGCCAAGGCCGAGCCGGCACGCCCTGTGCTGCGCTTCGGGCTGGGCGTCCCGGACCGGCCGGGTGACTTCGGTCTCGTCGTCGATGCCGGCATGGCCTGGCTGGTACGCGCCCTGCCGGTCGACCCCACCGTGCGCCGAAAGAAGGGGGAAGACGACGAGATCCACCTGCAACGCCTGATGCCGGTCGACGCCTTGCGCGTGCGCGGCCGCCACAACGCCGCCAACGCGCTGGCGGCACTGGCGCTGGCCAGCGCGATCGGCTGCCCGCTCGCGCCCATGCTGCATGGCCTGCGCGAGTACCGGGGCCAGGCGCACCGGGTGACGCCCGTCGGCTTCGTCGACGGCATCGAGGCCTTCGACGACAGCAAGGGCACCAACGTCGGCGCCACCGTGGCTGCGCTGGAGGGGCTGGGAGCCGACCTGGCGCCGGGCCGCATCGTCGTCATCCTCGGCGGCGATGGCAAGGGGCAGGACTTCGCGCCCCTGGCCGCGCCGGTGGCACGGCACGTGCGCGCGGTGGCGCTGATCGGGCGCGATGCCGGTGCGGTCGCCGCGGCGTTGCAGGGCACCGGCGTGCCGACGCAGCAGCACGGCAGCCTCGAGGCCGCCACCGCCTGGTGCTTCGAGCAGGCCCAGCCCGGAGATGCCGTGCTCCTGAGCCCGGCCTGCGCCAGCCTGGACATGTTCCGCAACTATGCGCATCGGGCCGAAGTCTTTGTCGCCGCGGTGCATGCCCTGGCCCACGAACGCGGGGATCTGGTGGCATGAGCGCGGTCGCCAAGCGCGCGCTGGGCCCGCTGCGCGACTGGTGGGCCGCCCGCCGCGGCGCCGAGCGCCTGCCGGTGCGAGACCGGCTGGCGCCGCGCGGTCTGAGCCCTGGGCAGCCGCTGGCGTTCGACCGCAGCCTGGTGCTGGTGACCGTCGCGCTGGTGCTGCTGGGCCTCGTGATGGTGTACTCGGCCAGCATCGCGCTGCCCGACAGCCGCAAGTTCTCCGGCTACGGTCCGGCCTACTTCCTGGGCCGGCAGGCCCTGGCGCTGGCGATCGGCGGCGTCGTGGCGCTGGCGGCGGTGCAAGTCCCGATCGCGTTCTGGGAAAAGCACGCGCCCTGGGTCTTCGTGCTGTCGCTGCTGTTGCTGGTGCTGGTGCTGCTGCCCTTCGTCGGCAAGGTGGTGAACTATTCGCGCCGCTGGCTGCCGCTGGGCTTCATGTACTTCCAGCCGTCGGAGCTGGCCAAGCTGGCGATCGCTATGTACGCCGCCGACTACATGGTGCGCCGCATGGGCGCGCGCGAGAACTTCTTCCGCGCCGTCTGGCCGATGGTGGTGGCGGTGGCCTTCACCGGGGCCCTGCTGCTGCGCCAGCCCGACATGGGCGCCTTCATCGTGATCGCCGTCATCGCGATGGGCATCCTGTTCCTGGGCGGGGTCAACCTGCGCATGTTCGGGCTGATGGCGGTGGTGATCGTGGCCACCTTCGCGCTCATCATCGCCTTCGACGACCTGCGCCGCGAGCGCATCTTCGCCTACCTGGACCCCTGGGACCCGCGCTACGTCCAGGACAAGGCGTACCAGCTCACGCACAGCCTGATCGCCTTCGGCCGCGGCGAGATCTTCGGCCAGGGGCTGGGCGCCAGCGTCGAGAAACTGCATTACCTGCCCGAGGCGCACACCGACTTCCTGCTCGCCGTCATCGGCGAAGAGCTCGGCCTGGCCGGCGTGCTGCTGGTGATCGCCGGCTTCTTCTGGCTGACGCGGCGGATCTTCGTCATCGGTCGCCAGGCGGTGGCGCTGGACCGCGTCTTCGCCGGCCTGATGGTGCAGGGCATCGGCATCTGGTTCGGCGGCCAGGCCTTCATCAACATGGGCGTCAATCTGGGCGTGCTGCCGACCAAGGGCCTGACGCTGCCGTTGATGAGCTTCGGCGGGTCGGCGATGCTGATGAACCTGGTGGCGCTGGCCCTGGTGGTCCGCACCGACATGGAGAGCCGGGTGCTCATGCGCGGAGGGCGGCCATGAGCCACCTCGTCGTCATGGCCGCCGGCACCGGCGGGCACGTGATTCCCGGCCTGGCGGTCGCGCGCGAGATGCAGCGACGCGGCTGGAGCGTCAGCTGGCTGGGCACGCGCGGCGGCATGGAAAACCAGCTCGTGCCGCCCAGCGGCATCGCGCTGGACGCGATCGGCTTCAGCGGCATGCGCGGCAAGGGGCTGTGGGGCGCCACGACGGGCGGGCTCCGGCTGCTGAAAGCCTTCTGGGACTGCCTGCAGATCCTGCGCCGGCGCGGCGCCCACGCGGTGCTCGGCATGGGCGGCTACGTGTGCTTCCCGGGCGGGCTGATGGCGTCGCTGCTCGGCCGGCCGCTCGTGCTCGTCAATGCCGACGCCGCCCTGCTGCTGAGCAACCGGATGCTGCTGCCGGTGGCCGACCGGGTGGCGTTCGGCTTCGACGGGCCGGACGCACAACGCCTGAAGCAGGCCGTCGTCACCGGCAACCCGGTGCGCAGCGAAATCGAGGCGCTCGCGGCGCCGGCCCAGCGCTTCGCCGGCCGGCGCGGGCCGCTGCGGCTGTTGGTGGTCGGCGGCAGCCTGGGTGCGCGGGCATTGAACGAGGCGGTGCCGGCCGCGCTGGCGCTGCTCGAGCCCGGCCTGCGTCCGCTGGTCACGCACCAGACGGGCAATGCCCACTTCGCGGCCGTGAGCCAGGCCTATGCCGACGCGGGCGTGCAGGCCGAGGTGCTGCCGTTCATCGACGACATGGCCTCGCGCCTGGGCGACTGCGACCTGATGCTGTGCCGCGCCGGCGCCGGCACCGTGAGCGAACTGTGCGCAGCCGGCGTGGCCGGGCTGCTGGTTCCGCTGATCGTCAAGACCACGGCCCACCAGCGGGACAACGCCGCGTACATGGCGCGGGCCGGCGCCGCGCTGCACGTGCCGCAGACCGAACTCAGCCCGCAGCGGCTGGCCGACACGCTGCGCGGCCTGCAGCGCGAACCCCTGCTGGCGATGGCCGAGAAGGCGCGTGCGCTGGCGCACCCGCACGCGGCTGCCCGCGTGGCCGACGAGATCGAAAGGCTGGTGAAGTGATGCCGACTTCAACGCTCCGGGCTTGCGCCCTGCGTCAACCCCGGCGAGGGCCAGGGGCGCCCGCGGGGCGGCCCGGCAGGAGTCCGTCGTGAAGCACGCCGTCAAGCACATCCACTTCGTCGGCGTCGGCGGCGCCGGCATGAGCGGCATCGCCGAGATCCTGCACAACCTGGGCTACGAAGTGTCGGGCTCGGACCAGGCCATCTCGGCCACCACGCGCCGGCTGGTGGCGCTGGGCGTGCGCGTGCAGATCGGCCACGACGCCGCGCACATTGCCGGCGCCCAGGCGGTCGTGACCTCGACCGCGGTGCGCGGCGACAACCCGGAGGTCATCGCCGCGCGTGCGAGGCGGGTGCCGATCGTGCCGCGCGCGGCGATGCTGGCCGAGCTGATGCGGCTCAAGCAGGGCATTGCGATCGCCGGCACGCACGGCAAGACCACCACCACCTCGCTCGTCACCAGCGTGCTGGCCGAGGCGGGGGTCGACCCCACATTCGTGATCGGCGGCAAGCTCAACAGCGCGGACGCGAACTCCCGCCTGGGCGCCGGCGACTACATCGTCGTCGAAGCGGACGAGAGCGACGCGTCGTTCCTGAACCTGAGCCCGATCCTGGCGGTGGTGACGAACATCGACGCCGACCACATGGACACCTACGGGCACGACCTGTCGCGCCTGAAGGCGGCCTTCGTCGACTTCCTGCACCGCATGCCGTTCTACGGCGCGGCCATCGTCTGCATCGACGACCCGGGCGTGCGCTCGATCGTGCCGATGCTGTCGCGGCCGATCGTCACCTACGGCCTCGGCGACGACGCGATGGTGCGTGCGATCGACGTCAAGGCGCTGCCCGGTGGCCAGATGCGCTTCACCTGCCGCCGCCGCAACGGCACGCCGATGCCCGACCTGGCCATCACCCTGAACCTGCCCGGCGAGCACAACGTGCGCAACGCGCTGGCCGCCATCGCCGTGGCCACCGAGCTCGAACTGTCCGACGCCTCCACCGTGAAGGCGCTGGCCGAGTTCTCCGGTGTCGGCCGCCGCTTCCAGCGCTGGGGCGAACTGCCGGTGGCGCCGGCGCGCGGCGGGGGCCAGTTCACGCTCGTCGATGACTACGGCCACCACCCGGTGGAAATGGCCGCGGTGCTGGCCGCCGCGCGCGGCGCCTTCCCGGGCCGGCGCCTGGTGCTGGCCTTCCAGCCGCACCGCTACACCCGCACGCGCGACTGTTTCGAGGACTTCGTCAGGGTGCTGGGCGAAGCCGACGCGGTGTTGCTGACCGAGGTCTATGCCGCCGGCGAGACGCCCATCGTCGCCGCCGACGGCCGAGCGCTGGCGCGCGCCACGCGCGTGGCCGGCAAGGCCGAGCCGGTGTTCGTGGACGACGTGGCGGCGCTGCCGGAGGCGATCGAGGCCTTCGTCCAGGACGGCGACGTCGTCATCGTGATGGGTGCCGGCAGCATCGGCGGCGTCGCTCAGCAGCTGGCCGAGCGCGAAGGGACGGCAACATGACGGCGCTGGACAAGACGGCCGTGGCAGACCTCGGGAAGGTCGCCGTGCTCATGGGCGGCGACAGCGCCGAGCGCGAGGTGTCGATCATGTCGGGCGGCGGCGTGCTGGCGGCGTTGCGCGGGCACGGGGTCGATGCGCACGCGTTCGACCCTGCCGCGCGCGGCCTGCACGAACTCCGCAGCGACGGCTTCGATCGCGCCTTCGTCGCCCTGCATGGGCGCCACGGCGAGGACGGTTCGCTGCAGGGCGCGCTGGAGCTGCTCGGGATCCCGTACACCGGCTCCGGCGTGTTGGCCAGCGCGATCTGCATGGACAAGGTGATGACCAAGCGCATCTGGCGTGCCGAGGGCCTGCCCACGCCGGCGTGGGTCTGGCTGGCGGCCGACGCGCAGGAGCGCGAGCATGTCATGCGCGTGCCCGACGAACTGGGCCTGCCGCTGATCGTCAAGCCGCCGCGCGAAGGGTCTTCGATCGGCATCACCAAGGTGCAGGGCTACTCGCAGATGCAGGACGCGGTGGCGCTGTCGGCGCGCTACGACCACGACGTGCTGTGCGAGGAGTTCATCGCCGGCGTCGAACTGACCTGCCCGGTGATCGGCAGCGGAGCGTCGGCGCGCGCGCTGCCGGTGATCCGCATCGATGCGCCCGACGGCAACTACGACTACCAGCACAAGTACTTCAGCGAGGACACCGGCTACCGCTGCCCGAGCGGCCTGTCCCCCGAGGTCGAGGCCGAGGTGCAGCGCCTGACGCTGGCGGCCTATCGCAGCCTGGGCTGCCGCGGCTGGGGCCGTGCCGATCTGATGCAGCGCGCCAGCGACGGCGCGCTGTTCCTGCTGGAGATGAACACCTCGCCCGGCATGACGGGCCACTCGCTGGTGCCCATGTCGGCCAAGGCCGCAGGCATCGACTACCCCAGCCTGTGCGTGATGCTGCTGCAGGCGGCCACGCTGGACGCCCGGGTCTGACGGCCATGGCCCGCCTGCGCCGCAAACCCCGCCCGAGCGCGCCGGCCGCGCTGCCCGGCGACGTGCGCCTGATGAACAGCGTGGCGGCCGGCATCTTTGCGTTGGCCGCGGTCACGCTGAGCGCCGCGGCGGTGGGCTGGCTCACGCGCGCGCCCTGGTTCACGATCCGGGCCTTGCAGGTCGATGGCGAGCTGCAGCGCAACAACCTGCCCACCTTGCGCGCCAATGCCCTGCCGCGGCTGGCGGGCAACTTCTTCAGCATCGACCTGCAGCGTGCCAGGCTGGCGTTCCAGTCCGTGCCCTGGGTGCGTCACGCGGTGGTGCGACGGGTCTGGCCGGACCGCCTGGCGGTGCGACTGGAGGAACACCACCCGGTGGCCCTGTGGGCCAGCGACGGCGAGAAGAACCCCTCGCTCGTGAACGACCGCGGCGAGGTCTTCGAGGCCAACGTCGGCGACGTCGAGGACGACGACCTGCCGGTGTTCGACGGGCCGCCGGACAGCGCCGCCGCGATGTGGTCGCTGTACCGACGGCTGCTGCCGGTCCTGGCCCGGGGGTCGCTGGTGCCGCACCGCCTGACGCTGTCGGGCCGCGGTTCCTGGCGCGTGGACACCGACGAGGGGCAGCTGATCGAGCTCGGCCGCGGCAGCGAGGACGAGCTGGTCGCGCGCAGCGAACGTTTCGTGCGCACGCTGCCGCAACTGCAGGCGCGCTACGCCGGCAAGACCATGCGCAGCGCCGACCTGCGCCACAGCGGCGGCTACGCGGTGCGGCTGGATGGTGTGACCACGCTCGCGGCCTCGGCCGCAGGAAGGATGAACTGAGAACCTATGCGACCCCCCAGCTCAATTCATTCGCCGCCCCACGGACCCGACAGGGGCCGCCCACCGACCCGCGGAGCGCCGGCCGCCCGTGGGGCCGACCAGCGGGAGACCTGAATGGCCAAGGAATACAAGGACCTGGTCGTCGGCCTGGACATCGGCACCGCCAAGGTGATGGCGGTGGTGGCCGAGGTGCTGCCGGGCGGCGCGCTGCGCGTCGCGGGCCTCGGCGTGGCGTCGGCGCACGGACTGAAGCGTGGCGTGGTGGTCAACATCGACGCCACGGTGCAGAGCATCCAGCAGGCGCTGAAGGAGGCCGAGATGATGGCCGCCTGCAAGATCGGCAGCGTCTACACCGGCATCACCGGCAGCCACATCCGCGGCCAGAACTCGACCGGCATGGTGATCGTGCGCGACAACCGCGAGGTCACGCCGGTGGACGTGGCGCGCGTGGTCGAGACCGCCAAGGCGATCAACATCCCGAACGACCAGCGCGTGCTGCTGGTGGAGCCGCAGGAATTCATCATCGACGGCCACGAGGTGAAGGAGCCGATCGGCATGAGCGGCTCGCGCCTGGAGGTCAAGGTGCACATCGTGACCGGCGCCCAGAGCGCGGCCGAGAACATCCTGAAGTGCGTGCGCCGCTGCGGGCTGGAGGTGCAGGGGCTGGTGCTCAACCCGAGCGCCAGCGCCGCCGCGGTGCTGACCGACGACGAGCGCGACCTCGGCGTGGCGGTGGTCGACATCGGCGCCGGCACGACCGACGTGCAGATCTACACCGACGGCTCGGTGCGCCACACGGCGGTGATCCCGATCGCAGGCGACCTGATCACGAGCGACATCGCGATGGCGCTGCGCACGCCGACCAAGGACGCCGAGGAGATCAAGGTCGAGTACGGCGTCGCCAAGCAGTTGCTGGCCGATGCGTCGGAACAGGTGGAAGTGCCGGGCCTGGGCGACCGCGCGCCGCGCATGCTCAGCCGCCAGGCGCTGGCCGGGGTGATCGAACCCCGGGTGGAGGAGATCTTCTCGCTCGTGCACCAGGTGCTGCGCGAGAGCGGCTACGAGGAACTGCTGTCCAGCGGCATCGTGCTGACCGGCGGCTCGGCCGTCATGCCCGGCATGGTGGAGCTGGGCGAGGACATCTTCCTGAAGCCGGTGCGCAAGGGCCTGCCGCAGTACGGCGGCGCGCTGTCCGACATGCTGGCCAACCCGCGCAGCGCCACCGTGATGGGCCTGCTCGAGGAAGCGCGGATGGCGCGCGCGCGCGGCCACAAGGCGGCGGCCCAGGCCGGCTCGGTGAAGACGATGTTCGGCCGCGCCCGGGACTGGTTCCTGGGCAATTTTTGATGAAAGGAGTCCGGCGTGAAGCCCACAACCAGAGACTCCCCGACCCCCCGCCGCACCGCGGCATTCAGACCCAGGCAACTGCAAGCAAGTCAAGGAGAAGCGACATGGCCATTGAGATGATCGAAGTATTCGACGAAGGCACCAAGATCAAGGTGATCGGCGTCGGGGGTGGCGGCGGCAACGCCGTCGAACACATGATTGCGCAGGGCGTGCAGGGGGTGGAGTTCCTCTGCGCCAACACCGACGCCCAGGCACTCAACCGCAGCCGGGCGCACCAGCTCATCCAGCTGGGCAGCAACGGGCTGGGCGCCGGCGGCAAGCCGGACAAGGGCAAGGCCGCGGCGCAGGAGGCCGAAGCCGCCGTGCGCGAGGCGATCGAGGGGGCGCACATGGTCTTCATCACGGCCGGCATGGGGGGCGGCACCGGCACCGGGGCGGCGCCCGTCGTCGCCCGGGTGGCCAAGGAGATGGGCATCCTGACCGTGGGTGTGGTGACCAAGCCCTTCGAGTTCGAGGGCTCCCGCCGCATGAAGCAGGCTGACGCTGGCACCGCGGAGCTGGAGGCCAACGTCGACAGCCTGATCGTGGTGCTGAACGAGAAGCTGCTGGAGGTGCTGGGCGACGACGTCACGCAGGACCAGGCCTTCGCGCACGCCAACGACGTGCTGCGCAACGCCGTCGGCGGCATCAGCGACATCATCCACATGGACGCGCAGGTCAACGTCGACTTCGAGGACGTCAAGACCGTGATGAGCGAGCCCGGCAAGGCGATGATGGGCACCGCCACCGCCACCGGGCCGGACCGTGCCACCAAGGCCGCCGAAGGGGCCGTGGCCTGCCCGCTGCTGGAGGGCATCGACCTGTCCGGCGCGCGCGGCGTGCTGGTGCTGATCGCCGCCAGCCGCGGCAACTTCAAGCTGAAGGAGAGCCAGGCGGCGATGAACTGCATCCGCCGCTACGCCGCCGACGAGGCGCACATCATCTACGGCGCCGCCTACGACGAGACCCTGGGCGACAGCCTGCGCGTGACCGTCATCGCCACCGGCCTGAGCCCGCAGTCGCGCCGCCAGAGCGCGCCGCTGACGGTGGTGCAGCCCGCGGCGCTGCGCACCGGCACCGACAACCTGCCGGTGCTCAACCAG